>Ga0163144_10016421_pt1 | contig 15169 bp, 11 predicted proteins | sample OliLak19BULKMAT1_FD_123175 | JGI IMG/M metagenome (GOLD analysis project Ga0163144, IMG submission 123175) | Freshwater microbial mat bacterial communities from Lake Vanda, McMurdo Dry Valleys, Antarctica - Oligotrophic Lake LV.19.BULKMAT1 | ecosystem: Environmental > Aquatic > Freshwater >... | reverse complement strand
TCGACCGAGCTGTCGAACATCTTGCCGTCGGTCGTCCACCCCGTGTAGTGCACCGTGACGTCGCTGCTCTTGACCGGGGTCGCGCCGCCCTTGCCGGGGCGCAGCGACCGATAGGCGAGGCCAGACGAGGTTCTCCTGGCATCGGCCGGCACCGCGGCCACGTCGGGTGGCGGCGTGCCCGGCGCCGGCGTGAACTCGATCAACTCGACGTCGAACACCAGCAGGCCGGCCGGGCGGTTGGCCTGGCCGTTATAGGCGAGGGCCTGTGGAATCCAGAAGCGGCGCTTCTCGCCGGTCACCATCAACTGCAGGCCTTCACCCCAGCCCTTGATCAGGCGATTGAGCGGGAAGGTCGCGGGCGCCGGCAGCGAGGTCGAGCTGTCGAACATCTTCCCGTCGGTGGTCCAGCCGGTGTAGTGCACGGTGACGATATCGGCCGGGCCGGGCCTGGTCGCGCCCTTGCCGGGGGTCAAGACTTTCGACGCCAGGCCAGAGGCGGTCTTGATCGCGTCAGCCGGTGCGGCGGCGACATCGGCCGGCGCCGCAATCGGCGTGGGCGCGGGGCGTTGCAGGGCAGACAGCGACGCGGCCACGGCCAGCGTCAAGACGGCGGTCGAAAGCAGACGAATCATCCCCGTATCGTCGCCTGCGGAGGTGGTGGAGCGCAAGGCATTCAATAGCGAACAGCGAACAGCGAACAGCAAATGGCGAGACGGCGACTTTGACAAGGTGGGCGCGGGGGATCCGCAGCATCAGCCTTTCACCATCGTGGCATCCGTGGTACCGTTCCGCCACCCTTGAGCCAGGGCCTATGCCAATCGCTGAAGCGAACACCAAATCGAATCGCCTGCTGCTGTCGCCACAAGAGCCGTTGATCGCCGGTGGCCCAGCCGAGGAGTTGGAGCGCCGCATTCAAGAGGTGTTCAAGTCGGGCTATGAACACGTGGTGATCGATCTGCGCGGCGTGCCCACGGCCGACAGTGCGGGCGTTCGCGCACTGGTTCGCGGTCACACGTCGGCGCAACGGCTGAACCGCCGCTTCACGCTGGTCTCGCCCAATCCGCGGGTCCGCGAGTTGCTCGAGCTGTTGTTGCTCACCAAAGTGCTCGAAGTGGTCGACTCGCTGGTTGAGGCCAAGACGCAGAACGTGCCGTGGGATCGCGTGTGGTCAGGCGTCGCCGTGGCGGTGGTCGGGCTGGCGCTGGTGGGAGTTGGCGTGACCTGGCCAGACCTCGGTCTCGAAGGCGTCGTGCCTCCGGGCGGTTCGTTCCCTGGCATAACTGGACCGGACCAGGCCACCCACGTGATGTCCAATCCGTTGTTCGAGCTGGGCAAGCTGATTGCCTCCGCTGTGATCGGCATGCTGGTGACGGTCGTGCACCGGCAGTATCGAACAGACAAGAGCGCCAACCCGGGGCTTGATCAAGCGCAGGTGCTGCTGTGCATCTCTGGCGCGTTGATGATGATCATCATCGGCAACTCGGTGGCGCGGGCGTTTGGCATTGCCGGCGCCGCCAGCGTGATCCGCTTCCGCACGCCGGTTGAGGACGCGCGCGACATCACCATCCTGTTCATTCTGATGGGGTTGGGCATGGCGGCCGGCCTGGGCGCGCTCGCGGTGGCCGGGATGGGCACGTTGTTCCTGTGCGCGATGATTCCCATCCTCAACATCTTCAGCTCTGAGCGCAAGCGCACCATGATGGTTGAGATCATCGCGCTGGATCGCGATTTCCCGAACGCGCATGTGAACCACGTGTTCGCGGTCAACGGCATTCTCTTCGAGCCCCGAGAAGTGTCGCAGGGTGACGAGGCTACTGCCAAGTACCTCACCACGCTCAAGGCTACCGATTCGCTTGAAGACCTCAGCGGTCAGCTGATGGGCGACGGCAAGAAGGGCATCAAGAATGTCTCCTGGTCGCCTCCCAAGCGCGCGTAAGGCGGGCGCCCGAACGCCGGTCCGCCGGATGGCGTCGCCGGACGAGGAAACGCTGATTCTCGACGCGGCCAAGCGCAAAGCCGCACTGCTGGGCGTGATTGCCAGCGCCAAGCGCCGCCTCATTCTGTCGCTGTTCCGGTGCGACGATTTCTCGGTGCTCGACGCGCTGGCTGCCGCGCTCGAACGTGGCTGCGAGGTCGAGGCCATCCTGACCAAGCGCGCCAAGGGTGGGAAGAAGCGACTCAAGCAATTGTGGTCCGCCCTCGAAGAGATGGGCGCGGTGGTGACGCGCTACGGCGACCCCGTGGTGAAGTACCACGCCAAGTACCTCGTGGCCGACGAGACAACCGCCATCGTCACCACGCTCAACCCGACGAAGAAGTGCTTTTCGCTGACCTGGGACGCGGTCCTGATCACCCACGACCCGTCGATCGTGAAGGGCTTGCTGACGTTGTTTCGAGCGGATGCCGACGGCGTGCCGCTACCGTCGAGGTGGCCGATTGGCCGCCGCTTGATTGTCGGCCCCGAACGATCGCGGGCCGAAATCCGGGCGCTGATTACCGGCGCCCGCAAGAGCATCTGCATTCTCGATCACAAGCTGTCGGACCCCGACCTGGTCGGATTGCTGCGCGAACGCCGCAGTGAAGGCATCGCGGTGTCGGTGATTGGCCGCCAGACGATGGGGAGCCTCAAGCCGCACGGCAAGATGATGATCATCGACGAAGACCGTGCAGTTCTGGGCAGCACGGCGCTGTCGACATTAAGCCTCGACTTCCGCCGCGAGGTCTCAGTCGTCATCGAGCAGCCGGCACTGGTCAAGCAACTCACGATGGCCTATCAACAATTGAGCGCGCGCGCCGGTTCGACGGTGACGCACCTACCGGGAGATCGCACCGCATGAGAACGCCGCGCACGAGGGAGACGCGCATCAGACAGACCCTGTTGGCCATGCTGATCGCGGTCGCCAGCGCCACCACCGCGGCGGCCCAGGACCAGCCCGCGGAACCGGCCAAGGAAGAGACTTCTGTCAAGCGCGGTTTCGTGTGGGACGACCGGCCAACGATCGTGTTTGGCAAGGACGTCACCATCGGCCTGCGCGGCCGGGTCCAGCTCGATTGGCGGCAGTTCGATCCCGACCTTGGCGAGGATACGTTTGATCTGCGGACGGCACGCGTCGGGGTACAAGGCGATGTCACCAGGCACTTCAGTTACGAGGTGGAGCGCGCGATCGATCGCGACGGGAATTTCACCGACTGGAAAGACGTCTACGTGGCGTGGAAGACCTTCGCCGCTTTTCGCATCAAGGGTGGCCGCTTCAAGATGCCGTTCGGCCTTGAGCAGAACACCGGGCCCACGGAAACCGACTTCGCCTATCGCAGCCTGGCTTCGTCGACCATCGCCCCAGGGCGCGACCGCGGCGCGATGGTCTACGGTGAGATTGGCCGCCTGATCTACGAAGCCGGAGTCTTCGACGATGACGGTGACAATGCGGTACTGGAAGAGCCGCGCTTCGTCGAGGAGGGTCAAGACCTGGAGAATGTCGGACCGTCATACGCCGTACGCCTTCAGGGCGACTTGCTCCGCGTGGTCCCGGTGCCCGATGCTATCAAGGGCGCCAACTTCGGGCTGGCCTACACCAACGCGTTGGTTCCGGAAGGCTTGAACAGTGTCAAGGGCGAGGCGGTGTGGGGGGCAGACTTCTTCGAGCGCGTCTATGTCAAAGGTCGCCGCCAGCGCATTGGCGCGCAGTTCGACTGGACGCCTGGGCCGACCGGCCTGAAGGCCGAGTGGATGCAGTCGCGCGAGCAGCGTGTGGGTCAGAGCAACCGCAACGAAGACCTCTCGGATTTCATCACCACCGGTTGGTATGTCAGCGGCACCTGGTTCGTCACCGGCGAAGATAAGGACGACAACATCAACCCGCGCCAGCCGTTGTTCGGCGGTGGCATTGGCGCCATCGAGATTGGCGCGCGATTCGACGAGCTCACGTTTCGCAGCGCCAGCGAAGCGGGCACGCCCTTCACCAACCCTCGAGCTGACTACCAGGTGCCCAATCGCGATCGCGTCTGGACCTTCGGCCTCAACTGGATGCCGCGCAAGTGGGTGCGCGTGGTCACCAACGCCATTCACGAGCGTTTCGAGGATCTGTCCCGGGCGCCGATCACTGGCGTATCGTCCTATTGGTCAGGCCTGTTGAGGTTGCAAGTTGTCTTTTGATCCGCACCGGATGGCTGCATGACCTTGCTTGGACGCTGCCTGATCGCCGCCGCGCTCGTCGCGACTACCGCCGGTCGCGTCACGGCCCAGAGTTCCGACGAGTTCTTCAATTCCGATACCTTGCAACGCCTCGAGTTGTGGATGAACTCGTCTGACTGGTCGAAGCTGAAGGCAGCCTTTCAGGAGAACACCTATTACCCGGCAGACGTGACCTGGAACGGCCAGACGGTGCGCAACGTCGGCATCCGCTCACGTGGCCTCGGTTCGCGCAGCGGCACCAAACCCGGCTTGCGCGTCGACTTCGACCGCTACTCGACGAGCCAGACCTTTCTCGGCTTGAAGTCGTTGGTGCTCGACAACCTCACGCAGGATCACTCGGGCGTCCGCGAAACCGTCGCCATGCGCTTCTTCGCGCGGATGGGCATTCCGGCGCCGCGCGAAACGCACACCCGCCTCTACGTCAACGGCACCTACGCCGGGCTCTACGCGCTCGTCGAATCCGTGGACAAGACCATGATGGGCCGCGTGTTTGGCAGCATCGGCGAGGATGTGCAGAACGACGGCTACTTGTTCGAATACAACTACGTGATCGGCAGCCCGTGGCGGTTCGAATATTCCGGCGCCGACCTGGCGGCCTACAAGCTCCGGTTCGACATCAAAACCAACGACCGCAAGGGCGACGCAACCATTTGGGGACCGATTGAAGAACTGACCCGGCTGGTGAACGACACCGCGTCGGCGAGCTTCGAGGGGACCGTTGGTGCGGCGCTCGATTTGCCGGCCTTTGTCCGCTACGTCGCCGTGCAGAACTTCATCGCGCAGAACGACGGCTTCAACGGCTACGACGGCATGAACAATTTCTATTTCTATCGACTGGAGAACAGCACCCGCCACGTCTTCATCGCCTGGGACGAAGACAACGCGTTTCTCTCGCCCGATTACCCAATCACCACGCGGCTCGACGACAACGTGCTGACGCGCAAGACGCTGCAGGTGCCGGGGTTCAGCTCGCAGTATCTCAACGTCCTGCTCGAAGCGTCATCATCGGCGAGCGACTGGATGCAGGCGGAGACGGAGCGGCAGTTATCGATGATTGCTGCCGCCATGCAGGAAGACACCCTGAAGCCCTACAGCAACGCCGAGCACGCCGCTGCGCGCGACACCATGCTGGCGTTTGCGCCGGCGCGGATCAGCTTCGTGCAGTGCGAGGTCGCGAAGACCGTGGCGACGCCGCGGCCGGCCGGCTGCCCCGCCTCCGCAGGCCAGTAGATTGCGGGGTCGCGCCGCAGCCGTTAGCGGCGCGGGCGGAGCGTCGTGGCGGCCGCCGCCTGCTTCAGGCCACCTTCCGACAAATCATAGACTCGTCGGTCGCGCGGTTCGGCGAGAGCCGCAATCATCGCCAGGCGCGATTTCTGCGACCGTCGTCGTGGCGCCGAGGGCTCGAACAGCGCTACGCAGTACTCGGCATAGCCGCGATCGAGGCGCGGTTTCCATCCCCGCTCAAGCTTGCGCTCGTGGGCCAGGCCCTGCACATCGGCCGGCGGTGCAAACCGTAACAACTCGCGGAGCCACTGCTCGGGCAGGCCGCAGCCGGTGCCGAAGGCGACCGCGGTCTCGACATAGGGCGCCGCGATCACCACGGCTCCGGCGTCGAGCGCCGTGCGAATCTCCCAGCGCAGGCGGAAGGCCAGGTCGGCGGCGTAGACCAACGACAGTGTGCGTGGCGAGGCGGCCGCGCGCTCGCTGGTCTGCGCCAGTTCACCAAACAGCCCGGAGGCGTCCCACCGGCTGATCACGCACGTGACTCCACGCTCGTGCAGGGCGGCCGACAGGCGCGCCGCCGACTTCGCGAGATCGGCGCCGCGTGAGCCGTCGATTGCGATCAGGCGGGCGGGGCTTGAGGTCTTCGGAGCCATTCTTCCACTGCGTCTTTGCTGAACACCGGCCACGGACGTTTTTCTGCCGCTTCGATCAGCGCGCGCACCTGCGTGTGCTGGCGATACACCGCCTCGCCGGCGTCGACGGTGACGAACTTGAAGATCACCGCGAGGTTTTCGTACTCGGTGACGACGCGATCGATGAAGCGGCCGTAGCTGGCCACGGGATCGTCGATGCCGGTGACATCCTGGCCGGCTTCGTAGTAACGCGGCGAGCGCGTCGACGCGATGCGCCGCTGCGAGTCTTCGGGCGTCATCGAGAAGTAGAGCACCAGATCGGGCCACAGCAACGGTGAGTAGGCGTGCAGCAGCCAGTCGAGATCGAGGCCGCGCGCGGCGTCGCGGGCGAGGGCGGTGAACAGATAGCGATCGGCGAGCACGGTCTTGCCAGCCCACAGCGCTGGCAGGATCGCGGTCTCGAGGCGATGCCGGAAATCGACCGCGTGGAGCAGCGAGTACTCCTCGGTGGACAGCGTGTGGATCTTCTTGCGGACCTTGAGCAGCGGCCGGACGAGGGGCGACGAGGCCCAGCGGCTGGAAACCACCTCTTCGCCACGGCTTTCGAGCCACGTCCTGAGGAGCTTGCGTTGGGTGGTCTTGCCCGAGCCCTCGGGACCTTCAAACGCGATCAGCAGCCCGCGCCTGCGGTCGCGCTGGGCGATCTGTCGGGTGAGCGTTCGCGTCGTGACGCCGCGGGCGGTTCGGGCCATCCGGCTGTGAGGTTACGCGTCGAGCAGCATCCACGCCGGGTCTTCGATGTATTCCTTGATCTTGACCAGGAACTGCACCGCCTCGCGGCCGTCGACCAGGCGGTGGTCGTAGCTGAGGGCGACGTACATCATCGGCCGGATCACCACCTGGCCGTTGATCGGCACGGCGCGGTCGGCAATCTTGTGCAGCCCGAGAATGCCGACCTGCGGCGGGTTGAGAATCGGCGTGCTCATCAGCGACCCGAAGACGCCGCCATTGGTAATGGTGAAGGTGCCGCCCCTGAGGTCTTCGAGTGTGAGCGAACCGTTCTTGGCGCGAGCGGCGAAGTCGCGAATCGCCAGCTCGATGCCGGCAAAGCCCATGCGATCGGCGTCACGCAGTACCGGCACGACCAGGCCGCCTTCCGCGCCGACCGCCATGCCGATGTCGTAGTAGTGCTTGAAGACGATCTCGTCGCCCTGGATCTCGGCGTTAATCTGCGGGAAGGCCTTCAGGGCGCCGATCGCGGCCTGGACGAAGAACGAAGCGATGCCGACGCCGACGCCGTGCTTCTTGGTGAAGGCGTCCTTGCGGCGCTCGCGCAGCGCCATCAGCGCGCTCATGTCCACTTCGTTGAAGGTGGTGAGCATGGCGGCGGTCTGCTGCGCTTCAACCAGCCGGCGAGCGATGGTCGCGCGTCGCTTGCTCATGCGCTCACGGGTTTCGCTGCGCGAGCCACTGGTTGGGGCGGGGGGGGCTGGTCGGACGGCTGGCGCGGGTGGGAGTGGTTGCGCAGGCGAGGCGGGTGCGGCAGGTGGGGCGGGTAAGGCCGCTTTCAGCACGTCCTGCTTGGTCACGCGCGCGCCTGATGCCGCGACAGAATCGAGATTGACGTCGTGCGCCTTCGCCACGTTCTTTGCCGTGGGGGTGGCCTTCTTGTCTACAGGTGCTGCCGCCGGGGCAGCTGCCGGCGGCGTGGCGGCATCGACCTTGCCAGCCCCACCGGCCTGACCCGCCTGACCCGCCTGACCCGCCTCATCGAGCACCGCCAGCACTTCGCCAACCTTCACGTCGGCACCTTCCTGGTGCTTGATGCTGGCCAGGACGCCGGCGCGGTCCGCGCTCACTTCGAGGTCGATCTTCTCGGTCTCAAGTTCCACCAGCGGATCGCCCGCCACGACGCTGTCGCCAGCCTTTTTCAGCCACTTCGCAACGCGCGCTTCAACTACCGACTCGCCGAGTTCCGGAACCACAATGTTCGTTGCCATTTTTCCTAGACCTGCTTGGACAGCACGCGATCGAATTCTTTCGTCTCAGCTTTCGCTTCGAAGACCTGCTCGACAATGGCGCGCTGGTTGACGGCGTGCCAGCTCGACGAGCCTTCCGACGGACTCGAGTTGCGGACGCGGCCGATGTAGCGCAACGGCCAGCGCTTGTCGATTAACTGCTCGAGCAGCGGGCGCACGAATTCCCAGGCACCCATGTTCTCAGGCTCTTCCTGCACCCAGCAGACCTCGCGCAGCTTCGGATAGCGGCCCATGACGTCGCGAATTACCGACTCGGGGAACGGATAGAGCTGTTCCACGCGGGCGATGGCCACGTTCGCGTTCTCCTTGCGCTGTTCGCTGGTGAACAGGTCAACCGCCACCTTGCCGCTGCACAGCACCAGCCGGCGCACCTTGCCCGCCTGCGCCGGCGTCATGTCGTCGTCGATCACCTGATGGAACTTGCCGTCGGCCAGTTCGAGGGGGGTTGACGCCGTGAAGCCGTGACGCAGCAGGCTCTTGGGCGTCATCACGATCAACGGCAAGGGATCGGTTTCGAGCAACAGCGCCTGCCGTCGCAGCACGTGGAAGTACTGCGCGGCGGTGGTGCAGTTGACGACGCGGATGTTGGTGTCGGCGGCGGCGTTCAGGAAGCGCTCGAGGCGGGCGCTGGAGTGGTCCGGGCCCTGGCCCTCGTAGCCGTGTGGCAGCAACAGCACCAGCGACGGCGACATGCCCCATTTGGCGCGGCTCGACGTCAGGTACTCATCGAGAATGATCTGCGCGCCGTTGATGAAGTCGCCGTACTGCGCTTCCCACAGCACCAGCCGGCTGGGCTCCTGCAGGTTGTAGCCCAGCTCAAAGCCGACGCAGCCGTACTCGGAGAGCGGGCTGTTGCAAATCTCGAAGGCGGCCTTGCTCAATGCCAGACGCTGCAACGGCACATGTTCATCGCCGGTCACCGCGTCGTGATAGACCGCATGGCGATGGCTGAAGGTGCCGCGCTCGACGTCTTCGCCGGTCAAGCGGATGGCGATGCCGTCGGCCAGAATCGACGCCAAGGCGAGTTCTTCTGCCGCCGCCCAATCGATCGACCGCTCGGCCGCGTTGGCGAACATCGTCTTGCGCCGCTCGCGCCCGCGTTCGAGCTTGCGGTGCACCGAGAAGCCCTCGGGAATCTTCAGCAGATCGGCGTTGAGCTCGTCGAGACGCGCCAACGGCATGGCCGTCTTCACCTTGGTGGCGGCGCCGCTGGGCGGCATGGCCGGCACCGGCGGAATGTAATCCTGTTCCGGCTTGACGGCGGCGTAGGCCTGCTCCAGCGCCGTCATCCTCGCCTTCACCATTTCGTCGGCTTGTTGCTGGGTGATCTGCCCGGCCTCGACCAGCGTGCGGGCATACTTCTCGCGCACGGTCGGGTGAGCGGTCACGATCCGGTAGACCGCCGGCTGCGTGAACGACGGCTCGTCGCCTTCGTTGTGTCCGTAGCGGCGGTAGCCAACCAGGTCGATCAGGTAATCGAGCTTGAAGCGCTGGCGATAGGCAATCGCCAGGCGGGCCGCCTCAATACAGGCGGCCGGGTCGTCGGCGTTGACGTGCGTAATCGGAATCTTGAACCCGCGCGCGAGGCCACTGGCATAGCTGGTACTGAACGACTCGTCCGGATCAGTCGTGAACCCGAGCTGGTTGTTGGCGATGATGTGGATGATGCCGCCGACGTCGTAGCCATCGAGCCGCGACAGGTTCAGCGTCTCGGCGACGACGCCCTGGCCGGGGAAGGCCGAGTCGCCGTGGATCAGGATGGCCAGCACCTTGCCCTTGTCGACCACCGCCGGGCCCGGCTGGTCGACCGAGGTCGCCGCCGCCCTGGCCATGCCGTTCAGCACCGGATCCACCGCTTCGAGGTGGCTCGGGTTGGGCGGCATCGAGATGATGACCTGCTTCGGCAAGCCGTCGGGTTGCGCTTCGACGCGCGCGCCGGCGTGGTATTTCACGTCGCCCATCCAGCCCAGGTCGACCCGCAGTTGCTTCGAGAAGATCGGGTCCTTGAACTCGGCGAGGATCTGCGTGTACGGCTTCTGCAGGATGTGCGCGAGCACGTTCAGGCGCCCGCGATGCGCCATCGCGATCATCACGTGCTGGACGCCGCCCTCGGCGGCGTCGTGAATGATCTCGTCGATGATCGGCACCATCATGTCGAGGCCTTCGATCGAGAAGCGCGTCTTGCCTGGGAACGTCCGTTGCAGGAAGCGCTCGAAGGTTTCGACCTCGGTGATGCGATCGAGCAGTTCGAGGCCATTGATGGGGTCGAGCGGCGCCCGGAACTGGCCCGACTCAACCGCCTGCCGCAGCCACACGCGCTCGTCCGGGACGAACACGTGGCTGTAGTCGTGGCCGGTGGTGGAGCAGTAGATCTCGCGCAGCCGCGCGATGGCCTCGAAGGCATTCGCGGCGCCGGCGGCGGCCGGTCCCGAAACAATCGATGCCGGCAACCGCTTCAGCGCGTCGGCCGACAGGCTGTGCGACTGCGGATTCAGCGACGGATCGCCGATCGGGTTGTGGAAGCCGAGCGGATCCAGGTGGGCGGCCAGGTGGCCAAACCGGCGGATTTTGCCCGCCAGCGTGAACGCGGCAATGCCTGTTTGCAGGTCAGCGGACCAGTCCGCCTTTGCGCCAAAGGGCGCCGCGGCGGTGGTCGAGTTCGATTCGGCCGGGTCGGCGGGCCCGCCTCGCCGAAGCCGATCTGAGTCATCTTGAGCGAAAGCGGGCGTCCAGGTAGCAAACGCCCGGCGGGTCGCCTCGTCCACAGACGAGGGATCGCGCTGGTAGCGCTCGAACAACTCGTAGACATACCCCGCGTTGGCCCCGGTAAACTGGTCCCACGGGTTCATAGCCTTCCTACTTTAACCCGCCTTCGCTCTTCGAGCTACGGTGGGCAACTCGCGGGAGACCAGAAAAATGACGCGACTTCGATCGATGAGTCAGACCCGCCTGGGGCGAGCGTAAGCCGTTGGTTCGTCTGCTCGCCATCGATATCGACGGGACGTTGCTCGACTCGAGGGGCCGCGTGCCCCAAGCCAACCTTGACGCCATCCATCGCGCCGCCGCTGGCGGCGTGCGCATTGTGATTGCCACCGGTCGCAGCTTTCACTTCGCCATGCAGGCGATTGGTGAGCTGCCTGCCGACCTCACCTTGCTGGTCTACAACGGCGCCATCGCCCGCACCCGCTCCGGCGAAACCCTGTTGCGAAGAATGCTGCCTCAGGCGATGGCCCGGCAGGTGCTCGAGGCGACCATCGAGTGGCGCCCAGACACCGCGTGCGTCTTCGACCGTCCGCTGGCGGGCCAACTGCTCTACGACCGCATGGACTGGACCCATCCCAGCCGCTCGGGATTCAAGCTTCGTAACGCCGCCATCATCCAGGCGGTCGCTCGGCTCGAGGACGCCGTCAGTGAAGACCCGGTGCAGGTCACCTTTAACGGCACGGTGCCGCGCATGCGCGCGATCGCGTCGCACCTGGCGGCGCATCCGGCGTCGCCGCAGCTGGAGGTGACGCTCACCGAGTATCCGCAGCGCAACTTCTCGCTGGTGGATGTGTGCGGCGCCGGCGTCACCAAGGGCTCGGGCCTTGCCGCGGTTGCCGCTCAGTTCAACATTGCCCAGGCCGACGTCATGGCGGTGGGCGACAACCATAACGACCGCGCCATGCTCGAATGGGCCGGCACTGGCGTCGTGATGGGCAACGCCGAACCGGAGCTGAAGCACGCCTCTTTCCACCAAACCGGCACCAACGACGAAGCCGGCTTGGCCCAGGCGATCGACCGGTTCATTCCGCTGGGGTAGGGCTCGCGCTGTGCGCTCGACGAGCCTGACCGAAGGCGGAGCCGAGCCCCATCCGCCTGCACGCTTTTGCAGCTGTCCATACAGTCAGCTCGACCTTAGACCGATAGCCGGTGTGTCATGGGACTAAGCAGTGGTTGCGGACAGGGACCAGGCAACGGGAGCGCCGCTGGCGCCAACCTGTCCTATACGAAGTTCCTGTTCGTCATGGCGCGGGCAGACGATGACGCGCATGGGGGGCGATTGCGGACTGCTGGCGGCAACATCGCCCGCGGCTTCTTCAACGACTTCGACATCGACGACAGCCGCGAGACGCAGGCCCAGCCCTTCGAGACGATTCAATTCTTCGTGCGCGATGGCGAGATGCCGACGCCCGAGCCGACCTGCATCGGTCCCTGCATCAACAAGGCCCGCCACCTCGTGCAGGTGTCAAGCAAGTACCGCCCGCGGCTGGTCGAGATTGAAGACGAGCTGCGCCGGCGGATCGGGGATGCCGCTGACGTGCTGGCACTCGACGGCGCCGTCCGCACGCCGCGCTACTCGAGCCCCGAGATGGTGCACTACACCACCAAGGGGGCGCCGCCGCGCCGGTCGGGCCGCGGCAGCCGCAACGCCATCATCGTTCCCATTCGCAAGACGGCCGAGTGGTGGCAGATGAGCGCGCTCGAGCGGCACGCGTACTTCTATCCCCATGTTGACGCCGCCAGTGCGTGTCCCGTGAAGGGCCACGCCATGACCGCCGAGAAGGGCATCGCGTCGCTGTTCCGCCGCGTGTATCACAACCCCGACGGCTACCAGCGCCCGGACGAGTTCGACTTCGTGACCTACTTCGAGTGCGATGACGAGGCGTTGCCGGTGTTCGATGGCGTGCTGGAGTCGTTGCGCGACACCCAGCAGAATCCCGAGTGGCAGTTCGTGAACGAAGGACCGATCTGGCGAGGCAAACGGGTACTTCGTTGGTGAGTTGATCGAATGCCAGGAGGGCGCCCCTTTATGGGGCGCCGTGCGCAGCCGCCACGTGTTCGCGCAGTACGTCCCGCCCGAAGTCACCGTTGAAGTCCCGCCAGACTGAATGTACGTGGTTCCCATCGTTCTGCGTGTTGTCGAACTCGATCAGGAACGTCGGCCCCTGAATGCGGTAGTAGTGCTTCTGGCCCCTCTCGGTTGATCCCGCCCACGCGAACCGCACCTGCTCGAGGCCCGCGCGCTTCGCGACTGCCATGCGCGCGGCCGCGACATCAGCCTCCATGGTCGTGGTGTAGACCTCGATGATGCGAACCAGCATCTCCTGCTGCTTGGCCTGCAGCGCCGAATACCGGACACCTTCGTCTGGCAACGGCGCGATGTCATTCTTGTTCATCGTCAGGATGTCGCTCGGGGCAGCGGCGTTGATCACAGCCGTTCGTAGTTGGTCGGGTGACAGCGCCTGAACCAGTGCCCGACCCGCGTCCTCTTCCTCACCGAGAACGCGCAAGCCTTTCTGAGCGCCGTCGCGAACTTCGGCCGGGTTGGTGCCGAGGAACATGGGCGAGCTGGCCACGTTGCTGGCGACCGCGCCGTCGTTGATCGTGAAGCGGATCGACACGTGATGTCCCTCGACGCGCCAGCCCCATGGGCCGTTCGGGCCGGGCGTGCCGAATACCGAGAACAGGTACTCCTCTTTGTTTCGCGCGAAGCGGCCGCCGGCCTCCACCACCTTGAGGATGTCTTCGAGCTGAATGATCGAGGTCACCTTGTTATAGCCGCGCGCGCTCAAGCCGGTGCGCAGCAGGTCGTGCGCCTGCTGGCGCTGCGCCTCATTCATGTCCTTGAGCATCAGCCCCTTGCGCGCAAACGTTTCGTTGGGGATGAAGTGCCAGCGAAGTCGATCGTCGCTGGTGAAGGCAAACGCGGCCTTGCTGCGTTGATCGGGCGTGAGGCCGTTCAGAAACTGACCGGCGGCCTTGGCCATGGCATCGGCCGACCGTGGGGACGCGAGCATCGCACCGGTCATCAGAGTCGTGACGATGGTGGCGGCGACAACGAGTCGGAGCGCGGTCAGTCGGGTCATGGCGGGAGTGTAGCCGATACTGGCGGGGTGCTCTTCCTTTCCCCACCCAACCTACGAGCGGCGAAGCCGCGAGCCCCACGAGGGGCCGCAGGCCCGAGCCCCCTCGGACCCGCTTACTTGAACGTAACTCCCATGCCGAAGTGCCACCGCACCTTGCCGGTGTCGTCGGCGCGGGCGACGTCGAGCGACAGGCTGAGAATGGTGAGGTGCAGATAGGCGCCACCGCCGTAGCCGCGGTCCAGGCGTTGGTCGCTGAGCTTCTGGCCGTGCGCGTAGGCCGTGCCGGCGTCGACGAAGGCCTTGACGCCGAAGCGGCCAACCGAGAGCGGTGTGGTCAGTGGCACGCGCAGCTCGGCCGACACCGCCGCAAGGTTGTCGCCGGCGCGGTAGCCGGCATCGTAGCCGCGAATGCCCGAAGCGCCGCCCAGCAGCCCTTTTTCGTACTCGGGCAGCGGGGCGGTGGCGGTCAGCGACATGGCCCGCAGCGCCAGCACGCTCTGGCCCAGCAGCCCAACGTAGCCGCGCACGTCAGCGGAGCGGCGATTGGCCTGGCCGGCATCGAACGAGAGCCGCTCAAGACCGAAGATCGCGTGCACGGCGTTGCGAGGGAACGCGGGATCGACCCGCGTGTCGAGCGTGAGGTCGCCGCCGGCGCGGGTCAGGCGACCGCGTTGCTCGCCGAACGTCACTTCGTCGATGCCGCCGCCGGCGCCGAGGCGGAGCCACCGCTGCACGGACGATTCGACGCGGCCTTGAAATGAGGTGCGCGTGTCGGCGATCTCGTAATGCGGATTCTCGCGCCGGCTGATGCCGGTCTCGGCCGCGACCCGGGCGATCGGTCCGCCCGTGAACGTGCGCTCGACTTGTGCCCGCGCCTGGCGCTCGCCACCCCAGGTCAGCGGGAACGACACGCGACTGCGCGGTCCCAGCAGATCCACCAGGCTCACCCGCCCGCCATAGGTAAAGCCGTAGCCATCCTCGCTGTGGAGGATGGGCAGGAACATCCCGCTGCTGGCCAGCTTCTTCCAGGGACCGGGCGTCAGGTCGTCCGCGGTGACCCCGGGTGCTTCGTCGACCACGACCATCAGCAGAATGTCGTCCGGGTTCTCAATTGAGCGGAAGCGCTTGCGCACCTCCATACCTTCAAAGCGACCGCTCTTCTCGAGACGCGCGACGACCTCGGTGACCAGCGCCTCGGTGGCCGGCTTGCCGATTACCTCGCCGACGATCGCC
>Ga0163144_10016420_pt1 | contig 15170 bp, 12 predicted proteins | sample OliLak19BULKMAT1_FD_123175 | JGI IMG/M metagenome (GOLD analysis project Ga0163144, IMG submission 123175) | Freshwater microbial mat bacterial communities from Lake Vanda, McMurdo Dry Valleys, Antarctica - Oligotrophic Lake LV.19.BULKMAT1 | ecosystem: Environmental > Aquatic > Freshwater >... | reverse complement strand
CCGAGCGTGAGGATCTCGCCGACTTGGCCGATCGCGGAGGGCTCGGGCGCGAGCGTCGCCCCCGCCCACGTGTCGGTGTCGATGACCAGCAGGTCCTGCGCCGCGAACGCCGCGCGCGCGCGGAGCTTGCCCTTCGCGTCGTACGCGAGGCTCCCCCCGTCGAAGACGATCTCGTCGTTGCCGCCCACCGCGTTGCAGTAGAACAGGGGCTTCTTGAGGCGCTTCGCGTGCTCGGCCAGTAGCTTCTTGCGGACCTCGGTCTTGCCGAGCAGGAACGGCGACGCCGAGAGGTTCAGGAGGATGTCCGCGCCCGCCTTCGCCTGCGCGGCCACCGGATCGGTTTTATAAAGACGACGCGAAGCGTTCGGATCCTTCGCCCACGCGTCCTCGCAGATCGTGACGCCGAGCTTCAGGCCGCCGAACGAGATGGGCTTGTTCTCCGTCGCGGCCTCGAAGTAGCGCGCCTCGTCGAAGACGTCGTACGTCGGGAGCAGGGTCTTGTGGCGGATCGCGACCACCTTGCCGTTATGAAGGAGCGCCGCGGAGTTGCGCACGGGCTTGCCGATCTTATCGGGGCTGCGCGAGACGTAGCCCACGAGCGCCGCCGTGCCGCGGACCTTCTTCGCGAGGGCGGAGAGGGCCTTCTCGTTCGCGTGCGCGAAGCCGGGCTCCTCCCAGAGGTCGAGCGCGGGATAGCCGCCCAGCGTCTGCTCGGGGAACACGGCCAGCGAGGCGCCGCGCCGGCAGGCTTCGTCGAGCGCGGCGAGGATCTTCTCGGAGTTGCCGCGCAGGTCGCCGACCGTCGTATCGATCTGCGCGAGCGCGATCTTCACAACGCTGTCTCGCACACCTTGGAGAAGGCCTTGCCCGCGCCCATGAACGAGGCCTCGATCGCGGTCTCGACGGAGAAGCAGGCGTCGCGGCCCGCGAGCTTGACGATCGGCGCGATGCCCTCCATCGCCCACGTCATCAGCTCGGCGGGGTCCTGGTTGGCCTCGACCGCGACCGCGCCCATCTGGCTCAGGATCGCGACGGCCGTGCCGGGAAGGTCCTTCCCGCTGAGGAACATGCCCTTCATCAGGCCGCGGCAGGCGGCGTTGACGCTGTCGCGGGGCGCCTGGCGCGTGCCGGTGATGGATTTGACGACCATCAGGCGCGCGACCTCGCCCGCGGCCGCGGGAGCGTCCTCGACGCCCTTGAACCGCTCCACGACGATCTCCATCGCGAGCTTCTCGAGGCTGAAGTCGTCCATTGAGGCCGATTATACCAGACTTGCGCGGACGGCGGCCGGGTGGTACACTCCGGACGATGAGACGCTTCGTCGTCGCCCTCTCCGCGAGCGTCCTGGCTTCCTGCGCTTCGTTCGCCCCCAAGGCCCTCCCAGAGCGGTCCTCGCTCGATCAAGGCCTGCTGATCGCGCGCTTGGAGACGCACGGCGCCTATTTTTTCAAGTCGACGAAGTGGGCCGACTCGGCGAAGATCATCGGGCTGGACGCGCAGGACCGTCCCGACCCGGCGCTGCGCGCCCAGTCGGCGCTGGCGGTGAACGGTTACGTGGTCTTCTTCGGGCTTCCGGCCGGGCGCTACGTCCTCACGGGGGCCTCCTTCCCCGCGCGCGGCGCGCGCATCTCGGTGCTCGCGTCCGCGGACATGCCCGAGACGCGCGCCGTCGTCCTTCGCCCCGGAAAGGCCGCGTACGTGGGCGACCATGGCTTTGACTCCCTATTCCCGGATTTCTACGTCGGGATCGCGCGCGCGGCGCGGATCGTCGGGCATTGGCTGACGCCGTTCCTGAGGCGGCCCATCATCCAGCGGGACGGGGCCGTGCACTTCTTCGACAAGGGGCCCGCCGCGGAGACGCGCGCGCTGCTCGCGGTGCGCGACGCGCTGGCCGGGACGCAGTGGAGCCTCGTCGTCGCCGAGCGCCTGCGCGAGCTGGGCGCCGCCGAGCCGCCGAAGGTCGCGGGCTTGCGCGGCCGGCCGCTGCCGCTGCGCGAGGAGACGTTCCTCTCGTGGCGCGACACCCTTAAATGGGGCGAGCCCCGGCGCGCGCCGGACGGGCTCGCGTGGCGCAGGCCCGACGGCGAGGCGCAGATCGCGGTGTTCTTCACAACCGCCTCGGCGCCCGGCTTCAAGGGCTGGGCTCCGGCCGTCGCCGAGCTCCGGCGCTCGGCGTCCGCGAGCGTCGAGGACGAGGGCGGCGTTTTCGAGGTGCGCGTCGCGACGAGGACGGGCCTCGCCGCGCGCGCGACGAAGTACCGGTATCCCGAGGGACTGCTCGTCGGCAGCGAGACGACGGTGATCGTCACGGAGACGACGCTGGTCCCGGACGGGTACGGGCTGTATACGGCGCGGCTTCGCGCCCCGCGCGCCGAGTTCGACGACGCGTTGCCGGCCTATCGGGAGTTCCTGCTGCAGCTCGCGCTCGGAAAGGCGCCTCCCAAGGCTCCGCCGGCGCCGGACGCCCTGCTGCCCTTTCTCGGAGCGACGCCTTGAGCGAAGAGCGGCGCGAAGGGGCGCGGTTTCTCACGGACGTCAGCGTCACGCTGTTCTCCGCGGACGGCAAAACGCCGGTCGACGAGCGCGCGACCGCGCACGACGTCTCGCTGAACGGGTTCAAGGTCGAGACGGAGGCGACGCTCGAGCCCAACACGATCGTCGTCTTCGCGCTCGCGCTGCCGCAGGGGCAGACCGCGTCCGGGAAGGGAAAGATCGTCTGGGCCAACCGCGAGACGTTCGCGACCTGGGGCGGCGTCGAGATCGTCTCGATGGGATGGCGCGATAAGCGCCGCCTGTCCGAGATGCTCAATCCCTCGCGCGTGGATTGGTCTAATCTGACGGACGTCTCGTTCAAGCTCGTGATGGCTCTCACGGTCATCATCGCGGCGAGCCGGGTCTTCCGCAGCGCCCAGCTGCGCGAGGTGCTGAGCGCGCTCGCGCCGAAGATCATCGCGCTGTTCGTGATGGGGTGGGCGTTCGTGAACTTTTTTAAGAAGGAGAGGAAGCCTTAGTTCTCGGACTGAGGCCGGGCCGGCCGCAAGCGGCCGGCACAGAAGCAATATCGGAAATCCTAATAGCTTCTAGCCGCTTAGAACCCCTCTCTACAACGAGGGTCCATTGAGTCGCGCAGGAAGAGACGCGCGCCCGTGCCGCGCAGGATGAAGCCCCAGCGCTCGTGGCCCCAGAGGGGCTCGCCTTTCGTGTAGGCGAGCAGGAAGGGGCTGCCCTTGCCGCCGGGATCGTAGGCGACGAAGCGCAGCTGCGCGGTTTCGCTCATCAGATCGTGGGGCATTTCGACGCAGCGGCCGATGATCCGGTCGCCGTCGGCGAGCCGCAGGCAGCGGCGATGCGCGGAGGAGATCTGGGCGTCGGTGATGAGCGCGGTCGGCGCCTTGAGCCCCGCGACGGGCGGGTGGGCCGCGAAATCGATCTTCATCGAGACCTTGCTCGGCGTCGGGTCGGAGAGGAAGCCCAGCGAGCCCTCGTCGTCGGCGCGGAAGCGGTAGGCGCCGGACCTCCCCTCCTCGAGCGCGACGGCGCTCAGCGTCGAGCCGAGCAGCGCGTAGAGCGGCTCGTCCACCTTGTTCTCGAGCGCGTCATAGCGCGCGCGAGAGCCCTTGAGCTGGAACGAGTCGGGGACCTTGATCGCCATCACGGGGTCGCCCACGGTCGAGCGCGGGCCTTTGAGAAGGGCCGCGCGCAGCTTCAGCGGCTTCTTGCCGCGGCAGGCGCCGCCGTAGGTCGCGGAGGTGCGGCCCACGACGAAGAGATCCGCGCCCTCGCTGCCGACGATGAGGAACTTGGAGCCGGGCAGCAGGTCCTTCGAGCTCGAAGGCTTGCGCGCCTTGTCGAAGATCACCCATTGGCCGCCGGACTTGTAGACGGGGAAGAGGCCGCGCGAGCCGTACTCGTCCTGCGCGAACGCGCGCGGCGCGAGGGCGAGCAGGGACAGCAGGGCGAGGGCGAAGCGCATCGCCGACACGATATCAAATCCCGCGCGGCAGGCGCAGTAGCGTCGGCGCTCGCGGGCGGCGGCGCGGCAGCTCGGACTCGAGCCATTCGCCGAGCTCCGCTCCGGTGGCCGCGTCGTACAGCACGGCGCCCGCCCCCGGGGTGATCACGGCGACCATCCTGAAGTCGGCGCTATAGACGAGCTCGACCCCGTCCGCGAGCCGGATCAGGCCCTCGGCGTCCCACGCGGCGAAGCGCCTCCAGCTCCAAAGCTCGCCTTCGTGCAGCGCGAACCAGACTCCGCGCTGCTTGCTCCACCAGAGCTGGCGATGGCGCAGCAGCGGCGCGTATTCGGGCTCGTGCGCGGCCCACCAGCGCGACTGCTCCTTCCAAAGCCAGAGCCAGCGCGCGTCCGCGACGATGCCGCGCGCCGGGCCGTCGTGCCAGCGAGGACCCGCGTCCCAATGCGGCGCGCGCCGGCGGCATGCGCGCACCTTGGCCGGGTCGTGCGCCTCGATGCGGTCGAGATCGTAGGCGCGCGAGGGCACGGGCTGGCCGTCGGGAAGCAGCGCCGGCTTGCGCCCTTTCAGCCGCGTGAGATCGGGCGGCGTGACCGACGCCGGGGGCGGACGCAGCGGCGCGCGTCCCAGGAGCTTCGAGAGCAGCGTGGGCTTGACGCGCCGGCGGCGCAGCGCGCCCGGCGCGCGCGCCGCGCGCTTCGGAGGCTTGAACAGCGGGAACGGCCGGCCGAAGCGCCGGGTCCACGCCGCGGCGCTCCGCCGCTCGCCGGCGCCGTCCGGGTCGACGGGCGCGTCGTCGTCCTGCTCTACCCGATCGGGCTCGTCCGGCTCCGCGGGCCCGAGCGCGAGGCGCACGCGCCGCCGGGCGGGCGGCGGCGCGGGCGCGACCGGGGCTCCGGCGCGCGCGGCGGCGGGCGCGGCTTTGCGCGCGGCGGCGCGGGCCTTCGGCGGCTCGGGCACGTGGTAGGTCTCGGCGGCCGACGGCGAGGCGCGCGGCGCGGGCGAATGGCTCGCCGCGGAGGCCGCCGAGCGGACGCTCGCGGAGGCGCCGCCCGAGATCGCGGCCATGCGCGGCAGGTCCGCGAGCGCGTCGCGCCAGAGCGCCGCGTCGGAGTCCTCGGCATGCGCCGTCGCCGACGCGTGGCCGCCCGAGGAGGGGCCCGGCTTGGGCGCGAGCGGCGGAGCCGGAGGCCACGCGATAGGCGACGCGAGGGCGGGCGGCCGGCTCGCCGCCCGCGGGCCCGGCCTCAGCTCGGGGACGAGGCGCGGCCGGTACAGCGCGAGCCCCAGGCCGATCAGCGCGGCGGCGGCGGCGGCGCGTCGAGGAACTCCCATGGCGCGAGCATGTCCCCGCGCGCGCGCGATAGGCAGGGCCCTGGGGCCCGGATCAAGCATGGGTCTTAAGACCTAGTCGTTTCATCTCTTCATACGATCGACCCGTCGAAAAAGTTGCATCGAACGGCCCGGAGCAGACTTGTCTTTGTAACACTCCCCTCCTATACTGGAGGCGACCCATGGACCCCCTCAGCTCTTGGAAGGACGACTTCAGCCGCGAGGTTGAAGAGGTTCTCGCTTCGCGTTCGCGCTCCGCGGACAGCGGCGAAGGCGCCGGCTTCGGAGGGCGCCTCGCGGACCTCGTCATCCCGCCCGCCGGCGCCTACGCGGAGCTGCGCGAGACCGTGGAACAGCTCGCGATCGCGCGCGCCGAGGCCGCGGAGGCGCGCGAGCGCCTCGACGCCAAGGAAGCGCAGGTCGCGCGCGAGCGCGAGGGGCGCGAGCGCATGAAGGACGGCGTGGCGCGGCTCGCGCTGATGCTGCGCGACGAGCGCGCGAAGCGCGAGGCCGCGGAGGCCGCCATCGCGGAGGCGCGGCGCGGGTCGGAAGCCGCGGCCGCCGCCTTGGGCGCGGCCCGGCTCGACGCCGATCAAGCCGCGGCGCGCGCCGACGACTGGGAGCGCGAGGCGACGGCCCGTCTGCGTTCCGCGCGCGAGCTGCAGGCGCGGCTCGACCGCGAGATGCTCGAGGCCGACGCGAAGAACGCCGAGGCGGCGTCGCTGCGCGCCCGGCTGGACGCGGCCGTCCGCCGCGCGGAGGCGGGCGAAGCCGAGTCCGCGGGCACGCGCGCGGATTCCGCGTCGCGCGAGTCGCTCGCGTCGCGCCTCGAGCTCGAGCGCGCGGACGCCCGCCGCGAGGCGGAGGCCGCCGGGGCCCGCGCCATACGCGCGGAAGCGTCCGAGCGCGCCGCCCTCGCGCGCCTCGGGGCGCTCGAGGCCGAGACGCGCCTCGTCAACGCCGAGGCGGCCTCGTTCGAGCGCGACGCGCAGCGGCTTACCGCCGAGTGCCTCAAGGCCCGCGAGGACGCCGCCGGCGCGCAGGCGCGAGAGCGCGCGGCCGCGCAGGCGCTCGCCTCCGAGCGCGCGCGCGTCCACGCCGAGACCGCCTCGACGCTCGAGCGGGCCGAGGCCCTGCGCGCGGACGGAGAGCGCGCGCTGGAGCGCGCGCGGCGGCTCGAGGCCGATATGCCCGCCCGTATCGAGGCGGAGATGCGCGAGGAGCGCGCGAAGCTCGCCGCCGAGCACGAGGTCACGGAGCGCGAGCTCCAGTACGCGCGCGCGGCGCGCCGCGAGGCGGCGTCGCGCGCGGCCGACACCGAGATCCTGCTCAACGAGGCGCGCGCGGCCGCGATGCGCGACGCGCGCGAGCAGGGCCAGGCCGCCTACGCCCAGGGCCTCCAGTCCGCGCAGGCGCACGTCGAGCACGCGGAGCGCGCGCTCGAGGCCTCGCGCCGCGCTGAAGCCGCGGCCGCGGAGAAGTCGCGCGCGGCGATCGGGGCGTTGAGCGAGTACCGCGACCGGATGCGCGTCGAGATCACGCGCCTCGCCGCCGCGACCAAGGAGGAGATCGACCGCGCCCAGGCCGCCATGCTCGCGGCGCGGCGCGCCGAGGCGCAGGCCCAGGCCCGCCTCGCGGGCGAGGTCTCGCGCCGCGACGCCGCGCTCGAGGAGGAGCGCGCGACGCTGCGGTCCGAGTTCGAGGACACGCGCGCGAAGCTCGAGGACGAGATGGACGCGGAGCGCCGCGCGCTGCGCGAGCGCTGGAAGGAGCAGACCGAGGCGCTGGATATGCTGCGAAAGGAGATGGAACGTGGACGCCCCGGAGCCTAAGCCCGAGGTCGACGCGCCCGCGCCTCCCCCGCTCGAGGCGACGCAGGACGCGATGGACGCCGTGCGCCTCGAGGTCCGCGTCGAGGAGCTCGAGCGCCGCCTGCGCGCGCGTTCAACGGAGCTCGAGACGGAGCTCAAGGCGAAGGAGCGCCTGCGTGAGCGCGTGCGCGAGCTCACGACGCGCGTCGACGAGCTGCAGGAGACCGCCTCCGCGCTGCACCGCGAGGCCGCCTCGTCGACCTCGCTCGCGCGGGAGCTCGACGACACGCTGAAGGTCGCGGCGGAGGCCCGCGTCCAGCTCGGCGCCGCGCTGGAGGCCGAGCGCGGCCGCCGCTCGGACCTCGAGGCGCAGCTGTCCTCGTCGGAGTCCTCGCTCACGGCGCGCGCCCTGGGGCTCGAGCGGGATCTGAACCGTCTGTCCGCCGAGCGCGATGCGGCGCTCGCCCGCGCCGCCGCGGCCGAGTCCGAGGCCGCGCGCGCCGACTCGGAGCTAGCGAACGCGCGCGAGGAGTCGCGCGAGCTGACCTTGAAGGCCGAGGCGCAGGCCGCGGAAGCGCGCAAGCGGGACGAGGAGCTCCTGCAGGCGCGCCGCAGCCTCTCGCAGCTGAGGCAGAAGACCGCCGGGCACGAGGCGCACATCGAGTCCCTGCGCGCGGACCTCGAGGAGGCCGCCGGCGCGCGCGAGCAGGCGGCCTCGTCCGCCGCCGAGCTGCGGGGCGCGCTCGAGAGCGCGTCCGCGAGCCTGAAGCGCTCCGAAGGCGAGCTCGCGGCCGCCCGCGACCGCATCGACGCGCTGAGCCGCGATGTCGCCACGGGCCAGGCGTCGCTCGCGAGCACGCTCGCGGCGTCGCGCGTGCTCGAGGACGAGGGCCGCCGCCAGCGCGCCGAGCTCGAGGCCGCCGCGACCGATCGCCGCCGCCTCGAGGCGGACCTGCAGGCCCGGCGCGCCGAGCTGGCGCAGGCCTCCGGCGCTCACGAGAAGTTCCTCGCGTCGACCGCCGACGCGCGCGCGAAGTATGAATCCATGGCGGCCAGAGTGGAGAAGAACGACTCCGAGCTGCTCGCCTCGCGCTCGCGCGTCGAGGAGCTCAGCCGCTCGATGTCCGCCGCGCAGACCGCGCTCGAGCAGTCCCGCCTCCTCACGCGCCGCAGCGAGGACGAGGCCCGCCGCCTGCAGGTCGTGATCGAGGGCCTGCAGAAGACCTTCGACGAGCGGCAGGCCGCCGAGGAGGAGAAGGCGCGGTCGGCCGTCGAAGCCGCCGAGCAGATCCGCCGCGAGGGAGTCGAAGCCTTCGAGAAGGCGCACGAGCTCTCGCTGCGCCACGACCTCGAGAGCGAGCGCGTGCAGAAGGAGCTCGCGTCCGGCATGAAGCGCTTCGCGGCGGAATCCGAGCAGCTGAAGGCGAAGGCCGAGAAGCTCAAGCAGGAGCTGCGCGCGCGCTCCGACCGCGAGGTGGCCGAGATGCGCATGGCCCTCGACGAGGAGCGCGCCCGCCTGTACGCCGACGTCGAAGCGGAGCGCGCGGCGCGCGGCAAACGCGCCGCCCCCCCGCCCCCCGCGGATATCGCGAAGCAGAGCCGCGAGGCCGGCGAGGCGCGGCGCCGCGATATCGCGAAGGAGATGGAGGGCTACCTCACGCCGGCCCCGAAGCCGGCGCCGGCTCCCGCCGCCGCCGCGGCGCCCGCCCCCGCGCCCGTCGAGCACGTGGAGCGCGTCGAGCGCCCGTCGAACCCCGCGTCCCTGCCGCCGATGTTCCGCTGGGACGAGGAGATGCGCCTGCTGCTCTATACGGCGATCGGCGCGTCCGTGGTGGCCGTGGTCGTCGGCGTGATCGTCTTCTGGACCAGCTAGCCGCTGGCTTCTAGTCGGCGGCGCGGCGCTATCTGATACACTTTACACATGCGACCCGCGTCTCGTCCGGAGTGTACGGTCGTCATCCCCGTCTTTAATTCTCAAGACTCGGTAGCGCGCGTCGTGGACTCCGTGTTCGCGGCTTTTGCCGGCGTCGGCCTCCAGGTCGTGCTCGTCGACGACGGCAGCGGCGACGAGAGCGCTCGAGTCTGCCGGGAGCTCGCCGGCCGTCATCCCGGCCGAGTGTTGTTCGCGCGGTTGTCGCGAAACTTCGGCGAGCACAATGCCGTGCTCGCGGGGCTTCGCCTGGCCCGGGGGCGATATGCGGTCGTCATGGATGACGACGGCGAGAACCGCGCCGAGGACGCGCGGCGGCTCTTCGATCGCGCGCGGGAAGCCGACGCGGATTTGGTGTATTCACGCTACCCTTCGCGCCATCACGCCTGGTGGCGGCTGCTCGGGAGCCGCTTCAACGGCTGGGTCGCGGGCCTGCTCATCCGCAAGCCCAAGGGGCTCTATCTCTCCAGCTTCAAATGCCTCAGCGGGTGGCTGGTCGCTCAGGTGACGCTTTACGACGGGCCCTTCCCTTATCTCGACGGGCTCGCGCTGCAGTACGCGGGCCGCATCGAGGTCGTCGACTGCGCCCATGCGCCCAGCGAGCGGGCGGCGTCGAATTACAGCCTGCGCCGTCTCGGCCGCCTCTGGCTCAACATGGCCGTGAACTTCTCGGTCGCGCCGCTGCGCTTGAGCAGCCTGCTCGGCGCCGCGATGGTCGCTCTTGGAGGGCTGCTCACCTTGGGAGTCATTATCGAGCGATTCTCCTCGGCTCCGACTCCGCCCGGATGGGCGCACCTGGCCGTGCTCGTCCTCGTGTTCTCGGGGGCGCAGCTGCTAATGCTCGGCATGATCGGCGAGTACCTGGGCCGGCTGTTCCTCTTGGCCAACCGCCTGCCGCAGGCGGCCGTCAGGGAGCTCGTGGGCGCGGATCTCCAGAAGGACGCAGATGTCGGGCTCTGAAGCGCCGCGCTCCGCGCTCGTCGTCGGCGGCCTGGGCTTCATCGGGGCGGCCTTGTGCGAGCGCCTCGTGAAGGCGGGCTGCCGCGTCGTCGCGCTCGACTGCCTGCTCGAGGGCGGAGGCGGCCGCGAGGATCACGCCGTTCCCGGCGTCGAGACGGTCCGGGGCGACGCGCGCAACCGCCGCCTGGTGGAGTCCCTGGCCGAGGGCCGCGACGCGGTGTTCAACCTCGCCGGACGCGGCGGGCATCTCGACTCGGTGCGCGATCCCGAGACCGACATGGAGCACAACCTCCGCGCGCCCCTGTCCGTGCTCGAGGCCTGCCGGCGCGCCGCTCCGCTGGCCGCGCTGGTCCACGCGGGAACGCGCCAGGTGTACGGCCGCGCCGAGCGCCTGCCCGTCGACGAGACCCACCCGCTCCGGCCGCTCGATCCCAACGGCGTGCACAAGGCGGCCGCGGATCAACTGTGCCTTCAGTACGCGGCTCTTTACGGGATGCGCGTCTCCGTGCTCCGGCTCACAAACGTCTACGGCCCTCGCATGCGCGTCATGGACGACCGGCAGAACTTCGTAGGCCACTGGATCGGCCGGCTGCTGCGCGGCGAGGAGCTCGTCGTGTACGGGGACGGGCTTCTGCGTCGGGACCATCTATTCGTCGAAGACGCCGTCGACGCCTTCCTGGCCGCGGCCGCGTCTCCCGCCGCCGCGGGCCGGGCCATGAACGCGGGCGGAGGCGAGCCCGCCACCTTTCGGGCCCTGGCCGAGACGTTCGTCGAGCTTCGCCCCGGCGCGCGGTGGCGCTTGGTGCCGCTGCCCGAGGAGCGCCGGAGCATCGACATCGGCGACAGCTTCGTCGACGTGAGCTTGGCCCGCGTCCTGACCGGCTGGACGCCGCGCACCTCCCTGCGCGACGGCCTTCGCCTTACCCTCGAATTCTACGATGATCAAGCAGAGAACTACGGCGCCGTCCCGCGTCCCCTTCCTCGCGCTGTCCCGCCGAGCCTCGTCCCTTAGGCCCGAGTACGAGCGCGAGTTTCGCAAGGTCCTGAGCAGCGGCCGCTTCATTTTGGGCCCGCGCGTGGAGGCCTTCGAAGCGGCGTTCGCCCGCGCGGTCGGAACGCGCCACTGCGTCGCGGTCGCCTCCGGAACGGACGCGCTCTGGCTGTCCCTGCTCGCCGCGGGCGTCGGCCCCGGCGACGAGGTCGTGACCGTCTCGCACACCTGCGTGCCGACCGCCGCCGCGATCCTCCAGTGCGGAGCGACTCCCGTCCTGGCCGACGTCGATCCGGCGACGATGACGATGGACCCCGCGTCCGCCGCCCGGGCGATCACGCGCCGCACGAAGGCGCTGCTCCCGGTCCATCTCTACGGCCTCTGCTCGGATCTCTCGGCGCTCAAGGCCCTCGCGCGCGCCAAAGGGATTCCATTGATCGAGGACTGCGCCCAGGCCGCGGGCGCGTCGTTCGACGGCGCGCCGGCCGGGAGCCATGGGCTGGCGGGCGCCTTCAGCTTCTATCCGACCAAGAACCTGGGCGCTCTCGGCGACGGCGGCGCCGTCACGACGGACGACGCCTCTTTCGCGGCGCGCCTGCGCCGCCTGCGCTTCTACGGCTACGAGAAGGCTCATGAATCGCGCGAAGCCGGCCACAACAGCCGCCTCGACGAGCTTCAAGCCGCGTTCCTATCCGCGTCGCTCAAGCGCCTTCCGGCGTGGATCCGCGCGCGCCGCGGCATCGCCGAGCTCTATCGCGCGAGCTTCGGCGGCCTGCTCGCCTGCCCGGACGACGCGCCGCGCCGCCGGCACGGCTATCATCTCTTCGTCGTCCGCTCGCCGCGGCGGGACGCCCTGCGCATTCGCCTCGCGGACAAGGGGATCGAGACGGCGGTGCACTACCCGAAGCCGGTCCACCGGCAGAAGGGCTACGCGCCGGTCTGCCGCGTCGGGCCGTCGGGGCTCGCGGTCACCGAGCGCCTCGCGCGCGAGATCCTAAGCTTGCCGCTCTATCCCGAGCTCCGTCCCGCCGAGGTGAAGCGGATCGTCGAAGCCGTGCGCGCCTGCGCATGAAGCCCGCCGAGCACCTCCGCATGGCGGCCGTGGAGGAAAGCCATTGGTGGTATCGCGCGCTGCGGCGGCGCGTCGCGGCGGACCTCGCGGCCGACGGGCTGCGCGACGGCGACTCCGTGCTCGACGCCGGCTGCGGCACCGGAGGGACCTGGAAGGCGCTGGCGCGGCGCTGGCCGCAGCTCGACTACACGGGCATGGACCCGGCCGAGACGGCGCTCGAGGCCGCCCGGGCCGCGGGAGCGCCGCGCCTCTTTCGCCAAGGCCTCGACGAGGTCCCCCCCGTCTCGAACGTCCGCGCGATCCTGAGCCTCGACACGCTTTACTACGCGGCCGACGAGCTCGCGGCGCTGCGGCGCCTGCGCGCGGCGCTGAGCCCCGGCGGCTGCCTCGTGCTCAACCTTCCGGCCTTCGAGTGCGCCCGCGGGCGCCACGACGAGGCGGTCGGCGTCGCGCGGCGCTACCGCCGCGAGCAGGTCCGCGCCTTGCTGCTGGACGCGGGCTTCGCGGTCGAGCGCTGCGAATACTGGAACACGGCGCTCTTTCCCGTCGCGCTGGCGTGGCGCGTGGCGACGCGCTCGGCGGCGGGCGAGGCCCGGTCGGACCTCGCGATGCCTCCCGCGGCTTTGAACGCGGCGCTCGCGTCCTGGCTTTCCATCGAGGGAAAAATCGGGCGGCTCGCGCCGCCGCCTTTCGGCCTGTCGGTCTACGCCGTGGCCAGACGTAGCTAGAGCGTCTTCTCGAGACGCCGCGACAGCATCACCCAGCCGGCCGCGAGAGCGGCGACCGCGAGCGCCCGCATGACGAACGGCCAGTCCGCGAGCCCGCCCCCCGCGTCGAGCAGATGGAAGACGGGATGCTCGGAGGGATGCCAGATGCGGGCGAACGTGCGCTCGATCGAATAGGTGCCGGGCCAGCGCAGATAGCCGCCCAGCGCGTGGATGATGAACGCGGCGGCGGCCGCATACGCCCACCCGCGGCGCAGGCGCGGAGAGGCGGCGATCTCCTTCTCGTACGGCGTCAGCCACCAGAGAAAGATCATCGTCATCGAGGCGAAGTAGCGGGTGCCGAAGGACATCCCTCCGACCCAATCCCGGTAGCAGGACAGGAACAGGACGGTCGCGAAGCAGCCGCCCGCGAGCCAGAGCGTCTCGGCGCCGCGCCGGCGCGCCGCCGCCCACGCCGCGAACACGAAGGGCGGAAAGTAGAGCAGCAGGCCGCGCGCGGGGGTCAGCAGCATGCCGGTCAAAGCCGCGGCCTGCGGTGCCAGGAAGTTTCGCGCCTGCCAGCGGAGTTCGGGCGGCGCGAGCCGGCCGGTGTAAGCGAGCCAATAGGAGAGCAGGCCCGCGGCGGGAGGCGCGGCTCCGCCGAGGAAGGCCGGAAGCTCCCGAGTCCGATGAAAGAGCCACAGCCCGGCGGCGGCGGCGGCGATGAAGACGGCGTCGGGCCTCGCCGCGACCGACAGCGCGAAGCCGAAGCCGGCGGCGGCGGCGCGCTTGTTTCCCTTCCCCGCCAGCCCCCAAAGGCCTATCGCGACGCCGAGCTGCGCCGGGCCGTGCTGCCAAAGCGCCTGCGAGCTCACGCTGAAGGACCAGGAGCCCAGGCCGTACAGCGAGGCAAGCCAGAGCGCCCATCGCGGCGAGCAGCGGTCGCGCAGCGCGAGGTAGTAGACGGCGACCGACGCCGCCGTGATGGAGGCGCCGGCCAGCTTCGAGAGATCGTGGAGCAACCCCTGGCTCACCGGCGGATTGAAGAAGGCCGTGATCAGGTAGAACGGCACGGCCAGCAGTCCGGGAAGCACGGGATACACCGAAAGATTGACGCCGCCCAAGCCGGGGACGAGGAAGTCGAGCTCCCGTCCCGTGAGCCACGGATGCATGACCAGGTCCATCGCGAGCGTGCCGTGGCGCAGAATCGCGAAAGGAAGGAGGCTGTTGGGGATGTCGTCTCCGCCGTGCCAGCGAAAGGTCGAGAAATAGAACGCGAAATGCGCGAGCGCGAGCGCGAGCGCCGGCCGCTTCTCCCATCCCCCCTTCGCCGTACGCAGGCACCACAGCGCGGCCAGCGACGCCGCGAGAGCCGCCGCGGGAAAGCGGGCGCCCACGGCCATGCAGATCATTAACCAAGCCGCGCAGACGGCTAACGCGGCGCGAGGCATTTAGTCGGCGGCGCGCGGCGGGCTGAAGTAGCCCGCCTTCTTCATGAGCGCCTCGCGCTCGGCCACGACCAGGTCCTCGCGCGCCATCTCGCGCACGAGCTCGTCGAAGCTGACCTTCGGCTTCCAGCCGAGCTCTCGCCGGGCCTTCGCCGCGTCGCCGAGCAGGGTCTCCACCTCGGTCGGGCGCAGGTAGCGCGCGTCGAGCGCCACGAGCGTCTTGCCGGTCTTGCGGTCCACGCCGTGCTCCGCGCGGCCCTTGCCCTTCCAGACGAGGTCGAAGCCCAGCTCCGAGGAGGCGGCCTCGACGAACTGGCGCACGGAGTTCTGGCGCCCGGTCGCGGCGACGTAGTCGCGCGGCGCGGGCTTCTGCAGCATGAGCCACATCATCTCGACGAAGTCCTTCGCGTGGCCCCAGTCGCGCTTCGCGTCCAGGTTGCCGAGCCAGATCTTCTCGTCGAGGCCGAGCTTGATGCGCGCGAGGCCGCGCGTGATCTTGCGCGTGACGAACGTCTCGCCGCGGCGCGGGCTCTCGTGGTTGAACAGGATTCCGTTGCACGCGTAGATCCCGTACGCCTCGCGGTAGTTGACGGTGATCCAGTACGCGTAGAGCTTCGCGACGCCGTACGGCGAGCGCGGATAGAAGGGCGTGCCCTCGCGCTGGGGCGTCTCCTGCACCTTGCCGAACAGCTCGGAGGTCGAGGCCTGGTAGAACTTCGTCTTCTTCGCCCAGCCGAGGGTGCGGATCGCCTCGAGCAGGCGCAGCGTGCCGAGCGCGTCGACGTTCGCCGTGTACTCGGGCTCTTGGAAGCTGACGGCCACGTGGCTCTGCGCCGCGAGGTTGTAGATCTCGTCGGGCTTCACGATCTGGAGCACCCGCAGCAGGCTCGACGTGTCCGTCATGTCGCCGTAGTGCAGGATGAAGCGCAGCTTCTTCTCGTGCGGGTCCTG
>Ga0163144_10016417_pt1 | contig 15171 bp, 13 predicted proteins | sample OliLak19BULKMAT1_FD_123175 | JGI IMG/M metagenome (GOLD analysis project Ga0163144, IMG submission 123175) | Freshwater microbial mat bacterial communities from Lake Vanda, McMurdo Dry Valleys, Antarctica - Oligotrophic Lake LV.19.BULKMAT1 | ecosystem: Environmental > Aquatic > Freshwater >... | reverse complement strand
TTCTCAGGATCGATCGCAAGAGCGCGTAATACGCGAGCACCAGCCCGGGCACGATCGCGCCTTCGCGATACCACCGCGGCCGAAACTCGAAACGCTCCCGGATCGTTATCGCAAAAAACCAAACGCCCCGCTTAAACTGGTAAGGTAAGTCAACAGGTCCCCATCTTATCCGAATGATCCTCACCGGTCCACAAGGTAGGATGGGGATTTTTCCTGCCCAGCACGACCCGCAGCCGCGTTCTCCGCTGCCACAACTGCCACTACTTGGAAGGAAGAGCTGCAGGCTACGCCGTCAAAGGTGGGTCAATTTAGCTGAGCAGGGGTGGGTCAGTTCCGGTGCGCGACATCGACCTGACGTCGTCTCCCAGCTCATGGTGATCGGTTGCCACCAGCCGACCTGTGTTTTTCGAGTGCGCGCCACGGTGGCAACCGAACTGCCCGCCACTGCGTAGTGGCTGGTGGTGTCGACTTTTACGGCTGACAAGTACTCAGCATGGGCACCGATATAGGAGTATCGTGTGTCGTAAACTTCGATACGATCACTTGAAGCCGCGTCGAGGGTTCCGTTGTTGTCCAGATCGAGTCCCTTCATGACCAAATCGCCCAGAGGTCCGTAGACATAGCGCGTAGGCTTTGATCCCGGAAAACTGTTTGCGGTAGATGTCAATTGGCCAGCGGCATTGTAGACGTGGTTTTCGACAAACGTGCCTCCTAACGCATCAGGCCGGGATGTGGCCACCGTACGGCCAAGCCAGTCGGTGGTGGTCGTAGTCCAACGTGGACCTTCAGAAACTGTGGAATTGAGCCTTCCATCGACTGCCACCTGCCAAGTCCACTGGCGGGTGACTTGAGCGGTTCCTTCGGCTGCGAACGTCTTTCCATCTCGATGGGTTTTGGAAATCACCGTTCCTCCGTCTGGGGCGGTGGTGGTGAGCTGCCAGCCGCCACCGGAGAGTTGGAGATAGCTGTGGGTCGTCGTGAGTGGACCCGCCGGACCCGGAACCTGAGATTGCACGCGTAGGCCCGCTTTGTCAAAGGCGTGCGATGTCGTGAGCGATTCAATCGATCCCACTACCTTCTCATCGATGACGCGGTTTGCTGCATCGTAGCCGTATTCAGATACGCGATCCGGAACCGCCGGCAAAGTCACGGTTTGTGGGCTGCCTCCAAACAGCGTGGTGTACGAAGGTGCCGGAACCCCTTTGATCGTCTTTCGCACCTGCCGTCCGATCGCATCGTAAACGTAGATCGTTTCGATTCCTTGCTCGCTACGCTCCGAGGCCAACCGTCCGTCGGCGGAATAGGTGCCGGTCCAAGCCGCCCCTGTGTCCCAAAAATATCGGGGCCCCCGCTGCCGCCACGTGGGTTTCATGGCAGGCGAGAACATGGCCTCCTCGGTTGCAAGGATCTGCCAATCCGGGTTCTGTTGAGGTTCCGTGGGCGGATTGTCCCATACGAATTTTGCAGAAAGCGCAACTTGCCCTGAGACGCGCACCTCAATCGTGCGAATCGACTTTTGCTGCACGATCAAGGTCGGAGTGCGGTACTCAATCTGATCGTAACCGGGAGAATTGTAGTAAGGATTCGGGGCAAACACTCCAGTCGCTTGGTTCCAGGTCCCAGTTCCATACAGAACATCGGTTGTGATTCCTTCGGGCGAAATCACCTGCAGAGGCTTACCCCAAATGGACGCTGGGGTGAATGAAGAGGGACGGATGGAAACCACAGTGGAGGTCTGCGGAGTTTCCGCCGCCCCTGAATACCTAAGGGTTGTGGCTCGATTCGAAAAGACTTGGGGCGCTCCCCAATCGACCGAAAAGTTCACGAGTTGAACTGGAAATACCCATTGGGTCACTGTCCGTCCCACCGTGACACCCAAAACGCTCTCGACTGACTCGCCAACCAGCCGTACCACACCATTCCAGTCCGCAACATAGGAAAGCGTCGTCGCTGAACAATTGCCCAGGTTAGCAGAATCGGGATGCGCCGGGGCATCCAACCACGGTCTCAGGGTACGTTGAAGCCGCCCAGTCGCAGGGCCAGTCAAGATATAGTCATAGCGCGTCCAGTTGCCGTCAGGCGTACGCACGTGACGGAGTCGCCCGTAGTTGGCGGGTTGGGCTGGATCATCATAGAACGAGTAAAACGTGGTCAGCGCAGCCGCTGTTGGATCGTCGACCCGTCGAACGACCTCCCTTCCCCATGGAAAGTCGTGGTACTCCAGTAAACTCTCCTGCACGACCACTTGATTTGAACCTTTGATGGAGCGAGTTTACTCGATATTGCCGGAGCCGTTGACCACCTGACTGCGTTCTTCGATGACCAAACCCTCCGGTCCGGTGCGCCGCCAGCTATTGGATCCCAGTGGGTTGATTTCGGTGGTTTCTAGGTCGGTTCCAACGATTCGCGTGTGGCTGAGTTGCTGGCCGGAAGCCTGCGGTCGAATCAGTCGATGGGTGATGAACGGCGTCGCATTGCCCGCCAGCGTGTAAAGATTGCCGCTCATTCCTGTGATGGCACTTCTCGGATAAAATTTGGCCTCAAACCCCTGCGATATCGGCGTCAAATCCACCAAGGCCTGCGGCACCAGAACCTGCCTTAACTCTCCCACCGGCGCATCCACGGCAATGACTTCCCCTCCCTTGGGCGCTGTCAATTTGGCAAGGGAAAGGCCGTTGGGCTGCGCCCATGTTGGCGCAAGGGTCAATGGATCAAGGGGTTTACCCGTGGCGCCGCGCCCGAGACTCACCGACCAGCTGGTTTCCCCCAAGGCGAGGGATCCAGACTGCCCGACTCCAGGTGATACCGCCAACGTGGAACCTAGCCGGATTTCCCAGAAGGTATTGGTGACCGTGGGATCACTTGGATCGTGGTATGCCGAGCCCTGAATCTTTGCGTGCGGAACCTGATTCACAAACACTTCCTCGCCCGGTTCACTGAAGCACTCCGCTGAGAATGAACCCGTGTACGGATACGGAGACTCAGACGACCAACTCACCACCAACATGTACGTTCGACCCGGCTCAAGCGATGTGTACAACATCGCACTCGTTCGTGGTGTGCTATCCGAGACACCCGTTTCGTAAATGCCTACATTTCCCAAGCTCGCGGAGAGCGACTCCACGTTCGTGAAATTGAAACGCAGTCCGATCAGGTGTTTGCCGCGAGCAAAAGAGGCTTCTCGAGCGTGCAGACAGTCCAACGCAACAAAAGTGAGAACAAACCCAAGGAGTATCCTCTTCATGGTACCTCCCCCTTCTTTCCAGTCAAACGAGGGACCAAAGGCACAGCAGAGGTTAGATCAGACGGATTCTGCCGAGTAGAGACCTCCTCTTCTTTCAAGCGAGACTCTAAAGCGAGTGCCTGCTTTGACGTAGGATTGATCTGGAGGACACGCGCCAACTCCCGTTGCGCCGAGACCCGATCTGTAAGGGGACGCGCGTACAGGGTGGCCTTGGCGAGAATAACGCTTTCGCGGTGCGCGGGATTTTCTTCCAAGGCGTCCAGAAGCCGGAACACCTGAACAAAGGCCCGCCTAGCTTCGTCAGATTGACCGGCCTCCAAAGCCGCGTGCGCAGTGCTAAGAGCCTTCAAGAAGGAACTTGCTTGTGCCTTCGGCACCCTCAGCTGGAGGAGGGGCTGGGCATCAGCGATGGACGATTCGGATACGGGTCGGTTCTGTGCACGAAGCGTCGGGGTCGCGGCCATTGAGCCTGCAACGGCTACGACGAAAAGGAGCGTGCTGAACCCGATTGATCGGGAAGAAATGAAGTCACAAAAAGCACCTTTGCTCGAAGGGACTCGCATGGCTAAACAAGAACAGCGGTCGGCAAACCGGGGCGTTGCATGCATAAAGATTAAGTAGGTCAGTTCGACCGATCAACAAAGCAGGCTGAAGTCAGGGAGTGGCATCTTTTTTCTTGCTCAAGTAGGGGTGAATTCGCCTCAAACTCGGCACGAAAGCAGGTCATTTGTTTTGCAAAGTTAGTCAATTTGAGAAATTTTTGGTTTGGCTCATGTATCTTACTATCAATAATATGGGCAATTGTAATGTGGCGATCGCAGCCACATGGCCCAGCGACAGGATAACTGTAACGAGGTGCAGATTTTAGCAGCTAATTGCTAGGGTTCAGTGCTTTGCGGATCATGTTCGAATTCGGGAATTTGGCTTCTCTGCGTCCCCTCAGGAAACGGATTATAAAGCACGTTAAGGCTGAGCAACCAGCCTCCCGCATCGGGTCATTCCAGACTGGCCGTCTCCGACACCAGCTCCGCCAAGCTGTACGCCGCCTCGTTGTCGGGATCGATGTACCGGCCGAGGGTCGCGGGCGACCGATGATTCGAAAACGCCTGAAGTGCGGGCAGACCCAGATTTGCAGTCTTCATCAGCCGAGATGCTTTGGTGATCGCGGTGTGACGGATTCCGTGTGGGCGGACGCGACGCTCGATTCCCGAACCGGTTCCCAGCTTCGTGATCATGTCGTGAATCCCATCCCCGGAGAGCCGATTCGGTCGCAGTGACCCCCGGCGATCGATCCGAACGAAGAGAGGCCCGTCCTCCGTGCCCCGAATCTCGATCCATCTCTTGAGCGCATCGGCGGTCACCGGAGGGAGTCGCTTGGGCATCCGCTGCGAATGACCCTTGAGCATGACTTGGATCGTCCTGCTCTGGTCGCTCCAATGCTGGAGGTCCAACGAGACAATCGATTCCCTTCGTAGCCCCAGATCAAACAGGAGTCGAAGGATTGCCTGATCCCGTCGGGCTTTCGGGGAATCTGACTTCCCGAGGGTCTCGAACATCTTCGCAACGGCCTCCTCTCCGGGCCCACGCGTATCCCGAAACGGTTCCACGCGCCGATTGGGAATTTGGATCTCCCAGGTGATGAATCCGACCATCCGAGCCAGTTTCACCATCGATCGAATCCCCTGCATTCGCTGATTCACCGCCGAAGGGGAGAGGTTCGCCGGCAACGAATTCGTATACCTCAAGAGGGTGAGGTTCGCCTCGCCCGACTTCATGGCACAAAGCGCCACGGCCACCCCCTTGGCCCCTTCCACACCAAGCCACTCCGCAAACTTCTTCGGAGACAGTTCGTACGCTACCCAAGTCGAGGGCTTCAGGTTCCCAATGAAGGACTCAGCCAAGACCTCGGGCTCCGTTCGAACTAGAGGTGTGTCGTCGTTTACTACCACAGCGTTCACGTCTCCCAATTTTTCACCTTCAAGCCGGGAACCCGAGCGAACTCGGGCGAGTTGCGACTGACGAGAATCGCCTCGAGGAGTGTCCCCACGTTCGCGACGGGGTTGTACAGATGCGGTGTTTGGTGGGGATGGGCATGGGCCGGCGTTCCCCGACAGCGGGGGAAGGCCGAGCATCATCACATCGGATGCAGAAATTCTGAAAAAGTGACAAGGCTCGGCCTCACCCCTCGGGCGACCTTATTTGGTGCCAGCCCGGACCCGCGTTTCTTTTCCCGTCAGGCGCAGAGCCCACTTGAAGCAGAAGTGAGCCGGATCGACAGGCTGAAGGTAGAACATGGGGCAGAGTCCCGGAATGACGGAGCAGCCGTTTGCGCGCAAACGGGCGATTGCCTCGGCCGTGGCGGCTCCCGGACTGAGCGCATCGTGCAACCAAACCAGCGGGGCCCGCGCGGCAATGCAGTCCTCGACCGCCGCCATGGTCTGCGGCGGGTCCACGTAAACCAACACGGCCTCCACCGGCGGGTCTATCTTGATCAGCAACGAGGCTCGCTCCGAGGAGGGATCATCCGTGAAGACGGGATTCACAGCGATCACCTGGGTTCCGTGTCGGCGGAACCGGCCTGCAACCCACTGGCCGGGATCGCTCTTGGCCTCCTCAACTCCCCAGATGGCAATTCGTCTCTTGCTCAGGAATTCCTGCACCAGCCGGTCGTAATTGTCCGTATGCATGACCGCGCTAGTTTGCCACCAGCCCGGGTGGTGTGCAATCAAAGTCAGTCCTGCTAGCAGGTGATGAATTGGGTGGCATTAGCGTCCACCCAAATTCCCGGGAGGGATGGCCCCGGTGGGATCCCGTCAGGAAACCGATTATAAAGCACGTTAAGGCCGAGCAACCACCATCCCGCATCGGGTCATTCGAAACTGGACGCATCCGACACCAGTTCCGCCAAGCTGTACGCCGCCTCGCTGTCGGGGTCGATGTACTGGCCGAGGGTCGCGGGCGGCCGATGATTCGAAAACGCCTGAACGGCGGGCAGCCCAAAATTCGCGGTCTTCATCAGCTGAGATGAGTTGGTGATTGCGGATACCATGAGGTCGAACGCGTCGCTCGATTCCCGATCCGGTTCCCAGCTTTGTGATCATGTCGTGAAGGCCGTCTCCGGAGAGCCGGTCCGATCGCAGTGATCCCCGGCGATCGATCCGAAGGAAGAGCGGCCCGCCCTGCGTACCCCGAACTTCAATCCATTTCTTTAGTGCATCGGCGGTGGCCGGCGGGAGCCGTTTCGGCATGCGCTGCGAGTCCCTTGATCGGCTTTTGACGTCAACTCTGATCGTTTCCTGCGAGCGCCCCGGCAAGGAAGTGACCGCCTAAATGTCCGGATCTCACCCAAGAGCAAAGTTGCAAGCGATTGAACACCAAAGGCCAATTCGGCTTAGCGTAGATGGGGCTTCGTTTCGTCCCGTGACCCCTCGTAAGCATGGAATTCCGCGAAAGGAACTCCGCTCAGAACTGCCTGCGCACGTCCATCGTGTAGCGGGCACCCCGAGGATCGCCGAACGGGCTAATGGCAAAGATGGCGGATTCATTCGTCGTGGCGGTGATCGCCGGACTCGTGTTGCGGATGTTCTGCACCCCAACGGTGACCTGCGTGTGGGCAAAGTAGCGTTGCCAGCCTTCGGGCTTGGCACCCCACTGGTAGCGCAACTGCACATCGTGATAGACCTGACTTGGGATGGTGGGCGAACCCTGATTGAGAATCGACGTGGCGATAAACGCGGGGGTGGCGGTCTGAGAATATATCCGGTAGGAGTCGTAGTATTGCATGTTCCACCCCAGGGACAGGCGACTTTTGGTCCAGTTCAGGCCGCCATTGCCGCGCCAGAGCAGGGTCGCAGCGTTGCCTACGAGTTGAACAAAGGGGACAGCGGGCACAGATTTGGTCTGAAAATCGGGTTGATAAGTGGCGCTGGCGTAGGACTGGAACTCGCCCCACGAAACCGTCTTCCAGGTGTAATCCGCCTGAAAATCCCAGGCCGTCACGCGCTTGCCTGCGATATTCAGCGTGCGAAAGTCAATCTGCGTGATCGCGCCGCCGGTGTAGCCGAGGGTCTGGTCCTGCGCAGTCAACGGCGCGCGCACGATCCGGCCGGGCAACTGATCCTCGTAATCGAGCGTTTGGCTGATGGTCAGGTTGCCGATCTCATCCGTCTTGGTGATGCGGGTGTAATCGATGGACAGCCTCAGCCCGGGCAGGAAGCGCGGAGTGAGGATCACCCCGCCCGACACGCTCTCGGAATCCTCGGCCTTGAGGTCCGGACTGCCGCCCGACAGCCGGATGCTGCTGACGGTGGTTGGCTGATTTCCGCGTTTGGGATCGCTGAGGGCCGTGTTGACCACGGCAGTCGGCCCGATGCGGAGCTGGCTGAGCGATGGGGCGAGGAAACCCGTCCCCCAACTTGCCCGCACGGCGACATCGGGCGAGGGAGCATACTTGAAGCCAGCCGTCGCCTTGGTGGCAGAATAACTACGTTCGACGTAAGAAACCGACGGAAACGGGCCGTCGGGCCCCGCGAGCGTAATCAACGCCGTTGATGCCAAAGCATCAGCCGTGCTCTCGTCGCGCCGGCCAGCGAGTTGAAACTCGAGACCCCGCCGCCAGCCAGCCGACGCATTCTCCGCAAAAATCGGGATGCGCAGCTCGGCGAGATAAGCCCGGCTTTCCAGGCTGACCTTCGGGTGCCAAAAGTAATTGAAGGCGGTCGCCGAACTTCCTGTCCGAATGGAGGAAGGAATCTTCTCATCCCTGTATTGCGCACTGGCAGAGAGCATGACGTCGCCCCCGGGCAGGCGATAAACCGGACCCGAACCACGCAGGGTGATCTCGTCGGACCGCAGCGCAAAGTTCTCCAGTGAATACGGATCGGGCATCAGGTAGGCGCTGTAGTCCAGGGGAAACTGGTCGAGATCCCGAATCGCATTGAGGGTGCCGGCGGCGAGCGCCGTCGCAAACGAGACACCCGGGCCGCTGCCGTCGGGATCGCCGACCAGCCCTGCGGTGCTTCGAATGTAGCTCACCGAACGGGACCAGACGTAGTCTAGCCCAGCAGACCATTCCCGGGGAAGCCGCACCACGGCGCCGGCGAGGAGGCGGTCGGATACGCTACGAGAATCGGATGTCCCCGAGATATCCGTGGGCGGAAAAATCACGGTGATGGGCGTCGTGAACGGATTGTTTGGCGCCGCGACGGGCAGCGTGGCGAGATTGGTGAAGAGTGCGAGATCGCGCTCACCCAGGTTTTCGAAGCGCGAGGCGTCCACCAGCAATTCCACCCGGTCGCCAAAGCGGCGGCGGGCGCTGAACCCATATGAAGTTTGCTCTGGCGTCGCGAGCAGACTCTTCCTGCGGCCGAGGATCGTGTCCGACAGGGCGAAGTTATAGCGCCCGGCATTGGACACCAGGGCGGCGCCGCCGTCGGTCGCCGGCCCCGCATACCCAACCGGCACAAAGGTGATCGGCGAGTTGAGCGCAGTGCCGGTTTTCAACACCAGGTTGGAGCCATTCTGGCTGCGGATATTGGTCGTGTAGCCGGACGGCGGCAGGGTGGATGCGAAAAAGGCGGCAGGGTTGTTCGCGAGCTGGAGCGCCCGGGCGCGATCCTGAAAGTCGCGGTCCTGCATGAGGAGCCGGGTGCCATCGCTCCGGCTGTAGTTGACCGTCAGCATCGTCCGGCCACCTTCAAGTTGCATTGAGCCGTTCAGCGTCGCGCGACGGATGGAGGCGTCGGTGTCGAAGGGGTTCTGGTAGCTCAGGGCGACCTCGAAACCCGAATAATCTTTGCGCGTGATAATGTTGATCACGCCGCCGGTCGCGCCGCCGCCGTAGATGCCCGAGGCGGTGGACGGCAGGATTTCGATGCGCTCGATCATGCTGAGCGGAATGCCGTTGAGATCGGCCTGACCCGTGAATCCTCCGATACTAGCCCGCCCAGGAAGTCGCCGACCATCGAGCAAGATGAGGGTCTGATTGGTTCCCAGGCCGCGCAGGTTGACGGTGCTGGCCTCGCCCTGCGACACCAATGAGGAATTCTGGTTCATCGGCAGACGCGTTTGGAAGAACTCGTCGAGATTGGTGGCCATCGAACGGTCGATCGTATCGCGACTGAAGACGACATAGGGCTGCACATCGTCGCGCGTGCGGGGCAGATCTGCGTTGATAAGCTTGGAACTGAGAACCTCGTAGGCGCCCAACTTTACCACGCCACCTTCGACACGGGCGCGGTTACGATCATCGCCGGTGTCGACCGCCGCCTGCGCGTCAGCGAGGCGGCTTGGGCCGTTTGGGCTGCTGCCCTCTGGCGCGTTCACGTGGCGCTCGCGCGTGACGGCAAAGGTCGCGGACTTATCATCGAAGCTGGCGACGAGCCCGGTGTCGGCGAGCAGCGTTTCGAGTCCACCGCGCACCGTGTAGCTGCCGCGCAGCGCGAGCGTCTTCACACCCTTCACGTCCGCCGAGGGGAACACTACTTGCGTGCCTGCCTGCTTCGAAAAATCCTTCAACGCCACCGCGGCGTCGCCGGCGGGAATGTCGAATCGCTTCTTAGGCTCCTCACCCAAGGCGAGGGCCGGCAATAGCAACGCGGCTAAACCAAGGAGGGTGATTCTCAGTGACGACCAGCGCCGCGCGGCGCGCAGGAGACTCATGGAAGCAAGAGGAGAAGACATGGCTCGAGGAGTTAGGTGACTCCTTCAAGACGCGATCCGGTGAACTTACCCCTACGCGAGCGCGAAAAATTCTGCCACGAACTATTTGCCCGGACGCAGCACGATCACGTTGTCGGAACGGCGCTCGGCACGGATCTGGAAACCGGATTCCAGCACCCGCACGAAGCCGTCGACGTTGTCGGAACGCAACGAGGCGCCGATCGGCAGCGCGGCGAGATCCGGATCGTCGATCACGAGCTTCACGCGATTGCTTTGGTTGAACACCGCAACCACCTGTGCCAGCGGCGTGTCATCGAACTCGAGCTGTTTCGGCTGCCACGACAGCACGCGCGCCATCTCGTCGGGTGTCACGGCGCTCACGGCGGAAATTTGCGGCGACACGAGTGAAACGGTCGTGCGTTCCCCGGCGGCCACGAACTGCGGCTCGACCGCGGGCGCGGACGGATTCCCGGACAGCGGACTGACCTGCACACTGCCCTGTGTGACGAGCACGTGCACTTCCGATGCGCGCAAATCGACATTGAACGCCGTGCCGACCGCCCGCACGCGGACGCCTTGCGCAGTGACTACGAACGGGCGCTGCGGATTCTTCGCGACGGTGAACGTCGCCTCGCCGCGCAAGAGTTTCACCGAACGCTCGTCCGCAGTGTAATCGACGGCGATTTCTGCACCGCGGTTCAAGTCCACGCTCGAACCGTCTTCGAGGAGCTTTCGTACGATCATCGGCGATTCGGCGACAAGGTCCATTTCCGCACGGAAGACGGGCAACCAAAGCAGCAACACCAACGCCGCGGCTGACGCGAGGCCGAGTGGCAGCCACCAGCGCACGAACGGCCCCACGCGCCTGGGCCGATGCGACGCGAGCAGATCGGGATTGGGAAGCGCGCCGTGTTCCGGCCGCCACTGCGCGAGCAGCTTAAGACCGGTGACGGTCTTTTGCTGCGCGGCGAGGCACTCCGCGTGCCGCGGGTCCTGCGCGAGCCAGTCGAAAAATTCGTCCTGCTCCGCCGCAGTCAGGCCGCGATCACGGCGGGCGAACCAGCCGGCAGCCTGCTCCATCGAGGGGTCGTGGGGTTCGGGCGTCATCGGCGGAGTCGGCTTGCGAGGTATGCGGTGCAACGCTTGATGCCCTTGGTAATCTGAATTTCCACGGTCGAAAGGGTGATACCGAGTTCGGCGGCGATTTCCTTGTGCGGCAGTCCGTAGACATAGCGCAACGTGAGCACCTGGCGGCAGCGATCGGGCAAAGTTTGAATGGCCTCGGTCATGAGTTCGATTTCCTGGTTGCGCGAGACGGTCTCGATGAAGTCCGCGCCATCCTCCAAGACGTCCAACTCGTCCGTTCCCCCCGACGACTCCGGCACTGCGACTGCGCGGCGGCGGAAATGGTCGTAGGCGAGATTGCGCGCCACCGCGAAAAAGAACGCCTTGGGGGCAGTGATTGCGCGCGCCGCGTGCGCCTTCAGGACTTTCGCGTAGGCATCTTGGATGAGGTCGTCGAGATCCTCGGCCGTGAGTTTGGCAAACCGGCTGTGCAACCACGCGCGCAGCTGCGCCTCATGCACCTGGAGATGCGAGGTGAACCACAACCCGACTTCTGGATCCTGTGGCGGCACGGGGAGTAATACACGTAAGCGCCCGAATCCCGCATCGCTCAAGCCCGAAGCGTCCGCCAAAGATTTTCAAAAAATGACGTAGGGGTGCGGCGCGGCGGCGTGCGTCTTAGCGTCGAACGCGGCATACTGTTGGGCGAGGGCGCCCGGCCCGCCGATAATGCAACCTGTTAGGATAAGCTCTGTGCAGTTGGTCGGCTTTGGTGCAAAGTCTCCAACAGCACTGGCCGTCCGCGGATCGCGGAAGGCTCGCGCAGTTGAGCGAGCCATAGATCGATTACGCCGAGCAGTTCAGCGCCCGCCGGCATGCTCGTGGTTTTGCCGGGGCAGGGCGACATCCCCACATGCCGGAATCGCTCAAGCACGCAGCGAAGGCCGTCCTCCCAGATTCCTTAGCGAGCAACGATTTCCGTACCGAGGAGTGACCCCCTTTATTCCGATGGCTTCCCTGCATCCAACCAGCTTAACGTGCTTTAAAATCCGTTTCCTGACGGGGCCCCAAAGGTCGCCACTACAACGCGCAGGGTTTCGAGATTCGGATTTTGGGTGGAGCCTGCGGGGGCAACTCTAGTTCGAGTTGGTGCAACAAAAGTGCGACCTCACGGTTGGGCTCGGTGTGGCGCACGAGGAGCAGCTCGCGACCGTCGGTGGTAGGCACACTCACATCGAGCAGTTGGGGTCGCGTCAGGAAACGGATTATAAAGCACGTTAAGGTTGAGCCATCTGAGTTTCGCTTCCGTTCATTCCAGACTGGCCGTCTCCGACACCAACTCCGCCAAGCTGTAGGCCACCTCGCTGTCGGGATCGATGTACCGGCCGAGGGTCGCGGGTGACCGGTGATTCGAAAACGCCTGAAGAGCGGGCAGTCCGAGGTTCGCAGTCTTCATCAGCCGAGATACTTTGGTGATCGCGGTATGCCAGATCCAAAGGGGCCTGAAGCGGGGCTGACTCGTTTTCGCCGCGCTCTTTCACGCCCTTGGATTCCGTTTAACTTCCGGACGAAGGAGATCATTTCCCGAAGGCGACTCGGACGGTCATCTTATTGTACTTGGGTCGATGTGGCGTGGGTCGAAGACAACGGCATGAGGTCCGCTGACGATCCACGTAAGCCTGTAGGCCGAATGGAGTGGATTGAGGAGGACGTTATCCTCGGTCTTGACGACGACGCTTGGAACGCGGATGGCTACGTCAGAGCCTTTGGCGAGCCATTGATCGCCGAAATTGCGTGTCGCCTCGATGTCAGATGACCAGTTCTCCGGAAGTGTGCGGGGAGTCGCGATGACCGAGTCTGGCACGTCTATAACCCAAGACACGTAGGGCTCAATCTTGAGCGAACGATTTATGTGGACGAGAATTTCCAGTGTTGCCAAGGAAAGGCTGGAAGCCGCGTAGACAATAGGCTTTCCCGGGTGATGCCATCGGCCAGGGCCGTACACGCCCCCTATCCCGGAAAAGGCATTCGCTGCAGTGGCATTGAAGTGCCGCGCGCCGATTCGGTGGAAACGCATTATTGGAAGTTGCCGTAAGCCAGCCCGAGAATCACCCCCTCCACTTCCGCTGCACCGACGTCCGTATCGAGTAAGTCGATTGGCTTTACCCCCCTCAGTGCTGGGGCCTCCGTGTTGAGCCAAGTGACAACCGAGAGGTCGTCTGAAAGGATTGTGCGGGCTTTTATCATCACGCGGGCGGCACGAAGGACTTTTTCCGTAATTTCCGGCGGAAGTGGCTTATGCTCGCCTGAAAGGCGTGTGAGCGTTCGGGTTGCGACTCTCAGTTTGCTAGCCAGCTCGTTTTGAGATATTCGAAGCCGGTCCGCGAGCATACGAAAAGCCGATGCCGGAATCCCCGATCGGATGCGTTCGACGGCAACCGGCGCCGGACCCTCTGCTATTTCGAAGATCGTTGCCATTGGCTCAATGTCGGCCAATTGGCGGTATTTGTCAAGCCATTTGGCCAAACCATGCGCCTCGCCTTAGAATCGGAGCTGGCCCAGCGACAGGATAACTGTAACGAGGTACAAATTTTAGCAGCTATTTCCTATTGATTAGAGGGTTACGAGACGAGTTCGTTTTCAATCTCGGGGTCATTGTCCCGTTCAGGAAACGGATTAGAAAGCACGTTAAGGGGTCCCGGGACGACCTAGATCCGCCCTGAGAACGAACAAGCGGTTCCTCACGGCCCGGCACCCCAATTCAAAGGTCTTCTTGACGCGGTCCAAATCTGGACCACCCTAAGCTCCACGATGAGTTCCGCAACGCTAGTCAAAACCCAGTTGGCAGACGCCCTTCGCACCAAGATGGCTACGGAAAACCTGACGATCTCGGCGCTAGCCAAGAAGACGAAAACGGGGAGGAACGCAATCAAGCGCATCTTAGACCGGCGCAACACGGCGATCACTCTGAAAACGATCGCCAAGACCGTTGACGCGCTTGGCATGCAGATAAATCTCTCCGTCAAGCCGGCGACGGTCGGCGAGCTGAACGCGATCGCCCAACAGATGGTTGATGCTCCCAGCACCGCGGAAGCCGAAAAACTGAAACAGCGGTATCTTGCCGGTTTCTACGGCACCCCCAGCCATGCCGAGCATACAGCGGGCTAACATCCCGCCGGCACTGTTGGCGCATCTGCTCGACCGTGTAATCGCCCGGGAAATCACGACCGCGAATCTGCACCAGATGCAGAAATGGCTGGCTACCAATCCGACGGTTCCGATCGACGACTGGTACAAGCGGTTCGGGACATTCTCGATCTGCGGTCAAGGCCCGCTCGTGAAAACCTTCCTCGCGGCCAGCCAAGTTCCTATCGGGACCGAAGTGCCGTAATCGGCCCAGCGACAGGATAACTGTAAGGACGTGCAAATTCTAGCAGCTAAATACTATTGATTAGCGGGTTACGAGACGAGTTCGTTTTCAATTTCGGGGTCATTGTCCCGTTCAGGAAACGGATTATAAAGCACGTTAAGGCGGAGCAACAGCCTCGCGCATCCGTTCATTCCAGACCGGACGTCTCCGACACCAACTCCGCCAAACTGTACGCCGCCTCGTTGTCGGGGTCGATGTACCGACCCAGGGTTGCGGGCGACCGGTGGTTCGAAAACGCCTGAAGGGCAGGAAGCCCCAGATTTGCGGTCTTCATCAGCCGAGAGGCTTTGGTGATCGCGGTGTGGCGGATTCCATGTGGTCGAACGCGTCGCTCGATTCCCGATCCGGTTCCCAGCTTCGTGATCATGTCGTGAAGGCCGTCTCCAGAGGGGTCCCGTCAGAAAACGGATTACAAAGCACGTTAAGCCGTTGAACGAGGTCTCAGAGGGCCGAACCTGCCGCTCTGACTCTGGAATTTTTTCCATCGTCGCTCTTGGCCACCTTTACAGCTCGCCTGCGCGTCCCAACGTCATACCGACGGTTCCCTGCATCCTACCAGCCTTAACGTGCTTTAAAATCCGTTTCCTGACGGGGCCCCTCCAAGGCTGATTTGCGATTCCGACGGTGCACGCATTCACGGCTGGAGTTCTTTGGGCTTGCCTCGAAAAAATGGACAGTGGCTTAAGCAGCTTTTCTGTTTTTTTCTGAGTATTTGGTTTCAAAGGCCACAGGGGAAAGATAACCCAGCGAACTGTGGCGCCTCGTCGGGTTA
>Ga0163144_10016414_pt1 | contig 15173 bp, 6 predicted proteins | sample OliLak19BULKMAT1_FD_123175 | JGI IMG/M metagenome (GOLD analysis project Ga0163144, IMG submission 123175) | Freshwater microbial mat bacterial communities from Lake Vanda, McMurdo Dry Valleys, Antarctica - Oligotrophic Lake LV.19.BULKMAT1 | ecosystem: Environmental > Aquatic > Freshwater > Lake... | reverse complement strand
GAGAGACTGATCTGTAGCTACTAAGTCGCTATTAAATTGGCTTTCTATTTTAACGTTCACTTACAGCAAGGCTCTTTTGGTAGCGCAATGCTGGTTTGCTTTTGAGGCGAATTGTTTTTTTGCGACCTGATGAAGTAGCTGCGAAGCTGCGGTTTGTGGAAACTCGCTTTTTAGCTACTGCAGGCGCTCCGCTGATTCCAAGAACTGTGCTCACTGCAGCCAAGGCGTTGGCTTCGGCTCCGAATTGAGTTTTGCCGACAAGTTGTTTGTACCTGATCGCAGACTCGGTGAGCTTTGATTTCAACTGAGCTACTGAGAGGTCTTTTTTAACAGACAACATCATCGCTGCGATTCCTGACACGAAAGCCGTGGCTTGCGAGGTTCCCGTCATAAAGCCGTAAGAGCCGCCTGGAAGAGTCGATAAAATGGAGTTGCCCGGTGCTGCCAACTGAACCTTTTGAACTCCCCAGTTTGAAGAAGGAAGAACTTGGCCGGCTTGGTTGACTGCTGTGATGGACAACATGTTTGTAAGATCGTAAGCCGCTGGGAAGTAAAGATTCACATCGGCATTGCTACGCTCGTTTCCAGCTGCAGCAAATACGAGGATTCCTTTTTCTTCGGCCTTTTTGAGAGCGAGCATTTCGGCGCGTGAGAATTCTGCTCCGCCACCTGAATAGTTGATAATGTTTGCGCCGTTATTAACAGCGTATTCGATCGCGCTTACTGTGTTCTTAAGGTTCTGAACACCTGATGCTTTTGCATCGTAATAACGAAGAGACATAATTTGAACACCTGGGCACACTCCGCTGTATCCAGACTCACTCGAAGCTTTGGCTCCGATGATTCCTGCGATGTGTGTTCCGTGTCCGTGTGTATCGACGAGTTTTCCGCCATGAGTGACGAAGTCCCACCCGTTCACATCATCAATGAATCCGTTTCCGTCATCATCGATGCCTGCTTTTCCATTAAGTTCCTTTTTGTTCACCCAAAGAGATCCTTTGAGATCGGGGTGATTGGCATCGATACCTGTATCGATAACCGCCACCACAACACCTGAATCGGCGCATTTGTTTTTAACGATGGACCATGCTTTTACAGCGTCGACTCCGTATTGGGATTGATGTCCCCAAGACGATTGGCTGGCTTGACCAGCAAACGCGCTCACTGCGAATAAACAAGGAAGTGCTACAACTCCAAAGACTGACAACTGCTTAAACTTCAACATAAAGATAGAAACCTTTCTCTCGCCACAATTAACTCTCTGCAGGGGGTAATTGCAGAGGGTGTGCCAGCTTGGGATCTTGAGATGTTAACGCGTAACTATATGTAAATAAATGGTTTTTTCTCAGAACGATTTTGGTGGAGCTAGTGGCCAAAGCAGCTTTTGGCACTTCTCGCCGTTCGACGCCGAACGGTGTACAAAAATTAGACAATATCGATAGGATGTTGCGATTGAGGAGAGTTCTACCCGTTCTACTGCTGGTCTTCGTGAGTTCGCTACCAAGCTACAATTGCAGAAGGGTTTTATGGTCTCTTTGAATCAGGCTACAGGCAGACCTATCAAAAGGTCACCGGTAGCAAGACGGTCACTATTCCCAAAATTAGAAACTATGCTTCGTTGTATTATTATATAGCTGGATTGAATTTCGGAGTTTGGGGCACCCATCAGGCGCCACTCGAAGAATTGAGCGACTACACTATCGATTTTGGTCCTGACATTTCTTACAACTTGCCGAATACTTCTTTTTATTTGGGTTTGACTGCATCGGCGACGTTGATACCCGAACCAGCCTATGTTGGCGACACACGCCTTAAGATCTGGTCTGGGTCGTTCTACGGCGGCTTTAAGCTCTAAGCTGCTGAATCACTTTTTCAACTTTTTTTACGGCCTCCACATAAGTAGTTCCGACTTTCTTTTCGACGGCACGAATGTTTTTAAGTCCATTTACGATAGCGTCCTTAGCGGCAGGATGAGCCACTTCGATAAAATCGAAGTTGCCGTCTGCCTTCCACTCTTGGGCAAAGCGATCGGCCCATAGGACTGACTGCGGAAAACGATTTTCCACGTAGGCTCTTCCCACAAATGAAATTTTGTAGACAGAGGCCATGCGAGCAGCCAGTGGCTCCTCGCGCTCCATTTGATTGTTGGTGTTTTGCGGGGTCGATGGAGAAGGAATTTGTTGCGGAATCTCGACGACTCCGTCCTGAATTTCTTGGTCCAACGTTTTTTCGATCAGTTCAACTTTGCCTTTTCTTTTTGCCATTGTGTTCCCTTTCCTAGTAGACACCAGCATAAAGGAAGACGCACCGCTCACCCCAGTTAAGTTCTCTTAAAAACCCATGAAGTTTTCTTCACAACTAGAAAATTCCGCCGAGCGACAATTCTAAGCCTGGAGCGAAATTGGAATAATCGTCATAACTCACTCCGTCGGCCGATTCTGGATAGCTTGTACAGGAGGCGCACAAGCCCAAACGAGCAAAATTTTACACTTGGGACAATCATGGATTGTCTTAATTTAAAAAAAACAATCTCAAGGGTGCGAGAACCTGAAGATGCGGGATAAAATGTCCAGATGCTTTCACACCCCTTTGAACTTGAACGATCAATCAAAATTGAAAAGCCAGTTGCTGATGTTTATGCGTGTGTGAGTGATTTTCATTCTTGGATAGACTGGTCGCCATGGCTTTGCCAAGAGCCAGAGACTCAAACTCATATCGAAGGTGAAGCTGGCCAAAAGGGTCACACGCAAACATGGATCGGACAGCGTATAGGTGAGGGCAAAAACACACTTGTTTCTTTCGAAATCAACAAGAGTCTTATTTATGATCTTCACTCCATCAAACCCTGGAAGAGCCACTCTAAAGTAAGCTTTTTTTTGGAAGAACATGAGGGAGGCACCCTTGTAAGGTGGGGGATGAAAGGAAGTGTTCCTATTTTCCTATTCTTCTTACGCAAAATGATGTCCTTATTTGTAGGTGGCGACTATGAGCGCGGACTTGCGATGCTCAAGGAATATATTGAAAAAGGCGATGTCCCAACTCGAGTTGAGTTCAAAGGTGACGCAGAACAGGGACCTTTTCGCTACATGGGATTGCGCCGTGAATGTTCGATATCTGAGATGGCTACTTTTATCGAAAGTGACTTCGCGAAGATGCGAACCCTGGCCGCAAAAGGGGAACTTACTCGCCCAGACTTTGCGATCACCTTTTATCACAAATGGGATCTCGTAGAAAAACGATGTGAATACACTTCCGCCTATGCCTACCGAAAAACTATTCAGGATATGGCCCCCAAGGGGTTTACAGAAGGCCGTGTGGATACACACAAGGCCCTTCAAGTGAATCACTTTGGAGCTTATCGTTATCTTGGAAATGCTTGGGCCACCCTGATGGGCGCTCAAAGAAGTTTCAAAAAAAGAAGTCTCAAGAATATTCCTATTTATGAGATTTATAGAAATCTAGACAGTGAGATTCCTGAAAAGGAAAAAATCACTGAACTTTATTTGCCAATTAAAAACTAAATCAAAGCAAGATTCGGAATGTCCACCAACCGATACTCATGACGGCTGCGAGTGAAATGATGTTTAGAAAGAATCCTGCTTTCATCATATCCGTCATTTTAACTTGACCCGTTCCAAAAACAATCGCGTTTGGAGGGGTACTGACTGGCATCATAAAGGCGAAACTCGTGCAAAGTGCTGCAGGTAGCCCCACCAAGAGTGGATTCAAATTCATGGCCACCCCAAGGTTCATAATGACCGGAAGAGCCACAACACACAGTGCCACGTTGCTCATAATTTCTGTAAGGAACAGTGCCAAACAAGCCAAAGAGAAAATTAAAAGCCATGGTGAAGAAATGTTGAGCGAAGAAAAATAGTCGGTAGCTATTTGAATCGCCCCAGCCTCTTGAAGCGATGCTGCCATCGCCATACCTCCGCCGAAAAGCAACACAATGTTCCAAGGAAGACGGGAAATATCTCCGGCACTTAAAACTGCCGTCCATTTATTTTCGTCTTGTTTGGAGGGAATCACAAAAAGCAAGATACCGCCCAGAATTGCGGTGGAAGTATCATTGATGAAAGTGAAGCCAATAATAAAATGAATGAGGTCTTTAAAAATCCACAGGGAACAGACAAGTGCAAAGACAGAGAGTGTGACTATCTGTGGACCGTTCATCTTTCCTAAGTTTTTTAGTTTTGTGCGTATGAAACCCGCAAAACCTTCAGGGAGAGTTAATGAAAATGGGAAAAACTTTTTGAGCAAAAAGATATTGGCAGCGAGCACTACAGCTGCGACAGGAAAGACCGCAAGCATCCAACGCCAGAAATCGATTTTAATGCCATACAGCTGATTTAAATACCCAACGAAGACTACGTTGGGCGGAGTGCCAACAGGAGTGACAATGCCTCCGATGTTGGCCGAATATGCAATTGTTAGAAAAAGAGTTAAGCCTAGGCCTTTCAGATCCTCTTTATCATGTTCGGGTAAATTTTCTTCAAGGAATCCTACGACAGAGAGTGCGATGGGAAGCATCATTACGGCTGTAGCGGTGTTGCTTATCCACATACTTAGAAAGGCAGTGGCGAGCGTGAAACCCAAAACAATGCCCACGTCACTTTTCCCTGTGAAACGCAGGATCTCCAGCGCGATACGCTCACTTAAGCGTGTTTTTTCGAGGGCGCGAGCGAGAATAAAGCCGCCTAGAAAGAGATAAATAACTGAATGCGAATAATGGGGCATGATCTTGTCGAGAGGCATGACCCTTAAGAAGGTCAAAAAGACTATAGGAATGAGAGCCGTGATGCCCAACGGCATCACTTCAAAAATCCACCAGAGCACCATCCAAAACATCATCAATACCGTGAGAGCGATATTGCGATGCTCACCACCTCCTGAGAAGAGCCCAAACGTGAGTTCTAGAAATAAAAGAACAAAGGGCAAAACCTTAATCAGAGCATTGGTTCTTAGGAGCGATCCTTGAAAAAATTGCTTCAAACTACTTTCCGCATCCGTCGATTTTGGACTTTTTCATTTTCTTTTCGAGTTCTTCGCGAGCTTCGTAGGTCTGGATAAGAGCCTGCAGCGACTTCTTCTCTTTGTCACTCTTGACCATCTTCATACAGGCTTTGAGTTTAGAAACGGAAGAAGTCGCCCCACAAGATTTAACCTTGGGCTCGTAATTGGCTATTGATCCTTCGTGCATGGCAAGTTCCGCGCCGAATGTGTCCATACATTTCTGACATGAACTCATTCCCTTGCCCGACTTCCAAGGAGCGCCTTTACAAAGATTTCCGAATTGAATTTGGCAGGCCATGGCGTGAGTGTCGTCGTCAAATCCCGCAACCACACAGCTGGGAGTGCCCGAAGTGAGATCGTAGCTTTTATCATCAGATTCCTTTTGTCGGAATGCGTTGAAGTCTCTTTGGAACTCCAAATCTTTTTCATCGCTTCCCACAACCAAGAAGTCGATGTAGCGCGGGGTTTTGACATCCCAAGATAGAATCAACTCGACATCGCCTGCTAAGACTTCTTTAGGCAGATCACGCTCATGAAGACTCCAGTTGCGATTGAAGCCCGGATCGTCGCGAGAGGGCTCAATCACGTAGACATCTTTAGCTCCCGACTTGCTTCGTTTGGCGATGCCAAATGAAATCCGCTCTTCGCGAGGCGCGTTAGGCATTGCTCCGTACATCATGAACCAGATGTGTCCGTCATTAGCGCTCGATTTAAGTTTGATATCGGCTCGCATCTCTCCGTGACCTTCGAGAAGAAGTGACTTTTTTCCTGAGTAAGACTTGTCTACACTCATGGCATAGACAGCGCCATCTGAAGCATCCCAGCCTTTGAGGTCTTTAGGATTTTCAAAATCGAGAGTGAGGAATTTGCCCTTTTTTAGAGTGAGAGCGGGATTCTTGTCGTTTGCCTTGGAGGAAGCCTTGGCTTGGCAAGATTTATTTTCTTTAGAACATTTTCCAAATTTAAGAGGATAACGCTTAACGCAAGAAATAAAATCTTTTTCACAATCGGCTCGTGCCGAAGGAACAAGAACAAAGACGCCCAGGAACAAAAGGATAGATCCGAGTATAGTTTTCATCTGAATATGTTTCTACCCGCCTTTTCCAAAAATGGGTAGAAAGCAAATTTCTAAAATGAGGGAAGGAGCACATCTTGTGCGGACAGTTTTAAGGAATGGTTTAAACTAGAAAACTAGGCTGACTTCGCCGTCTTTAATTTCGAGTCGTGCCGAGAAGTCTTTTCCGGCCTTCGACTTGAACCCTGCAAGAAGCTCTGTCTTTCCTTTTTCGAGAAGCTCAAGTGCTATGGATAATTCGATTTTTCTTTTGGCAATTTTTTTCCAGATTGTGAATTTACAGCCTTCTTGCCAACGTGAACATCCGTAAGCCTTAGAGCTTTCAACTATCGGACTTCGACACTTAGGACAGAGCCCCATGATTTTATCTTTTTTTATTTTTTTGAGAAAAGCCTCGTGATCATGAGGGGCTTCGCAGGAAGAGGATTGGAGATCCCCCTTCTCGTCTAGATTGAGTAGCAGGAATTGTTGCTGTTCCTCCTCCAAAACCATTAAAGGCTCGAGCGCCTTCCTAAATCGAAGCAATTGCACAACCATTTGTGAAGGCAGCTCAGAGCCTTGATATTCTTTCCACAAAACAAATTTGCATCCTGCCTTCCAACTCGAACATCCATAACCCTTTTTACCTTCGATGACTTGGCTGCGACAAAGTGGGCAGGCGCCCCAACCTGACTGAGCTTTAGCTTCGGCGGTGTCAAAGCCCACAATCTCTCGGACATATTGGGCGACGTCTTTCATGAAGGTGTTGTCGTCGTATTCACCGTTTTCGATTTGTTTGAGCTGGGACTCCCACTCTCCAGTTAATTCAGGAGACTTGAGGCGCTGATCGTCGACGAATGAAATTAGTTTTTTACCATCCTCAGTGCTGATGATGTCTTTTGCTTCGCGCTTGATATATTTCCGACCCAACAATGTTTCGATGATGGAGGCTCTTGTGGCGGGAGTGCCGAGGCCTTTTTCTTTTAGAGCCGCGCGAAGTTCGGGGTCGGAAACTTGTTTGCCCGCCGTTTCCATCATCTGGAGAATGCCTGCCTCAGTGAAGGGCTTTGGGGCTTTTGTTTTTAAAGATTTTACGAAAGGCTCGTGTGGTCCTTCCATGCCCTCTTTGATTTTGAGCAAGGCTTGCATAAGGGCAGATTCGTTGTCGTCTTTTTCATCTTCTTCTTCAAGGTTCTCTTTTACGGATGATTCTTTGAACTTTTTCTTCTTCTTGTAGAGGACTTCCCAGCCTAGATCGACTGTCACTTTGCCTGAAGCCTTGAAGATTTCGTCGAGCACCTGCGCTTTGATGTTTACACTGCGTTTGGTGCCCGATGGATAAAGGGCTGCGATCAATCGGATCAAGACTGAATGATAGACATAAATTTCATCTTGGCTGAGGCGCGCCCTCGGAACTACCGAGGTGGGTATGAGTGCGTGGTGATCACTCACCTTGAGATCGTTGATGAGGCGCGGGCCTACGGGTAGGTTCTGCAAATCGAGTTTTGATATTTCTCTTTCACGGATGCCTTTGAGTGCTTCGAGCAAAGAAGGCAATGTTGAGGCCACATCTTGAGTGAGGAACTTGCTGTCGGTTCGGGGATAGGTGAGATGCTTCTTTTCATACAGACTTTGAGCGGCCTTGAGAGTTTGATCGGCACTCATGCCGAATCGTCGGTTCATGTCTTTCTGAAGTTCGGTGAGATCGTACAAATAGGGAGGCAAAACCAATTCGTCTTTTTCGATAAACTCGGTGATCTTCATGTTTTCGGGAGCCACTTTTGAGAGAAGAGCTTGGGCCTGAGTCTCGTCTTCAAATTTGGCTTCTTGATGTTTGAACTTCACGCCTTGAAAAAGGGAATGGAGTTCCCAGAAATCGCTCTCTTTGAAATTTGATATTTCTTTATCACGATCTACGATCATGGAGAGAACCGGGGTTTGCACTCGTCCTACGCTCCAGAGTTGGCGGCCTTTTCCATAGAGCGTGGTGAAATAGCGAGTGGCGTTGAGGCCGACAATCCAATCGGCCTCTGAACGGCAGCGAGCGGCTCGATAGAGTGCATCGAAATTGGAGCCCTCTTGAAGTTTTTTGAAGCCTTCGGCGATGGCTTCGCTGGTGAGGCTGCTGATCCAAAGTCTTTTGAAGGGTTTCTTTGTCGCTCGAAGATGAGTTTGAATATAGCGAAAAATGAGCTCTCCCTCTCGTCCCGCATCCGTGGCGCATATAATTTCACTAGAACGCGCAAAAAGATCTTTGATGGTGGAGAGCTGAGCTTTTACGCCTTTATCGTCTTTAGCGCGCAAAGAAAATTTTTCAGGGACCATTGGCAACAGCTCAAGCTTCCAACTGCGCCATTCCGGTTTGTATTCATGAGGATCCTTGAGCTCTAGAAGATGGCCGAAAGCCCAAGTAACCGCCCACCCTTCACCTTCAAAATAACCGTCGTGCTTTTTATTTGCTTTGAGATGACTAGCTATGTCTCTCGCCACAGAAGGCTTCTCGCAAATAACGACTTTCAATTGTTCGCTCAAGAGAATGCTTTTAGAGGCTGATCATGAAGGCTTCAAGGTCTCGATGGGACTTTAATGGGCGAATGGCTTTCTACGTGTCTTGGCCATTTGCCTTGCACGAACAGAACTGCTGAATTAAGAATAGGCTCCAGCTGCATCACGGTGGCAGCTCTCAACACTAAATGCCTACTGGAGTTCTGGAGGCTCCGCCTCATGAAGCATGGACCCGACACCTCCAAAATATTTGAAGACTTTCTTGATCATTTTAGACATGATCCCGACTCTGTAAGCTCAGAACCCATTCGTGAGGATGTGTATAGCGTAGAAAGACTCGAAGAGTACGCACGTGGATTGGCGAAGGAACAAACCTTCTACTCCTTCCCAAAAAAGGGACGCTCCCTAAATCCCATATTAAAAAGGCACTCGAAAGACCTTCTTGCTGCCTACAAAATTTTGGTTGAGGCTATTCAACTCAAGAAGCCAGTCTCTCCGGCCGCCGAATGGATTGTCGATAACTTTCATGTCATCGAGGAACAGCTCAACGATATCCGCGTGCACTTACCTGCGGGCTATTACAACGGTCTTCCAAAACTATCTTCTGGCTCATTTGAGGGATATCCACGCGTTTATGCCATAGCGCTTTCTTTTCTAGCGCACACCGACTGCAAGTTGAATACCGAATCGCTACGAAGATTTGTAGATGCTTTTCAGAAAGATTCTCCACTGAGCATTGGGGAATTATGGGCCTTGGCTATTTCTCTGCGAATCGCTCTACTTGATTTTCTAAAACCAATGGCACTTCGAGTCGTTCGATCTCGAATCAATCGCGAGATAGCAAATACACTAGCCGATCGAGTCTTGACGTTGTTTCAAGAAGGCCAGAGCACGCCCAAAGATATCATTTCTATTCTATCAAAGAGGATGGGAAAACCCTCCGAGTTCGACCGCGCCTTTGTCGTTCAACTTTCACAGAGGCTAAGAGATCAAGACCCTGATGTGGAACCCGCAATTGAATGGATCGAAGAAGAATTAAAAAAAATTGGCACTAGTTCTCAACAACTCATGCAACTTGAGCACCATCGTCAAGCCGCCGCTCAGGTCACTGTGGGTAATATTATTGGCAGCATGCGCCTATTGTCGGCACTCGACTGGCGTGAATTTTTCGAAGGTACAAGTTTTGTTGATAGAATTCTAAGGAAAGATCCTGCGGGAGTTTACGCCCTCATGGAATTCCACAGCAGGGATAGCTATCGCCATGAGATAGAACGCTTGGCCCATGGGAGCAAGCAAGGTGAAATCAAGGTGGCGCAAGCGACGTTGGACCTTGCACTTGAAGCCAGGAAAAAAATTCCAGATGTTCTGAGAACCCAGCATGTGGGTTACTTTCTTATTGGAGATGGCCAAACGGAATTAGAGCAAAGAATCAAATTCCGTAGAAGTTTTACTGAAAGAATTATTCAATCCTTAAAGGGGAAACCCTACTCGCTCTACATTCTTCCGATCTTTTTAGTTACAGCCGCTATATGTGTTTTAGTTTTGACGACTCTTCAGATCCAAAGCCTTTGGGTTGCGGTTCTCCTTGTTGCACTTATTATAATTCCTTTAAGTGAATTTTCTATTGGTGTCGTAAATCATTGTGTCACTTTGCTTTTCAAGCCGACACCTCTTGCTAAGATTGACACAAAGGATGGCATTCCTGATCTAGCTCGCACATTTGTTGTGGTTCCCACCTTGTTCACATCCGAAAAAAATGTAGAAAATTTAATTGAACGTTTTCATGTAAATTTTCTTGCTAACCGTGATGAAAATATATTCTTTGGATTGCTGGTGGATTTTAAGGACTCTTCTCAAGAGATCGTTCCAGAAGATGAAAGACTCTTAAAGCATGCGCAAGATCTTTTAGGGGAAATCAATGCAAGATACTTTCCAAAGGGCCAAGAGCAGCTATTTCTATTTGCACGACATAGGCAGTGGAACGAATCTGAAAACAAATGGATCGGCTGGGAACGCAAACGTGGAAAGCTAGAAGAATTTAATAAGCTTCTCAAAGGCAACGTGGATACGAGCTACACATTTATAGGAGCTCCTAAAGATATTCTTGCCACAATTAAGAATGTCATCACTCTTGATTCCGACACAAAACTACCTCGGGATGCCGCCCGGCGCATGATCGGCACAATGATACACCCTCTCAATAGACCCGTTTTGGATCTAGAAAAAAGAGTGGTCACCCGCGGCTATGGAATTCTACAACCTAGAGTGAGTGTTGCACTCAACAGCCGCTCCAACACTCGATTTAGCAGAATATTTTCAGGACATGCAGGGATTGATCCTTACACGACTGCTGTTTCAAACGTTTACCAAGACTTGTTTCATGAAGGAAGCTTTACAGGCAAGGGTCTCTATAATGTCGACGCCTTTCAGGCCGCATTGGAGAATAGAGTTCCAGAAAATACGGTTTTGAGTCACGATCTCTTCGAAGGGTCCTTTGCTCGTACCGCGTTGCTTTCAGACATTGAAGTCTTTGACGACTATCCTGAAAACTTTGAAATCTATAGAAAGCGTCTTCATCGATGGACTCGAGGTGACTGGCAAATTGCACGATGGATTTGGACGACTGTGCCCGATGCGACAGGCAAAGTAGTTCGCAATTCACTTTCGGCTATATCTAAGTGGAAGATATTCGACAATCTCAGAAGAAGCCTAATCATGCCGGCATTCTTGCTCTCATTTTCAGTACTATGGCTTCTACTGCCCAATTATGCAGATGTTGGGACTCTATTTATGTTTTTGCTGCTTTTTGTGCCGGCATACTTGCCCACCACAAGCAGCTTTCTTACAGTGCCCAAAAAAGTACTTTGGAAAGGTCACCTTCGTAATTTTCGAGTTGATACTCAGAACGTTTTGACTCAAACAATATGCACGCTCATATTTTTGCCGGACATTGCCTGGACTCAATGTGATGCCATTTCAAGAACGCTTTATCGAAAAGTTGTATCAAGAAAAAATCTTCTCGAATGGTTGAGCTTCGATCAATCCCAACAAGAATCTAAAAAGAAATCTGCACTGGGGAAATGGACAGGTCGAAGCCATGTCTGGGTTGCCATCAACCTCGCACTCATTCTTAGCTTTAATGGCGGATCTCTCATTTACGCCTCTCCCCTCTTGCTACTTTGGATCGCCAATCCTTTTATTCTAGATTGGCTATCTAAGAAGCCTTCTCAGAAGAATCGCGCCCTCGATCTAGTGGAGAAAGATACTTATCGCCACTACGCCCGTCGCACATGGCATTACTTTGAAAGTTTTTTAAGATTAGAAGATCATTGGATAGCCCCTGACAACTTTCAGCTGGATCCTAATCCAACCCTTGCCCGTAGAACCTCACCCACAAATATAGGACTGCAGCTACTCGCCATGTGCTCAGCAAGAGATCTTGGCTATTTGGGGCGTCTTGAGTTCACCGAAAATATTGAAAAGAGTTTTGTCTCCATCAAGAAAATGGAACGCTTTAAGGGGCACTTTTATAATTGGTACGACACACAAACGCTAGAACCCCTCAACCCTCGCTATGTTTCTTCTGTCGATAGCGGAAACCTTGCTGGACATCTTTTAGCTGTGAAACAGTCCTGCCTAGAATACATTCATGCACCCTATTCAAAGATCACTGCTAAAGAGGGTTTGAGCGACACGCTTCTAGCTGTCGGAAGAGAATTCGAACCGGTGGTCATCCCTGTCGACGATCAACTTTTAGTCACTCTTGATCAGGCACGTGGGGAACATGACGATGCCCTCAAAAAGCTTATTCGTTTGGATTGTAAAAATGATGACCTGTGGGAATCAGGTTTAGAATCGATATTGTCGCCCCTTGAAACCGCTGAAGACATACTGGCCACTCTTGCAATTTCGACTCAGAACAATAGCTACACTCAAATGCAAGTTTGGATCCGGATAGCCATCAAACAAGTCGAGCAAATGCTTCGAGACCATAGGAATAGCGACAATCTAGAGGGCCGCCTCCTCGACTTGGCAAATACTTGTGACGAATTGTTTGAGGCGATGGATTTTTCATTCCTTTTCGACAAACAAAGGAAGACGTTTTCTATTGGATATAATGTTACAGACGATCGAAATGACAATTCATTCTACGATCTGCTCGCCTCAGAATCACGACTCACAAGCTTCATCGCAATCTCCAAAGGAGATGTCCCTCAAGAGCATTGGTTCAGATTGGGGCGCCCTCTAACTAAAGTTAAGTCAGGGCGCGCTCTCATCTCGTGGACAGCAACCATGTTTGAATATTTCATGCCCCTGCTCGTCATGTTCGATTATGAGGATACGCTTCTCAATGAAACATATGCATCAGTACTCTCAAGACAAATCGAATACGGCAAAAAAAACAAGGTTCCTTGGGGCATCTCTGAAGCTGCCTACAACGCCCGTGACTTACAACTCAACTATCAATATGGTCCTTTTGGTATTCCTGGCCTAGGACTCAAAAGAGGATTGAGTGACGATCTTGTAGTGTCTCCGTACTCAACATTTTTGGGAGCCTTAATCAGTCCGCATAAGGCGCTTCTGAACCTTCAACATTTTGAGAAAATAGGAATGTTTTCAAGATTCGGCTTCTTTGAGTCTATCGACTACACACCCTCAAGATTGCCGCTAAAAAAAGATAGCTTCATAATTCAATCCCATATGGCACATCACCAAGGCATGAGCTTGGTAGCTATCAATAACATTCTGAACAACGGAGTAATGCAGAAGCGATTTCACAGCGACACATTGGTTCAATCGAGTGAACTTTTACTACAAGAGAAGATTCCCCAAGATGTTTCGCTAACTCGTCCCCGAGCTGAAGAAGTCCATGCGGAGCCAGCGAGCACAGGCAAATCAACCTTGAATACTCGCATTTTTTCGAAGACAGATCTCTCGTCGATTCAAACGCAAACACTCTCCAACGGAAATTATTCCACCATGGTCACGTCTAGTGGATCAGGCTACTCTCGATGCGGCAACTTGGCAGTCAATAGATGGCGAGAAGATTCTACCCGAGATCATTGGGGACAATTTATATACATCCGCAACAGAAGCAACCAAGATTTGTGGAGCGCTGGTTACATGCCCACAGCAAAAGAAGCCACAAAATATGAGGCTATTTTTTCGGAAGATCGCATTGATATTTTACGCAAAGACAATCAAATCACCACACACACTGAGATCATCGTGTCACCTGAAGACAACGTTGAACTTAGACAGGTTTCCATTAAAAATAATTCAATTTTCCCAGTCGAAATTGAAATCACAAGTTTTGCGGAAGTCGTACTTGCTCCCCAGCTAGACGACATTGCCCACCCCGCCTTTAGCAACCTCTTTGTGCAGACCGAATACAAGTTAAACTCCAATGCGCTGATTGCAACTCGCAGAAAACGTTCAGAGAATGATTCAGATTCATGTTGCTTCCATGTCGTAACTACAGAGGGCACGAGTTTTGGTGTTGTCCAGTATGAAACAGACCGATCACGATTCTTGGGAAGAGGCAGGACGAGTGCCAACCCATTGGTTATTGAGGAACAGCGTCCACTCTCCGACACAACAGGATCTGTACTTGATCCCATTTTTTCATTGCGAAGCGTGGTCTTCATCAAAGGTGGAGAGACTTCTAAAATATGTTTCTCAACAGGTGTGGCAACATCAAGAGAAGAGGCTTTGCGACTCTGTGAGAAGTATCATGATCCCGAAATTTTCTCGCGTGAAGCTGAGCTTGCATGGACTAAGGCGCATGTGCAACTTCGCCATTTAGATATTTCTACGGACAAAGCTCACACCTATCAGAATCTAGCCAGCCATATCATTTATTCAAATCCGTCACTTCGACCTCGCCCCTCTGTGCTCGCTCAAAACACTATGGCCCGAAGTGGACTTTGGACTTATGGAATTAGTGGGGACATTCCAATCGTCCTTACGGTCATCAGCAACGAAAAAGATATGTCATTGGTGCGAGAGTTTCTACATGCTCATGAGTACCTTAGAATAAAAGGGCTTGTTTTTGACCTCGTCATTCTTAATGAACGCCCTCCCAGTTATTTTCAAAGCCTGCAAGATGAGCTACAGAAACAGATTCGGATTTGCGGGTCGAAAGCGCTTATTAACAAAGCTGGCGGCGTGTTTTTGCTTCGCACAGAGCAAATGCCCAAATCTGATATTCTTTTACTTAAAGCTGCGGCCCGTGTGAGCTTAAAGGCAGGCAAAGGAAGTCTCTCGGAACAGTTGAATCGGATTCGTATTGCCGCTACTTCCTCTGCTCTTCTGAGCTCTTTTGAGATGATTTCTCCGCTAGTAACCACTAAAATATATCCAGATCACGATATCGAAATTCCAAAGTTAAAATTCTTTAATGGACTTGGCGGCTTTGCCAATGACGGGAGCCAATACTGCATACACCTCAAAGACAACCAGTGGACTCCCGCACCCTGGATCAACGTGATTGCCAATGAGAAAGATTTTGGATTCCTAATTTCAGAAGCCGGATCAGGCTACACTTGGTCCGAAAACAGTCGAGAAAACCGACTGAGCACTTGGTCGAACGATGCCG
>Ga0163144_10016413_pt1 | contig 15175 bp, 15 predicted proteins | sample OliLak19BULKMAT1_FD_123175 | JGI IMG/M metagenome (GOLD analysis project Ga0163144, IMG submission 123175) | Freshwater microbial mat bacterial communities from Lake Vanda, McMurdo Dry Valleys, Antarctica - Oligotrophic Lake LV.19.BULKMAT1 | ecosystem: Environmental > Aquatic > Freshwater >... | reverse complement strand
TCGGACCCTGGTCAGCATTATCTTTACATTCGGCTGTTCCTGAGCGGCTGCTGCGGCGTTGCGATGCTTGGCAATAGCCCCGCTATTGCCTGCGCATCGCGCCTTGCCGCAACCCCTCAGGAACCCCCTCGATGTTGACAAGATAATGTTGACCAGGGCCCTTGGTAGAACGCGAGGCGGCTGAGTCCGAGATCGGCGTGAAACGCGCGCCCAATCGCCACAAGCCCGAGGCGCCGCAGGCGCCGCGGATCGAACGGCAGCGTGCAGCGGTGGGCCACGAACTCGGTAAACGGCAACTTCAATGTCTGCCAGTGCGGCCCGGCCGTAAACGGGTGGCGATAGGATTCCCAGGGATGCCGAAGGTCGAGCGTGCGCAGATGCACCCCGTAGGTTTCGCCGTTGCCGAGCACGCAGAGCTCGATGCCGTGAAAGCCGCTCGCGTCGAACTGGCGCGCCTCTCCTCCGAGATCGAGCGCCATCTGGATGAAGCCGCCGCGATGCTCAAGGCAGACATCGCCGGTCATGCGCAGCGCCGGGCGGCCGGCCAGCGTTTCAACGGTCAAGCTGGCCCGTGACACACCGCCCATCACGGTGTCGGTCACGATTTTCCAGCGACTGCCAGCCACCGTTGCCGGTGACTGCGGGCCCGCTTCGTCGATCAGCATCGCGGGTCGCTAAGCGGTGAGTCGTGTGGGAACATCGTGCCGGCTATGCTACACCACCGACCCCAACAGCATCGGAGCGACGCCCGGATGGCGAACACAACCCGTGAGGAAACGTTACTGGCCGCCGTGATGAGTCCGAAGAGCGCCTGGACCGCGGCCCAGGCCGCGCGCTTCCTGCATGACAGCCGCGAGCCGATGCGCCTGTCGACTGTCGACGACGACGGGTATCCGCACGTGACGTCGCTCTGGTATTTGCCGGTCGACGGCGAACTGCTGTGCTGTACACAAGGCTCGGCGGTGCTCTGTCGGCATCTGCGGCACAACCCGCGCGTGGGCTTCGAAGTCGCGGTCAGCGCGCCGCCGTATCGTGGCCTCAGTGGGCAGGCGCAAGCGGCGATAGTCGAACGCGCCGCTGCGCCGCTGCTAAAGGACTTGATGGATCGCTATCTCGATGGGCGTGATGAGCGTCTGCGTTGCTGGCTGCTGTCGCGCATTGACACTGAAGTCGTCATCGCGCTGCGCCTGCGGCGTGTCACGAGCTGGGATTTCGGGCGCCGCATGAGCGCGGCCGGCTGAGCCTGCTCAACCCTCGACGACCCGGTTGCGCCCCCCTTTTTTCGCGAGATAGACCGCTTCGTCCGTCCGTCGCAGCATCGCCTCGAAACTGTCGTCGAGCACCGTGGTCACGCCAAGACTCACGGTAATCGGGATCCGCGTGCCGCTGACCTCAAGGCACAGATGTTCGATATCCCGGCGCACCCGTTCGAACACCAGCCCGGCGTCTCCCGGCTGCTTCATCACCGCCAGGCACACGAATTCCTCGCCGCCGTAGCGTGCAACGACATCGCCGGTGCGCAGCGTGTCCGTCAGACTGCGCGCGATGGCCTGGAGGGCCAGGTCGCCGACCTGATGGCCATGCGTGTCGTTGATCGACTTGAAATGGTCAGCGTCGATCAGGCTTGCGGCGAGATGGATATTGCCGCGGCGCGCATTGGCGTAGAGCTTGCCCCCGATGTCGAACAGATGTCGGCGGTTGTAGACCCCGGTCAGGAAGTCGACGTTTGCCGAGTCGCGAATCTGGCGCACGTAACCAATCATGTTCGTGTTCTGAGTCACGCGGCAGTAGAACTCCTCCTGCTCGAACTGCTTCGGCAGAAAATCGTTGCCGCCGGTCTTCAGAATGCGCGCCGACATGCCCGCCTGGGAATTGTCGGAGACCCCGATGATGGCCAGATCTTCACGACGATAGTGCTGCCTGAGTTCGGCGATGAGGCCAAAACCGTCGAGGCGCGGCATGTTGATATCGGTAATCACGAGCGTGAGATCGGGATGCTCGGCGAGCACCTCCATCGCCGCCACCCCGTCCTCCGCCTGGAACGTCGAGTAGAAATATCGCTCGAGCAGCGCGGTGAGGTAGGCGCGATAGCTGCGCGAATCATCGACGACCAGAATCTTCTTTGCCCGGTTCTCGCGCAAGCGGCCGATCAGGTAGGCGACATGTTCGATCTGGTGCACGCCGTTTTTGAGTACGTAATCGACGATGTGCTGGCTGCGGAGCTTGTCGAGCACGCGCGCTTCGACGCTGTCAGTCAGCACGATGGACGACAGGCCCGCGGCGTCGAGGCTCTGCACGGCCTCGCCATGTGGCGCATCGGGCAGACTGTAATCCACGACTGCACAGAAGAAGCGTTGGGGATTGCGCTGCATCAACACCATGGCTTCGGCATGGGAGCCTGCAGTTTCGAGATTGAAGCCGCCGATCTCGGCGATGTACTGACTGAGCAGCGCGCGTGCGGCGCCGTCGTCAACGACGATGAGGATCGACTGCTCGGCGCCGTGACTGACCGCGCTTTGCAGGCGCGACAGCTTCACCGATGTGGATAGCGAAAGTGACATGGGGTGACAGCTCTTCTGACGGCGCCGTTGATCTGCGTGTTGTGCTTAGCGTCATCCGTGCCGTTACCTTGAGGAGAAATCTGAATTGGGACAGAGTGTTAGCGGTTCCAGCGGCTTTCGTTGAGGCGGGAGGCGAGCGCAGCGCTTGAAGCGCTCAACGGGCCGTGAGAAAAATGCTTGCGTCCATCGCCCGCAGCGAGGCGGGCCGGTCTGCGATGCGCGTTCTTCCGTCAATCAACTGCGATCCTCGTCGGTCTCGCACCTCGCCGGCGGCACGCTCCCGCTTTTCACCAGCCTGAAAATGACAAACCCCGCCAGGGCGGGGTTTGCAGACTTCTCAGCCACGATTACGGAGGCAATGTTCGTCACCTGGCTTGCCCATCAGGCAAACGGCACCAAGGCTCATTAGCGCTTGCCAGTTCGGGTATCGGCTGCGATGCGAGCGTACGCTCGCATTGTTTGCCTCGCCCATCGGCTCCGTGCTACTTCGTGTGCGATATGCCCATCGCACTGGGTACGATCTGAAGTCTAGTCCGTGACAGGTCGATCGCAAGGCGCGCTTTGTAGCGAATAGTGACGCACTTTAGTTATATCACCCGCAGACCGCGCGCCACGAGACGCGGCAGCACTTCCTGTGCGAAGTAGGGCAACTCGGCGAGATAGTCGACGAACGCGAGCGTGGCGCCGGCGAAACCGGCCGCGTGAATGCGCTCAATGTCGGCCGCAATGCTGTCCGGATCGCCTATGAGTGGATACACGCCGTGGCCGCCCGCAAACTGCACGCGCATCGCGTCGATCATGGCCTGCGGAAACGACTGTGCGTACATGCCCTGCAGCGTCATCAAACGATCAACGGCCGCCACGTCGGCGCACTCCACCGCATAGTGATGATGATATTCCTCCGCCTCGCGGTGCGTTGGTCGACATACCACATAGGTCGTCGTGAATACGTCGAGCGCGCGTTGGTGTCGGGTCTGGGCGAATGCCCTGATCGCACGCACGTCTTCGCTGCCACGCTCCGGATCGATCATCACGGTGAACAGGAAGTCGCAATTGCGCGCGGCAAACTCGCGGCCCTGCTGCGAAGAGCCGGCATTCATCAACGGTGGCAGCGAACCGCCCACTGGCTGCGGCGTGCAACGTGCCTGTTTCAGCTGGAAGAATTCGCCGTGCCAGTTGAAGGTGGCGTCTGACCGCCAGGCGCGCCGAATCACGTCCCACCACTCCTGACCGTAGCGGTAACGTACGTCGTGCTCGGTGGGCAGCGTCATGCCAAACATTTCGTACTCGGGCTGGTTCCAGCCGCAAACGATATTGAGCCCGAAGCGGCCGTCGGCGATGTGGTCAATGGTCGCGAACTGCTTCGCCGCGACCAGGGGATGCGTGAACGCAGTGTGGGCGGTCGCAAACACGCAGAGGCGTTTGGTCTGCGCCAGCAGGCCCGCCGCCCAGGTGATGGTTTCGAGCGACTCGCCCTGAAAGTCCGTCTCGCCGCCATAGCCGGTCCAGCGCGCGATGGGCAGCAGGAACTCAAGGCCGACTTCGTCGGCAAGCTGCGCCAGTTTCAGGTTGTTGTCCCAGGTCGCCTGCCAGCGTTCGGGGACTTTCGTCACCGCCATGCCGCCCGCGCAGTTCGGCGAAAACAGGCCGAGCTTGAAGGCGTTGCGGTTGTACATCGGGTTGACGCGTTGACGCATGTCAGCTCCTGCGACGCCGGTAAAGCGGCGACTATAGCAAGGCCGCTTGCGCTGGCGGAAACTGGACTGCGAGGCGTCCACCAGTGCCATGGGGGGGAGACATCATGCTGAGCCTGCGGCGTGCGCTACTGGCTGCGGTCGAGCGCGTCGCGGCGTGCGTCACGCTGCCACGGATCGCCGCGGTATTCGTGCCCGACGCGCGGCCGGCCGCCCATCGCGATGCCGAGTTCGGGCTGATCGGTCTTGCCGACGGCAGCGCCGGCCTTTACTACGCGTGGATGGGGCCCAGCCAGGCAGGCATGGCCACCCGTTTTCGCGCGCAGGACCTGGTGGGCTCGGACGCCGTGGCACTGGCGCGTTACTACGCGGGCGGCGATGAAGCTTGGCGCTCGCTCGCGTTGGCCGCCATGAGCGCCATCACCGCTAGCGTGCATGCCCGCGCCGGTTATACGCCGCCTGTGGCCGCGGATTCGATGGCCGGGGTGACGCTGATCCCTGGCCTGCAGCTCGGCATGATCGGCAACTTTCCACCGCTCGTGCGCCAGGCGCGGGCGGCAGGGGTGGCGGTGACGGTCGTTGAACGCAAGGCGCACATGGTGCACGTCGAGCCGGGCCTGAGCATCACGCTCGATCCAGCGGCGCTCCTGAGCTGCGATGAAATCATCGCAACCGGCGCGATGCTCATCAACGACAGTCTCGACGACATGCTGGTCCATTGCCGCCGCGCACGCCGCGTGACGCTGCTGGGCCCGACGGCGGGCGTCTTTCCCGATGTGCTGATGGCGCGCGGTATCGCCGCCGTCGGTGGACTGCGCCTCGTCGATGCGGACGCGGCGCTGGCGCGCTTGCAGGCAGGCGAGCGTCTGGGCGACAGCGCGACACGCTATCTCGTCGAGGCCGGCGAGTATCCTGGGCTCGAGACCTTGCTGGCGCGCGTTCAAAGACGCGGCGAAGCGTAGCGCTCGACGAGAAAATCAATCAGCACGCGCAGTCGTAGCGCCACATGACGACGGTGCGGGTAGACGACGAAGATGCCGCGCGGTGCGGTGGCGTACGCTGTCAGCAGGGCCTGCAGGCGACCGGCCGCGAGGTGGGTATCGGCGACGAAATCAGGCGCCAATGCAATGCCGGCGCCGGCGCTCGCGAGTTCGCAGGCCGCGCGTGCGCTGTTGACGGCGAAGCGGCCAGCCACACGCACCGTCATACGCGCGCCATTCGATTCGAAGGGCCATTGCCACGGTAGTCTGAAATTCGTGTCGACGATGCATTGATGGCGCGTCAATTCCTGCGGCACGCGCGGGGTGCCGTGTTCGGCGAGATAAGCCGGGGACGCGCAGAGTATCAGTCGCATGTCGGCCAGCCGTCGCGCCACGAGGGTCGAATCGGGCAGGTCGGCAATCCGGATGCCGAGATCGAAGCGGTCTTCGATCAGGTCCACGAAGCGGTCGGTCAGGGTCAGATCGACGCTGATGCCAGGATGCAGCGCCGCGAAATCGTGCAGGGCCGGCACCAGATAGAGTTCACCGAAGGTCTGCGGGCCGGCGATCCGCAGGGTGCCGCGCGGTTCGGCCTGGGCATCGCGGGCGATGCCTTCGAGTTCGTCGAGATCCGCCAGCAGCTGCACGCAGCGGGTGTGATAACCGCGGCCGACTTCGGTCAGGCTGACGCGTCGCGTCGTGCGATTCAGCAGCCGGGCGCCGAGGTGGGCCTCGAGATCTGACACGAGCTTGCTGATGGCTGCTTTCGAGCGGCCAAGATTGCGACCGGCGGCCGAGAAGCTGCCGCTGTCAGCGACTGCCCGGAACGCCCGCATCGCGCTCAGCCGGTCCATCGTGAGAGGACGATTGTTTCCATATTCAGGACAATTTTTTTCGATTTCCCGTCATTGTAAGGGATAACGCCTGCTTCGATAATCAGTCGCATGACCCTGGACACCTCACGACGGCATGAGCAGGCGCCGATGCCCACGCTGTTCGTCTCGCACGGCGCCCCGACCTTGGCGCTGAATGACAGTCCGACACGCCGGTTCCTGACCGGGCTCGCCAGCAGGCTCGGGCGCCCGCGGGCCGTGCTGGTGGTGTCCGCGCACTGGGAGGCAGAGGAGATCGGCGTGACGGCCGGCACCGCGCCACCGACGGTGCACGATTTCTTCGGCTTTCCGGCGGCACTCTACGAGCAGCGTTACCCGGCCCCGGGCGATTGCGCGCTCGCCGCGAGCATCGCTGCGCAGTTGCGCGCGGCCGGCTATCCGGTGGCGCTGGACGCGACCCGCGGGTTTGACCACGGCGTCTGGGTGCCGCTGAGTCTGATGTACCCCGCCGCAGACATTCCGGTCTTGCAGCTGTCGATCAATCCGGCGCGCCCGCCGACCTATCATTGGCGTCTCGGGCGCGTGCTCGGCGCACTGCGCGCCGCCGGCGTGCTCATCGTCGGTTCAGGTTCGATGACGCACAACCTGCAGGACTTTCGTCGCCTGCGTGGCGACGCCGACAGCCCGGTGGAAGCCTATGCCGAAGCCTTCACGGGCTGGATTGCCGAGCAGGTCGCCGCGCGCGATGTCGATGCCCTGCTGGCCTATCGCGAGCAGGCGCCGTTCGCCACACGCGCGCACCCGACCGACGAGCATCTGCTGCCGTTCTACGTCGCGCTCGGCGCGGCCGGCGTCGCGTGGAGCGCCGAACGGCTGCACCGCGGATTCATGCATGGTGTAATCGCCATGGACACTTATCTGTTTCAGTCAGTGCCTGCACGTGACGCGGGCAACGGCTGATGTTTTCAACGAATCAACATCAGGAGAAAATCATGCGAATCAAAACCCCCGTGCTGTCCGGGCTTATGTTTGGTGCCGCCATTGCGCTGTCGGGCACCGCGACTGCAGCGGAGTACGAAATCGATCCCACGCACTCGTTTGTGCAGTTTCGCATTCAGCACCTGGGTTACAGCTGGATGTTCGGCCGTTTCAACGGCGTGTCCGGCAACTTCAAGTTTGACGCCGACAAGCCGGTCGACAGCGCAATTGATGTGCTCGTCGACGCCACGACGATCGACACCAATCACGCCGAGCGCGACAAGCACCTGCGCAGCGGCGACTTCCTGAACGTCGAGACCAATCCGAAAGCCACTTTCAAGAGCACCGGCTTCACGGGTGACGCGAGCGGCGGCAAGCTCGCTGGCGTGCTGACGGTGCACGGCGTCGAGAAGCCCGTTGAGATCGAGATCAAGAAAGTCGGCGAAGGCGCCGATCCGTGGGGCGGTTATCGCGCCGGCTTTGCCGGCACGTACACGATGACCCGCAAGGACTTCGGCATGGATTATGATCTTGGCCCGGCGTCGGCCAGCCTGCAGCTCGAAATCGGCATCGAAGGCATCAAAAAGAAGTAGTCAGCGCCGGCCCGCGCCGTCGCCGGCGCGGGCCGTTCCCGCTCAATGAAGCTCGCGCACGAAGCTGTGTACGAGGTTCGCAAAGGCCTGCGGCTGCTCGAGTTCCGCCGCATGGCCGGCCTCGGCGATGATTTTCAGGCCCGCGCCCTTGATTGCGCTTTGCCAGGCCGGGCCGTGCGCGGCGGGTACGATGCGATCGAGGCCGCTCGTCACCACGAGGGTGGGTGCCTTGATCCGCGACAGCCGACGCTTCACGCCGGTATCGGGAATCGGCCACAGAAACTTCGCGGCCGCACGCAGGTTCAGCAATTCCTCGACATGCGCGTCCATCTTGTCGCGGCCGTTGATCAACAGTTCCTCGCGCATGCGCTTGTCCGAGAACTGGATGCGCGACGGGTAGCCGGGATGCTGTGCGAACGGATCTTCGCCCTGCGCCTCTTCCAGCCATAGCCCGAGCGGATTCACCAGCACCAGGCTGCGTACGCGGGTCGGCGCAATGGCGGCGAGTTCCGCCGCCATCCACGCCCCGATGCTGCTGCCGACGACATGCGCGCGTGCGATGCCGAGCGCGTCGAGCACGTCGCACTGATGCAGCGTGATGTCGAGCGGGCCGGGATCGATGCGCGGCAGATCGTCTTTCGCCGGGCCCCAGCCCGGCGCATACGGCGCGATTACATCATAGTGACGCGACAGTTCGGTGAGCGCGGCATCGCAGCCGTGCAGTCCGAGCATCGGGTGGAGATACAGCAGCGGCTCGCCACTGCCGGCGCGGTAGTAGTGAACCTGCATGCCCTGCGTGCCCACCAGCATGGTCTGTACCTGCATCAGCGTGCCCCCGCGATTCGGGCCGGCGGGCCGACCGGTGGTACATCAGGCATCGTCACCGCGCGCGGCACGGCGCGGTCTTCGCGCGGCATCGGCTTTGGCGACCAGTGATCTTCGTACTCGTTCCAGATCGGCCGCACCTTCGGCATCACGTGCTTCGCGAACATTTCGGTCGAGTATCGGCACACCTCGTTCGGCATGTCACCGAAATGCAGCAGACACACGAGGTGACCGACCTTCAGTGTCCTGGCCACGCGTTCCATCTGTTCGGCCACGCTGTCCGGGCTGCCGGCGATGATATAGCCCTTGTCGATCATCTCCTGCCACGACAACGAAGCGGCCTGATTCATGGCCGACGACTGACCGGCCATCTGGGTCACGAGGCCGGCGCGAATGGTCGGCTCCGTGCGGTATCCCGGCGCGTCCGCAAAACCCGGGTGAATGTGCAGGCAGCGTGAGAAAAAGTAACGCGCGTGCTTTTCGTAAAGGCGCTGCGCTTCGGCATCCGTCTCGGCCACGCAAATCTGCTGCGCGAATGCGGCCTGGTAAGGATTGAATTCGCAGCCGAGTTCCTCCATGCGCCGCCAGAACCCTTCCATCAGCTGCGCGCCGCGGAGGTAACCGCTGAACGACAGGTAGCTGTAGTTGTAATGATGCTGGGCGCAGAAGTCCCAGGTCTCCACGGAGCCGCCACCCGGGATCCAGATCGGCGGCGGATTCTGAATCGGCCGCGGCCACAGGTTCACATAGCGCAGCTTGTAGTGTTTGCCGTTCCACGCGAAAACGTCCGGATCGGACCACGCGCGCCGCACGAGGTCGTGGGCTTCGAGGTACTTCTCGCGCAGGGTCGCCGGGTTCACGCCGCAGGCGTAGTTGTCGTCCATTGAACTGCCGACCGGGAAGCCGGAGATCAGGCGACCGCCGGACATGCAGTCGATCATCGCCATCTCTTCGGCCACGCGCGTCGGCGGATCGTAGAGCGCGAGTGACTGGCCCAGCAGCAGGATCGAGGCTTCGCGGGTGCGTCGCGCAAGCGTGGCGGCCATCAACTGTGGCGACGGCATCAGCCCATACGCATTCTGATGGTGCTCGTTGATGCCGAGCCCGTCGTAGCCAAGGTCTTCGGCGAACTCGAGGAGGTCGAGGTAATCGTTGTAGACGCGATTGGCCTTGACGGGATCGAACAGGCGGGAATCGACGTCGACCCACACGCTGCGATGCTTCTCGGTGAAGTCATCGGGCAGGTAAGGCCAGGGCATCAGGTTGAACCAGTGAAACTTCATCGCGGGCCTCCTTTGGCTGCTGCGCAGGGCCGCCGTGCGGCCCCGCATGCCAGGCGGGGCCGCGGGGGCTCTGCTGCCACCCTGCCCACCCGGACTTCCGGTTCGAGGGTAGTCAGCGCCGACGATTCCGGTGAGACATGCGACTGCCATTTTCTGGTCATTGCGTGCCACACTGCGCTCATGAGCAGTGTCCTGCACGCCCTGATGCCGAACACCTACGTCATGTTGATGGCGCAGGCTTCGCGCGATCCGGAAGGTCTCGTCGCCGGCTCCGGGCTGAGCCTGGGCGACATCATGCACACGGACGCTCCCATCACCGTGCGTCAGCAGCTGATCTGCGCGCGGAATGCGGTGGCGATGATAGCCAGATCCGACTGGCATCTCGTGTGGGCGGAAACCGTTGGCGAACACTTTCACGGGCCGTTGACAACCGCCTGGCTCAGCGCACCGACGCTCGGCGACGGTCTTGATGCTTTCGTGCGTTACATGCCGGCGCGTCTGCCGTACCTCGCCTGGCGCGGGCGCACGGTCGGCGGCCACTTCCGCGTGGAGCTGAAGCCCCTGATCGATCTCGGCGAACTGGCGCCGGTGCTGCTCGAACTGCCGATGCTCGCCTTGCTGGGTTACTTGCGCACCGTGCGCGGCGGACGTATAGCGGGCACCATGCTGCAGTTCGCGCATGCGCCTGGCGTTGCGAAGGAGTGCTATGAAAAGCGCTTTCACTGCGAGTTCCGCTTCGACCAGCGCGCGCATGCGCTGGTCATCCCGGTCGAGTGGCGTAGCGTGCCCAACGCCGGTTACGAGCCGATGCTGTGGCGCGCAGCGATGAATCGCTGTGAACTCGATCTGAAGCGCAGCTTCGATTCTTCACTCGTCGGCAGCCTGCGACATTTTCTGATGTCGAGCTTCGATGCGGCGCGCGGCGCGCGCATCCCCCCGACGGTGCGCGAAGCGGCCTGCGAACTGCATCTGTCGGTGCGCACACTGCATCGTCGGCTGCAGGTCGCCGGCCAGAGCTACCAGACACTGGTGGATGATGCGCGGCAGGAACGCGCCGGTGAGCTGTTGCTCGACCGGCGCATCAAACTGGGGGATGTGGCGGCGGCGCTCGGCTATCGCGATCCGGCGAACTTCAGCCGAGCCTACAAGCGTTGGCACGGGATCAATCCGCGCAGCGCACGCCGCGACTGAAGACGCCGAGGCCGGGGGGTGGTCACAGACCACCCCGCTGTGCATCAGCGATCAGCGCCCGAGGGCGCTGCCAGGCACCCAAGCGGCCACCGCGCGCGCGGCAGTCGCGGCGCTACTCCAGGGCCGAGCCGCGGGACCCCGGCTGCGCGCGGGCGCGTGAACGATAAATGAATGCCGCCCGACGGGTTACACTGCGCGCCATGAGCAGACTTCATGCCCTTTACCAGGTGCGCGCAGCGGCCGCGGACATCGATATGCGTGCGCAGGCGCTGGCGCTCGAGCAGAGCATCGAGATGCCGCTGGCGCCGGTCACCAGCGACTTCGTGCGCCAGGAAGTGGTGGCAACGGTCCAGAGCGTGGTCGAAACCGCGCCCGGCTGTTTTGCCGTGATGCTGGGCATCGCCACCGCGACCACCGGTGGCGAGATTGGGCAGACGATGAACATGCTGTTCGGCAACTGCTCACTGCAGAACGATGTCGAACTGGTTGATGTCGGCCTGCCCGACGACTTTCTCGCGGCCTACGCGGGTCCGCGCCACGGGCTTGCCGGCCTGCGTGCCTGTGTCGGCGCCGGTAAGCGCGCGTTGACGATGACGGCCCTGAAGCCGCAGGGGCTGTCGGCTGCCGATTTGGGCGTGCTGTGCGGCACCTTCGCTGAAGCGGGTCTCGATATCATCAAGGACGACCACGGCATCGCCAATCAGGCGTACTCGCCGTTTGCCGCGCGTGTCGCGAGTTGCCAGGCCGCTTTACGGCGGGCGAATGCGGCCACCGGCGGGCGCAGCGTGTACGCGCCGTCTTTGTCAGGGGGGCCGCGACAGTTGCGCGAACAGTTGAAGATCGTGCGCGAGGAGGGGGTCGGCATGGTGCTCGCGTGCCCGATGCTGATGGGGCTGGCCTGCTTTCAGGAGATTGTCGAACACGACCTCGACTGCCCGGTGCTCGCGCATCCGGCACTGGGTGGTGCCGTGCGCATTCATCCCCCGCTGCTGTTCGGCCGCTTGTTCCGGCTGCTCGGCGCGGATGCAACCATCTTCCCGAACTACGGCGGCCGCTTCAGTTACAGCCGCGCCACCTGCGAGGCGCTTGCCCATGCGGCGCGTGCGCCGTGGCAGTCGTTGCGGCCAATCGCGCCGGTGCCCGCCGGTGGCATGAATGTCGAACGCGTGCCGGAAATGATCGAGTTCTACGGCCGCGACGTGATCCTGCTGATCGGGGGTGCCCTGCTGTCGGCCGGCAAAGAACTTGCCGCGCGCAGTCGCGCGTTTGTCGACACCGTGCGGATGGTGTCCGAGAGGAAAACTGACGATGACGATCAAACACCATCGCGCCCGCACCGCTGAAGGGCAGTGGCAGGATGTGCCCGTGCTCGAATACAAACAAGACGGCGCGGCGCCGTTTCGTAACGTCACGCGGCAGGTGTTGTTCGAAGATCCGGCGCTGGCGTGTCAGATGCGATATTTCGAAGTGGCCGCGAATGGCCACACCACGCTCGAGCGTCATCAGCATATCCATGCGGTGATGATCGTGCGCGGTCGCGGCGAGTGTCTAGTCGGTGATGAGGTCTTCGCGGTACATCAGCACGATCTCGTGCAGGTGCCGCCGCTGACCTGGCATCAGTTTCGCGCGCCTGCCGACGGGCCGCTGGGCTTCCTGTGTCTCGTCAACGCCGAGCGCGACCGGCCGCAACTGCCGAGCGCCGCCGAGCTCGCCGAACTGCGCCAGAATCCGCGGCGGGCGGAGTTCATTCGGGTTTGATCAGGCGCTAGCGTCAACGCGCCGGCAGGCGATCGCCGCCCGGCAGCTGACGGAGCGCGGCTTCATCTTCCAGGTCGCGACTGTCGATTGCCAGCCGCCGCTCGCGGCCGGACAAGGGCTGCTGCGTGAGGAGCTGTCGCGCCATCACCGCGCCTGTCGCCTCGGACGGGTCGCCACCGCCCGCAGCCCGGGCGCGGATCCGGGCTTCGAGCACCGCGCGCGGCGCGTCGCAGTCGAGTATCGCGAAGCGCACGCCGGCTTCGCGGGCCAGTTCGGCGAAGCGCTCGCGCTGGGCTGTCTGCAGGAATGTCGCATCGATGATCGCGCTGTAGCCTTGTTGCACTATCAGGCTCGCCAGCTGCGCCAGGCGTTCGTACGTGGCGTCGCTGTGGGGCGCGGCATACAGCCCTTGATCCTGTTCGCTATGGCTGGCGGCCGCCGGCGCGAGCCCGGCCAGCCGTCGCCGTTCGTGATCCGAACGGACATGCACGAAACCCCGCGCGCGCGCGATACGCGTGGCGACCCACGATTTGCCGCTGCCGGACACGCCGTGCGTGATATACAGCGCCGGCGCCGCCCGCGGCGTCAGGTAGCGCCGCGCCAGATCGAGATGCAGCAGTGCCCTGTGATGGGCTTCCGGGTCCTGTGCCATGTCGTCGGCTGCGAGGCGGGCCACTTTCGCGCGTACGATGGTGCGATACACGAGATAGAGGTCCAGCACCGACAGCAGCCCGTAATCGCCGGTTGCGGCCAGATAGTCGTTCAGCAACTGGTTGGCGAAGATCGCGTGTTCCCGCACGTCGAGATCCATCAGCAGGAAGGCGAGATCGCTCGCCGTATCGATGAAGCGCAGCGCGTTGCTGAACTCGATGCAGTCGAAGGCGAGCCAGCGACCGGCGTGGCGCACGAAGTTGGACAGATGCAGATCCCCGTGGCAGTCCCGCACATGGCCGCACTGCAGGCGGTTTTCGAGCGCAGCCACGCTGCCGGGATGCCGTGCCGCGAGCGTGTCACGCAGGGCGTCCAGATCGGGCGCTAGGTCAGCGAGGATGTCGAGGCCGTTCAGCAACTGGCTGCGTACGAGCGTAGGAGTGCCGAAATCGTCAAGCGTCGATGCCGCCCCAGCTGTTTGATGCAGGCCGGCGAGCTGTTGCGCGATGGTCGTGATATCGACGCTGCGCACGCTGCCCCGGGCCAGCGCGCGATCGAGCCGTTCGTCGGTCGCGAAGCGCCGCATGCGCAACACATACTCGATCGGCTCGCCGACGCCGTTCAGGACCGGTCCGGCGGTGATCGGCAGCACGTCGAGGTATAGCGATGGTGCATATCGCCGGTTCAGCGTCAGTTCGAGCGCCAGATAGTGAGCGCGCCTGGTCAGCGTTGAGAAATCTAGAAAGCCGAAGTCGACCGGCTTCTTGAACTTGTAGGCATGATCGCCGGCCAGCAGGACTGTCGAGATATGGGTGTCGAAACGCTCGGTGGCCACGCCTGACGCCGTGAAGCCCTGCGCCAGCGCGCTGACCAGTGTATCGAGCACACTGCTGTCAGGCATTACTCGTGCCTCACAGTGCGCCCGGCTTGTATCGATTGCCGCACGTTCATCCTCCGCTCCCGCGCTCGACTCGCCGTCACCCGATGTCAGCCAGACTCCACTGCCGGCACCACGTCCACCGTGTCGCCGCTGGCGAGCGGCGTATCGAGGGTATCGTCGCGCACCAGTGTTGCGTTGTGAAAGACCATGATGACAGGATTCAATTCGCGCACGTTGAGCCAGATCAGACGGGTCAGCTCGGGGTGCAGGCGGGTGACCATTTCCAGGCTTTCGCCAACGCTGCCGGCTTCGACCTGCAGCACGCGGATCCCGCCGATACGCGCACCGAAAGTCGGTGGCAGGCGGACACGCGCGATCGGCAGGGAGGTCACTGGCGCATCGTGCATCGAGGTGTACCGCGTGAGAGGAATGGCTGGCGCATTATTGTAGCGGCACCGCTGAGCTGCAATGCCCGGGCGCGGCCGCAAGCGGGTCAGACAGGCGGGTGAGAAACGGTGGCGGCCGCCGCCACCTCGTCGGTGAGGAAATCCTGACTGCGGACACCGGTATCTCAGTCAGTGAGGATCCGGGCTTCCGTTTTTTTGTGCACCCGCGTCAGGATAGCAAGCTGACGGCCGGGGTCACCGATTCAAAACGCGAACGCAGGACCCCCACACTCGGGTTCGACCAGATCGGCACGCAAGGATCCTGACGCGGCCAAACAAAGGGCGCCGAGTGGCGCCCTTTGTTTGGCCGGGGGTGAAAGCTCAGGCTTTCGCGCGCAGCTTCGCGACATTGCTGCCGCCGATCTTGTCGGAGAAGTTTGGCCACACCTTCTCGGTCAACAGCTTCAGGCTCTTCATGCACTCGGCCTGCGGCATATGGTTGTAGATGAACATCCAGAAGTAATCGACCGGCAGGTCCTTCAGCAGCTTTTCGATTTTGCGG
>Ga0163144_10016412_pt1 | contig 15175 bp, 15 predicted proteins | sample OliLak19BULKMAT1_FD_123175 | JGI IMG/M metagenome (GOLD analysis project Ga0163144, IMG submission 123175) | Freshwater microbial mat bacterial communities from Lake Vanda, McMurdo Dry Valleys, Antarctica - Oligotrophic Lake LV.19.BULKMAT1 | ecosystem: Environmental > Aquatic > Freshwater >... | reverse complement strand
TGGCGCAAGCCGAAAGGGACCGACACATGCGCCTGGTGCGGCTTTCTGATCGAGGTCAGCCAGGACACGGGCTCGCGTGAGCTGACCTACTCCCATCTTGTCGGAGTAGGCATGGAAGGCGCGTTCGACTTCATCCGGAATCGCTTCGTTCGTCTGTGGACGCTCTGGCATCAGTTCACTATCTTTTCTCATGAAGATACAGCGGACCTCTGCACTGAGTGTCAAATAGGTCCGCTGACAAAATAGAAAATCGCGGACCTGGACCCGCATGATCCGGTTCCCATGCGCTCGTTGACAGCCTTCGCAGAAAAAATGGCGCATCCATGAATCGCTGCGGCGACCCCTGGCACTCCCGCGCAAGCGGAGCCAGGAGATCCGTAGACGTGTGTCGTTCCACCATTTCATAGGCCCTCCTGTGGTCTCGCGATGAACGCAGACTCATTCACTTTGGTGCGGCTATGGCATGCGGGTGATGCTTCGCCAGAGTGCGGTTGAGATGCTGTATGAGGTCAGGCCGCTTGAACGTCAGATGTCCGCTTTCATTTTTAAAAAGTTTGATCGAAAAGTACTCGTTCTCCGCGAGCTTCGGCCACTCCGACGTGGCCCGCATGGCCTCATCAATGAGTCGGTAACAACTGCGGCGGTGGTCCGCTTCCGGCTTGCCATCGCAGAGATGAAACACACGCAATAAGTCGTCCAGCTCATCACACTGTTTGTAGTTGGCGCTGCCATAGGACGTGAGATACCTGATCACCATCCGCTTCCCGAATTTCTGTGGCAGATTGGTTCGGTAGTCCCATGACAGGCGGCGGAAACATTCAATGACCCCTTGCTCGAACATCTCGCCGCGCGACTCATGCAGTTGGGTAAAGGTCGCGCGGATCGCCTCGCGGGTTAGTGGCGGCACCTTTTCGGCGTGGATCGCCTCATCCACTTCTGTGCGTTTCGCGGCGGACATGAGGGACCGGATTCCTGAATCCTGCAACAACGTGGTCCAACCACCGGCATCTACCGTGGCCTGAAACCGTTCCCGCACCGTCGTGGTATTCACATCTGTTCCCGTCATGGTGATCCCACGCCCTCGCCAGTCACGGGACAGCGAGAGATCGGGAAAGCCGAGCCGCGCACGATCGGCAATCTCATGTGCTTGTTGCAGTGTCTTAAGCGCCTCCTGAAAGAGGGTCATCACGGCCTCGCGTTGCTGCAACAGATTCGCAATACTGAGACTCGGAATCAACGCCTGCTGTGGCCCGGCGTCCCCGTCCTCTGTCACAAAGATCGTGTCGGAATCGTGTGTCATGATCTCTTCCTTTCCTGTGTCAAACCCGTTGAGACATGGTGGAGTGCCTAGTCATGGATCCGGAACGGCCGCAACCGTTCCGACTCCCATCTGTCTGTTACCGTGCATGTGTTTCATTCAGATAATTCAGAGACGCCATGCGATCGAGCATCGCGAAGTCGAGTTGAAGGCGATCGCAAAGATGACGAAGATCTGCGAGCAGTTCGGTCACGACCCTGTCTCCAACCGGCCCGCGTTCCTGTAACGCGGCTTGATAAAAGACTAAAGCCCGCGCCACGCGCTCCGCCCGCATCGCATTTGAACTGCGCTTCACCCTCCGGACATTCGGCCTGATCATTGCTGTCACTGCCATCGTCTTCCCCCTTTGTGTAAGCTGCCTCACCAGAAGAACAGCCATATGCGAGACCAACGGACACAGACACCGGAACCCCCAAGGGGGGCTCTTTTAAAGAAACATGGTTGCGCCCCGCACCAACACAGGGGGCGCAACAGGATCTCCGGGTCTGTGGCCACGGACGGCTGCGAGCGTGACAGCGTCCCCGCTGGCGCGGTTGCTTACGGGAGTGCCACACACCGTGGTGAGCGTCGATCTTGCAGGACGATCAGCACGGTCGAGTCGCTTGGCGCGGCTTGACGGTGCGCATGGACGGGAAGGCACGGCGCGTGCGCGGTGCCATTCTTGTATCGAGGATCTCTGCGATCTCGGAGAGGCGTTCAGTGTGTTTCGAAGGGTGGAAACCTGAATGGCTGATGCGGCTTAGCCGGTTCACACCAGCACTGACCCACGTCTTGAGGCGGGATACGAGCAGGTGAGGTGATGTGTTGGACAGGTCCAACAACCTGTCTGTCGCCGCGGACGGTGCAGGACGGAGCCTCGCGGGTATGCCACGGATCGACGGGTGTCAATCCGCGATGGCTGAAGCGAGCCTCGTATGACTGAGGAGGGCATCACATCGTGCGGACGTGTAGTGCTCACTGACCAGCACATACAGCATGTGGTGATGTCTGTTCTCGGCTGGACACGCACGCTGTGATGGTCGGATCCGTCACGCACGATCCGCGCCTCTCAGAGACAGCACCCACACCGGAGAGATCAGAGACTGAGGGAAGGCTGAATGCTCGAGGACGATCTAGCGCCGCGCGCCGGCAACCTTCACGCGCGTGGGAGTCAGATGGCAGGCATCGGCGGTCAGCTCCAATTTGCCACCGAGCACACCAAGCAGCTTCTGCAGGGTGGTAAACGCAGGGAAATGGGCCCCACATTCCAAGCGGGCAATCTGCGGCTGTTTCATCCCGGTGCGTCTCGCTAACTCGGTCTGACTCAACCCGCGTCGCTCGCGCAGCTTGGCCAGCTCGACGGCGATTCCGACCTCCTGCTCCGCCTTCGCAAACGCCTCGGCGAATTTCGGTTCCTTCTTCAGTTGCTCGTCGAGGTAGTGTCTATGCGTTTTCATCATGCATTCTTCCCGTGATGTCCTCGTATCGTTGTTCCGCGAGGGCGATGTCCCGTTCGCGCAGCTTCTGCCGTTTCTTCGCGATCGCGTGAAGGATGACAAACCGCTGCCCAACGATCGCGCCATAGAAGAACCGGTACTCGTTCCCAGCCCATTCCGGACGCAGCTCCCAGATCTTGCCTCGCACGTGCGCCGCGATAGAGGCCGGAAGGCGCATCCCGTCAATTTCCAATCGGCTGATATACGCCAGGCATTTGGCTCGAGCCTCACGGGACAACGCGTCCAGAAACGCCTCAATGGGCCTGTCTCCCTGCGCCGTCTCATAGTAGAACACGGACCAAGCCATGTGGGTGGACTATAACACTTATGTTATAACTCGTCAATGAATGGTCGATGGTATCCTCGAGGGCATTGGGTCGCTTCACGCACCCGCTGCACTGAACAGGCCCACGCTTTTTTTGCGGCTTCTCTCATGAATCACTCGAGGCCCAGGATGCGCCCAGCTTCTGTGCATCAATCTTCACCAACTTACTGAGGTAGCTCCCCATATTGATCTTTTCCCCCCGCGCCTTCCGCTCCCGCACTTCCCCGATTCGTCGCCAGACAAACGGATGCGGCACACTCGCGATCGCCCGCTTCCACCATTTCTCCCAGACCTGAGGATCTTTCCGCCGGCCGGACAACTCCATCACTTCATACAACAGACGCGCCGAGGACGAGGGATCGTCCCCTTGGGAGGACACCGCGTGTTCTTTCTCATCGGTCATGGCCGCGAGAAACGGATCGATCACCGTGGGGATCATCTCCGGCGCGTCACGGTCATCTCCCAGCTGGTACTTGACCTTCATCGAGGCTAACTGCGACTCGGTCTTCCACCATGCGGGACCAGCCTCCCAGACTAAAACAAAATCCTTCACGCCATGTTCTTGTGTCGGAATCACTTCCCACGACTGCAGAAACTGTCGAGACACTAACTCCCGATGCGCTTCTTCAAATTGCTCGCGCACGCGAGAACGCGAGTGGTATCGCGTCATTTGCCAATACCCTGCGAGATCCGAATACCGTTGCTCCGCATGACCTCGCCCCAGAAAAAATAAATTATGGAGCAATTGATGCAGCAGTTTGGAGAGGGACCCTTTCATCTCCCGAAAGAGGGAATGGTCGACCACAAAACAATTACCCATCAACAAACTTTCCCGATACCAAGACGCCAGCTCCACTTCATACTTATCGGCCATCTCTCCACGGCCATTCACTTGCCCTGGTACCACCACGGTCCCAAAGATTTGAAACGCAATCCCCTTTGTACTGCGCAACCGTGCCCGCCCCTCGGTCATCCCTTGCTCTACCCCGCCGTAAGATTTCTCTTTTCCTACAGGCATCGTTCGTGCTCGCCCAGCGGCAATCATCGTCCCTTTCATGCGGAGAAAAAAGCGATCAACTTCTGCATAGGCGACTCCGGAAGATTCTTTCCCTGCACAGTGCAATATTTCACTGGCGGAAATCTTCACAATCGAAGGGAGCGTCTTCTCTCGATCCAACACGCCGATCGCCCACCGTTCAAATCCACGAAACAGCTCCAAGTCCACTGAATTCGGTAGGCCCAAATCCCCGCTCGCATAAATCACCAATGGGAGTTTTCGTAATTCTCCACGGTAAAATACCTCCCGAATGACCTCCTTCTCTCGAATCCCCTGACCCACTCTTTTACTTTTCACTTCCCAGAGTGGGATGGAGCCTAAAATGTGCTCTGCAAGTAATAACTGAGGAGCCGAAAGGAGGGATTCTTTTGGGAGATTCTGAGACAAGGGAAGAACAGTGTTCTCCGAATCAGAAAGAAGTGATGTTCTATCAGCGTTGGTCATCGTAACGTATATTCTTCTTCCGTTAGTCTTTAACGTACAAATATGAGAATAAAGGGGAATGAGTATATTTATATTAATAAATTCATATGTTTAACAAGTAAAGATTGTTCGCTCAACTCTCGTTCATTCGGTCAAGTATCGCACTGCTTCGGTCAACTTTCGCCCTCAAACACGCGCTTTCTTCGGTCAAGTATCGGTCGGTTCGGTCAAGTATCGTCTTTTCTTCGGTCAACTATCGTAAGGGGTGTGGATAACTCACTTTCACTATGGGAATCAAAACACCAAACGTGACAGACCCACTGCCACACTTGATGATCCATCAATCATATACAACTTCACACACACCGTCTGACTCCCAGATGAAATCTTTTCTCACTGAGCTATGATAGTTGAACGAAAGTTCTTTGTGACGCCCAATAATTTTTACAACAAGGCACCTAGGACTGCTCATAGAGCGATAACAACTCTGTAATGGCACTCATTCCACTTCGGACATCCACGAGTTTATCTATTTGATTACGTGAGAACCGAAATGTTGCCTCAAAGCCTTTCTCCCCCTTCGTGCCTTTTAATTTCAATCGAAATACCTGCGGTCCCTGGTTAAACCGGCGCTCACGGGATGCCTCGTCCCGAATCCGTTCGCTAGTCCATTGTTCTACTCGTGCCCGGCGAGCCACTCGATCTAACTTGCCTGGCTCGTTCCGTAGAGGAAGTAACGCCTCCGCATGGCGAATGGTCATCGTGCTCCCCGGTGCAAAAAACTCAGACAAGAGGGGTTCCGGTAATTCTAAGATCCCCATTGCATGGGTGATCCGTGATCGATTGCACCCAATTTTCGCCGCCACCTCTTTATGCAGATATCCACATTTCTCAATCAGATATTGAAATGCCCTCGCTTCATCGTAGGGACTCAAACTCTCTCGAACGAGGTTGTCAATCAACGCCTGCGCCGCTGCCACCGAATCAGACACTTTCCGGACGAGAGCCGGAATCATCGGAAGCCCCAACGCCATGACAGCCTTCCATCGACGATGGCCCGCGATTAATTCGAAGCGACCTTGTCCCGCTTCACGCACATGGACAGGAGTCATAACCCCATTCACCCGAATCGAATCCATCAACTCCTCATCTGCGTCGGGAGTAGACAGGGTTCTCGGTTGCGCAGGACTCGGGAGAATCGATGTTACCGCAATCTCATACACACGTTCCGTTGGCTTTGCAGGAAGAACCGATGCAATTGCTGAATCTTCGTCAGGCGATAGCGAAGCCTCAGACGCAACAGCATCCTCAGCCACTTTCTCTCTTGGCAGCTCTGTCGATGCGGGGAGCTCCGAGGACAAGCCCGCATGTGCTAACACTGCGCGTTGTGCGATCGGATCTTTAATCCCGACATCCTTAAATGCGCTTGCAATGTCGCTGGCCAGGCGTTCCTTATCCTTCGACACGGGCTTCGGCTTCATCACCAACCTCCTCTTTCAACCCCCCATCATCCTTTTCCATCGGCGTCCGAGCAGACCGTGTAATGTTCGATGTGTTTTCCATTGGATGAGACTCCCCATCTAAACCGGTGATCGGCTTGTCGATATAGCGCATCGACAGCTTCTTCGCTAATTCTTTCGCCAATGCAAGATAATCCTCTGCTCCGGTTGCTTTTGGATTCCGTTGAAAAATCGTTTGCCCACCGATATTGGCCTTCTGAATGTCAGTATTTTCATGAATAACCGTCTCGCACACAGTTGAACCATATTCCCCACGAAGCGCAGGGACCATTTGCTGAGCCACATTCGTCCGCATATCCGCACGAGTAATCAAATAGCCTAAGACTAAGGATGGTGCACGTTCCTTCGGCCGTAACGCATTGGTCGCTTCCAAACGCGCGCGAATCACGCCCAGCCCTTTAATCCCCCAATTGTCGGAGACATTGACCGGGATTAACACATAGTCCGAGGCATAGAGCCCGTTCATCAGAAAGCAACCAAGATTTGGAGGAAGGTCCAGTATCACTATGTCGAACCGATCCACCGTTCCATGCTTCGTCAGCATCGTATGGAGCCCAATTAGTGCCGAGGGCCCACCGGCAATCGTCACTTCTTGGTCGAAGAGCTCAATCGATGAGGCTGCAAGATCGACTCCCTTCACGCTACTCGGCACAATCGCATCGTTGAGCTTGGATTGCCCGGCAAACACGTGAGCCAAAGTCGTCTGAACTGAATAATCACGCTTTTCAAACGGGAAAAGAATCCTGGTACAATTCGCCTGCGGATCCAAATCAAGAACCAGGACTCGAGTCTTTGGGTCTAAACGAACAAAGGCCGCTGCCAAGTTCGCCGTTGTAGTGGACTTACCTGAGCCCCCCTTGTGATTCGATATAGCGACCACACAACCCATAAGTTCCCCTCCTCATAGCCCCTATTCTTCCCATTAACAAGCAGGCAAATACAATGTTTTATCGAGGATGTCAAGTGGTAAACACAATGAATAGTAGGAAGATCAAGCAATGACCACATGCTGTGCAAATTACCCGCGATGAGCAGGCATTATCTTACTCAAAATCACGAGGCTGATCACACCTAATATACCCTTTTCATGCGCTGCACTTTCACTACTACAGATCGATAAATTGAGGGAGAAAGTGTCATTAATAAATACAGAATGTATAAACATTTTTACGTGCGCGCGCGCACCTCAATTCTGAATACATGATGATAAGGCATGTGGATTAACTCATGAATTCGCGACAACACATATTTATTATTATTGTGTGATAATTTATATATTAGTATACAAATAGCTGTTTAATAATTAATAAAAACTTATTATATAACAATAATCATTATTCATAGAACTAAACGTTATTAAACTCATGAATTTATTAACAATATATAACACAATGTTTTGGAAGTGCGCGCGCGCACTTCCTGGACAGGCATATCTCAGTATCAGATGATGTTGATTGATAGACGATTTTAGAAAATCTGTCTTATGGATCAGGATACACAAACCAATCTGGATGTTTTGCTTGAAGAACTCGACGGTAGGGCGAGCGGATCAAATACTGCCATGTTACTAATTTTTTTATCAACTCATAATTCCAAGGAATTCCGAGATCCTGCAAGCCCCAGGAAATAGCGGATTGAATCTCTTTTCGTTCATCACTCGTTAACAGACGAGATAAACGAAGAAACTCGGCCCGATCCTCCTTTTCCAATCGGTCCACATAGAACGTGATCGCCTTCACGCTCTCTTGGCTATTCAGCTGTGGGTGCGGGGTAGGGGGCGGGAGCCAATAAATTTCATACATGGTAGGATGAACGGATGTCGCCGGTCGAACTATTTTTAACACTTTCTCTTTAATGAGTTCTGGAACATATTTCTTGACCGTATCCCAGGCGAGACCAGACCACTCGCTCATTTGAACCCGCGAGGCTTCGATCGCCTCCTTATGACAACCATGGCTCCAGCGCAACAGCTGCAAATAGAGTAGCTGCTTGCCAGGCGCCATCGCGCGAAAGCGAGGGTGATCCAGGATGTGATAAAAACGCTCAAGCTGGGTTAGCCCATGGCCATCAAGCGTTACTTCTGGTGGGATAAATTCAGCGAGCTCGATCTCGTCGTCCCAATGCGATTCTGAGTTTTCCATCATTGCATCACGATTCAGCCAGTTGAATATCAATAAGATCGTCCAGGCAAATATGAGAACAAACAAGGAGATAGATATAAAGCACGAACTAGTGCTATGTCAGAGATAAAATAGACCCCATTATGATCACGAAATTACCCCCCTGTCAAGGATGGTCATCCTGTCTGAAGTGCGGCAAATAGAGGATTGGTGGAAGTACAGTTGACAGGGGAGTCACGAACTGCTATTGATCATTTTGCGGGCACACCGCGGTCTCAGGACAAACACGCTCATGGTGTCGGATGGATCAGGATTCGGACGCGGCGCAGGCTCAGCCGACTGCGCAGGTCACGCCTGCGGACAGCACGCGCTGACGGTCCTCCCGGTCCTGTCGGTGACCGAGGCGGGTGCCCCCTGGACGTCGAGGCGCACGGGGTGGCGGCGCCCGCCCCAGAAAGACACGCTCCAGCTGTTGCATTGGCCGGACCAGGCGCCGGTGGGCTCGGCCGCGGCGCACCATCATATAGAAACCCTCCTCCAGCCCTTTCTGGCGGGCTATCGGAATCCGACGACCATTCGGTCCTATCGCAAAGCCCTGCGCGGCTTCTTTGCCTGGTGGGGGCGTGAGGGCCAGGCGCAACCCCTCACCCTCACACTCCTGCGCGCCTATGGCGAGGCGCTCCGGACCACGGTCGAGCCCCGCACCGTGAATTTTTATCTGGCGATCCTCCGCCGCTTCTGCGGTTGGCTGGTCGACCAGGGGCTCCTACCCTGGAATCCGATGGAGGAAGTCTCGGGGCTCCGGATCCCCAAGGGCTTTGTGCGGGACAGTCTGACGGAGGAGGAGATTCGTCGGCTCCTGGCCGTCCTGCCGCGGGACGGGGAGACCCAGTTAGAAAAAGAGACGGCGTTGCGGAACTATGCGATGGCGGTCCTCTGGTGTGCCGTAGGCCTGCGGAGTATTGAGCTGGCTCGGGCGCAGCGGCGGCATCTGGCGGTGGAGCAGGGGCATCATGTGTTGAAGGTGCATGGAAAGGGAGAGGATCTGGCGGGGAAGCCGGTGGTGGTGGAGCCCTGGGTCCTGACCCCGCTCTTGGCCTATCTGGATTGTCACGATCAGTGGCATCAGCCGGAGGCGTCGCGGCCGGATCGCCCGATCCATGACGATCATCCGCTCTTTTGTTGGGTGCGGGGCCCGGGCTTTTATCGCTCCCGCCGGGACAATCCGGCGGTTACCCGTGGTTGTCGGCCGCTCGGGGTGCGCGTGATCCAAGATATGATGCGCGCGGCGCTGGGGGAAGCGGGGCTGCTCACACTCCCGGCGGGGCAGACGGGCCAGCTCCGCCGCATCACGTCCCATTCGCTGCGGCATTCCGCCGCCACCATTGCGCTCGAACGGGGGGCGCCGCTCCATCAAGTGCAGGCGATGCTGCGCCATGCGGAGGTGCAGACGACGATGCTGTACACCCACAATAAGGAGCGGATTACCCATGCGGCGGAGCATCGGATGCCGGATTTTACGGCGGCGCCAGCTGGCGAGACGCCCGAGCCTGGGGACGGCAACACGGGCAGCACAGCAGATGTGCCGTCTTCATCAGGATAGCCCTGCGGGCTGATACTTGGCATCGCGCTCGTCCCCCGTGATGCCGGCGGTCGGTGTGCGTATCACACGCCACATCCGCTCCCGCGCGTTCGAGCACGCGAGCACGCGGTCGTCGGCGGGCCGAGCGATCGCCTCGTCTATCACGCACGTCTCGCACTGGGCTCCGACCATGGGGGTCACACCAGCCGCCTGGACCCTTCACACACGAAGCGCAGCATCAGGTGTACCGGTCCAGCTCGGCGCCTCGACTCGTCTGCGGTGGCAGGTGTCCCACTGTCCGCGATCACGAAGGGCCCATTCATGCGAAGCATGCTCGACGTATCGGCTGTGGCTTGGCGCATGTCGTGTGTCGGCACGCTTCCCGATCCACGCTCCGCATTATCGCTCTAGCCCCCACATTTGGCTGCGCTCGTACACCAGCCTTATCAAGGTATACTTGAAATCAGATATAACCGCATATAAACTGCTACACATGGACCCGATCAAAAATCCCTTTTCGCCCGGTGCTGGCTCGCCCCCTCCTGAACTTGTGGGACGTGACCCCATTCTCGAACACGCACGCATTCTCCTCGGCCGGATCAAGGCGAAGCGGCCTGAAAAGAGCATGCTGCTCACTGGGCTGCGCGGAGTAGGTAAGACGGTCTTACTCAACGAAATCGAGCGATTAGCAAAAGCCGACGGATACCGGACGCTCTCCATCGAAGCGCACGAGGACAAGCAGCTTGGGCCGCTCATAGCGCCGAACCTGCGAACGCTGCTCTACGATCTGAATCGGGTGGCTGGAGCAGGGGATAAGGTCAAACGGGGGTTGGCTGTGCTCCGAAGTTTTGTCGGCGCACTCAAGGTCACCGTCGGGGAGGTGAGTTTCGGTCTGGATATTGATCCCGAGGAAGGAACCGCCGACAGCGGCGATCTGGAGATTGACCTGCCCCACCTCTTTGTTGCGGTCGCCGAAGCCGCTGAGGAACGAGAAAGCGCCGTGGCCGTACTCATTGATGAACTGCAATACTTCAGCCACAAGGAACTGGGTGCGCTGATCATGGCGATGCACAAGGTGCAGCAACGGCAGCTCCCGCTGGTATTGCTGGGAGCCGGCCTCCCAATCCTCCCGGGACTGGCCGGTGAGTCGAAGTCGTATGCCGAGCGGCTCTTCAGTTTCCCGGATATTGGCGCGCTCTCGGAGGAAGACACCGCGACAGCGCTTCGAGAGCCCGCACGCGCCGCAGGGGTGGCATTCGAGCCACAGGCATTGAAGGAAGTATTCCGACTCACGAAGGGCTACCCGTATTTTCTTCAGGAATGGGGCTACCAGGCGTGGAATCTTGCCACCTCCAGCCCCATCGGGTTGGATGTCGTCAAGAATGCCACCGCAACGGTCATCCCTCGACTGGACAAAAACTTCTTCCGGGTGCGGTTTGACCGGCTCACGCCGAGCGAAAAGAATTTCTTGCGCGCCATGGCCGAACTGGGACCTGGCGCGCATCGTACCGGCGACATCGCAGATATCTTGCGTGTGAAGGTCACCAGTCTCGGACCGGTGCGCGCGAAGCTGATCAGGAAAGGGATGGTCTTCAGCCCGGCGCACGGCGACATGGCCTTCACGGTGCCGTTGTTCGACGAGTTCATGATTCGAGCGATGCCGACCGTCACACAGTGAGACAGCATGAACCGTGCTGATTGGAGACCCTCCCAAAGTGGGGGCACAATCTGAATGAGGGGAATTTGAGAGGGGGAACGCGCGACACGATCCCAAAGCGTACCCTGGTGTTGCAGGGGATGTACGTTCCGAGTGTGTGTCGAGGACGTGGCATCCGCCGTCGAGGGTGAGACCCTCATCAGATGATGGCGCAAGATCCAGAACCAGCAGTCTCTCTCTTCGGTACGGAGAGCATGCAAAACCGGGGAGTTCCAATTCCCCGTTCAGTACTCGGGCGCGCATCTGCTGAAGCAACGTGGCATACAGAGTGGAAAGAAAGGAACGGCTCAGGCGAGCCGCTCCCTGACTGCCTGTGGGCCCAGGAAGCCCTGATCACGTAGGTTCTGAAACCACATGCGAGCGAAGGACGTCAGCTCGGCTTTGAGACGCGTATTGACGTGGGTTTTCTTGTCGGCCTCATCATAGCGGTACACCTCCTGAAGCACGCCCAGATAGTCGTTCTGGAACGACAGCGGTTCGGCGGCAGACACCTCACCGTGGGTGAAGAGTTCAAAGACCATTTCGGGATCGCGCATCAGATCGCCGTGTTGCTCCCCGTAATGGCAGATGGCGATGAGGCGGTTGCCGTCAGCTGATGTGCCGATGGCCTCAATCGACAGAGGCATATAACCCTCGACGCTGATCCGGACGGCGGTATCGCTGCCGAGCAGCTGAGCGAGGACGGTAGCGAAGTGTTGATAGATTTTCATCGTAGTAACTCCTTTATGGTTGAGGAAACCTCCGGCGTTGAGCGCCAGAGGCTTCCGGTTGATGGTTATGGCCGTGAATGTCCACGGACCCAGTCCTTCGCCATTTCAGCGAGGGAGGACAGAGAATCGAGGTCGTTCAGGCCGTAGGAAGACGCGGTCTTCCAGTTGCCCTGCGCGTCCTTGTAGGGCCGTGAAAAGGTGACGGAGAAGAATGGTCCTGTCTCTCCGGTGTTCTCCCAGACGGCGGCATTGACGCTGCCGGAACTGAAAGCGGTTGCTGGTTTTGAGTGTGGTGTAGCCATGTTGGTCTCCCTGTGAAAAATGTTGGTTGGCTCTCTCACCGCACAAGAGAGCCAAGCGACATTTTTAGGGGGGACAAGCCCTTAAAGACGGAGGGCGTATCGGCGCGGGACCAGCAGTGCACATGACAGTGGTTCTGGGCTGGCGTGGGCGGTGCCCTGCGCCGGGGAAAAGCCCGCAGACGGGAGGGCGTTCATGGCTACAGCCAAAAGCAGCGGTTGCAGCGGACATCGTGCCGCCATGTCAGAAAGTTACACGGGGCGTTATGCCTGTCGGAGCTTTCTTTCTCGGAGCAGGGACAGACTACCGCAACTGAAGTACCAGTGGTGGAACGCTCACCGCAAAACAAGTCAAAGCCGCTCTCGAGAACCAGAACGACTACGGAGTCCCGCAAGTCACGGCATCAAGTGTATTGACCCCGGTTGTCAATAGTGGACGCCATGAGTTGCAGCCTCACGCCGCCGGCTGTTGACGGGCCCACTGCTGGGCAAATGCCACTGGCGAGCGATTCCCGAGCCGGGAGTGTCGCCGCTGTCGGTTATAGAAGATCTCGATGTACTCCGAGATCTCGCGCCGAGCCTGCTCACGGGTCTCGTAGCGACGATGATGCACCAGCTCATTTTTGAGCGTCCCCCAGAAACTCTCCATCGGTGCGTTGTCATAGCAGTTGCCCCTCCGACTCATAGACGCGGTCATGCCAAACTGGCGGACCTGAGCTTGATAGTTCTGGGCACAATACTGCGAGCCACGATCGGAGTGGTGGATCAGTCCCGGGCGCGGGCGCTTCGCCCACACCGCCGCTCCCAGTGCCTGGATCACTAACTCCGTCGTCATCCGGGCCCCCATCGCATGCCCGACGACCTCGCAGGTGAACAGATCCTTGATGCCAGCGAGATACAGCCAGCCTTCCGCGGTCGGCACGTACGTGATGTCGGTGACCCAGGTCTCGTTCGGTCGTCTGGCGGCAAAGGTCTGAGCTAACACGTTCGCTGCCACCGGCAGAGCGTGCGTCGAATCCGTGGTGGTCGTGAACCGGCGCACCTGTGTACAGCGCAGGCCCAGTTTCTTCCGCAGCCGCTTGATGCGGCCGATCCCAGCTGGAAAGCCGTCCTCACGCAGTTCGGCTTGCAGCCGTTCCGGGCCATACGTCTGGCGGGTACGCACATGCGCGGCCTGGATCGCCACTTCCAGCCGCGCGTTCTCCTGGGCGCGCTTCGAGGGGCAGCGGGTGCGCCAGGCATAGTACCCGCTTCGGGACACGTCAAGGACCCGGCACAACAGACGCAAAGGATACTGAGGACGCAGCGTGCTCATGAGCGCGTACCGGGCAGCTGCGCCTTGGCAAAGTACGCGGTGGCTTTTTTTAAGATGTCGCGCTCCATCCGCGCTTCAGCGAGATCGCGTTTGAGCCGGGACAGCTCCGCTTCCAGATCCGTCACGGGCCGTCGGCTCTCCCCCAGCGTTGCGAGCTGGCCCTGCCGGGCTCGACACACCCAGCGCTCGAGGGTCTTGCCCGACATGGTGAGGCGTCTTGCTGCCTCCGGAATCGTTAACTTCTGTTCCAGGACCCGCTGCACCGCCTGCTCCCGGAACTCCTTCGTATACTGCTGTCGCGGTAATTGTTCCATCCCTCACCTCCAGACCGCAGATCATAGGTTGAAGGCGTCCACGTTTTCGAGCCTAGCACAGTATAAGTTCGGGACCTCATCTGACAGACAGCGAGCCCTCCCCGGGTTTAGAATACTAAGACTTTCTCCTTCGCCGATGAGACACGATCTAGAAAGGTCTGCATCGGGATCTTGTCGTAATACTGAAGTATCCCCAGAAATTTAATTTGAACAAGCCGATAACTGGAGGATCTGCTACTGTTGGTGGACCCGACTGGTGAGGACCTGCGAAAGTTGGCTGCGGATCATGCCGCAGCGCGCACGGGGGAAATAGATCGTACTGGGCGGGATCGATGCCGATCGAGGGGCTATTTACTTGAAGTCTGTGTTCTGTGGCTTCGGGGTATTTTGCCGTAGGAATTTGGATGGGAAGCGGAGAAGTCCTGTCGCGGTCCTTGTCCGGGTCGAAGCAGATCGACACAGCTCAACGCGTGTCTGCTCAGCCAATCCTGACTGGCGATCAGCAGGCTGACGAACTGGAGTGAAGCACTTGGGCGAACTCCTCGGACAAGTATTGTGAGCTCCCTATTCATGCACTCAATCGAGAATGATTCGCCGGTCAACGTGCGGCGTGAGATTCGGGTCGTTCGACACAAAGATCACCGACCAAGGCTCATCTTTTGAGCAGAGCCGCCGCAAGATGGTTTCACGCATGGCCGGTGACATGTCGTGGAGAATGCCGTCAAAGATTAGAATTTTCGGACGGGCCAGGATCGCCCGTGCGAGTAAAATTCGCATGATGTCCGTCGGGGCAAGCATGTTCCCGGAGGATTGGATGTGGGTTTTGAGTCCCTGCGGGAGCGCGTCGACGTCTCCTTCCAACTCGGTGACGCGTAAAGCCCACTGGATGTCGCTGTAAGGGATAGAGGATCGCCCCAGGACGATATTATCCTCGAATGTGCCCTCAAAGAGTGTGAGCTGGGAGTCGATCATAAACCCTCGACAACGATTGATCGCCTGA
>Ga0163144_10016409_pt1 | contig 15176 bp, 8 predicted proteins | sample OliLak19BULKMAT1_FD_123175 | JGI IMG/M metagenome (GOLD analysis project Ga0163144, IMG submission 123175) | Freshwater microbial mat bacterial communities from Lake Vanda, McMurdo Dry Valleys, Antarctica - Oligotrophic Lake LV.19.BULKMAT1 | ecosystem: Environmental > Aquatic > Freshwater > Lake... | reverse complement strand
TAAAAGCAAAACCGCTTGGGGTTTTGCACTTAGCCCGGATAGCCAAAACGGTTGAATCGGTAGACTTGATCCGAGCACACCGTGGAGGGTCGCTCGCGAGTAGAGCATGAAATATCCGGGCTAGCCGCGCGCCGCCTCGCGAAAGACACTCGTGGTGCGGCCCGTCTCGCGCTTGAAAACGACGCTCAGGTATTCGACATGCTCGAAGCCCGTGCGTTCAGCGATGAGATACAACGGCAGGTCGGTCTCAGCCAGGAGCTGGCGCACGCGGTTCAGCCGCACCTGCAGGATCTCCTCCCGCGGCGTCCGCCCCAGCAAGCGCTGGAAACGCTGCTCGAGCACCCGCCGCGAGAGCGGCACCGCCCGCAGCAGATCGCTGACATTGATACCCTCACACGCATGCTCGCGGATGAACTGCACCGCGCGCGCGATGTCGCGATCGTCCACCGCCAGCACATCGGTCGATTGCCGGGCCGCGACGCCCAGCGGGGCAATCAGGTGCGGCGTCGGCGGCACGCGTTTGCCCGCCATCAAACGGTCGAGCAGCGCCGCCGCCTCGTAACCGGTGCGGTGCGTGTTCGGGATCACGCTCGAAAGGGGCGGCGACGCCAGCTCGCAGAGGAGCGCATCGTTATCGACGCCGATCACCGCCACCTCCGCGGGCACCGCCAGGCCGGCGCTGCGGCAGGCGTCGAGCACCTGTTGTCCGCGGATGTCGTAGCACGCCATGATGCCGATCGGCTTCGGCAACGCCTGCAACCACCGCCGCAAATCACCGGCCTGCGCCGCGACGTCCGCCGCCACCGACTCTGCCCGACGATAGCAATGCACCGTCTGCTGCGCCGCCTTCGCCAGCGCGCAGAAGTGTTTCTCCCGCCACACCGACCAGTTGAACCGCTCGTCGCCGCAGAACCCCACGTGCTTGAACCCGCGCTCGCTCAAATGCTCCACCGCGAGCCGCGCAATCTGCTCATCGTCCGTCTCGACCCACGGCAGCTCCGGCACCAGCCGCGCCGCACTCACATCCACGGTCGGCAATCCCGCATGCACGACGGCCTGCGCGATCCGCGGGGTCTCGATCCGCGCGATGATCCCGTCGCCCTTCCAGTTCTCGAGCCACGCCGGCGGATCGTCGCCGCGGCCCTGCTCCATCAAATGAAACGACCACGGCTGATGCTCCCGGATGTAGTGCACGACACCCTGCAGCAGCCCGCGGCCATAGGCGTTCGAGGTCTCGATCAGCAGCGCCACCTGCCGGCGGCGGCGGACGGCGAGGCGGCGCGGGACGGGCATGCGGCCTTTATCCCCGGGGCGAGGAAAAAAATCAACGCGTGAATCGATTTCCCGCGGTCTCCCGGGAAGGAGGCGGTGAATAAACTCCATGAATTAGCGCAAACTCTCACGGACGCCACCCCGGGAATGGGCTATGATTGCCCCAACCCCAGCCCGACCGCGCGCGCCTTTGCCCCCCGCCCTGCCGGTGCCTCCCGCCATGATCCCCGCCTGCTTCCGGCCGTTCGCGCGGCTTCTTCGTATCTGCTTCCTGACTACGCTGGTCGCCCTCGCCCCCGGCTGGGCGCGCGCCCAGGCCGCCGCCACCGGCATCATCGAGGGTCGCGTCATCAATCCCGCCACCGGCGATTACCTGGAGACCGCCCGCATCACTCTCGAGGGCACCGGGCTGGAGGCGTTCACCGACTCCGCTGGCCAGTATCGCCTGGTCAACGCTCCCGCGGGTTCCGCCCGCCTGAAGGTGTTTCACACCGCCATCGTGCCGCAGGTGCAGGCCGTCACCGTCGAGCCGGGCCGCACCACCACGCAGGATTTCAACGTCGCCAGCTTCCGCGGCGCGCGCGATGCCGCCAGCCCGGTGAAGCTCGATCAATTCGTCGTCGCCACCGCCCGCGAGATGACCGGCGCCGCCATCGCGATCAACACGCAGCGCTTCGCGCCCAACGTCATGACCATCGTCGCCGCCGACGAATTCGGCACCATCGCGGATGGCAATGTCGGCGAGCTCCTGAAATTCCTCCCCGGCATCACCGCCGAATTCAACTCCGGCGAGCCGCGCCAGATCGGCATGAACGGCACGCCCTCAGCCAACCTCCCCGTGACGGTCAACGGCTTCGGTCTCGCCAGCGCGCAGGCCAGCACCACCCGCGCGGTCGAGCTCTACTCCGTTTCCACCAACAATCTCTCCCGCATCGAGGTCGTCTACTCGCCCACGCCCGAATCCCCCGGCTCCGCCCTCGCCGGCTCCGTGAACATGGTCACGCAAAGCGCCTTCGACCGCGCCAAGCCCGTGTTCAACGGCAGCGTTTTCCTCTTCCTCCGCGACAACGCCCGCGATTTCAAGAAGACCGCCGCGCCCAACAACAAGCTCACGCGCAAAATCAATCCCGGCTTCGACTGCACCTACCTCGTCCCGGTCAACAAGCGATTCGGCTTCACGTTCTCCGCCAGCCGCTCCGAGCAATACCAGAATTCCGACGGCCTCGGGACCACGTGGCGCGGTGTCAGCGGCGCGACCAACGGCACGACGTTGCCCGACACCACGCCCGACCAGCCCTACCTCACCGACTTCACCGTGCGCGACGGCCCGCGCACCGAGTCGCGCTCCTCGTTCGGCGGCACCCTCGACTACAAGTTCGGCCCCAACGATCGCATCTCGCTCTCGCTCCACCGCGTCGATTTCGGCGCGGAATTCCACAATCACACCCTCGCCTTCTTCGTGAACAACGTCCCGAACCGGGATTTCTCGCTCACGCACACCCGCGGCGCCGTGGGCGCCGGCGAAGTCCGCCTGACCAACGGCGAACGCCACCGCGCCGGCTCCTCGCTCACGCCGACGCTGACCTACCGCCACACCGGCCCGATTTGGAAGGCCGAGGCCGGCCTCGGCCACTCGCAGGCCAACACCGCCTTCCGCGACTTGGGCAAGGGATTCTTCAGCAGCTCGGTCGCCCGCCGCACCGGCGTCACCGTCTCGTTCGCCGACATCACCTATTATCGGCCTGGCCGTATCACAGTCACGGATGCAACCGGCGCGCCCGTCGACTACACCAACCTCGCCAGCTACGCGCTCTCGACCGCCAACTCCATCGAGTCGGATTCCTACGACGTGCAGCGCACGGCCTACGGCAACCTCACCCGCGACTTCACCTGGCGCGTGCCCTTCACGCTGAAGGCCGGCGTCGACCTGCGCCACTCCCAGCGCGACCTGCGCGGTCTCACCTCGCCCTACAACTTCGTCGGCGCCAACGGCACGCCGAGCACGACACCGCTCGGCAACGACGACAGCGCCGCCGTCGTCCTCGATGAAATCTTCTCGACCCGCACCCCCGGCTTCGGGTTTCCCCGCGTCCAATGGGTCGACAACGCCGAACTGCTCGACCTCCACCGCCGCAATCCGACCTACGTCGCCCTCGATCAAAACGGCGCCTATCGCAACTCCGTCAATCTCTCGAAGCACGCCGAGGAGCTGGTTTCCTCCTTTTACCTCCGTGGCAATGTCGCGTTCCTCGAGCGCCGGCTCAAAATCACCACGGGCGTCCGGGCCGAGCAGACGAATGTGAAGGCCGAGGGCCCGCTCACGGATCCGACGCGCAATTTTCAGCGCGACGCCAGCGGCAACCTGCGCCTCGCCGCCAACGGTCAGCCCATCGCCATCAGCACCGCCCCGCTCGAAGTCGCCCAGCGGACCCTCTTCGATCGCGGCCTGCGCTCCGAGAAGGAATACCTCCGCTTCTTCCCCAGCCTCAACGCCAGCTACAATCTGCGCGAAAACCTGATCGCGCGCGGCGCCCACTACTGGTCGCTCGGCCGCCCCGACTTCAACCAATACGCCGGCGGCCTCACGCTGCCGGCCAATGTCGAGGCCGCTCCCAGCGCCACCAACCGCATCTCCGTCAACAACGCCGCGATCAAGGCCTGGAGCGCGAAGACCAACAAGCTGACGCTCGAATATTACTTCGAGGGCGTCGGCTTGGTTTCCGTCGCCGCCTTCCGGCGCGATTTCGAGAATTTCTTCGGCAGCACCGTCTTCAATGCCACCCCGGCCTTCCTCGCCCTCTACGGCCTCGACCCGGCGATCTACGATCCGTTCGATGTCGCGACGACGCAGAATATCCAGAGCACCGTCCGGATGGAGGGCGTCGACTTCAACTACAAGCAGGCGCTCACGTTCCTGCCGGCCTGGGCCCGCGGCGTGCAGGTCTTCGCCAACGGCAGCACGCTGCACGCCAAAGGCGACGCCACGGCCAATTTCGCCGGCTACGCCCCGCGCACCGCCAACTGGGGCGTCAGCCTGACCCGCGAGCGCTTCAACGTGAAACTCAACTGGAACTACCGCAGCCGCCTCCGCCTGGCGAAGATTCCCGACGGCCGTAGCATCGATCCCAATACCTACAACTGGAGCTCGTCGCGCCTCTACCTGAACATCGCGGTCGACCTCCAGCTCCGAAAACACTGGGCGCTCTTCGCGAACCTCCGCAATTTCACCGCGGTCACCGAGGATCTCGAGACCGTCAACCCCTTCACTCCGGCCCACGCCCAGCTCCGCAGCCGCGACGACTTCGGCTCGCTCTGGTCGCTCGGCGTGAAAGCGACGTTTTGATCGCCATGCCTCTTTGGAACGATCGGATCCCTTCGCCTCGGCGTAGCTCTGCGGCTAAGCGCAGGGACACTCTCGCCGCCGCCCTTTTCTTCGTCGTCGGTGCTCTCGTCTCCGCCGCGACCCCACTTTCGCCGCCCCGGCCCAACGTCATCGTCATCTTCTGCGACGACCTGGGCTATGCCGACATCGGCCCGTTCGGGGCGAAGCGCATCGCCACGCCGCATCTCGATCGCATGGCCGCCGAGGGCCGGCGGTTCACGAATTTCCACGTGCCGCAGCCCGTCTGCTCCGCGTCCCGCGCCGCCCTGCTCACGGGCACCTATCCGAACCGCATCGGCATCCACATGGCCCTCGGCCCCGGCGCGAAACACGGTCTCGGCGCCGGCGAGCTGACCCTCGCCGAGGTGATGAAGCAAAAGGGCTACGCCACCGGTATGGTCGGCAAATGGCACCTCGGCGCCAAGCCGCCGCTGCTGCCGACGTATCATGGTTTCGATGACTACTTCGGCCTGCCCTACTCCAACGACATGTGGCCGCACAATCCCGAGGCCAAGCCCGGCGTCTACCCGCCGCTGCCGCTCCTCGACGGCGAGAGGCCGGTCAAGGTTGGCCTGACCGCCGAGGATCAAGATCAACTTACGACCTGGTATACGGAGCGGGCGGTGACGTTCATCGAGCAGAACCGCGCGCAGCCGTTCTTCCTCTACTTCGCGCACTCGATGCCCCACGTGCCGCTGCACGTCAGCGCCAAGTTCAAGGGCAAGTCGCAGCCGGGCCTCTACGGCGACGTCATCCAGGAGATCGACTGGTCCGTCGGCGAGATCCTCGCCGTCCTCAAGCGCACCGGCATCGACGAGCGCACCCTCGTCATCTTCACCAGCGACAACGGCCCCTGGCTCCGCTTCGGCGATCACGGCGGCTCCGCGAAGCCCTTGCGCGAGGGCAAGGGCACCTGTTGGGAGGGCGGCACCCGCGTGCCCTGCCTCATGCGCTGGCCCGGCACGCTCGCCGCCGGCACCACGAGCAACGCGATGTTCATGACCATCGATCTGCTGCCGACGCTGGCACATCGCATCGGCGCCGCGCTCCCCGCCCATCCCATCGACGGCCGCGACGTCTGGCCGCTCATCGTCGGCCAGCCCGGCGCAAAGAATCCGCACGAGGCCTACGTCTATTATTTCGAGAACAACGAACTCCAGGCCGTGACCGACGGCGAAGGCCGCTGGAAACTCCAGCTCCCACACACGTATCGGGGACTTGGAGACCGCCCGGGCGGCCGCGGCGGAGTGCCCGTCGTCTACGACATGGTGAAGTTCAACCACACCGCCCTCTACGATCTCGACGCCGACATCGGCGAAACGACGGATATCGCGGCCCAACACCCCGCCATCGTGCAACGGCTCGAAGCCTTCGCGGAAAAAATGCGCGAGCAACTTGGCGACTCACTCACGCAGCGCACCGGCAACGCCCTGCGCGAGCCCGGCCGCCTGCCCGCGCCTCCCGCCAGGAAAAAATCATAGCTTTCGCCCCGCTCGCCATGCCGTCGCTCCCGTTGTTCAATCGCCGTCAGTTTCTCTCCTCCGCCACACTGGCCGGCTCCGTGCTCATCCTCCCGCGCGGCCTGCGCGGCGCCGATGGCCTGCCGCCCAGCCGCCGCGTGAACCTCGCGCTCGTCGGCGTCGGCGGCCGCGCCAAGGTCGCGCTCGCCACGCTCGCGCATGAAAACCTCGTCGCGTTCTGCGACCTCGACGAGAAGGCGGGCCGCGGCGCCGTGGAAGCCGACCCAAGCACCCGGCCTGTGCTGGAAAAATTCCGCCACGTGAAGTGGTTCAAGGATTACCGCCGCATGTTCGACGAGATGAGCGCGCAGATCGACGGCGTCATCGTGACGGTGCCCGACCACATGCACTTCCCGATCGCGATGCGTGCCATCGCCGAGGGGAAACACGTTTACGTCGAGAAACCGCTCTGCCGCTGCATCACCGAAGTGCGCCAACTCCAGGCTGCCGCCAAACGCGCCGGTATCATCACGCAGATGGGCAACCAGGGCCGCGCCGGCGAGGGCATCCGCCTCGTTCGCGAATGGGTCCAGGCCGGTCTCATCGGCCGCCCGCACACCGTCCACGCCTGGACCGATCGTCCGATCCAGCCGTGGTTCAACGACCCCGCACTCGATCCCGATGAAGGCGCCCTCGACGAGCCCGTGCCACCGACGCTCGACTGGGATCTCTGGCGCGGCCCTTCGCCCGTCCGCCCCTATCGCTCCGCCTTCGTGCCGAAACACTGGCGTGGATACGTCGAATACGGCTGCGGCTCCCTCGGCGACATGGGCTGCCACATGATGGACTCGCTTCTCTACGGCCTCGACCTGCCGCCGCCGGTGAGCGTCGAGGCGATCACGTCGCAGCTTTACCCGAAGACGTTTCCCAAATCCGTCGTCGTCACCTACAAATTCCCCGCGCGGGGCGCGCTGCCGCCCGTGGAATTCAAGTGGTTCGACGGCGGCCTGATGCCGCCGCGCCCGCCGGAAGTTCCTGCCGCCGAATGGAAGCCGAACCCCGGCGGCGGCACCGTCATCTACGGCGACAAGGGCACGCTCTTCATCGGCCCCGCCAGCAACAGCCCACGCCTGCTGCCCGAGTCGCGCATGAAGGAGCTGCGCACCTCGCTCCCGCCGAAAACCATCCCGCGCGTCAAAGGCGGCCCGCATCTCGAGTGGGTCGGGGCGATTCGCGGCGGCCCGGCGTGCGGCTCGCAATTCGACTACGCCGCACCGCTCACCGAACTGGTGCTCATCGGCGTGGCCGCGATTCGCGCGCAATCGCGGATCGAGTGGGATTCCGCCGCGATGCGCATCACCAACAATGCCGGCGCCAACCGCTTCATCGGCCCCGGTTACGATTATCTCCCCGGCTGGGGCGTGTAGCAGGGCCTTCGCGCAAAACATCATGCCGCTCGGCGGCAGGCCACCGGGCCCCACTGTCAGGCGTCGGCGGCGCTCGCGCGGCCGGCCGGAAAAAACTCATTCTTTTTTCGCCAACTCTCATGGGCGTCCCCACGCCGCGCCTGTTATTCTCCCCTTTCCCCGGTCTTCAATGAAACGCCCCCTCTTCCTGAGCCTGTTTGTCGCGCTCGCACTCACCTGCGCCGCGAATCCGATCCGCGTCCTCTATCTTGGCACCGCCGAACGCGGTCCGCGCATGACGAGCCACGCGCTCATGCGCGACCTCGGGCGCGATGCCATCTGGTTCGACTACGTGTCGGATCCCGCGGCGGCGACGCCGGAGTTCGTCGCGAAATTCGACGTCATCGTGCTGGATGCGCCGGTCGAGAATTTTCGCGCAGCGGGCACTGTCCCTGCATCGAAACGCCTCACCGCCGCCTCGCTCGGCGACCCGACCGCGGCAGGATTCGCCCTCGCCGCGAAACCGAAACTCCTCGCTGCCGCCGGCCCGATTCGCGTCGCCGCCTGGGAACAGTTCCTGATTCAACGCGAGCCCGAGCAACGGGAGGCTCGCCCCACGATCGCCAACTACGAGAAGCGCCCCGCCCCACTGACGCTGCAACAACCTTTCTCCGTGAAGGGCAGCATGGAGCGCACCCAAGTCGCGCCCGACCTTCGCCTACAACTCTTCGCCGCCGAGCCCGACATCGCCAAGCCGATCTTCATGGCGTGGGACGAGCGCGGCCGTCTCTGGATTGCGGAGACGCGCGACTACCCGCACGACGTGAAACCCGACGGGATGGGCAACGACAGCATCAAGATCTGCGAGGATACCAATGGTGACGGCCGCGCCGACAAGTTCACCGTCTTCGCCGACAAGCTGAACATCCCCACCGGCTTCGTCTTCACCCACGGCGGCATCGTCGTCGCGCAGCCGCCGCGTTTCCTTTTCCTCCAGGACACCAACGGCGACGACAAGGCCGACGAACGAAGGGAGATCATGACCGGCTGGGGCGTGAACGACACGCACGCGCAGGCCAACAATCTCCACTACGGCTACGACAACTGGCTCTACGGCGCCGTGGGCTACTCCGGTTTCCGCGGCAACGTCGGCGGTGTCGACCGGCAATTCGCGCAGGGCACGTTTCGCTTCAAAGCCGACGGCAGCCAGCTCGAGTTTCTCCACCAGTTCACCAACAACACCTGGGGTCACAGTGCCAACGCGTTTGGCGATCAGTTCGGCGGCACGGCCAATAACGCCCCGATCTTCTTCGGCGGCATCCCCGCCACCATCGTCCCGCGCGGCACGCGCGCCATGACGGCCAAGCGTATCAACACCGAGGACAAGACCCACACCATCACGCCGCACTACCGGCAGGTGGATGTGTTTGGTGGATACACCGCGGCTGCCGGCAGCGCCTTCATCTATTCGGCCAACCTCCCGGCCCGGCTGCAGGGCACGGCGATGATTTGCGAACCGACCATGAAGAACATCGCGCTCTTCGACGTGCAGCGCGACGGCGCCGGTTACGCCGCGCACGATGCCTTCAATCTCGTCGCCAGCAGCGACGAATGGATGTCACCCGTCTTCGCCGAGATCGGCCCCGACGGTGCCGTGTGGTTCGCCGACTGGCAGAACTTCATCATCCAGCACAACCCGACGCCGAGCAACGAACGCGGCGGCTACGCCTCGAAAACGGGCGTCGGCGGCGCGCACGAGAACCCACTCCGCGACCACGCCCGCGGCCGCGTTTACCGCGTCGTCTGGGATCAAGCGAAGCCCGCGACGCTCACCTCGCTCCAAGGCGCCACGACCGCGCAGCTCGTCGCCGCGCTGGGCGACGGCAACCCATTCTGGCGGCTCACGGCGCAGCGCCTCCTCGTCGAGGGCAAGCGCAGCGATGCCGCACCCGCGCTCAAACAGGCCGTCGCCGGGGCTGCACCGATCAAAGCGATCCACGCGCTCTGGACCCTCCACGGCCTCGGTCAGCTCGATGAGCTGGCCCACCGCGCCGGTCTCGTGCACGCCGAGGCCGCCGTCCGTCGCAACGCCACCCGCGCCCTCGGCCGCGATGCCCAGGCGGTCGCGCTCTTCTTCGGCTCCGCGGTGGTCAGCGATTCCGATCTGCTCACCAAACTCGCCGCCTTCGTGAAGCTCGCCGAGTTTTCCGATTCGAAACAAATCCAAACGGTCGTCACCAGCATCGTGCGCAATCCCGCCAACCAGAAGGACGAGTGGTTGCGCGAGGCGACGCGCCTTCTCGCCAAACTTCACGGCGCCGCCCTCTATCGCGAAGGGCCGAACCTGCTCCCGAATCCCGGCTTCGAAACCCTCGGCGCCGAGGGCGTGCCGGACGGCTGGAAACGCCGCGACTACGGCACCCGCGAGGGCAACCCCACCGCCGAGTGGACCCTCGTTAGCGGCGAGAAACAGTTTCACGGCGGCAAGCAGGCCCTCCGCATCATCGCGCGCGCCGACGCCGACACCAGTCTCCACGCCGACGTCGCGCTGAAACCGAACACGCAATACCGCCTCGCCGGCTGGGTGAAGACACACGCGCTGCAGGGCCGGATCAGCCTCAATGTGCACGGCGCCCGCATCGAGACCGAGATCATCCGGCGCCGCGACACCGACTGGACGGAAGTGGAAGCCGAGTTCAACAGCGGCGACCGCACGACCGCCAGCGTCAACGTGCTGCTGGTGGGCCGCAGCGACGCATTCTTCGATGACGTGCGCCTGACGGAGCTTCTGCCCGCCGAGGATACGACAAAGCTCATCGCAGCCGACGCCACGCGCGGCGAGCAGCTCTTCCACAAACACGCCGCGGCCTGCGTCCTCTGCCACGCCCTCAAGGGCCAGGGCAGTGCCGTCGGCCCCGCGCTGGACGGCATCGCCTCTCGCGCCACGCCCGCCTACCTGCGCGAGAGTCTGCTCGAACCGAGCAAGGTAATCGCAAAGGGTTTCGAGCAGTTCAAAATCTCGCCCATGCCGCCGATGGCCGACATCTTCAGCCCGCAGGAGCTCTCGGACCTGGAGGCCTTCCTGCTGACGTTGAAATAAACCGCCCTCGCAGATCCGCCGCTTTTCGGGTCGCCTGCGTTCCAATCTCTCAACTCTCATCTCTCAACTCTCGCCTTTTTCGCCCCCCCCATGTCCGACAAAAAAATCAACATCGCGATCATCGGTCTCGGTTTCGGTGCCGAGTTCATTCCGATCTACCAGGCGCACCCGAACGCCAATCTCGTCGCCGTCTGCCAGCGCGACCCGAAGAAGATGAAGTCGATCCAGGACGCCTTCGGTATCCCCAAAGGCTATACGGACTACGACGAACTGCTGCGCGACCCCGAGATCGACGCGGTGCACATCAACACCCCCATTCCCGACCACGCCGCGCAATCGATCAAGGCGCTGAGGGCGGGCAAGCACGTGGCCTGCACCGTGCCGATGGCCACCTCGATCGCCGACTGCAAGAAGATCGTCGACCTGACCAAGAAGACCGGCCTGCGCTACATGATGATGGAGACGGTCGTCTACGCCCGCGAATATCTCTACATCAAGGAACTCTATGACAAGGGCGAGCTGGGCAAAATCCAGTTTCTCCAGGCGAGCCATCAGCAGGACATGGATGGCTGGCCTAATTATTGGCCCGGCCTCCCGCCGATGTGGTATGCGACGCACTGCGTCGGCCCGATGCTCGCGCTCACCGATGCCGTGGCCGAATACGTTTCCTGCTTTGGCTCCGGCACGATCCGCCCCGAGCTCGCGAAAAATTACGGTTCGTCCTTCGCCGTCGAGACCGCGCACATCAAGTTCAAGGACTCGGATCTCACCGCCCGCATCATCCGCTCGCTCTTCGACGTGGCCCGCCAGTATCGCGAGAGCATCGACGTCTACGGCTCGAAGAAATCGTTCGAGTGGACGCTGGTCGAAGACGAGCCGCACGTGCTGCACACGGCGAAGCTGGCCGAGCCGAAGATCCCGAAAAAGATCCAAGTGCCCGACTTCGCGAAGCGGCTGCCGAAAGGCATCCAGAAATTCACGACAAAGGGCGTCTACGATCTCGGCAAGAAGACACACCTCAGCTTCACGCAAGGCGCCGGCCACGGCGGCTCGCACCCGCATCTCGCGCACGAGTTCCTGATGGCACTGGTCGAGGGCCGCGACTGCTCGGTCAACGCCGTGAAGTCAGCCAACTGGACCTGCGTCGGCCTTTGCGCGCACGAGTCCGCCCTCGCCGGCGGCAAGATCGTGAAGTTGCCGGCCTTCACGCAATAGGGTTTTGCTCCGCCAAAACCTTAATTAATGATGATCGAAGTCACGAATCTCACGCGCGTCTTTCGCACCTACAAGAAGCGGCCCGGCTTCTGGGGTGGTGTGACCGGACTTTTTTATCGGGATTTCGAGGAGACGGCGGCGGCCAAGGACATTTCGTTCATCATCGCCGAAGGTGAGTTCGTGGGCTTCCTCGGCCCCAATGGCGCGGGCAAAACGACCACGCTGAAAATGCTTTCTGGCCTGATCTTCCCCACGAGCGGCACGGCGCGCGTGGCCGGTTACGATCCGACCAAGCGCGAGAACGCCTACCGCCGGCTCTTCGCGCTCGTGCTCGGACAGAAGAACCAGCTCTGGTGGGATCTCCCGGCGATCGAATCTTTCAATCTGCTGCGCGCGATCTACGCGATCCCCGAAGCGCAGTTCAAAACGACGCTCGACGAACTCGTCACGCTGCTCGACGTCGGCAAGAAGCTCAACGTGATGGTGCGCGAGCTTTCCCTCGGTGAGCGGATGAAAATGGAATTGATCGCCGCCCTCTTGCACCGCCCGCGCGTGCTATTTCTCGACGAGCCGACGATCGGCCTGGACGTGGTCTCACAGAAGGCGGTCCGGCAGTTTCTGCGCGATTACAACAAGCGGCACCGCGTGACGATTCTCCTTACGAGCCACTATATGGCCGACATTAAGGAACTCTGCGAACGCGTGATCGTGATCCACAAGGGCAAGAAGATCTATGACGGCGCACTGGACCGGTTGGAGAGCAGCGGTGGCGCGCGAAAGAAAATCATCACATTCCTGCCCGCGGCGACGACCAACAGCGCCTTCACCGAAACCTGGCAGTCGCGCCACGGCACAACGAAGCGTGACGAAGACGGCAAATTCACCCTCTGCGTCCCAAGCGAAAACGTAGTCGCTGTGTCGCAAGAAGTCCTGAGCACCGGCCCCGTGGCCGACATCACGATCGAAGATGTCCCGCTGGAGGACGTGATCGCGGAGCTATTCAGCGCGCAGGCGTAGGGCGGCGAGATCGGGCCACTGCCAGCGGTCGCCGACAAGGTCGCGCACGAGCGCGCGACAAACAGCCGCAGATTTTTCCACCGCTGCAAACAACGAGCCGCGATTCAACTCCATCGCGATGTTCAATGCGGCCAGTCGCGGCTCGGCCAGGAATTCGATTCGACGAGCATCCGGCAGGCTGGCGGCGCCGCTGCGCAACCGCAGCTCATGCAGCAGGCGGTAATTCGTTTCGACCAGGAGGTGGTGCAGCCAGCGCTGAGCCGCCAACAGCTCGCCCCGCTCAACCTTGCGCAGTGTTGACACGTAGTCGCAGACGAATCCCTCGGCTAGCGCGCACACCGCATCGTCCGAAAGTCGCGGTGCCGGAATCTGGGTTGCGACATAATCATAAAACTCCGCGAACTCTTCCGCTCCCTTCAGAATGCGATAACCGCCCTGTAGGACTGCAGCGAGATCGGTGAGCGCGCCCATCGCTTGCGGTTGCGAATTGAGCTGGCCCGCCCTGGCGAGCAGTGACATCCCCCGAAGCCCGGACGCGGGAATCAACACGAGATCGAGCTCTCCTTCGACAAACAGCGCAGTGAGCTTCTGCGCGCTGCCTAGCCGGCCGGAGCGCACGACATAAGCGAGCGGCACTAATCCCAGCGCAAGCGTCCACGAACGATCGGCGAACATCTCCGGCCGGGTCGTGGCGATTTGGAAATCCCAGTCCGAGGCGTTGTCTGCCGCAAAGGAGGTTCCCGCCGCCCGCACCCGCGATCCGATTTGCACGAACAATACCACCGAAGGCTCAGCCAGCGCCCAGCGCACTGAAATCTCTCCGAGCGCCGCGTTGCTCACAGTTTCCGAAGCGAAATCAAAATTTCCGTCCCTTCAAGGCCGGGGCCGGCATGAATTTCACCGTGGTGCAGCCGCAATATTTCTTTCGCCAGGAACACCCCAATCCGACCCTGATTCGGCACCGCCCCGTCGGATGGCTCAGGGAGAATCCCTTCCAGCTCCAGGTGCTTGCCCTTGAGCGACAACAGTGCCGTGAGTTCGGATCCCGCGCCTGTAGACCGGACCTTCAGCGCAAGTTCCCGCAGCCCGTGATCGGGACGATTCTCCCCGACAGTGCGAATCAGCGACCGCAGGGCGAAATCAAGGAGCTTCTTGCTCGCAAGCAGCACCACCGGATCCGGACCGACCTCCACACGCAACCCGAGCGAGTGGCCGATATGCTGTGCCAAATCGCGCACATCGACGGGCGCTGGATCAACCTCGTGCAGGCTTTGCATCAGCGCGAAATTATTATTCAGCACCTCGAGTTGTGCCACGTCGTTCTTCATCGTCTCAATCAGGGGCGGCGGCATCGGGCGATCTCCATTCGATTGTCGGAATGTTGCCAGCGACACTAGGGCATTGCCTAGCTCATGACTTAGCGTGAGCGCCAGTTCGCGCAGCACATCGCGCCGCCCCGCCCGTTCTCGCGCCGCCGCATCGTGCACCTCGCTGCTCGCCTCCTCCCAATAGGCCCACGTGCCACCGGTCTCCGCCACCATCCCCGCACTCGCGCGAAAAGGCTGTCCCGCGGTCGGAGTCACGCGGCAAACCTCCCGCGCGCGTCGCGCCTGGCCAATCAGATCGCGGACGACGAGAGGGACATGGCGGGGCGGGTTCTCGTTCGGTCCGAGGACCAGCGTCGCAGGCAGATACTTGGCACCAATGCTGACCTGATCGGCGAGGTGGTTAAGGCGGGAAACCTGGCTCGATTTCGCGAGGAAGTGCCGCAGCAGCCGCGCAAAAAATACCGCGCGATTACGGTCCGCTTCATCGTAAGCTTGGCCATCATCGCGAACCCCGAGCGCGATCAAACCAAGTAGCCGGCCGTTATCGTGCACCGGCACCAGCAGCCTCGCGCCCCAAAGCGCGAGTCGATTGCGGACGGCTAGCTCCGACACAGGATCGGCCGGGCTGTCCCAGTTGGTGCCATCGATGACCGCCGGGTGATTCTCAAAAAAAGCAACGAGCGGATCGTCCGCGGAGAAATACGATGTCCCCCGATCGGCGCGAAACCCATCTGCCTCGCGATGGAAAAACACGGCGTGCGAGGCGCGCAGCAAATGGCGGGACGCCCGTCGGAATTCTGCCACGAGCCGATCTCGCGTATCCAGGTTCTCGATCGCGCCCTCCAGAAAATCCCAAAACTCCGCTGCGTCGGACGGAAGTGAGCGATAGCTCGGCCGCACGACCTGCTCTGTGCGACGCGACTTTTCCGCCAGCATCTCCACCAAGGACTGTTTTTCCGCCAGTTCTTCGACGAGCGGCAGCAATTCGCGTAGGCG
>Ga0163144_10016408_pt1 | contig 15176 bp, 13 predicted proteins | sample OliLak19BULKMAT1_FD_123175 | JGI IMG/M metagenome (GOLD analysis project Ga0163144, IMG submission 123175) | Freshwater microbial mat bacterial communities from Lake Vanda, McMurdo Dry Valleys, Antarctica - Oligotrophic Lake LV.19.BULKMAT1 | ecosystem: Environmental > Aquatic > Freshwater >... | reverse complement strand
GGCGGTGCCCTTCAGCTTCCTGGTGATCGCCCTGGTGCGTCGGGCCGGTCACCGGTCGAATGGTATTGGGCGTTGGAGCGGCAGCTGAGATCCGCAGAAGCACGATTACACTCCTCGGTCGGGCTCAGTGGATCGATCTACGCGATGTGGCGTCGCGAATGGCTGCCAATGCCGGACCACCTGATCCTCGACGATGTCTGGCTGCCGATGCGTCTTGTCCTGAAAGGTCGTCGTGTGGCATACGAACTCGAGGCGCACGCTTGGGATGCACGCAGTACAACCGCCGCGCAGGAGAAGGTGCGGAAGGTGCGCACGCTGACTGGCAACTTTCAGCTGATGGCGTGGCTGCCGGCCTTGCTGGTGCCCGTTCGCAATCCGATCTGGGTGCAATTCATGAGTCACAAGGTGTTGCGACTGCTGACACCTTGGTTGATCATCGCGCTGGGGATCGGAAGTGCGGGGGTGCTGTGGTCGCGCGTATCCGACACGGTGTCACCGACGATTCTGACGATTCTTGGGGTCGGGCTGACGGCAGTGCTGCTGACGCCGGCGAGCCGGGTTGCCGCGGTGCGTGCGCTGTCATGGGGGTGGTCGCTTCAGGTGGCGGTCGTCGAGGCGACGGTGAACGGGTTGCGGGGGCGGTGGAATGTCTGGCGGTGAGCGTCTCGAAATCGTCGCTGATTCTCAGACGGGCGGCGTGAAGATTGCCGCGTCGCCGGATCCTGACCAATTGGAATCCGGTGGTGCCAGCGAGCAGCATGACCGTGCGATTGCAACAGGTGTTGTCTGGCAAGGGGCGCTTCGCTGGCTCGTTCAGATACTCTCTTGGACCGCAACGCTGGTTATTGCGCGCCGGCTGTCGCCGGAAGACTACGGAATCGCCGGCACGGCGACTGTGCTAGTTGGGCTAGTGTCTCAAGTCACCGATCTTGGCATCGGGCGTGCATTGATGATGCGACGTGAGAGCAACGATGAAATTCTCGGCCAGGCCTACAGTGCTGCGATCATTGTCGGTTTCATCGCTGCTTGTGTGATCCTCGCTGGTGCGATTCCGATGGCGCACTTCTATGGAGAGCCCCGGGTTGCGCCGCTCATCGCTCTGCTCGCACTATTGCCCATCATCAGCGGGGCCAGCTCGGTTCCGCTGGCGGTCCTGCAGCAGAAACTTCGCTACCGTGAAGTTGCTTTGGTTGAGTTTTCCCGGTCGTTCTTTCAGGCGCTGGCGGTACTGCTGTGTGCGATCGCAGGACTACGATACTGGTCACTTGCCATTGGGACCCTGATTGGAAGCGCGGTCGTTCTGTTTCTCTCGAGACGATTCGTGACTGTATCGGTGCGCCGACCATTTTGGCACGCGCTGCGTCCAACGGTGAGCTATGCGGGGCATCTAGTCATCGGTGCGATGGCGTGGTACCTCTACTCGAACGCAGACTTCGTGGTCGTTGGCAGGACAGCGGGCCTCGTCGCACTCGGGTACTACCAATTTGCCTGGAACGTCGCACAGCTTCCGGGAGAGAAGCTTGGAAACATCCTGCAGTCAGTCGTTGGACCGTTTTTCGCGGCGATTGGTGATGACCGCCCAGCGCTCCGACACTACTTTCTGCTTTTGTCCGAGTTCCTGATGTCGATCATGTTGCCGGTGCTGTGTGGATTCGCGCTCGTCAGCCCGATCGCCGTCCCTTTGCTCTTCGGTGCCAAATGGCTTGCGGCGGTCCCGACGATGCAGGTGCTCGTGATGTGCGCAGCGGTGAGTGCGGTGTCCTTGCTTGGCCAGCACGTACTGACGGCCACCGGCCAAGCAGACGTTTCGATGCGGTTGAGCGTTATCACACTCCTTGTTCTCCCTGTCGCCTTCTATGTCGCAGGGCGTTCCTGGGGGCCGTTCGCCGTTGCGTGTGTCTGGCTGGTCGCGCAGCCGGTTCTAGTAGGCGTGGTGCTCCGACGGGTTGGTCGGACGCTCCAACTTCCTGTCAGCGAATACCTTGGACGTCTGAAAGCACCATGCGTTTGCTCGGCGTTGATGGTACTATCGATTGTCCTTCTGCGAACAGTGGTGGATACTCCTTCACAGATACTCCGGCTTACGATCTTTTCTTTCGCTGGTACAGCAGTATATGCTGGCGCGTTCCGGGTTCTCTACGCCAAGAGAATAGCGGCGATGGTGGCCATTCTGCGGACAAGTCGCTGACGGGCGCGCTCGACAATACGTGATTGCATCTTCTCTCAGCGCATAAGCACGCTTCATGACATCGAAAGGAGCTTCATTGGACAGGGTTCGTGAGATTGTCGCGGAGGCGACGGGAATTCCGATCGATCAGGTCACGGATGACATTGGGTTTGGCTTGCACCCTCAATGGGATTCCGTCGCACAGATTTCTGTCGTGATGTCACTGGAGGAGGCTTTCGGCATCCAGATTTCGGATGATGACATCGCCACGCTGACAACGGTACCGGGCATTCTGACTTTTCTGAGCGGTCGCCTGTCCGACTGAGTCGCTTCGCGGCTTCGATTCGGCGTCTTGCCGCAGAAGCACCGGCTTTTTCGTCTTGGCGAATCTTGCGATTCGCAGGCCCGCGCCTCTGTTCGCGAGTCGAAGCAACGCACGCGATCACAACATCGATAGCCGAACGATCCTACCAGGCTGGAGTATAAAGGTGAGATCGGAAGCAAACGTGCCAGAATACGAGAGCTGAGCTGAGGGCTCGGGGCGCTTCGTTGATCAGATGGGCGACAGGATGGCCCGCCCGCGCGCAAAAGTTGCGCGCTGTGTCGACGGGCGTCTTCCTTTCGTAGGCAGGCGGCAGGGGGCGGTCGGGAGAACGGCACCCGTTGAAATACGGAACGACAAAGCCGAAATGGTCAAGGCACACTTCCTGCTTAGCTTGCTGGGCTACCGCACGACTCACCCGACGGAGGGTATGTCAGAATGCTCGCAAGTCACATATTTTTCAGACGCCTCGTAATTCTCGGCGCCTTAGCCGCAAGCCTCACGGCTTGCGCCGACACCCCTCCGCTGTACTCAGCGGACGAGCCCCGCACCACGGTCGTGGCGCACATAGGGGTTGACAGAGATTTTGTCATGCTCGATGAAGGTGATCAGGCCACCGTCAGGATTGGCACGGAGGCGCTGCCGACGGCACGGGCCAAGTGGCGGAGTGAAGATCCTTCTGTCGCCGCTGTGAGCAGCCGCGGTGTGATCTCAGCTATTGCGACAGGGTCAACGATGATCTCCGTAACCACAGCGCGGGGTTCAGCCGATGTGGTCGTGACGGTTGTGCCGAAGAACGTTCAAGGCGTGCGGCATGATCGCCTACGTTAGGGCGTCGGTGCGAAACGTCTGTTGCGCGCTTTCGTGCCTAGCGTCGATTCAGGTTCACGCGCAGTCGGCGCCCGCGACCAGCGCGACGGGGCTTGGCGGCGGGGCTCGAAACACTGTCGCCTGGAACAGTGAGGGCCGCGGAACGCTGATCCTGACTCAAGCCGTGCCGCGGCTCCTCGTCGGTCAGCGCTACCAGCTGAGTGTCGGTGTTCTTCGACAGCGGTCCGTGGTGACGGTCGTCGACTCGGTGGAGTGGCATTCGTCGGAGCCGAGTATCGCGGCGGTCGGATTAAAAGGCATGCTCACGGGGCTGAAGCCGGGGCGTTCGACGATCACCGCGACTGCGCCCAGCGGCAGCGTCAGGCTTCGCCTGACGGTCTATACCCCCCATCGCGACGAGCGAATTGCGTCGATCGAAATCTCGCCGAATACGCAGGATCTGGAGGCTGGAACTTCGTTACAGCTTCTTGGGACGGCTCGCGGCGATGACGGGGCAATTCTGCCGAGCGCCCAAATTGCCTGGCAGACGAGCGACTCAAGTGTCGCAGTCGTTACTACCGACGGAATGCTGCGCCTGAGGCGCAAGGGTCGCGCGTCCATTCAGGCGTACGCCGAAGGCGCCCGCCGCGCCGCTGAAGTGTCAGTTGTCGCTCCGAGCTTTCAGTACCTCAACATCACGCCGGCGTCGCTCGTACTCCAAACAGGCGACAGCGCTACTGTGCGAGCGTCCGCGTCTCGTCGAGATGGAACGCCAGTTGATCCTGCAGAGCTCAAGGTGACTGCCCTGCGTGGCCGCATAGCCGGCTCGATGTATATCGCACCACCATCGCCTGGGGGCGACTCAATCACGGTGAGTGCGTCTGATGGCAGCACTGCTAGCAGTCTTGTGTCCGTCACGGCATCGACGCCACTTGCCCCTGCTGCTCCATCCAGTCGAATTGCACTCCGATTGACAAGGTTCGACAATGGTGCTGGAAGCGTCGGCATCTCGAGTGGAATTCCACTCGCGCCTGGACAGGTGCGCCGCGGCGACGAGAGTCTCGTTCGCCTCATCATCAATGGCGCCGAGGTTGCGGCGAGTGTGACGGCGCTCAAGGGCCTGCACACGGATGGTTCACTTCGGGCCATCCTGGTTCAGGCTCAGGTGGTCGTCGGTGCGACACCGGTGCCGGCGGAGTTGTGGCTCGGCACATCATCGTCAGTGCCGCGACTACAAACGCGGGCACCCGAGTCATCGCCAATCGCAATGGCAATTCCGTCGAGCGAGCAACTGGTCGCCAGTCGAATTGTTGGCCCGACGGTTCCGATTGAATTGACTCCGCCCTCATTACAGCCGCTGGATCGATTGTTCAGGGAGAACTCGGAGACTCAGTGGATCGCGAGCGGTTCCGAGTGGTCGGCGACAAACTACTATGACCGCGTCTTCAATCACGTCGGATACTGGGTGCGCGGTGGCGGAAATGTCTTCATGCGACGCGCGCTACTCATCGCGGTCGACTACCGGGAGAAGTATCTCGTCGCCAATCAGTTTGGGTCATCTCCACACTGGTCGCAACTCGAGGGACTAGCGGTGCACTACTGGTTGACGGGCGATGAAGCGTCACGCTCCGCAGTACTTCGAACGACTGATCGGCTTTCCGCAGCATTCAGCGTCGCGAACCTTGGCCGAGCTGATTACGAGTGGCTGGACGGACGCATTCAGGCGCGAGTGCTGCTGGCGAACGCGCTCTCGAGTGCGCTCGAAGGGGACGGCGTTTTTGCAGAACGGGCAAAGGAATATGTTGCTGCAATTTCGGCTACGACGCTGGTTGACGGATCACATGCGTGGCCAGCATTCTGTGGTCAGCAGGCCAACTACATGGCCGCGTTACAGAACGATGCACTCGTGAAGTACGTAGAACTCGTCGGACCGGATACGCGAGTTGCGCCATTGGTCAAGCGATCGATCGACTATCTTTGGAGAACGCAATGGAATAGTGCGAAGCAGGCGTTTCGTTACGTCAGTGCGCAGTGCAATACCGTGAACGAAGCGGAGACCGCACCTGATCTCAACATGCTATTCCTCACGGGCTTTGCGTGGTACTCAAGCCATGCGAATGACCCGGACTACCGGGTGCGGGCGGATCAAATCGCGTTCGGTGGTCTGGCCAGTGCGTGGATTGTACCGACAAAGCAGTTCAACCAATTCTACTATCAGGTTTTCAACTATCTGTCCTACCGCCGTAACTGACAGAGCCTGTCGCAGGATCGGAGCGTCGAGTTCCTGCGAGTCGAGCGTCGATCGCGCGTACGGTTTCACGGCGTTCCGAAACGGTCGGCTGGTGAAGGGTGGTCGCGACTTGGTCGCGACCACCCTCTGTGCTAGGGCGGGTATCGCGCGCCGCCTACAAGGTTTTCGGCCGACGACGGCGGGATATCGCAGACTGACCTCGCTCGCTGAAGCTTTGTCAGGCGAGCAGGGCCGGTGGAGGACCTGCTTGTGCCCCGATCGCGCCGCCGACGCTTCCGGCCACGACGTGCTCAGCTGCAGTACCTGCCGTGTCGACTTGGGGATGCTACGGATGTGTCGCAAGACCACCGTCGGGGCGCTGGCCGCTGGCTTGTCGCGCTATTGTTGGCGGTCGGAGTTCAATCGCGGCCGAGCGGTCGCGCGGGCTCTGATGCGATATCTTTCGGTCAATCCGACGAATGGCATTCGTCCGGTCGGTTCGCGAGCACCTCTATCCAGATGCTTGTCCCACGAGTCGCCAAGTAAGGAGGAGCGCGGTGCGAGGTAGCGTGGTGAGTCATTCCCGTTTCGGTCGGCCGGCGCCGGCGTCCAGTCGCGTCGAGCGTTCGCGGAGCGGAAGCCATCGATCCTCGAGCGCATGGGACTGCGGCGTGGTCTATTCGCGACCTGCGCAGCTGATTGTCCTTGGTTTCGCGACTGTTGTCGCTCGTCTGCACGAACTGATTCCAGGGGCTTCAGTGGTGCATCCAGTGGTGCTGCTCGTCGTCGCGTTGACCTTCGCCACGGTCGGAGTTCGACGGCAGGCTGGTGGCTCAGTCGTGCCTGCCGACGATACCGGGTTCAAGCTCATGATGCTTTACTGGGCTTGGATGGCGCTGACAGTTCCGCTCTCGATTCTACGGAGCGGGTCGCTCCAGCAGGTGCTCGACCTCACATCCGTCATGATCTTCGCGACAATGATCATTGCGCAGCCCGCGACGGTTGCGCACCTGCGGTACATCACGCGTGGATATGTGCTCGTTGTTGCCTTGTACTCGATCGCACTTGGCCTCTTCGGCCAGACGGTGATGGATGGTGACGCCATGAGACACTATCTCACGGGAAGTCTTGATCCGAACGATGCCGCGGCCATTCTCGCAATCGGGGCGCCGATGGCTCTGGCGGACGCTCGGCGGCCTGGTTCCAAGGCATGGCGTGCGATGTCTTTGGGCATCGTGTTCCTGCTTGGTCTCGGCGTGCTGCGGACCGGATCACGTGGCGGGGCCATTGCACTGGTCGTCGGATTGTTGGTCGTTGCACTCAGCGGCCGCGGGGCACGCGGGATCATCGCGACGCTCGCTTTGGGCGGCGCGCTTCTGCTGGTGCGCCAGTACGCACCTGCCGAGATCACTGGACGATTCGCCACGATCGGAAGCGAGTCAGAAGACTATAACATGACCGCCTACAGCGGGCGCTGGCAGATCTGGAAGCGCGGTGTGAAGTACATCGCGGAGAAGCCCATCTTCGGTGTTGGCGCTGGATCCTTCCCGATTCGCGAAGGCGAACAGATGGCCAGCGAGGGATTACGCGGAAAGTGGAGCGCCGCGCACAACGCGTACATCCAGTCGTTCGCTGAACTTGGCATTATTGGCGGACTCCTCTTCTGCTCGCTGATCGTTACATCGATTGGTCGACTCTGGTCGATACTGCGCCGCGCGTCTCCGGCGACTGGAGTCGCACACCCCGAGTATATCGGGGCACTTGCGGCATTCTCGACGTCAGCGCTGTTCCTGAGTCACGCGTATTTCTGGGGACTGTTCGCGCTGGTTGCGCTGTGTTCCCTCGCGGCGCGGGTTCTGACGGTGGACGGGATGAGCCATGCCGGCTCTCAGCGAAGCCGCTCGTGAACGTGAGTGATGCGGTGAGTGTGACAGAAGCCAGTGGTGCACGCGTCCTGTCCAAACGAGAGGAACAACTGGCCGCTGTGCGCTTGCGCGTCGCGATGGTGATCCCGGCCATGAACGTCGGCGGGATGGAGATTCTTGTGCTTGGTCTGACCAAGGCTCTTCGCACTCGCGGACACTACGTTGAGATCGTATGTACCGAACCGATTGGAGCGCTTGAAGCACGGATACGGGACGCGGACATCCCGGTGCTGTCGGTTCCCGCGCCGGGTGTCGCTAGTGTGTTCTGGCCTCGCCAACTGGAAGCGTACCTCCGCCGCGGCCAGTTTGACATCGTGCACAGCCATAGCGGCATTGCCGCAAAGGCGGCGCGGGCCGCACGTCTTGCCAACATACCCGGGACTCTGCATACGCTGCACGGCGTACAGCACCCGCTGCGCACGCTCGATCTGGCGATGGTGCTCGCGGGCGCGTTCCAGACCGACATCAACGTGGGTTGTTCGGAAGATACCGTCGCTTTCTTCAGACACTGGACGTCCCGTGTCGGCGGTCGAGTCGCGTATGTGCGAAATGGGATCGATGTGGAAGTATTTCGCCAGCACGGTGACGGCATCAGTCTGCGCGAAGAGCATGCCATCCCGTCGGAAGCACTCGTGCTTGGCTCTGTTGGTCGACTCGATCCCGTGAAGAATCAGCGCCTTCTCATTGATGCCATTCGCGAACTCGATGATCGATGGCATCTGCTGCTCGTGGGTGACGGCCCGTTGCGTGATGAACTGGCGCAGCACGCGCAAGCGGCCGGGGTGGCGCCGCGTGTGCATTTTGCCGGTATGCGCACGGTTACCGCAGACGTGTATGGCGCGTTTGATGTCTTCGCGCTTTCCTCATTGTCAGAGGCGATGCCGATGACGATTCTCGAGGCATTCTGTGCCAGAGTCCCGGTAGTCGCACCGCGGGTCGGCGGGATCGCATCCCTGCTGAGTGAAGGCCGGTTCGGGTCGATCACCGAGCCAGGTAGTGCGGCTTCGATGGCGCGCGCTGTCAGGCAGACGGTTGAAGGTGCACATGAGACACGATATCGCATTGACTGCGCTTACTCCCAGCTTCTCGCGGTTCACACCGTTGATGTCATGGCTTCGGAGTACGAATCGCTGTATCGACAGGCACTCTCCGGCCGCCCGCGCTGATGTCGTTCGTGCGAACGCTCTTTTCCCTACTCGAGATCGCGGGAACATTTCCCGTGTGGGGCGTTGTCCTCCTGTCGCGACTCATCGGTAAACAGCTTCATGCCCGCGTCTTCTGTACGATGAGTCAGGCGCTGTCGATTCTGCCTGGTGATCCTGGCAATTTCGTTCGCCGTGGCTTTTACAGAATGACCCTGGATTCCTGCAGTGCACGCTGCACGATCTCGTTCGGCACGATATTCTCATCTCCGCACGTCACGATCGGGCCGTATGTCTATATTGGTGCGTATTGCAGCATCGCCGATTGCCGGATAGAAGCTGACTGTATGCTCGGCTCGTTCGTGTCTGTGCTCAACGGAAAGCGCACACATCATTTCGATCGCGTCGATCTCGCGATCCGCTTGCAAGGTGGTGAGTCGCATCCGGTTACGCTTCATCGAGATTGCTGGATTGGCAATGGTGCCATCGTCATGACTGACGTTGGCCCAGGTGCTGTCGTTGGCGCTGGTGCCGTAGTTACGCGGATGCCAGACGCGCTGAGCATCAACGTCGGGAACCCTGCGCGACGCGTTGGAACAAGGGGCCAGTAGAATGCACGCTTCGGTGATTATCAAATCGTGGGCGGGGCCTGCGTCGAGTGCGTGTCCGGTGGTTTGTGCGGATTGAACTCGACGAGACGAGTCCGTACGCGGTGATCATGCCCGCATACAATGCAGAGAGGTTTATCGAGGCTGCATTGCGCTCGGTGGCAACGCAGGATCGGAGGCCACGCGAAGTCATCGTTGTCGATGATGGGTCGAGTGACCAGACACCCGCTCGCGCCAGCGCCGCGGGTGTGACGCTACTTCGGCATACGTCGCCACAAGGGCCGGCCAGTGCGAGGAATCGGGCGGTCCGCGCGTCGACCGCGCCGCTGCTCGCATTTCTGGACGCGGATGACCTTTGGCTGCCCTCGCATGTGTCTCGACTGATTTCGCTCTTTGACGACCGCCGGGTCGTTTTCGCCGCGAGTCAGGCCGTAATGTTCGGAGCCCTCACGGGAGCACTTCCGCTCGGTGGCGGCGAGAGTGTGACGTGGGATCTCAGCGATGATCTCATCCAGAAGAACCCGATTACACAATCCGCGGTCATGGTGACCAGGTTCGCCTTCAAGCACATCGGTGGCTATGACGAACGGTATCGGTTGGGTGAGGACTACGACCTCTGGCAGCGGCTCACTTGCGATGGCATGTTCGCAGCCGATAGGGAGTACACGACGAGATATCGAGTCTATGTTGGCCAAAGCACGCACGGGAATGCCGCTGAGTTGACTCGCATCGCGTGGACAATACTGCGCGCTGCGGTTATGCGCCGTCTCGAGAACGCAACGGCATCCGAAGCAGCTCGAGTAGGTGGGCTCGTTCTTGAGAGGGGTCGTCAAGAGTTGACGAATCTCGTGAAAACCGGCGATCGGGAAAGCCTCACCGCACTCCGACTTCAGCTGAACGAGCTCCAACGCGAGCTGCGACCCCTCGGAATCAACACACGCTCATCCAGGCTGTCTGAGAACCTCACTCGCATCCTGCATGATCTGCGCTGCGGCGCCACCGCCGCGGTCAAGCGTGTTCGTCGCAAGACCGTCCGCCCCGTAACTGACGATGTATAGCGGTGCAACGACGTGGTGCGCTGCATGGGTGCCGGTGCTTCACCGTGCCGTACGCTACAGGCATGCTCCAGCGTCGCACCGATCACCGTGCCACAGACTGCGACATCCGCAATGAAAGTACTTTTCCTCTCGCCACGTCAGTGCCAACCGCTTCAGAGCGGCGCGAAGTTGCGTGATTTCTACTTCGCGCAGGCGCTCGGTCGTGCAGCGGAACTGACCTACGTGTACTTCGGTGCGGACAAGGCGATCCCCATGACAGCGGCTGAGATGCCATTCTGCCGGGAACTCGTGTGGGTACCGAAGCCAGACACATATGCTCCCCTGCGCCTGCTTCGTGGCATCGTTAGCCGGACCCCGCTTCCAGTGCTGAACTACGCGAGTCGCGAAATGGATCATGCGGTAGAACAGCTGAAGCGAAGAGTCCGCTTCGACCTCGTTCACGCCGACAGCATTCACATGAAGCGTTACGCCGGAATGGCGGGAAGAAGCGAGGGTAGTCTCACAGTCTTCAATTGGCACAACATCGAATCCGAAGCGATGCGTCGTTTTGCTGGCACTGTGCGCTCGAGACCGAAGGCCTGGTATGCGAACATGACGGCGACGAAGTTGGAGCGTGCCGAATCATCCATCCTTCGGCATGCAAGTGGGCATGTCGTCTGCAGCGAACGAGAGCGGACCCGGCTACTCGAAGTGATGCCATCCACGTCAGTGCATGTCGCGGAGAACGGCGTTGACACTCAGTACTTCGGGCGCTGGGAGCCGTCATACGATGAGCGTCCGGTTCGTCTGGTCTTTGTTGGCTCGATGGACTACTTCCCGAATGAAGATGGTGCCGTCGCTTTCGTCGAAAACGTCTGGCCGCACCTGCGGGTGTCGTTTCCCTCGATCACCCTGCAGATTGTCGGAGCGAATCCTGGCGTGGTTGTGCGCAGGCTCGGTGAGGTCGAAGGAGTGCAAGTGACTGGCACCGTACCTGATGTCAGGCCGTACTACCGCGACGCGACAGCCGCGATCGTACCACTTCGTACCGGTGGAGGAACGCGACTCAAGATTCTGGAGTCAATGTCCGTGGGGACTCCAGTCATTTCGACCGCGATTGGCGCCGAAGGGCTGGAGGTGTCGTCCGGCAAACACATCTTGTTCGCCGCCGCCACCGATGCTCCCGCTTGGGTGAAACATGTCCGGACGCTCCTCGACAACCAAACGTACCGCGTGCTGCTCGCCAATAATGCGCGCGCGCTAGCCGTCGATCGCTACGATTGGCGAAGCATCGGGAATCGCCTGGCTGATGTGTACTTGTCGTGGCATCGGAAAGCCCGGTGACCTTTGTGGCCTCCTCAAATCAGGCCATTGTATCGACATAGCAAACCTTTCACCACAAGGGCGATCTGAGACTGGTTAGCGATGAGCGGTGACGGTGAGTTCGCTCGCCGCCTCGAATCGCGAGATGCGGATGACTGGCCCGATACCAGGCCGTCCGACTGAAGCCCGCGAGTCAACACGCGTGCAAGATTTTGGCGCCAGATGTGGTGCGCAACCTCTGCGCCGGCAGTTGCCGCCATGCGCGCGAAAGCGGGTTTTTGGGGATGCCGCGCTCCGCATGTGCTTGTCGGGGGTGAGACCGGCCGCCGACGTCCCCAGAAGCGTTGCGTGGCGCCTGTGCGTGAGGGGGCCCGTCTCGACGCGTTACGACGGCTGGTATGCCAGCCACCCGCGCGACATGCGCCGGCGGCGGATCCTGCCGTGGTCTCTGGACGCCGCCAATTGTTGCCGCGTCGCGAGTGGTGCTCCCTGAGGCCGCTTGGTTCGAGTAGCACACGAGTACGCCACCGTCTTCCTCATCCCTCGTTTCCTGTCCCGAGTTTCTACTGACAGATCACGGGCGATGACCCACAACAGTTACCGGGCTGGCCGCGCCGTGAATCGCCTTCCCAATTGTAAATAGCGCGATGCGTAGACGTTGCCACTCTTGTGACGCTAGCGATCTAGCGGAAACCCGGGCCAACGCGCATCGTACCCGTACTCGCCCAGAGGCGCTGCCCCCGACGTGGAACTTGATCCCGAACCGGAATACCCCAGTGATGAACGGCAAACTGTCTTCGACGCACGTGCGCCTCGGCCTTCTTCTCGTTGCCGTGTTCTCGCTGTCAGCATGTCCCGGGCCTGACGACTGTGGCGGAATCGCGCCGTCGTCACGCAACGTCTCGGTAAATCCTGCGGACCTTACCCTCGAGGTTGGTGGTGAATCGTCCGTCTCCGCCGCTGTAGGGGGGGGGTGCGTGAATGGCAAGACCGGCGTCCGGTTCGAGTCGAGCAACACGGCCATCGCGACCGTCACCAGCAGTGGCGCAGTCACCGCTGTCGGACCGGGCAGCGCAAACATCATTGCGACATCGACCGATTTCGGTGTCACCGGATCCGTTCGCGTCACTGTCCGTTCACCCGCGATCCAGTCGCTTGTCTTGTCCGCCACGGCCCTCAGCCTTCGCGAGCGCAAGACGGCAGTGCTGCGGGTGACGGTGGAGGCGACTGGCCGGTTGACGAAGCGCGTGCAATTCACCTCTTCCGCCCCGACGATTGCAACTGTGACGGAGATCGACAGCCTGTCGGCGACCATCACCGCGGTCGCCGCGGGCACCGCCGACATCGAGGTGGTCTCCGTCGGTGACGCGACCAAGCGGGGGACGGCCCGCCTCACCGTCGACCCGGCGCTCGTCGCCATGATAGCCATCACTGGGGTGGCGGCGTCGGATAGCATCGTGCTGGCAAGCGCCCGGCAACTCGGCACAACGGTGAGTGATTCGAGCGGCATCACGTTAACGAATCGAACGATTGCCTGGACATCGCTGAATCCTGCGGTGCTGACGGTATCGCCGACCGGCGAACTGCGCGCCATGTCGGCGGGCACGACGAACATCACGGCGGCGGTGGCGATTGGTGACGGAAGCGGGAATCGCACCGCGTCGGCCACGATGAAGGTCTTCGGCTCGCTGCAGATTGCTGTGGCCCCGCGGACACCGACTGTCGATGAGGGGCAGACGATCACGCTTACCGCGACGGTGACGGGCACCGCAGGCATCGCGAGGGGGGTCGCCTGGGAATCGAGCGACATTGGTCGCGCGACGGTGTCGTCGGCCGGTGTCGTCACCGGTGTGCTGGCGGGTGGCGCACCGGTTGTCGTGCGCGCGCGGTCGCTTGCCGTACCGAGTGTTCTGGATTCCAGCCTGATCACAGTGCAACCGCGATCAGTGCCGACGACGATCGACGCTCGACCCAATGTCGATACCCTCTCCCCGTTGGCGACGCGGCAGTTCACGGCGACCGTGCGGGATCAACGCGGGGCGGTTGTCTCGGGTGCGCCAATCGTCTGGCGGTCGCTCAACGCATTCGCGTCAGTTTCTGCCGGCGGCGTAGTAACCGCCGTCTCTGCTGGAGATGCTCGGATCGTCGCGAGCACTCCTCGCGTCGGCGCAGATTCTCTTCGTGACACAAGTGCTGTGCTGATCGTTCCACCGTGCAGTCTTGTTCGAGCCATTCAGTTCGGAAGTACATACAACGGTTCGCTCGGAGCGTTCAGCTGCATTGGTCGGGGGTATCCAATACGAGACAACTTCTCCCTAACCTCTGCAGTTCAACAGTCATACGCAATTCGCCTGACGCCCACGTTCGTCGCGTCGCTAGTGCAACTCAGCATTGGGAACGGGCTCTACGGGATGCCACCGTCGGATAGCTCTGTCGTGGGGTTCGCAGTGATGCGCGCCGGAACGTTCGGGTTTACAGTCGCGGCACCATCCGCCAACACATTCGGCAACTACACGTTCACGGTGACATCTGATCCCGATCCCGCGCAGTTCTGCGTCTTCACTGATGTGACGAGGGGTGTCTCGTTCGATACAGCACTGATTCCCGTGACATGTCAATCTCGAGACATCCGGATTCTGCCGGCGCTTGATCCGGGCGCCAGCATAAGCATCAGTGCAGCTGCGCAAAACTTTCCAGTGCAAATCGAGCTGCGAGAGGACCAAACAAACGCATTACTTGGGGAGTCAAGGGCTGCGGCAACAGGTGCGACCGCGTCAATTCTTTTCGGAAATCCGACGTTCAGATTCGTCTATGTGCGCGTCCTTGGGACCAATGGGACAGTCCGGGTAACGATCAACTGACTGATCTGCAGGTACCGTAACCTTCCGCTTTGCGCGTCGCCGAATCATCGGGACCAATGGTGCCATGCGGGTGACGACCGACTGAGTTGGTGACTTACTTGGTTTCCGTGATGCGACTTCGTGCCTTGAAGTATTCTACTTGCGGCGCGGCGCCTCGTGCACGAGTTGGTTTCATTGTGCGCCGCTGTTCCTCCCTTTGACATCAGCGAAATGATCCTTGACTTGGTACTCGGGCTGCGGAGTTCGCGGAGAGTGTCCCGGTGAGCGTGAAGGAATTTCGGCTCGTGCCGCGCTTCCTGTCAGCGAGTGTCACTTTACTTGCGACGTCGTGCTACAACCGCGGCCCGATCGTTACGCCTGCGCAGCCGCTGGCGGTCCAGTGCCCGGTCGGTTTTGCTGAATTGCGACCACGCTCGCCCGTCAATGAGGCTGACTCGTCGTTGACTCAGGCGCGAGTAAGATGGGCGGTCGCCAATCTTCTGTCATCACTGAATTCGCGCGAAGCCGCTGACTTGATGTTGCGTTATGACTGGACGGGGAGCAGCAAGGAGCGTGATGACTTCCTGGCCAAGGCGCGCGGCGCGGTGGCCTCGACTCGTCTCAGTCGTGACATGGCCGGAGTCTGGTGGCGGTGAATGTCAAGATTGTTGTCGCATGAGTCATTACGCCGCACGCCGCTCCTGAGCGAGCAGATCGTCCTTCGTGGGGTTGAGTCGTACGGTCGTCACGGGCGTCCAATTGCGTGTGGCGC
>Ga0163144_10016404_pt1 | contig 15179 bp, 11 predicted proteins | sample OliLak19BULKMAT1_FD_123175 | JGI IMG/M metagenome (GOLD analysis project Ga0163144, IMG submission 123175) | Freshwater microbial mat bacterial communities from Lake Vanda, McMurdo Dry Valleys, Antarctica - Oligotrophic Lake LV.19.BULKMAT1 | ecosystem: Environmental > Aquatic > Freshwater >... | reverse complement strand
GCCCTGCCCAAAGATGCCTTTGAAGACCTCTTGTTTTTGCACAAGGATCTCGCGTACGAAGTGCTCTGGAGCGTCGTTCGGATACTGACGCAACGCCTCCGCGAGACCAACGACAAGCTGACCTTCCTGTCCGTCACCGGCAAATTCGAATAATCGGGCTCTCGTTCGCTCTCGTTCGCTCTCGTTCGCTCTCGTTCGCTCTCGTTCGCTCTCGTTCGCTCTCGTTCGCTCTCGCTCGCCGGCCCGCTCTCGCTCTCGCGCGCTCGCCCGCTCTCGCACGGGGTGGCGCGCCCCGCTCCGCGAGCGAACCGCCGAGCCCCCTGATTGTCGAATGCTCGAAACGCGAGCCGCCCCCGCGCCGTGAAGCGTCTGAACCAAAAGAATCTTTGTCGCAGAATGAGGATGCCCATGAAATACGCTGGTTCCATCGGTCTTGCGCTCGCCCTCGCCCTCGCGGGCGTCGCGTCCGCGTGTGGTCCCGCCACCCCAGAAGGTCAGACCCCGCCCACGCCGTCCGGCGAGCCCACGGCCACCTCGGCGCCCACCACGACCGCGCCGGTCGCCGACCCGACCTCGCCCCCGACCGCCACCGCCCCACCCACCACGACCGCAGCACCCACCGCCTCCGTCCCCCCGCCGGCCGCTCCGGCAGGCCCGCCCGTGATGGCCTCGAAGCTCGCCGAAGACCTCAAGAAGGCCGGCTTCGACATCGCCAAGCTGCCCGCCACCATCGACAAGATGAGCGACGCGCAGAAAAAGAAGATCATGCCGCTCTTCGTCAAGTCGCTCGGCTACGAGAACTGCCAGGGCTGCCACGTCGAGGGCGACTTCAAGAAGCACACGCGCAACACCAACATCGCCGAGAAGATGTACACCGAGTTCGTCGTCGCGCTGCGCGACGAGAAGGGCGCCGCCACGGTGTTCTGCGACTCGTGCCATCAGGGCAAGCCCAAGGTCCTGAATCGCTCGGATCTCAAGGCGGTCGGCAAGTTCATGGACGAGCAGTACGTCGGCCATTTCAACCGCACCGACAAGAAGGAGCAGGCCTGTGGGAGCTGCCACGGCGACACCATGGAAATGAAGATTTTCGACAAGCTCTGGATGGTCAACAAGTAAGAGCCCCTGTCGAGATCCCGCCGCCCGGCGTCAGGATCACGCGGCTTTCTCGGCCCCGTTGCGCTCCGCACGGCACGGTGTAGCCTCGATCCCCTCATGACCATCGCGACTCGTACGACCGCCGGCATCGCGGGTGCCGTCACTGCCGTCACTGCCCTCACTGCCCTCACTGCCCTTGCCCTCACCTTCGCCGGCTGCGGCGAGAACCCGACCACCACCGGATCCGGCGGAACCGGCGCCTCGGCAGCCACCGGGGGCACCGGCGGCACCGGCGGCGGGCCCATGGGCGGCCCGTACAAGCCGGCAGGCTGCGGCTTCGAGATCGCCCCCAGGCCCGAATACCTCGATTGGTCCATCGGCAGCACGGACACGCTCGCGACCCCGAACATCCGCCGCGTGCGCCTGGGGCTGGGCGGCAACGTGGCCGTCGGGGCCGCCGGCAAGGCCGACCCGAGCACCAGTATCGCCATGGCCTGGCAGACCGACGACGGCACGCTGGCCAGCGAGGTGGTGTGGGGCAATTCGCCGGACGCGGCGACGTGGCCCGCGGAAAACCGCGCCTCGGGCGCGACGTGGCTCACCCCCATGGGCCTGATCAACCCCAACGGTGACGCCCGGATGCACGAGGTGCACGTCTGTGGGCTCACCCCGGCCACCACCTATTATTACCGGGTGGGCGGCGGCCCCGCCGGCCAGGAGGTGTGGAGTGACGTGTACAGCTTCACGACCACGCCGGCCGACGGGAACACCCCTGTCACCATCGCCGTCAACGGCGACTCCCGCGGCCAGACCGGCGACGCCTGGCGGCTGTTCCAGCGCAAGGTGCAGACCAGGGGAGTCAGTGTCCAGCTCTTCTCGGGCGACGCCATCAACCTGGCGCTCGATCAGGGCGAGTGGGAGCAGTACCTCGATCTCGGCTGGAAAGACGACGATGGCAGTCTGCTGACCCTGGGGCAAGTGCTCACCCTCTCGGCCAACGGCAACCACGACAACCGTTCGAGCCTGTTCTTCGGCAACCTGGTCTTGCCGCAGGACAACAAGGACTACGCCAAGCTCGGCGAGCTGATCTATTCGGTCGACGTCGGCCCCGTCCACATCGCCGTGATCGACGACTACTTCCTGGTGTCCAGCACGGCGGAGGACGCCGACAAAGAGGCCGTGGCGGCCTGGCTGGACGCTGACCTTTCGGCCGCGAACGCCAACCGCGCGAACGTGCCGTGGATCGTCACCCTGCACCATCACGCGGCGTTCTCGTCGTCGAGCCACGGCGAGGACAGCGACGTGCTGCGCGGGCGCGACTTCTTCGTGCCGCTCTTCGACAAGCACCATGTCGACATGGACCTCGGCGGACACGACCACGACTACGAACGAACCAAGCCGCTCTCGGGCCCGCCCAAGACACCCACCGTCCACGACAGCGCCGCGGACGGCACCGTCTACCTGGTCTGCGGCGGCGCCGGCGCACCGCCCTATTCGGCCGGGACCTCGGCTTTCACCGCCCTCAGCAAGGACTTCAAGACGGGCGGCGCGATCGGCGCGTATACCTTCCTCACGGCCACCAAGACCGAGCTCACCCTCGAAGCTCACGAGCTCCGCCCGGACGGCACCGACCCCAAGTTCGACACCTACGTCATCACCAAGTAGCTCACGGCGCGCCCGCCGTCGGGAGCGCCACGTTCGTCGCCTTCGGGATGCCACGGTAGAACTGGAGCACGTTGCTGCCGAGGACCAGATCTTCGACTCCGTCGCCGCTGACGTCCGCCACCAGGACCGTGCTCGCGCCGTTGGTCGCCGGGAGCTCGCTGCTCGGGCCACCGACCAGGCTGACCCCGTCGGCCCCGAGCGAATAGCGATAGAGCCCATCATTGCCCACCGCCAGCACGTCGGGCACCCGATCACCGTCGATGTCGGCGACCGCATAGTCGTCCACGCGCTCGGGCTGCCCCTCGATCAATCCCGGCATCAGCGTGTTGTCGCCGCCCAGGATGCCGTCCCAGAACACCACCAGCTCCGACTTCTCGGCCGTGGGGAACGCGCCGCCGCTCGGCGTCAGCCCCAGCGCGAAGTAGGCGATGAGCGTCTCGGAGCTGAAGGACTTCTTCAAGGCCAGGACCTCCGGCTTCCCGTTGCCGTTCAGATCGGCGGTCTTCACGCGGAAGAACAGCTCCCCCAGCGCGGCCGAATAGGCCTCTCCCACCGCGCAGAGGCCCACCCCGTCAAACTCCGCCTCGCTCAGCATCCCGCGGATCTCGATGCCGCTGGGCCCCTGGAACTTCATGATGGGCGACCCGACGAACACGCGCCCAGGCTTTCCGGAGGCCTCCTCGGAGACCACCACGGAAGTGGCGCGCTCGAGCCCGGGGAAGAGAAAAGAACCGCTCGGCATGGGGCACAGCGCCGTCTGATTGGCAGCCAGCTCGGCCTCGCCGCTGCCGAACAACCCCCAGAGTCGCAGCGACTTGGTGTAGCGCACGAGCTCGTCGAAAGCGGTCTCGTTTTCCACGGGCGGGAGCGGCTCGAAGGCCACGACGGCCAGGTCGTTGTGCGACGCTTCGCTCTCGCCCGGGGCCGTGCCCTTCAGAAGCCCCAGCCCGGCCTGCACCGGCAAGTGGACCCTCTGCGTATTCGGGTCGCTCAGGAGAAAAGGCGCCTGCATGAAGCGATTCCCCGATCCAGGGAAAAAGCTGAGCAAGAGGGGGCCGTCGCCCGAGCGGCTGACCACGCCGAGATCGGCGATGCTGTCGAATCCGAAGGTGTGGGCGTTGCCCGCGACCATGCGGAGAATCTGCGGAAACGACCCTATTTCGAGCGGCGCTTCGGGACCGCCCGAGGTGCGGCCATAGGCGATCATGAGCAGGCTTTCGTTCTTGAACGAGACGTTCTGGAACGCGACGTCCTTCACGACGTCGCCGTCGAAATCGGCCACGACGAGCTGGGACACGCTGCCGTCGGTGGCGAGCTGCGACGGGTTGAAGAAATCGGAGGCGTTGCCGTTGATGACGTCGATGTCCCGCGCGCCCAGGGTGCAGCCGAGGACGTCGGGATAACCATTGCCATTGACGTCGGCGATGACCACCTCGGTCCAGGAGCGCTTCGATTCGACCGTGGCCTTGAACGACACGGGCTCGGGCATGCCGGGCCCGCCGACGAACGGCCCCCCGACGAAGATGCGATTGGAATCGGCGAAGTCCACGTAGCCGTCGAGGTTGATGTCGCCGAAGGCGAGCGGCACGCGCCCGTTCGCCGGCAAGGGCTTCGGGACCAGCGTGGCGTAGACGGAGGTGGCATTGTCCGCGGGGAAACCTGCGGCGACCGGCAATGGGACTGGCTCGGAGTGGAAGTCGCCGTTGCCCAGACCGTACGCCACTCTCACTTGTAGTCCCTGACTGGTGGAGACCGTGACGAGCACGTCCGCCACGCTGTCGCCATTTGTGTCGACGACGAACGCGGGGCCCGCGATGGTCGCCGGCGCGAGCTGGATTTCGGTCAGGACGGCGCCCCCCACCGGGGCCGGTTGAATCCACTCGAAGGCCTCGTTGAAGGCATTGTAGACGCAGGGCTTGTAGACCCGCAGCACGCTCTCGTCCTTCAGCGGAAAGGCGATCTCTTCGCACGGGTCGACGTCGAAATTGCCGATGATCGGCGGGCCCGAGAGCCTGTCCGGCGGCCCGCCTTCCACGGTGAAGACTGGCCCGCTGCCGGCCGTGCTGAAGCGCACGAACTGGCCGTCCGTGGCGACCTCCTGTCCCGGGCCGATGACGCCCACGAGCGCCCCGGTCTCGTCCCCTGTGTTGTTGGCATCGGGGGTGTCGGGCAGCGCGTTGAACGAGAGCGGAAGCGCGTCCTGCACGAACAGCATACCTCCCTGGCCGGCGGGCAGGTCGAGCGCGATCGAGCCGTAGGTGTGGGCCGTGAAGGTCTGATCGCCCTGCGAGATGAGCGCGCTGATCCCGAGGTTGAGCGGCAACACCAGATCATCGGTGGTGTCGACGACGGTCTCCGCGTCGTCCTTGGCGGCCGTGAGCGTGCCGAGCTTGCCAATCAGCGGGCGGACGGGCGTCGAGAACGACGCCTGCTGGACGAAGCCGGAGTCTCCAAAGAATTGGATTCGCACGTGACCGGGCTCGACCGCGACGACGTCCGCGCGCCGATCGTTGTCGAAGTTGCCCGCGAGCAGCTCTTCGGACTGCGACGCCACCTGCGCGAACGAGGACAGCTCGAAGCTGCCCGACGGACGCCGGCAGACGTTGTCGGTGCCGCAGCCGTACCCCGTGGGGCACTTGCCCGCGTCGTTGCACGCGAACGCGCAGGGCGAGGTCTCCTCGACGGTCCGACAGGGGAAACCGCTGACTGGCTGACCGTCGCAGTCCTCGCCGAGGTCCGCGTCGATCACGCCGTTGCCGCAGGTGCCCGGCTCGAGCGCCTCGACCGGAGCACACGAGGCCGGCGCAAACGCCGCCAGCGGCCCGAGCGCGAGCATGAAGAAGGGGAGTGGGAGCAAGCGTCGGCGCATCGTCACAGCCTTTCACGAACCCTTCGCGCGCGCGAGCAGCGCACGCAGCCGCGGCACGATGTTGGGCACCGCACCCGAGCCCTTGACCGAGCCTTCCATGCGCACCGCGGTGCCGCGCCCGTCGGGCCCGGGGACGGCGAACAGCGGGATCATCTTCGAGCCATATCCCGCCGCAGCGAGCCGCTCGGCGTCGCGATCGAGGTCGAACTCGAGCATCCGCAGCGGCGGCAGCTCACCCTCGATCTCCTTGTTGTCGGCGGCGACGTGGAACCTCTGGCACGGCTCGCACCACGAGGCGCCGACGTACACGAGCAGCGCGCGGCCGTCCTTCTTCGCGCGCTCCACCTCGCGAAGGACGAGCTCGGCCACCTCGCCCTCGGACGGACGTGCCCAGTCGATCATGGGGCCACGGGCCGCCGCGGAGGCCGCCGCGGAGGGCGACGGGGCCTGTGCCGGCGCGGACGACACTGGCGCGGACGACACTGCCCCGGAGGGCACCGGCGCAGGGGAAGACGCGGAGTCGCAGGCCGCGGCCGAGAGCGTGACGAGCGTGACGAGCGTGACGAGCGTGACGACGAACGTTGATTGAAATCGGCTGGAAAACATGGGCGCTATTCGATGCAGTCGACGCGGGTGACGCGAACCTGATCGCCCTTGTCCTCTCCTCCCACGGTCTCGGACCAGGCCGCCACGACGCTGCGCCCGAACGGCGAGCCGAGCAGCGAAAGGCGGCCCTTGGCGGCGCCGGTGGCGGCGATCTTCATGCCGGCGCGGACGTCGCCGTCGGGGGCGAACACCTGCACCAGCGGCGACGCGCCCTCGGGCTCGGGCTCGATGGCGCCGAGCATCAGGAAATCTTCGAAGCTGGCGACCGCCATGCTCCCTGGATCGCCGAACAACGGCCAGTCGAGGGGCGGGGCCACCAGCGCGCCGAGCGGGTCGACCCGGCCGATGTGCGTCGCGGGCGGAACGTCGGCGCCGCCGGCGGTCGTCCACACGAGCCACGCGCCGTCCGAGCGGGGCGCGACGCGCACATCGGTGACCGACTCCTGCACGACCTCCTTGATGTCCATGAGAGAGCCATTCACGACGCGGGCGACGAGCAGCGTCGTGGGCGGGTTGGGCACGACTCCGTCGCAGCCTGTGCCGACGAAGCTCGGATCGCTCCCGAAGAAAACGAGGAACGTGTCGCCGATGGCCACCGCGTCGGCGAAGGTGGGCTGTGCGGAGCAGCCGAGCGCGAAGTCGCCCAGGAACAGGTCGTCGTTGACCAGGCCCATCGTGATCTCGTGCTTTCCGCCGTTGTCGGCGGCGGCCCCGAACGCGAACGACTTGGGGCCGCGGGTCAGGAACAGGGCCCTATCCTTCGGATTGCCCACCATCTGCGTGCTCGGCACGACACCTGATTTGGCCGCGAACTCGGACGAGAAGCGAAGTCCACCATTCCCCCCTGGCCCAAAGAAGTCGCTGGCAAACAGCAGCGCGAACTGATCGCCGCTGCTCGGGGCGATCGCGTACGAGACACCCCCGTCGAGGTCCGCGAGGTAGGTGGGAGCGAGCCCGGACCCCACCGGGAAAATGCCCCACGGCGCGAACGTGGTGTGGCGAAGCTCGATGGGAAGGGTGGGGCCGGGACCCTCGACGACTTGCCATGTCGTGGCGACTGTCACGCTCGACCCGTCGCTGCTGGAGAATGCCAGTCCGGGCGAGCGCTGGTGGACCGAGGAGCCGCCCGGCAGCGCCGCGAACGGCGTGGCGTAGCCGAGCTCGGGGCAAGGGCCCGGCGGGACGGTGGTCGTGTTGCCGCCGCTGCCGCCCGTGCCGCCGCCCCCCGTGCTGCCACCGCCGCCGGTGTCGCCGCCGCTGCCACTGCCGCCGGCACCGCCGCCGCCGATGCTCCCGGCGTCGAGCGAGGAGAGCTGCGAGCGCGAGCCGCACGCGGAGATCGCTAGAGCCGCGAGCCCACACGCGAAGTGCCCGAAGCGAAGCCTTTGCATGGCCGCGGAGTCTACTCGAAAGCGCCCCGCGCACGCCCGCATCATGCGGTCCCACGCGCTCGGCGGGCTCGTGCCATGAAGGCGCGCGTTCCGGCGTCGTGCACGCCCGCGTCATGCGGTCCCACCCCGCCGCCTCGTGCCATGGGCGTGCGCATTCTGATAGAGTCCGCCGCCCGTATGGCCGCGTCTCTCGACGACTTCCCCGGGCGCCAGGTCCGGCCCCGCGACGAGAACGCGGTGTCCTTCGATCCGGCGAGGGCCGCCTGAAAGGCGACGGCGTGGCGGCGTCGTTCCGAGCGGCTGCGCGCGAGGCTCTCGCGCCGCGGGACCTGTTCGGCCGCGCGGTGCTCGCGATCGTGGTGCTGCGAACGCCGGTCGTGTGGCTCACCGCGTGGCTCGGGCGCGACGAGCCGATCAGCGTCACCGCCATGTACCGGCCCGGCGGCGACGTGCAGTATTACGAGCTGCTCGGGGCCTTCGGGCGCGGCAACTTCGGCGAGCCGAACCTCTTCGAATCCGCGGGCCAGGGGCTGCACCCCTTCCCGCTCGGCGGCATGTGGCTGCACTCGCTGCTGTTCGCGGCGGCGGGGCCCTGGGGCATCTTTCTCGGCGACCTCGTCGTCACCATCGCGGGCTACGTGGCGCTCGTGATCCTGGCCCGCACGAGCCGCCTCTCGGTTCGTGCGGCCACCGCGTTCGGCGGCTTCGTGTGCGGCTACCTCTACATCGCGCTCGCCCCGCTCACCGATCGCTTCGGCTGGATGCGCGACCTGTTCTGGGGCGATCGTTTCCCGCGCCCGTTCCTCACCGAGATCTACGTCGCGCTGAGCTACGCCGTCCTCCTGCGCCTGTGGCTGTCGCGCCCCGCCGCCTCCACCGCTCGCGAAACCAACGCCGAGCCCGAGCCCGAGCCCGAACCGGAAACGTTTCGCGTGGGCTTCTGGGCGTTCGCGGGCCTGGTGTTCACGCTGCTCGTGCAGTCGGACATCTACTCGGCGTTCATCATCGGGCTCGGTTACGCGGTGATCGTGGGCCATCACCTGCTCCGCCGGCCCGAGCGTCGCGGCGAGATGGTGCGCGGCACCGGGGTGTTCGTCGCCGTCCTGATCGCGACAATCGGCGTGTTCGTCCTGCAGCAAAAGCAGATGACCCCCGGCCTCATGGAGCGCTGGGGCGCCTATCCGCTCTCGCGCCTCACCGCCCTCTCGTGGGTCCGGCTCATCCCGCTCCCCGGCCCCATCCTCGTCGCGCTCTCCACCCTCGCGGTGCTCGCGATCGCCCGCAAGCGCCCCGCCGTCGAGCTCCGCGTCGTCGCCTTCTGGTGCCTGATCGCAGCCCTCGCCGCGATCGAGCTGCCGCTGTTCTTCGCGATCATCGGCAAGGGCCTCTACCCCTACCAGGTCGTCGATCGCCTGCGCCGCGTCGCCATGTTCGCCACCGCGTTCATCGTGCTCACCGGCGTGTCCGCAGTCTGGCCCACGCTCGCCGTGGCGAAGAAACGCTGGGTGACCACGGCCCTCGCCGTCACGCTGCTCGCCGGCATGACGGGCGGCGTCGGGGCCCGCGCGATCGAGGCTCTGCGGCGCGAGGACCACACGCGGAGCTGGTACAAGCTCGGCCCCGACGCGAAGTACCGAACCGCGTTCACCGAGCTCACGCGCGAGCTGGACAGGCCCATCTACAAAAACGTAGACGTGCTGGGCACCTTCGATCAGCAGGTCCACGTTCACTGGCAGGCCTTCGCCGGCGGCCACTCGTTCGTCCCCGACGGCTTCATCTCGGTCGCCGCCAACGACGAGATGGAGCGCCGTTTCGTGCTGTTTTGCCGCGTCATCGGCGCCCCCACCGAGACCTTCCTCGAAATGGTCCAGGCGAGCAGCCACAGCGGCCTGGTCTTCGTCTCGAAGTATGCGGCGAACCGCGTCTTCGCGATGGCTCCGCCGTCGGACTACACCGAGGCGCAGCAGCGCCGCATCGCCGCGCGCGGCCCGTTCGACGCGTTCGGCATGGAGGTGCCGATCTCCGAGCTCGAGCGCCTCCGCCGGGTGTACGAGGGCGACGCCTACCGCGACGCGATGCCCAGGCTCGATCTGGTGGTGCTCAACAACGATGAACGCTTCGGAAAGCTCGCGCCACCTACCACGGAGTTCGAGCTCGTCTTCCACAATGCCATGTTCCGCCTGTTCGCCCGCAAAGGTGCTCTCCCGTGATCCTCGGTGACTCTCCAGCAACCGTCGCGTGACCCCTGCCCCGTGAGGCAACTCCACCGGGAGCGGCCCACCGCGAGCCGCCGCAACCGCGAGCCGACCCCACCGCGAGCCGCCGCAACCGCGAGCCGCAACCCGCGCCAGCCACCAGCAGCATGACTCGCCCCGCCGAAAAGACCGAAAGTTACCTGCCCCAGCTCGACGGCGTGCGAGCCATTGCCGTCTTGCTGGTGATCGTCCAGCACTGGATTGCCAATCCGTTCAACATGGGGGCGCCGTTCGGTTTCATCGGCGTGACCATGTTCTTCGTGCTCAGCGGCTACCTGATCAGCCGCATCCTGTTCCAGGCCAGAGATCGGCAAGAGCGGCAAGGGGTGAGCGTCGGACAGTCCCTCAAGATCTTCTATGCGCGCCGCTTCTTGCGCATCTTTCCGATCTACTACCTGACGGTCCTGGTGCTGTGGCTGAGCGGCGACAAGTACGCTCGCGACGCCATCTGGTGGCTACTGACGTACACCGTGAACTTCTACTTCCTCCTGGGGGGCCTGAAGGAGAGCATCAACCACCTCTGGACGCTGGCGATCGAGGAGCAGTATTACCTGATCTACCCGTTCATCGTCCTGTTCTGCACGCGCCGCCAGCGGCTCTTTGCCCTCGGCATCATGGTGGTGGTCGCGCTGGCGAGCCGCGTGGTGCTCGACATGAAGGGCGTCCGGGTGACCGACAACAAGTACTTCACGCTCGGCTGCTTCGACTCCTTCGCCATGGGCGGGATGCTGGCGCACTGGGAGTTTTCGCGCGGGAAAGAGCACGTGCAGGCCTTCTTCCGCAAGCCGATGACGGGGGTCGCCACGGTGGCCGTCGTCCTCGCGTTCGGCCTGCTGGGGCTGCTCCTCGGCGAGAAGGGCTCGCTGCGCGTGGTGTGGTTCCGCAGCGTCATCTCGCTCGCCTCGCTCTACGTCGTCGGACTGGCTCTCCTGGAGAACAAGACACTGGGCCTGGTGCTGGCCAACCGGTGGCTGGTCTTCATTGGCAAGATCAGCTACGGGGTTTACCTCTACCACCTCTATGCCCACAACATCCTGGGCGTGTATTTCCCCGAGATCGCGACCTACTGGTTCCCCGGCCAGCTCATCGCCTCGGCCGCCGTCACCCTGATCGTCTCGTCGGCGTCGTGGTTCCTGATCGAGAAGCCCATCAATTCACTGAAGTCCAGGTTCAGCTACTGACGCTCGGCGACTCGAATCCCCATCTCGAGCACGCTCCCACACAGCCACCACCGTCTTGCCCAGTCGAAAGCCGAGGCGCGCGTCGAGGCGCACCGACAGCGGCACGAAGAGCCTGTCCCACACGGCGATCTGGCGCGGCGTGGGCATGGCTTGCCGGAGCAGCAGGCGATTGGCGAGCGAGGCAAGGAGACCCACGCTGTCGAGGTAGAAGACATCGACGGGGCGCAGACCGGGCGGCGACAGCGCCGACAAGGTGTCTGCGCTGTAGCGGCGATGGTGGCCAATCGCCGCGTCGAACGGCGTGAAGAGCCGCTGGTGCGCGGGCGCGAGCACCACCAGGCGGCCGCCGGGGGAGAGGTGCTTCGCGGCGAGCGCGACCTCGTCACGATCCGCGGCGATGTGCTCCAGCACGTCGACGTAGAGGATCGTATCGAAGCGCGCCTCGGGGTCGAGATCGGCGCTGGTGCAGGCGCGGACCTGCACGTCGGCGCCGCGCGCCGCGAGGGCCGACGCCGCGCGATCGATGGCGCCTGCGAGCGTGGGATCGGGCTCCAGGCACGTCCACGTCCCGACGCCCGGGTGCCACAGGGCGGTCGTTGTGGCGCCCATGCCGGCCCCGACCTCGAGCACGCGGCCGCGCACGTGAGGCTGGAGGCGCCGGGCAAAGTAGCTCTTCCAGTTGTGCGCCGCGGCGAACAGGGCCAGCTCGCCGCCGGGGTAGCTGTACTCAGACATCGATCGCCACCTCGTCGACGCCGTCGATGAAGTACGAAAAATCTCGGACTGGCAGGAAGCCGAGGGCGCTGCGCCCTTGCAGCGTGATGAAGACGAAGACGGTCACCATCAGGAACGCCTGGAGCAAGATCACGAGGAGCACGCCGGCCGCGCTGGTGGCCCAGCCGGGCACGGCGAGATCGGTGAAGACGCGGATCGCGACGACGGCCGCGATGCCGACCGCGGAGACGAAGCCGAGCAGAAACGTCGCCACGAGCAGGCGCAGGCCGAGCACGTCGCCGAACACGCTGACGGCGCTGAGGCCGTGGACCAGCAGGCTGACGAAGCTCATCCGCGACTTGCCGGCGACGCGGTAGCCGCGATCGATGGGCGTCATCTCGGCGGGGATGCGCGCCTTGAAGACCGACGCGGCGTAGTGGTTCCACAGCTCGGACACCGCGACGAGCTTGTTGAGGAGCGCCGCGGGCACGATGCTGAAGTTGCCCACGCGCACGGCGCGGCCGGTGAGCAGCAGGTGGGCCTGCCGGAAGCACCAGTAAAGCACGCGGAACCACAGCGACTCGGTGCGCCGCGCCCGCGCCCCGAACACCACGGATCGATCGCCGTTGGCGTCGAGGCAGCGCACGAGCTTCAGCACACCCTCGGGCGTGTCCTCACCGTCGCCGTCCATCACGACCACGGCGCGCACCGAGCGGTGCGCCTGGATGTGGCTGAGGCCGATGGCGATGGCGCGCTGGTGCCCGAGGTTGCGGCGCAGGCGCAAGACCTCGACGGTCGGGAGCTTGTCGTTCGTGGAGAGGCGAAGGCGGGCCGGCGGCGGCGTGGATCCGCCGTCGTCGACGAGCAAGAAGTCGGTGCCGTACCCGGCCCCGGCGAGGACGGCGTGGACGCGATCGACGACGACGACGGCCGACTCCCAGTCGTCGTAGATCGGCATGAGCACCATGAGCTTCTCGGCGGCCTTCGTCATGGAACGTTCCACGTCATGGGGCGGCCCACGCCTCGGGTCTGGGAGCGAAACCCAAGTCTGTCTGCGCGCGTCGTCATGGGGCGATCTCGCGAGGTGCGATGCGCGAAGATCCGGCGGCGTTCACGCCGAGGAAGAGACCCGCGCCGCTGCTCCCGGCACGGGTGAATACCAGCGGATGTACGCCTTCGAGGCACCTGACAGCCAACACGCTTCGCCCGGGCTTCTAGCACGGTCGAGGGACACCACGTGACAGAGGAGGATTCAAGCGCAGGTCCGTCGACGTGCGCTCCACGACCGTGACGGCGCCCTGCTCGATCGCACGCCTCGCCCGCGGTCCGACGACGTGCGCTGCACGACCGTCACTGCCCCTGTCTCCGCGCCGCGCGCTCCAGAGGCTGCGGCGCGGGCGCGCGGGTAACGTGGCGGGTGTCGTTCGGATCCGCACCGGCGACGCGTCGGCGCCGGCTCCCTCCAGGGCCGGAGATGCTAGCGTCGGGTCATGGCCACGACGGTCGGCAAAGCGCCGGAGCTGCCGGCATCCCTCCCCACGGTTCCCACGGCGGAAGCCTGGCGCGCCATGACGCCCGCGGCGCGGCTGAACTTCCAGTTGCGGGTCCTCGACGCGCTGTCGGATCCGGCCGTCCTCATGTCCGAGGGCCGGCCCCACAAGAAGACCAAGACGCGCACCATCGACGCGCTCGGCCTGCACTTCAAGGCCACCGGGCGCGTGGTCTATCTCGCGGAGGAAATGGCGGTCCTCTACCCGGGCGAGAAGCCGTTCAGCCCGGACATCCTCGCCGTGCTGGACGTCGCGGAGCCCGCGGACGACGAACGGATGTCGTGGGTCGTGGTCGACGAGGGCAAGACCCTCGACCTCGTGATCGAAGTGCTTCACCGCGGCGATCGCGACAAGGACCTGGTGGAGAACGTCGAGCGCTACGCGCACCTCGGCATCCCCGAATACTTCGTCTACGACCGCGCCCGACAGAAGATCCACGGCTACCGACTCTCTGGACCGGGCGCCGCGCGCTACCAGCGCATCGTGCCGCAGCTCGGGCACTACCACTCCAACGTGCTCGATCTCGAGCTGGCGATCCTCGGCAACGACCTGTGCTTCCTCGCCGGCGAGGCCGAGCTGCCCGGCTCGGCGGACCTGATCAGCCGGCTGCAGGGCATGATCATGAACGTCGAAGCCAAGGCCGAGCAGGCCCAGGCACAAGCCGAGCAGGCCCAGGCACAAGCCGAGCAGGCCCAGGCACAAGCCGAGCAAGCCCGCGCAGAGGGTGCTGCCGGCGCGTTGCTCACGGTGCTCCGGGTTCGCGGCATCGACGTGCCGGACGTCGAGCGCGAGCGCGTCCTGGCCCAGAAGGACGTGAAGCGCATCGAGCGGTGGCTGGAGAAGGCCATCGTGGCCGGGTCTATCGCCGAGGTGCTCGACGAGCCGGGCTGAGGCGCCGACTCGCGCACGCGTACGCCGGCTGCGGGCACAGGCTGCGGGGGCGCCACCGATTCTGGCCGCCCCCGAATCGATGGTGAGGGCTCGGCGGCGCGATCCTCTTCGCTCAGGCGAAGAGATCGGCGACCTTGCAGCGGAAACCGGGGAGCACCTCGCCGCCTTCCAGGAGCTCGTCCGACCCCAGGATCTGCACCTGGTTGGGCGGGGTGACCAGCACCACCTGCTGCGGCTCCGCATCGACGATCCACACCATCTTTGCGCCGGCCGCGACGTACTCGACGGCCTTCTTCATCATCTTCGAGATCGACTGGCTGTCTCCAACAACCTCGACCGCCACGTCCGGCGCTCCCTCGAGCCAGCCTTCCGTGCCCTTGCCCGTCGGCACCCGGTCGGCCCGAACCATCGCGACGTCGGGACCTCGCAGGCGATCGGGGTTTCGGGCGAGCTTTACGCCCGGATCCGCCACCGCAACGCTCCATCCCTCGTGCTCCCGCGCGTAGAGACGCAAGAGGAAGTTGACCGTGGAGGCGATCTCCCCGTGACGCCAAGTACCCCTGGTCACTGGAACCCACTCTCCATCGACGATCTCCCCCGGCTGCTCGTCCGGATCGAGCGAGGCCGCATCCTCGAAGGTCATCCGTCGGGTGATGAACCGTTCTTCGGCCACTGCCGTCATGGGTAACCCTACCACGCGCAGCGTGGAGGGCGAAGCCATCGAGGACCGTCGCGCTGCGGACAAACACCGTCGCACGAGGCGCCGCGACCGTCGCGCTGCGGACAAACACCGTCGCACCTGAGCCACGAGCCGCGCACCCCTTTCCGCGGCACTCGCGCTACGGCTCCCCTGCGGTCGCACCGCGGAGAAGAACGGTCGCACCGCGGAGAAGAACGGTCGCACCGCGGAGAAGAACGGTCGCACCGCGGAGAAGAACGGTCGCACCGCGGAGAAGAACGGT
>Ga0163144_10016403_pt1 | contig 15180 bp, 8 predicted proteins | sample OliLak19BULKMAT1_FD_123175 | JGI IMG/M metagenome (GOLD analysis project Ga0163144, IMG submission 123175) | Freshwater microbial mat bacterial communities from Lake Vanda, McMurdo Dry Valleys, Antarctica - Oligotrophic Lake LV.19.BULKMAT1 | ecosystem: Environmental > Aquatic > Freshwater > Lake... | reverse complement strand
GAGACGGGATCTCCAGGGGCTCCAGCAGAGCCGGGTCGTTTGGCATTGGCGCTGGTGTATTGGTAACTTCCACTGCCGTCAGATTGCGCCGAGTATGGCCACTTGGCCTGTTCGCGACCATTGCCCTTACAGGTGGCAGTGTCCAGGTCTCCATCGAAAGATGCCAGGAAGGTGTCGTCATCGCCGCCCGTGCTCGGGTCGTATGACGAGGTGTTGGTGGCGAGGGTTATCTGGCCATCCCATCGCGCCGGTAAAACCCGATTGGCCAGGACTTCGGGAACGTCAATAGGAAGGGCACCCGTATCGTAGGGGTTCTTGCGGGGCTTTCCGAAAGCGTTCAAGGGATCGGGACTTCCCGTGTTGGGCGCACCGGGGGCCGCGATGGCTGAAACGAGTTCCCTGTTAGGAACGGGCTTGGTGCTGGCCGTCAAGCCGGAAACCTCGTCGTAGATGCGTGCTTTAAGGGGGAGGAGCGGTTCGGGCGACGTGACCAAGCCCTTGCGTTCAACCAGCCCGGAAGCATCCCGAGTCAACTGGCCGCTGCAGGACGAACCATGATTGCCAAACGCCTTTGAAATGGTCCCCTGCACGAACTGTTGCTGAGTGGATTCGCGCCAGACGTCGTAGACCTTTACCAGTGCGGAAAACTTGCGCTCGGCCAACACCTGTCCTGCCTTGGCAACCTGGCCTGTTGAGACGATCTCGAAAACGCCGTTGGAGTCGAACGAGAATTCGGTCGTGGAACGGTTCAGATCGGTCTTATCGATAAGCTCGTCCGACTTGTACCGGAAGCTGCGGGTGATGTAGGCACCCGTGATGTAGCTGCCGGCAGCATTCTTTTGGCCGGATGTGGGCGGGGGAACATTTCCGCCCCACCATCCGCTAGCGCCTGGGTCTTGCACGGCCGTGTAGAGCGGAACGCTATCCTTGTCAATAACGTCCGAAGCCGGCACATCCGCGGTTGACGTGGCGCCCCACGCTTGAGCGTTCGTGTAGACCATCAACGCTTCCTGCGCGGTGAAGTTGCGGCCCCAGCGGTCTATCCATTCGATGTTGGGGTTGAACTTCAGGATATCGGTATTGGAGTTGAAATTGGCCATGAGCATAGTTGAGATCTTGGCTGCGTGAAACACGCCGGCAACCGTGCCGTTGGCGAAGCGGGCGTCGTCAAACGGCTTAATGACCTTGCTATAAAGATCGTCGTAGGATCTAAAGGGGCCACGAGGGGGATTGGGGCCTTTAGGGCCCACGGCAGTGGCCGTCGGGGCGCCGGTAATCGGATCAATGTACCTGTAGGTAGGATTGAGCCGATCGGTCTGACGCGCCATGATGATCCTATACGCCAACTCATGCGCCTCAGTCATCAGCCCTGGCCCGGACGACGCCGTCACAAAGTTCGAGCCACCCAGATTGTCATGGTTGTTCAGGTATTTGACGTCATAAATCGCCGGTGGCAGCACCACTTGGTCCACGCCGTTACCCCACGAGCGATTGAGAATGGGTTTGCCGGAGGCTGCCGGAATGCGCTTGAGTCCCCGTGGAGTCAAAACGTAGGGCTCCACGTTATGCACATCGTCTTTCTTCCATTCCGTGTTGGGATTATTGGGGCGCAATTGCTCCACGTCCGTTTGCGTACCCAGCGCCAGCGGGTGGCCATGCTGGACATTGATGCCCAAAAGCAGCGCCACCAGCACCTTGTCCGTTGCGGTGTTCACGTTCACCGGCGCGCGGTGGATACAGAGCGGGCGCAGCGAATAATCCATCTTCGGATTGCGCACCAGGGTACCGTCGGTATTCGTCCTCGGGAAGGTCACCCTGCCTGGAGCCGGCGGATTGTCCGGGTACGCCAGCGCGATTGGAGCACCATCGACGTCCATCAGCATGGCTTCTTCATTAGAGACGATCATGTAGGAACTGACCGGTCCCGGCGTGACGGCGAATCCCATCTCCACTTCGACCCAGTCAATGCCGTTGGTGCGAATGCGGCGGAGTTGACCGGCGCCATGGCCGTTCATGATGGAGAGATAACTGCCACGGAGCGAACCGCGCTTATTGAGCGGGTCATTGACAAGGTCGTCAATGACCCAGCTCTTGTCCCTGTCGATGGCGTACGTCTGGCCGCTGGAAATCTGGATCCATTCAAACTTGCCCACGCAGACCGTGTTGGTATCCACCCATGAACTGGTGGTGATGTGATCGCGGATGGCTGAAAACTTGACCTCAATCTCCAACTGCTCCAGCGGATCGTCCGCCGAGGAATTTCCGTTGCGTTCCACGTACGTGAGCGCCTGCTTGATATCTTCCGGATTCTGAAACGCCCCTTTCCGCGCGCGAAAGCCGGCGATGGCGTAACCGTCACCATAGGTAGCGGTGCCATCAGTGCCTCTGGCGGGGCGGCCGGTGCCGTCTGTCATGACGGCTCCGGCGCCATTGGTCCAAGCGTAGTAGATGTCCCTGTTAACGGCCGTATCGTTCACATTGAGGGCGTTGGCATAAAGCGGAACCATTAAATCGGCGGGATCCGCCTCTACACTCCAGCGTCTGGGTTGAAGAGCATCCAGCTTGGCGGCGACGAGCGGCGGTCCGATCACCCGGCAGAGATTGTCCAGCATCACGGCCAGATTTTCGCCCGCGTTGATGTTGATCTTGCCGGCGGCGTCCGAGATATTCAGCGAAAAGCGGTCGCTGCTATTGCCGGCGCTGGAGCTCAACGCTGCCGAGTAGCCAAGTAGCGGGGTGTACTGCGCTTCCTCGGGATTATCAATCACGCCGTTGCTATCGTTATCAATGCCATCGGATTGCGGATCCGCAAGCGCTTCGTCGGCGTTATCAATCTCGCCATCGAGGTCGTTATCGACGTTATCGTGCAGCAAGGGACTGTCGGGATACGAGATTCTCTTGCTGGCACCGCGCAGATAATCGACCTGGTACCAAGCGTTGCTTGCATCCTCGGTGTTTTTAAAGGTTTGTGCACGCAGCCGCCCCACGCCAAATTGTATCCCGGCTTTGGCCACCATGTCAGCGCGCACGGAGTCCGCATAGCGGACGGCAGACTTGGTCTGCATCAACATCAGCATGTAGAAGCCGGTGGCCATGGCCGCGAGAATCGACAGCACCGCCGCCACCATGATCAACGTCACGCCTCGTGGACTCTTCATATACATTCTCATAGAATTTGATCCTTGGTAAGTCATATTCAGTAGGATTGGGGCGGCAGGATTCAGACAGAAATTTTCCAAAATATCGAGGCCTACCCAATTCTCATGGCAAGTGCGATTTGCAATGGCTCTTTTATAGCTCCCGATTTTTAAAGCCCTTCCACCTTATCTGGCCTCGATCAACGACACTCCCCCTGCCCGCCGTTCTCCGCGCCTCCGCGCCTCCGAGCCTCCGCGCCTCCGCGCCTCCGCGCCTCCGCGGTGAAAAAGAGTCCCCTCCGCCCGCGCCGATGCGCCTTGCGTCATTCCGCAAAACGGGTTATTCATACACCCATGCTCACCAAGCGCCTCATTCCCTGTCTCGATGTCAAAAATGGCCGCGTGGTCAAAGGCGTCAATTTCGAGGGCCTTCGCGACGCCGGTGATCCCGTCGAGATCGCGGCCCGTTACGATGCGCAGGGCGCCGATGAACTCTGCTTTCTCGATATCACCGCCAGTCACGAGGGCCGCGGCACCCTTCTCGATATCGTCCGCCGCACCGCTGAACAATGCTTCTGCCCGCTCACCGTCGGCGGCGGCATCCGCGCGGTCGAAGACATCCGCGCCCTGCTGCGCGCCGGCGCCGATAAAGTCTCCATCAATTCGTCCGCGATCAAAGATCCCGATCTGCTTTCGCAGGGCGCCAAAGCGTTCGGCGCGCAATGCATTGTCCTGGCGATCGACGCCAAGCGCGTCAAAACCGAAGGCTCCGATAAACCGAGCTGGCACGTGTTCATCCACGGCGGCCGCATCGACACCGGGCGCGACGCCATCGAGTGGGCGCGTGAAGGCGTCGCGCGCGGCGCCGGCGAAATTCTGCTCACCAGCATGGATGCCGACGGCACCCAGGCCGGCTACGATCTGGAACTCACCCGCACACTGTCCGAAACGGTCAACGTTCCCGTGATCGCCTCCGGCGGCGCGGGGAATCTGGACCACGTCTACGACGCCTTGACGGCCGGAAAAGCCGATGCCGCTCTGGCCGCCAGCATTTTCCACTACGGAACGTACACAGTTCAGATCGCTAAAGAGTTCCTCAAGAACAAAGGCGTCGCCGTGCGCATCACGTAAAAACGTTTCGGCTGAGTTGTTCTTCGTGCCCTTCGCGGGCTTCGTGGTAATGTTGTTAGTCGCGTTCAACCTGGCGGAGATCACCGACAAATGGATCCTGAAGCCATTCAGACAACGGCAAGCGTTCCGGCCGTTCCTCCCGGCGGCAAAGAGATCGACAAGTTCTTCACCGCCGCGTGGAAAAACAACGCCAGCGATATTCATATCAAGGTCGGCGAGCCGCCGCTGTTCCGCGTGAAAGGCTCCATCGTCCGCGCCAAAGTTCCCCCCCTGACCTTCGATCAGGTCAAGCGCCTCTTCGATGAAATCATGTCGGATAAAGACCGGCGCGAACTTCAGGAACTCGGCGGCGCCGATTTCGCCTACGCCGTCAAAGGCATCGGCCGTTTCCGAGTCAATATCTTCCGGCAGCGCGGTTCGCTCTCGCTCGCCGCGCGCGCCGTGAAGACCGAAATCCCCACCATCGAACAGCTCAACCTGCCGCCCGGCGTAAAATTAATTCCGCATTATGAAAGCGGCCTCGTGCTCGTCGCGGGCGTGACCGGATCGGGAAAATCAACCTCGCTGGCGGCGATCCTGCAGGTCATCAACACCACCGAACAGGTCCATATCGTCACGATCGAGAATCCGATCGAATACCTTTACACCGATGCCAAGGCCATCATCAATCAGCGCGAAGTCGGCATCGATCTGCCCGATTTCGCCAACGGTCTGCGCCACGTGTTGCGCCAGGACCCCGACGTCATTCTCGTCGGCGAAATGCGCGACGCCGAGACGTTCGAATCGGCGCTGATGTCCGCGGAAACCGGACATCTGGTCTTCGGAACCGTTCACGCCGGCTCGGCCGCGCAGACCATCGGCCGCGTGCTGGATTACTTCCCCGTCGAACGCCACAATCAGATCCGCCAGCTTTTGTATTTCAATCTGCGCGCCGTGATGGTGCAGAAACTCTTAAAGGGATTGCGTCCGGATATTCCGCGCGTGCCCGCCATCGAATTGATGCTCGTCAATCCGCTGATCAAAAAATTGATCTCCGAAAATGAAGACAAGAAAATTCCCGAAGTCATCCGCGCCAGCCGCCAGGAAGGCATGCAGGATTTCAACCAGTCGCTCTGCGACCTGGTCAAACGCGGCTTGGTCACCGAACAGACCGCCATGGAAACATCGCCCAATCCCGAACAGCTCTCCATGAACCTGAAGGGCATTAATTTCTCAGCGGGCTCGATCTCCGGCTGACGCTCGCGCGTAGTACTTTTAGTAGCTGCCGCACCCACCGGAAATCCCGGCGGGTACGAGCCGCGCGCGCCTATAAGGATTTCCTCATCGTCACGCCAACGTCTCCAGAACTAAATTCCCGCCGCGCGGTGCTGGGATGGACCGCGGCGCTCGTGCTTCCCAATCTCGTTCTGGCGGCCTGGTGGTTTCGCGGCGCCGCGCCGCTCGACGTTCTAAAGACGCTCTACTCGTCAGATCAGCCGCTCGTTCTGCGCGCACCGCTCGCGTTCGCATGCATCGCACTCCTTCTGGCCCTGTTCAGCCAGAACCGGACGCCGCATTCAACGCTGCTGACCGGCCGTTCGCGGGGACGCATCGCCACCGCGACTCTGCTCGGACTCCTGCTTGTCACCGCGTTCGTTTTTGGAACGCCCTTCCTCCTGAGCCTCTGGCCGGCCATGACGGGCGGGCTCATCGTGTTATCCGCCACCGCGTTCGGGCTTCGGCTCTGCGAATGCCCGCCCCTTAGTCTGCTTCGCGAACGCTTCTCCTCGCCGCTTGAACGGCTCGTGATCTCAACCGCTCTGGGTCTTGGCGCGCTCGCCGTGTTGGTGTTCATTCTTGGCAGCCTCGGGCTGCTGCTGCCGGCTTTCTGGTGGCTCCTGATTGTGGCCCTGTCACTGCAAGGCGCGTCGCTTCTGCGCGGCCTGCTGCGGGATCTTCAAGCTAGCGCGAAAGCCTTCACCGCAAGTGGCCAGCCGGTCGCGGTCGCGGCGGCGGCGTTCACTTTTGCCTGGTGCGCGACGCATCTGTTTTTGCTCTGGTCGCCGCCGCTCGACTACGACGTTCTCGAATACCATCTGGCCGCGCCCGCACAGTATCTCCGTGCGGGCCGCATCACCTTTCTGCACGAAAACATCTACGCCACATTCTGGCAGAACGCCGAGATGCTTTACCTCGTGGCGCTCACGATCAGCGGAGAAAAACGGGTCGCCATCGCCGGCGCTCACGTGATACTCTTCGCGGCGTGGGTCCTCTCCGTCTGCGGCGTCTACGCGCTCGCGCGCCGTCTACTAACCCGGAAAGTAGGCGACTTCGAAACGCCGGGGCCCGCCATCGCGGCCCTGCTTTACGCGCTCATTCCGCTGGGCTCACATCTGGTCTCTGACTTTTACGTTGAACACGTTCAGGCGCTCTTCCATCTGTGCGCCGTGCTCGCCGCCTGCGCATTCCTGCAAGAACAACGCCAGAACAATCGCCTGCGTTCGGGCTGGCTGATACTCGCCGGACTCCTGGCCGGATTCTGCTGCGGCACGAAATACACCGCGCTGCTTTTTACGCTCGCACCGCTGCTGCTGCTCGTGCCGCTAACCTGCGCCCTCCGCGGCGCGGCCTATGAAGCCCTCAGTGCCGCGGCGACGATCGGCGTTGCGGCCTTGGCGGTCATCTGTCCCTGGGCTTTGCGCAACGCCATTGCCTCAGGCGACCCCATGCACCCGCTCGGCCTGGTCATGAAACGCCGCGCGGGCGCTCCCCTGCCTCAGCCCGATCATCTCGATCATTTCGATATCGCCACGCGCGCCGGCGAGCGTTCACTGAACGCTCTGATCCAGGTGCTCTATCAATTGGTTCCCGGATTGAAACCGCGCGAACCCGGCAGTTCCGAACTGGGCGCGGCGTTCGGCTGGCTGCACCAGTCCGAATGCGGCCCGCACCTGCTCTGCTTCGCAGTCCCCGGAGTTCTCAGCGCGTTTCGCGGCGCTGGATTTCTAATCGCCTTTTTTCTCCTGGATGTCGCGCTCTGGTTCGTCTTCACCTACCGCCTCAACCGTTTTATGTACCCGCTCCTGGGACCGCTCGCCGCGATCGCCGCCATCGGCATCGCACAGCTCTGGTGCCTGCAGCCGCTGCGAAAAGTCATTGCCGCCATCGCGTTGGGCTCCGTGCTCGCCATCGCGCCGCTCTCCATTCTTTATGTGTACAGCCTCAGCCGCCCCGCGCGTGGTATCGGCGCCGAGGAGGCGCAAACAGCCGCGCGCGAACAGTACACAGCCTTTGGAAATAAAAATTGGTTTGATGCGTGGTCGGCGTTAAATGCGTTGCCGGCGGATTCAAACGTGCTCTTCATCGGCGATGCGCAGACATTCTATCTCGACAAGACCCCTCATTACTCCGTGGTTTTCAATCCCCATCTGCTCGAAGAAATACTGCGTCAGTCGTCCGACGGCCGCACCGCCGCCGCCCTTCTCGCCGCGCGCGGCATCACACATCTTTACATCAATACGCCGGAGTGGCTTCGCCTCGATACGAGCTATTCGCTCATGCCCGCTGGCGACGGCGGCCTGCAGTTGGCGCAGCTGGACCGCACGCAGCGCGATACGCTGCGGCGGTTGCTCGCCGCTAAACAGTATGCTCTGTACGGCCGCGCGTGGCCCGTGGGCGTCCACCCGGCTTACCTGAAAATCAGGCCGCGGGATTATGCGGCGCTGGATGATTTGTTGAATCGCCACTCCGTGACCCAGGCCCAGTTCCCCGACCCGGCCGGACGGCCGACGTGCGAACTGCGGCAGCTTATTTTTTCGACGGGGGATTCCGGTACAGCTCTTCCCGCCGTTCCGAAATAAACGGGCTGGTCAGGCGTTGCACGCGAATGTCGTCGATGCGAAACGAGGCCGAAAGAATTTCATCCTCTTGAAAATGCGCCAGCGGCGCTTCATGAAGTCGAGCGTCCGCCGTCGCCTCAAGATCCTGCTGCACGTTCTGAGCCGGCTGGGCCGCAATCCGGCCATCCGCGTCAATGATCATGCTGCCGCCGCGGCTGCGCATTAAAAATGTGCCGTCCTTATCTTGAAGCAGCGACATCACCCCCGCGCTGAACTCTGGAACCGTCGGATACACTTTGCGAAATCCGAGCCGGTTGGCGACCAATAGCGGCACCCGGTTTCGCACCGCCATCGCGCTTAAAAATCTGGCGTCAGGCTCATGCGAATTCTGCGCAACCAGGATCAAGTCCGCGCCGCGCAACGTCAGCGCCCGGAACGCCTCCGCGAATTCCGCATCGAATCCCAGCAACACGCCCACGCGTGCATCGCCCAGATCAAGCAGCGACAATTCCTGGCCCGCCGCGATCACGTCCGCATCGCGAAACGAATCGTGCCCGCTGGCATCGCGGAACAGATGGGTCTTGCGGGCCACGCCGCGCACACCTTCCGCTGAAACCAGCGCGCAGGAGCTGTAAACGGTCGCGTCGCTGGCACGTTCCAAAATCGGCAGCGCCACCGTCGCCGCCCCCGCCACACGCGCAATCATTTCCGTCGTCGGCCCGGGAATCGTCTCGGCGAACTTCCCCGCGCCCCGGAACATGTCGCTAATACAGGCTTCCGGAAAGAGAATCAGCCGCGCGCCTTTGCTCGCAGCCTCTCCGACGCAACGCACCACGGTCTGGCGATTCTGCTCGACATCGCCCGATTCAACCGTGAACTGCACAACAGCAACCGGATAAGCCATGAGAGCGTTCATCCACAATGAAATGGGCCAGCCTATGAGCTTCTAATGCGCCCCGCCATGCCACACAAGGAAAGTTGATTTCGTCAACCCTAGTGGTTCAACCGAACTCAAATGAAGGGTCGAAAGATGTTAAACAGCCGGCCACTTGGATGTTTAACACCTTTCGACTCAGCTCGGTTGAACCACTAGCCTTCAGCGGGATCTTCGCGCACAACGTCGCGCGGGTCTTTATCCTCCCGCAGGCCCTTAAAGGAGGGGTGCCGCATGATGGCCGCGTCCGTCCATTCCGCGAACTCGACCTCGGCGACTAATTTCGGCTCGACATAAACGGCCTCCTTGAACCGTGGCGCATACACCGCAAAACAGTTCGCGTTCAGCCGCAACGGCCTGAGCAACCTCAGCAAACGATCCAGCATGGCATCCGTAAATCCCGTTCCTACTTTTCCGGCGTACACAAATTTCTGAGGCGTTTTCTGTTGCACCGACGCCGCCACCGTTTTGTCATAATATCCAACGAGCAGCGATCCGAGACTTCCCGTGCGGCCGCCCTCGCCCGGAAGCCACCCGCCCACCACGCATTCCTGTCGCCGCGTATTCTTGATTTTCAGCCACGCCGCCGAACGCCTGCCGCTCTCATAGAGACCCTCCAGCCGCTTGGCCATGATGCCCTCAAGCCCCGCTTTGCGGCTGGCCTCGAGAAATCCCGCCGCATCGCCGCGATGAAAGGACGGCGTCTGCCACGCCGGCCCGTTCAGCGCCAACCCGCGCAATATCTCCCGCCGTTCCAGATACGTCTTTTTCAGCAACAGGCGGTCATCGAGATAAAGAATATCGAAAATCATGTACGTCACCGGGACCACGCTCACCTGTTTTTTTGCGGCGAGATCAGCCAATCCCATCCGGTTCTGGAGCCGCTGAAAACGGGGAATGCCGTGTGCATCCAGAGCCACGATTTCACCATCCAGAATCATCCGCCGATTTTTAAACTCAACCGCGATCTGCTGCAATTCCGGATACTGCCGCGTGATATCCAGAAGATTCCGGCTCTGAAGCCGCAGCTTCCCGTTTTCAAGAAAAGCGATTCCCCGAATACCATCCCACTTGATCTCGAAAGCGTACGCCTCTGGGTCGCGAGGCACCGCCGACAGCTTGGCGGTCATCGGCGCCATCTGCAGCGGCATGGGTTCCCACACATCGCGCGGCATCGCGGCTTCCTCCCTCACGTGACGCCGCAAAAAACACACCGTCTCGACAAAGACGAAACATGTCACGATGGATTGAAACGGCGCGCCCAACTCGCTGCACAAATGCGGACCGCAGTGCGTGGTCTGGGCGTCTCGCCCAGACAATGGCTTGGAGAAGCGGATGTTGTCTGCGTGTCGCCGAAAGATTACAGGTGCGAAGTTAGAACGTTAATAGGCGCCGTTGCCCATTAATACGGTCTTAACTGTCCGCGCTAATATGTAGATGTCGAGCCAAACCGACCAGTTTCTGACGTAATAGACGTCCATATCAAGGCGTTCATCGAACGTCAGTTCACTCCGCCCGCTGACCTGCCAGAGTCCCGTGATGCCCGATGAAACCTGAAAAAGCACGCTGTGGTCTTCATCAATTTGGTCCAGTTGCTCGACGACGAATGCGCGCGGTCCAACCAGGCTCATTTCGCCCTTGAGCACATTCCATATTTGCGGTAACTCGTCGAAGCTGGTTCGGCGCAGAATGCGGCCTACTCGCGTAATCCGCGGATCGTTCTTGATCTTTCCAAATTTTTGAAACTCTTGGCGCATCGCCGCGGGAAGTGTTTTCATGCGTTCTTCTGCATCCTGATGCATGGTTCGAAATTTGTAAATGTTGAAAAACTTGCCGTCGCGGCCAGGACGTTTCTGAACGAACACCGCCGCGCCTCGGGAATCCAGCCGAATGACCGCCCAGATAAAAAGGAGCAGCGGGGAGATCACGATCGTTCCTGGCACGGTGAGCACTAGATCGATAAACCGCTTTGCAAGACGCGGTCCAGTCTGCAGAAGCTGTTGCCGGATCTGTACTCCCAGCACGCCACCCAGATCCTTGACGGGCACGTTCAAGCTCGCAAATCCGAACAGATCAGGAACAACAATCAGATGGGAAAACGTGTGCGCATGCTGCTCAATCAGCTTGATCAACTGGTGATGCGCCACTCCCGGCATGGCCACGATCGCGTAGGTCACTCCCGCTTGCTTGGAGAGATGGGACGCCGACGCCAATCCGCCGCTCACGGGAACACCCAACTGCATCCTTACGGACTCCGGAATATTGCTCGCTTCAGGTGGTCGGCCGCAGACCGTGCCATGCGTCTGGGGATCGTCATCGAGCACCGCAATGGGCTTCAATCCCAGCCCGGGATTTCGCTGCAACGCCCGCACGACCATCTGGCCCGTTTTTCCGGCTCCCATCACAATGCACGGCTCGCCCCACCAGCGGCAATTCACGAAAAACGTGCGCACAGTAGCTCGCGACAGAGGCACCAGAACCAGCGATAAAATCCACCCCAGCAAAAACGAGGTGCGCGAGTACATCTCGCTGTCCTTGGTCAGGAACGTAGCCATACCCAATGCCATGTAAACCAATGTCGTGGCGATGGTTAAACGACGCAATTCTTCCGCGGGACTGATCCCGATCAGCGGGTACAGCCGCATGGAGGCGAACGCGAAAGGGAATAAGAAGAGAATCGGCCACAGATTCCAGTACAGCGACAACGGCATCCAATCGAAATAGTAGCGTGTGAGAACAGCGCCAACCAGCGCAAAGGTCAGCGTCAACTGATCGGAGAGCAACATGATTACGACGGAGAAATAGGGCCGGGATTTAGAGGTTACAAGGACCGAAGGAAGTGCCTGTGCGGTTTCAGGCGCAGTGCTCTCGGCAATTTTTGCTGTCAAAACGTTAGAACTCATCAATGCAAGCACCTGGAGTTATTTAGCTGACCACTCACACAATCAGTGCCAAGTTCATGAGTAAACTATTACCGGCTTCTACATTTTTCTTCCCATTCATACCGAATCCGCCTGCTGCTCAAATTTACTCGCCAAAGTTTACTGACGAGCCCGCAGAATTCAAGCCCTATAGCAGTACGCTCACTTCCAGTAAGCCGGGTAACCGCTCAGCGCGCGTTTTATCCCCCGCGGAAGGAGGTGCTCTCGTTTGCCGAGATGATAAGCCAGAAATTTGACGCCGGACTCCGCGATGGCATAGGGAATCCAGGACCATCGCCGTTGCTTAACAAGATAAGACACGAGCTGGCGCAGGAACCTCAAGCCCTCCCCACCCGCCCTAGCCCCCTTCAGAATCTCCTGTGATTGCCGCATGAAAACGCCGGTGTCGAAGTACCTCTTGAACTGTTGCCTCAACGTATAATGATGAGAATGCAGCGCGTTGGATCTTGAGGCGTACGCCACCTTATGCCCCGCCTGCAACAATTTCGCACACAGCCACATATCCTCATTGACTATCACCTGTTCTGGATACCTTCCAACGGCGTCGAAAACGTCGCGACGAACCGCGGAGGCCGCATCAGAGAAAAAATACGCTTTGATCCCCAGGCGCGGAATATCCTCGGCGCCCTTTAAGAAGGAGTCTGCCGGATAATTGAAGTCACGCGCGAACACCTCCGGCGGCGGCGCATCGGGATAAGCAATCTGTCGGGAATACGCGGCAACGGCCTGTGTCTCGCGGATCGGCCGCGTCAATTCTTCAATAAAAAGCGTGTCGGCGGGAGCCACATCTTGCGTCATAAAAACAAGGATCTGGCCAGTCGCAAATGTTGTCCCCAGGTTTCGCGTGCCGCCGTGATTGAAACTGGCGCGAGAAATGACCTCGACTTGGCATCCTAATTTTCGAGCCACCGAAACGGTGTCATCAGTGGACGAGGAATCAACAATGATAATTTCATCCGGCGGCAAGGTCTGCGCGCGAAGTAAAGGTATCAGCACGGCAAGGTATTTTTGCGCCTGCAATGTAGGTATAATGACGGAAACAGACGATCGCATTTTGACTCCAAAGATTCGAATTTTGAAGCATTCTACGCACGTTACGGATTTCGAACAAGATTACCGCATCGATAATTATGCGCACGCCACGACGTACCTCAGCTTGCCGCGTCACCCGGAAGTCTTAGACTAAGTTCAACAAAATCCAGCGTGGCCAGATTGCGAGCGCGACGGGACTGGCTGCCACGCGTCGGCGCCGAATCGATACTTTTTTTTCTAAAATTTTCGTGCGGACGGCGAATGAAGAAATTAGCCCTCATTTTTGGAACACGTCCGGAAGCCATCAAATTGGCGCCGCTCATTCTCGCTCTGCGACAAAATCCATCTTGGCAAAGCTGCGTTTGCACAACAGGTCAGCACCGGGAACTGCTCGATCAGGTTTTCACCGCTTTCAACTTTAAGCCTGATATTGATTTGGCACTGATGCGGCCTGATCAAACTCTCGCCGGTTTAAGCGCGCGCGTCATTCAGGGAGTCGATCTTTGGCTGGCGCACGAGAAACCCGACATGGTTCTTGTTCAAGGGGACACGACCACGGCCTTCTGTGCCGCGCTTGCGGCCTTCTACCGGCGCATTCCCGTGGGTCACGTTGAGGCCGGTCTTCGCACGGGTAATTTGAATTCCCCCTGGCCGGAAGAGGCCAATCGCATACTCACATCCAGGCTAGCCACTCTTCATTTCGCCCCCACCAATACCAGCCGTGACAATCTCCTGCGCGAAGGCGTTCCGAATGAACGCATTCATGTAACTGGAAATACGGTTATCGACGCCTTATTTATGGCGCGCGCAAAAGCCCTGATAACTGAGATTGCTGAATTGCCCGCTTCTTTACTCGCGAGCGGGACGGACGTGCCCGTCGTATTGATTACCGGGCATCGTCGAGAAAATTTTGGAGCCGGTTTCGAATCTATTTGCAAAGCCATCTCGGTCTGCGCAGAGCGTTTTCCCAATGCGCATTTCATCTATCCCGTGCATCTTAATCCACACGTACGCGAGCCGGTCCAGCGAATACTCGGCGGCGCGGCACAGAAAAATATTCATTTGATTGCGCCACTCCCTTATCTTCCTTTCATTCATTTGATGAGCCGCGCGACATTCATTCTCACGGATTCAGGCGGTATCCAGGAAGAAGCGCCGAGTTTAGGCAAGCCCGTGCTTGTCATGCGCGATACAACAGAACGCCCGGAAGCGTTAGCGGCCGGAACGGTAAAACTAGTGGGGACCGATTTCACCGTTCTTGTCAGCGAGATCAGCAGGTTGCTCCGAAATTCTGACGAATGCGCAAAAATGGCTGGCATTCAAAATCCATACGGCGACGGCCTTGCAACCGAACGAATTCTTGCGGCATGCAAAGCCCATTTTGAAAATCTTTCGAGCTAACGCGTCCCTGTTCCTTTAAAATTAATGTTAAATTAGGAAAGCGTCATGTCTGATGTCTGTGTGCTGGGATTGGGTTACGTGGGATTGCCGACGGCCAGCCTGCTCGCGAACGCAGGTTTCAGCGTGCTGGGAATCGACATCCATGAACCGACCGTGGCGGCGCTGCGGTCGGGAAAGTGCCGCCTTGAAGAAGCTGGCCTTTCAACTCTCGTCTCAGCCGCGGTGAACAGCGGCAATCTTATTGCGGGCATGCAGCCAGAACCCTGCAGCACTTTTATCATTTGTGTGCCCACTCCCGTGAGCGCCAACCACAAAGTAGATCTTCTCGCTGTCGAGAGCGCCACCCGATCGATCCTTCCGTATTTGCGCAAAGGCAATCTCATCATTCTCGAATCCACGTCACCAGTGGGTACAACGCGAAATGTCGTGGGCAGAATTCTGGCGGAAACGGGATTTGAGCCCGGACGCGATTTCCATCTCTGTTACTGCCCAGAACGCGTGCTGCCTGGAAACACCGTTAACGAACTCATCAACAACGACCGCGTGATCGGCGGCTTTACGCCCGCATCGGCCCAGGCTGCGCTTGCCATCTATTCTAAATTTTGTCAGGGGAATATGACGTTGACAGACGACCGCACCGCCGAAATGTGCAAATTGATGGAGAACACCTTCCGAGATGTCAATGTTGCGCTTGCCAATTCGTTCTCCCGTATTGCTGAAGATGCTGGCATCAATGCATGGGAAGCCATCGAATTGGCGAATCTGCATCCGCGTGTCAAAATTCT
>Ga0163144_10016401_pt1 | contig 15182 bp, 9 predicted proteins | sample OliLak19BULKMAT1_FD_123175 | JGI IMG/M metagenome (GOLD analysis project Ga0163144, IMG submission 123175) | Freshwater microbial mat bacterial communities from Lake Vanda, McMurdo Dry Valleys, Antarctica - Oligotrophic Lake LV.19.BULKMAT1 | ecosystem: Environmental > Aquatic > Freshwater > Lake... | reverse complement strand
CTCCAGGCCACGCGCACCTCGCGGAAATCACGGTCGAGCGGGCGAGCAAAGATTGAACCAGGCTCGCTGATACTATTAGCGACTCGCGCATCTGGGCCAGCAATCACACTCAGCAGCAGCGCGACATCCTGCACAGTTCGCGCCATCGGCCCCTCCACCGAGAGCGCTTGCCAGGCATTTTCAGTCGGCCAGATCGGCACGCGACCGGGCGAGGGGCGCAGGCCGACGACATTACAATAGCCAGCCGGATTTCGCAACGAACCGCCCATATCGCTACCATCGGCAATTGGAATCATGCCACAGGCGAGCGCAACCGCCGCACCACCAGAACTACCGCCACAGGTCTTCGTCAGATCATAGGGATTATGGGTCGCACCAAATATTGTATTAAATGTTTGCGAGCCAGCCCCAAATTCTGGGGTATTGGTTTTGCCAATCGTGATCGCGCCAGCTTGTTGGATTCGTTCGACAATCAGATCATTCTGTTCCGGCACGAAATCGCGGTATAGTGGCGACCCAGATGTTGTGCGAATACCCTTGGTTTGCACGAGATCCTTATGAGCCACAGGCAAGCCATGCAGCGGGCCAAGCACCTGCCCACGAGCCAGGGCCGCATCGGCGGCATGCGCCTCGGCCAGCGCCCGTTCGGCAACCAGTGTGATAATTGCATTCACCTGGGGATTCACCCGTTCGATCTGCGCCAGATGTGCTTCGAGCAGTTCAACCGCCGAGATCTCGCGCGAACGCAGGCGCGCAGCCAGTTCCGTTGCAGTTTGAAAGAGCAGTTCTGTCATGGCATGCAACTCGATGCTTGCCCAGCCAATGGATCGGCAATCAATGAAATACGGGTTGCCACCATCTGGGGCGGTTCGGAAAGCGCCATGCTGCCAGTGGTCCACAGGCGAATCTTCGAGCCAGGTTTGAGCGCTTCTGGCAGGAAACGGGCTGGGCTACGCTTGCGCTGATCAAGAAGTTCGGTTGATGCATCAATCTGCACACTCGCTCGGCTCGGCGCAGCCTCACCATCGACAAGCGGCCCACCATTTGGCGCACACAACACCAACGCAGCATTCTGGCCACTCCCAGTCAGCGATACCGATACAACCTCGGCTGGGTAGCCTGGCTCGCGCTGCGATAGGAAGAAAATGCTCAAGGCAAGGCCGATCACGGCCACAACTAGCACCGTAAGAAATATTCGCTGACGCTTCATATCAACTGTACTCCCTCAGCCGCAACCAATTCGCCAACCAAACGCGCTTCCGGCAGCGCCTGCAATGCCGCATCAGCGTGCTCGCAGGCAACAACGACCAGCATCCCGATACCCATGTTCATGGCATGAAACGCCTCGCGTTCCTCTAGATGCCCCAATTCAACCAGCAGATCGAAAATGGGTGCAGCCTGCCACGATCCGCGCCGGATCACGGCACCAATTCCAGCGGGCAGCACCCGTGGCAGATTATCGAAGATCCCGCCACCAGTGATGTGCGCCAATGCCTTGATCGGAATGGCAGATTTTAACGCTGTAACTTCCCGATGGTATGGCCGGTGAACAGCCAGCAGTGCTTCACCAACTGATTGCCCACCCAGATCGTCTGGCCGCCAATCATAGCTGTGTGATTGCAACACCCGACGTGCTAAGGAAAAACCATTGGTGTGTAGCCCACTCGATGGTAATGCCAATAATACATCACCAGCAGCGACGGGCTGCGGCAGCATCTGCGAACGAGCCACGACGCCAACAATCGTTCCTGCCAGATCAAAGGCACCCGGCAGATACACATCCGGCATCTCGGCGGTTTCGCCACCAAGCAACGCACAATTGGCCATTCGGCACGCAGTAGCGACGCCACCAACAACAGCAGCAACCTGGGCAGGATCAAGCTTCGCAACCGCAATATAATCCATGAAGAATAGCGGCTGTGCGCCCTGCACCAGAATATCGTTAATGCAATGATTGACAAGATCCTGGCCGACAGTATCATAGCGACCGACAGCGGTGGCGACAACGGTTTTGGTGCCAACACCATCAGTCGAAGCCACTAGCACAACATCATTGCCCAACAGCCCAGCCGAGCCAAGTGCTGTGTTCAGATCGAAGCAGCCGCCAAACGCGCCCATTCCCGCCAGAACAGCCGGGCCATGGGTGGATCGGACGGCGGCAGCCATCAGTTTTGTAGCAGTAGTGCCGGCCTGAATATCGACACCAGCATCGCGATAGCGCGTCATGATTCCTCACAGCAACGAATAGCTCTTACAGAGCGAACAACCAAACATCAGACCCTGTTCTCTTGTTCTTCTATAAGAAGATTTCTCTCGATGATACCACAAGCAGGGCTTGAGCCACATCTTGGGCTGCGCCCCATCTGCATTCGGTTTACCACGCTTAACCACCCTCATCCCCCAGCCCCTTCTCCCATTTCCAGGGAGAAGGGGAGCAATTGACCCATTGAGTACCGTTCGCGCCCCTCTCCCCGTGTGGGAGAGGGGTTGGGGTGAGGGCAATCTACAACCCTGCAATGATTTTGCACATGCTCTGAAAATACTCCAGAAATGTCGACAAGCACAGGTGCTTGATCTATAATAATATCAATTGTGATACTCTTCTCATCTGCCCCGCTCATCAGAACGGGCTAGATGCTGTGCCATGGCCAACCTGTCTCCCGAGCTACCACCTCGCTCATCCGATGGGTTCGTAGCGTTGTAACTCTGTTGCGTATGCTACGCCCTTGTACCCTATATATCAACGTTGGAAGGACATGCACATGACGGCAGCGCTCACGATCTACCGCACATCGGTAGGCAAGAAGTTCGTGATGGCTATTACTGGCATCATTGGCTATGGCTTCGTGATCGGCCACATGATCGGAAACCTGAAGGTATTCCTTGGGGCAACCGCATTCAATGAGTATGCGGAATTTCTTCGCACCGTTGGCGAGCCGCTCCTGCCAGCGCGGACTCTGCTATGGATCATTCGGATCGTTCTACTTGCAGCAGTCACATTGCATGTCTACTCAGCGATTATGCTGACACGCCAGGCACAAGTTAGCCGCCCGGTTCGTTATGCCAGCCAGAAGAAGATCCAGGCCACCTTTGCATCACTGACCCTACGGTGGGGTGGGGTGGCGATCTTCCTGTTCCTGATCTACCATCTCCTGCACTTCACCTTCGGCGTCGTGCATCCCGACTTCCGATTGGAGAGTGGCGCGAGCGGCCTGACGCACCCAGATGCCTATCATAATGTTGTGACCGGGTTCACCAATCCGCTGGTGGTGATTGTGTATCTGTTGGCGCTGGCTGCTCTGGCGATGCACATGTTCCATGGTGTCTGGAGTATGTTCCAAACACTGGGGCTGAATGGGCAAACCACCGACAAATTCTTCCGTGGATTAGCCATCGCCTCAGCGGTCGTACTCTTTCTTGGTTTCTCGTCGGTACCAATTTCGGTACTGGCTGGATTTGTGAAGTAGGAACGAAACGCATGACAACCACCGATTCCCCATTAACAAGTGTTCGTCGCCCAACGGAATATGTTGCGTCAACACTCAATGCTAAAGCTCCGGTTGGCCCAATCGAGAAGAAGTGGGAGAAGCATAAATTCGATATGAAGTTGGTCAATCCGGCCAACAAGCGCAAGTATACGGTGATTATGGTTGGCACTGGCTTGGCTGGTGCGGCGGCAGCGGCGACAATGGCCGAATTGGGCTATAACGTGCAGGCCTTCTGCTATCAGGATAGCCCGCGGCGGGCGCATTCGATTGCGGCACAGGGCGGCATCAATGCGGCGAAAAACTATCAGAACGATGGCGATAGCGTCTACCGACTGTTCTACGATACAATCAAGGGTGGCGATTTCCGTGCCCGCGAGGCGAATGTCTATCGTCTGGCCGAAGTGAGTGTCAATATTATTGATCAGTGTGTTGCCCAGGGCGTGCCATTTGCCCGCGAGTATGCTGGCTATTTGGATAACCGTTCATTCGGCGGCGCACAGGTCAGCCGAACATTTTATGCTCGTGGGCAGACGGGCCAGCAATTACTGTTGGGAGCCTATCAGGCGCTCAGCCGCCAGATTGGCCTTGGCAAAGTCCAGATGTTTCCACGAACCGAAATGCTCGATCTGGTGATCATCGATGGACGAGCGCGCGGTATTGTCACCCGCAATATGGTGACGGGCAAGATCGAATCACATATTGCCGATGCGGTTGTGATCGCCAGCGGCGGCTATAGCAATGTCTTCTATCTCAGCACAAACGCCAAGGGCTGCAATACAACAGCAATCTGGCGCGCACATCGGCGCGGTGCCTTCTTCGCCAACCCGTGTTACACCCAGATCCACCCAACCTGCATTCCGGTTTCGGGTGATCATCAATCGAAACTGACCCTGATGAGTGAATCGCTACGCAACGATGGGCGTGTGTGGGTGCCGAAAAAGGCTGGCGACAGCCGCCCGCCACATCAGATCCCTGATTCTGAGCGTGATTATTTCCTGGAGCGCAAGTACCCGAGTTATGGCAACCTAGCACCGCGTGACATCTCAAGCCGTTCGGCCAAGCAGGTCTGCGATGAAGGCCGTGGAGTTGGCCCTGGCGGTTTGGGCGTATATCTCGATCTCGGCGATGCGATCAAGCGCCTGGGAGCCGATACGGTCAAAGAGCGCTATGGCAACCTGTTCGATATGTATGAGCGCATCACTGGCGAAAATCCGTATGAGGTGCCATTCCGAATCTACCCAGCCGTTCACTACACAATGGGTGGCCTGTGGGTTGATTATAACCTGATGAGCACTATCCCCGGCCTGTTCGTTGCCGGTGAGGCCAATTTCTCCGATCACGGTGCCAACCGGTTGGGTGCCTCGGCACTCATGCAGGGCTTGGCCGATGGCTATTTTGTGCTGCCATATACAATTGGCGATTATCTGGCCCGCGGTGGGTTGGCCAAGGCCGATACCACACACCCCGCATTCAAAGAGGTTGAGAGTGAAATCGCAGGTCAGGTCAACAAGTTTATGTCAATCAATGGCAAACGCACCGTCGATGATTTCCATCGTGAACTCGGCAAGCTGATGTGGGCGGATTGTGGCATGGCTCGCAACGATGCTGGCCTGCGCAAAGCATTGCAACGCATCCCCGAACTCCGCGCCGAATTCTGGGAAAATGTTCGGGTTCCGGGCAGCGCCGATGATCTCAACCAATCGCTTGAAAAAGCTGGCCGGGTAGCAGATTTCATGGAATTGGCCGAGTTGATGTGCCGTGATGCCCTGCATCGGACGGAATCGTGTGGCGGCCATTTCCGTGAGGAGAGCCAAACCCCCGAGGGTGAGGCGCTACGCGATGACGAGAATTTCGCCTATGTTGCCGCGTGGGAGTGGAATGGCGCAGGCCAGGGGCAGAACCTACATCGGGAAGCGCTCAACTACGAAAGCGTTCAATTGGCAACACGTAGCTATAAATAAGTATTCAGGAGTCAGGAGTCAGTATTCAGAATGTGTGTCTGTGGATCATTCTGACTCGTGACTCGTGACTCCTGACTCCTGGAGAAACCCATGAATCTCACACTCCATGTCTGGCGCCAAAAGAATCCAACCGCCAGCGGGAATATGGCCACATACAAAGCCACAAACATCAGCCCGGATATGTCCTTTCTCGAAATGCTGGATGTTGTCAATGAGGGCTTGATCACAGCTGGACAGGAGCCAATCGCCTTCGACCACGATTGCCGTGAGGGCATCTGTGGCGCGTGCGGCGTTGTGATTAATGGTATAGCCCACGGCCCACAGCGTGCAACAACAGCCTGCCAATTGCACATGCGTACATTCAAGGATGGTGATGAGATCACGATTGAGCCATGGCGCTCGCAGGCGTTTCCCATCCTCAAAGATTTGATCGTTGATCGCGGAGCCTTTGACCGAATCATCCAGGCTGGTGGGTTTATCTCAGCCTCAACGGGCAGCGCTCCAGATGGAAATGCACTGCTGATCGCCAAAGATTATGCAGATCGGGCGATGGATGCAGCCCAGTGTATTGGCTGCGGAGCCTGCGTGGCAGCCTGCCCAAATGCCTCGGCGATGCTCTTCACAGCTGCCAAGATCTCGCACCTTGGCTTGTTGCCCCAAGGCCAGCCCGAACGCCATCGTCGCGTGGTGCGGATGGTCGAACAAATGGAAGAAGAGGGCTTTGGTGGCTGCACCAACATCGGCGAATGTTCAGCCGCATGTCCAAAAGAGATCAAGCTCGATGTGATTGCCATGCTGAATCGTGATCTCTTAACTGCTTCGCTCAAGGGCGTTAAATAATAACTGCCCTGCATTCATCCCCTCACCCCCTAACCCCTCTCCCACGCCAGGGAGAGGGGATGAGCGCTGATTTCGCCTATCTAATTTCGGCTATAATTAACGACCTATGCGAATAGCCGAACGACTTGCGGGCCTCACGGCATGTGTGCCATCGCCCCATACAACCAGTCAATCCGCCAATACTCGGCGCACACGTATTGCTGCTGCGTCGTTGCTGGCCGTGATAGCGCTGTTGTTGTTGATTGCCGATATTGCACTACTCCAGCTTCATTCGGGCATCTACCACGTTACCGTCGGCAACTTCCGTGATGAATACTTCTTCGAGAATATCTATCGCCAGGAACAAGAGATCAATGGCACGACCTACCGCTGGACACGCCAGAATAGTATTCTATGGCTGAATCAGATTGGTGTTGGCCAACATACATTGCTCACGCTGGATCTTGGTGGCCGCCCGACACCCGCCGACCTGAAGTTGAGCCTTCGCGATCAGCCCTGGGTTGCATTTCAGGCCCAGACAACCGCACGCCATTACACACTGCTGCTCCCCAACACAGCCTCCGATCAGCTGTGGATCGGGATTTCTAGCCCCACGTTTGTCGCACCTGGCGATCCACGCCAGCTGGGGGTAAAAATTGTGGGCTTCACCATCCATAACCTCCATGGTGGTGTGCCATTTCCTCCAATTGCACAGTATCTTACCCAATTTGCTTTAATCGTACTGGCCCAGCTTACGATCATACGCCTGAACTGGCGCTTGCCGCTGCAAGCCACGCTCCTATGTGTGCTGGCAGCAACACTGGCACTATTGTTGAGCAGCCAACTCCTGCTGGCAATGGAATATGTGCCCCGTCTGGCATTCAGTGCTGCCATCCTGGCTCTGCTCACCTGGCTGGTGCTGCCGTTGATTGAGCGCTGGGCGTGTGCAACCGAAACTGGCTTTATCACACGCCATGAGTTGCACATCCTGTGGGCAATGGCACTTGGGGCTGTGCTTGTGCGCCATCTGGGGGTGCTGTACCCCAGCTTTGGTGGGCAGGATCTGGGGCGCAATCTGGATCGCCTGCTGGCAACGATCAATGGGCAACTGTATATCATCGCACCCTCCGGTGAATTCGCCAAGGGGCTGACAATCTACCCAACTGGGCCATATCTTGTACTCATGCCTGGCTCTCTCGCAGTTGGCGATATGGCCTCACTCATGCAGGGTGGCCTCGCACTACTGGATGGCTTCACCGCGCTGATGGTCGGTCTGATCACAATCAAGCTGGGTGGTGGCAAACACGCTGCTCGGCTGGCGCTGGCGCTATATGCAGCCAATATTGGCGCATTCGGCGCGATGGGCTATAGCTTTTCGGCACAGATCTTCGGCCAATGGTTCACTGCACCACTGGCATTGTTGCTGCTCACCAATTCATTTCCACCAACACGCCGAATCTGGCTGTTCGCAATGATTCTGATGTTATTTGGAGTGTTCTCGCATATTGGGGTCGCACTGCTGGGCATTGGCTGGATGGGGTTGATTCTTGTGCTAACAACCATTGCCTATCGGCGGATTCCCTGGTGGGGATGGGGATTATTTGCAGGGGCATGCCTTATTTCATTCGGCTTTTTATATGTTGAGATCGTTGGCCCGACGCTGGCCCATGCAGCCGAGAAGGTCGTTCCACGCAGTGTTGGGTCGGGCACATTCTTCAAGGGCTACCGCATCCTGTTGATCAGTGGCCTGCGTCTAGCCTATAGCGACATTGGGCTGCTGCTTGCTCCGCTTGGGTTACTACTGCTCGCCCCAATAGTGGCTGGCGCACGAACATGGCTGCAACGGCGCGTTGTCCCATTGGCCTGGTTGGGAGCAGCGCTGTTCTTTTTGATGGTTGATCTGATCCTTGATGTGCAGGTGCGCTATTTCTATTTTGCCCTGCCGCTCATTTTGCCACTGATCGCCCTGCCACTTGGGCGCATCGCCGCCCGTGGCCGCAGCGCACAACTCGTCGCCTGGGCGCTTGTGATTGCGATTATGCTGCCGCAACTGGTGTTATGGTTCGGTGGCACCTGGGGCGATGGCAAAATCCCTATGACACCGCTGACGCACTGACCAGTATTCAGGAGTCAGAAGCCAGGAGTCAGAATAATTTCCCCTCTCCCCGACATGGGAGAGGGGCAGGGGTCAGGGTTCCAATCCTACTCATCGAACGCCCAGCCACGCTGATCGGCGACCTGACGCAGCGCGCGGGCCAGTGATTCGACCTGCTTGAGCAGCAAACGCACCTTCATCGGGGCACTGGTATCCTTCTCGACCCATTTGACCAGATCGCCCTCGACGTGTGCCCGCGCCAATCTGTCGGTCTCATCGATCATCTGATCGAGTGAGCGGATGCGAAAGACCCGCGCCTTATTCTTGGGCTGATTTTCCAGCGTTTCGTCCATCACACCCAATGGATCATCGATTGGCTCGGCTGTTTCTTCGTCATCGTCCCATAATCCGGCATCGCTATCATCCAGGCCGGGGACGCTGACAGATCCACCCTTGGCCAATGGGCCACCAGATGATACCGCTGGCACAGATGGGCGACCTGGATCAATACCCTGTTGCAAGGCATGCAGCGCATCATCAAGCGAAAGGTTCGGGTTCGCGGCAAAATAGCTCGAAAGGCGGCTCAGTTCGGCTGCCGACATCCCTTCATCGACGGCAGCGCGGGCCAATTCGATCTGGGTACGCTCATTCGCAATCCGGCGCAAATGCTGCGCCTGGGTAACAGTCAGGTCGCCAGAGCGCAGGAGTTGCTGGACTTCGAGCGGCAGGTCGATCAAACCGAGGTAGCGTCGTACGGTTCGGGCAGCTAATCCAACGATCTGCGCGGTTGCTTCATCAAGCGCGCCCTCATCTTTTCCGCCAGCAATCGAAAGATCATCACGAAGGCGTTTGAAGGCCAGCGCCTTCTCAAGATCATTCAGATCGCGCCGCTGTAGATTTTCCGTCAACTGGCGAACTAACGTCTGTGGATCATCGGCATCGAGGATAATGCATGGCACACGCTCAAGGCCCAGCCTGAGTGCGGCAAGGCGGCGGCGGTTGCCATACACAACCCGATACTGGCCTCGGCCAGTGGCGATAACCCCGAGCGGCTGAAGCAAGCCATGGTCCGCAATCGTCGCAGCCAGACCTTCGATTTCGCCTGGATCCTCGCGCACGCCCTGCGGATCAGCCTCAAGCACACGCGGGTCAAGGTAGAGCAGTTGCATCGCTGCACTCCTGATCATAAAAGAAAGCCGGTTTCATTCCGGCGAACATTCAACACACCTGTTCGTGTATGCCTCAGTATACCAGAACCATGTACATGCGGCAAACACCACGCCACACCCAAAAGGGTGTGACGTAAACTTTTGCGGCGGCCTGCGCTGCGTCCACGCGTATGGGCCGACCCATGTGTCGGCCCGCGCTGTTCCGCACTGGTTGGCGGACACATGGGTCCGCACCCGACCCTTCCAAAAGAATACGTCGCGCCACACAAACCAGCGCTTTGCGGCAGATGGTTGCTTCTGATATACTTCAGGCGGTTGTGACGCACCGCCACGCCCGGATAACGAGGACACAAAGATACCATATGTCGAATCAGCAGAATATTCGTAACTTCTCGATTATTGCACATATCGATCACGGCAAGACGACCCTCTCCGACCGGTTGCTCCAACTGACTGGAACAGTCAGTGATCGTGAGCGCAATGAGCAGCACCTGGATCGTATGGATCTTGAGCGCGAGAAGGGCATCACAATCAAGGCCAAGGCCGTTCGCATGGAATATAAAGCTGCCGATGGCCAACTCTACCAACTCAATATTATCGATACTCCCGGTCATGTCGATTTCGGCTATGAGGTCTCTCGGGCATTGGCCGCCTGTGAGGGCGCTGTTCTGGTTGTGGATGCCTCGCAGGGTATCGAAGCCCAAACGCTTGCTAATGTCTATCTGGCCCTCGAACACGACCTGATGATTATTCCGGTGTTGAATAAAATTGATCTGCCTGGTGCAGCACCAGATCTGATCGCCAGCGAGATTGAATCGGTGCTGGGCCTGCCCAAAGAAGATATTCTGCATGTTTCTGCCAAACAGGGGACTGGTGTTCCGGCATTGCTTGAAGCAATCGTTGAACGCATCCCGCCACCACAGGGCGATCCAGATCGGCCATTGCGCGCCCTGATCTTCGATTCGCACTACGACCCATATAAGGGTGTGATTGCCTATATCCGCGTGATGGAAGGCGTGTTGTCAACCGGTGCGCGCATTCATCTGATGGGTACCGGAATCCAGGCCGAAACCCTTGAGATCGGGGCCTTCCGTCCGGTGATGACCCCCTTGGATGAACTTGGCCCCGGGACTGTTGGCTATATTGCCACTGGCCTCAAGCAGGTTGCGGATTGCCAGGTTGGCGATACGGTGACATTGGCATCCAACCCTGCGGAATCGATGCTGGAAGGCTATCGTCCGGCCAAACCAATGGTGTTCGCCGGGCTGTATCCCGTCGATGCGAATGCCTATATCGAGTTACGCGAGGCACTGGAGAAGCTCAAACTCAATGATGCCGCGCTCTCATTTGCCCCCGAAAAATCGGGAGCGCTGGGGTTTGGCTTTCGCTGTGGCTTTTTGGGCCTGCTGCATATGGAAATTGTGCGCGAGCGGCTCGAACGCGAATATAACTTGGAACTGTTGATCACCGCGCCAAGTGTTGAATACCAGGTATTGTGTACCGATGGCGAGATTGTGATTGTCGATAATCCATCTGAGATGCCCGAAACCGGCCTGATCGCGTCGATCGAAGAGCCAGTGATGCAGATCAATGTGATCGCACCGGCTCGCTATATTGGCACAATTATGGAACTGGTGACTGGTAAACGCGGTACGTTCGAGATGATGGAACACCTCGATCCATTGCGCGTGTCGCTCAAGTATCGCATCCCGCTTGGCGAGATTGTGATTGATTTCTATGATCAACTCAAGAGCCGCACCCAGGGCTATGCATCGCTTGATTACACACTGGCTGGCTACCAAGCCTCTGATCTCGTCAAACTTGATGTCCTCGTCAATACCCAACCAGTCGATGCACTCTCGCTGATTGTCCATCGTGAAAACGCCTTTTATCAGGGCCGGGCACTGGTTGAGAAATTGCGGAAGCTCATCCCCCGCCAGATGTTCGAGGTGCCAATTCAGGCGGCAGTTGGCAGCAAGATTATTGCCCGCGAGACTATCCGTGCGATGCGCAAGGATGTGCTTGCGAAATGCTATGGCGGCGATATTTCTCGCAAGCGTAAGCTACTCGAAAAACAAAAAGAGGGCAAGAAACGCATGAAGATGGTTGGGAATGTTGAAATTCCCCAAGAAGCCTTCATGGCAGTCCTTTCATTAGGTGATGATTAGAATCTGGAATATTCAATCAGGAGAGGAAGATTCGTGAAGATACGGACTTGGCTGATCGCGATGGCAATGTTGGCTCTGGCTGCCTGTGGCAACATCACCGGCGATGCAGTCGCACGCTATGATTCAGCAACACTAACACGCAAAGATCTCGATACCCGAATTGCCCTGATCGAAAAAGGGCTACAGAAGGCTCCCCAGAGCGGGCAACTTCCATCGAAGCTCGATATCGAGCAACAGATTGTTGATCAGTTTATCAACCAACAGATTATGTTCGGCATCGCTAAACAGCGCGGCGTTGCCGTTACCGACAAAGAGATCGATACACAGATCGATACCTTCCGCGTTCGTATTCCACAGGCGACCGGCGGAACACTCGATGACGCAATCCAGAATCAACTTGGCCTACCAGGTTCCACATCGACCGAATTTCGCCAGTTTGTGAGCTTCTTCCTGGTTCAGGAGAAGGTCAGCGAAACACTCGTCACCACCGATACCATTCGTACAAAAATAACTGAACAGGTCATGACCCAAGCCAAGACGGTTGTTCAGAAAGCAACCGTCGCTCATATTCTCGTCGCAACCGAGGATGAGGCCAAAAAGGTGATCGAGCGGCTCGATAAGGGCGAGGATTTTGGCGCACTGGCCAAAGAACTCTCCACAGATCCCGGCTCAAAGGATAATGGCGGCATCTACGAGAATATCACACCCGGCCAGTTCGTCCCAGAATTTGATAAAGCTATGTTTACCGATCTCAAGCCAGGCGAGACAACCAAAGTGCCAGTCAAGACCCAATTTGGCTACCATGTGATCAAGCTCATCTCGCGTGAAACTGGCCCGAGTATGACCGATGAACAGGCCAAACTTCAGATTGAGCAGCAAATCCCGCAAGAACTCCAACAGGCCCGTGCGATGGAGCTGCAAAAGCTGATTGATACCGAGAAAGCCAAGGCCAAGACCGAAAACCGTATTGTGGAACCGGTCTATCCAACGCCAACACCTGGCGCTGCTCCTGGCGCTGCACCCGGCGTTGTGCCGCCAGGCCAAGAGCCACCAGCAGCGACACCAGCACCAGCGCCGTAGCTAGTTGCCAATCACCACGGTACGCACCCTACTCTTGCTCGTCAGGAATAGGGTGTGTTTGTATCTAGCAAAGATCAGCCAGTCGAACGTGTCTGTAAGCGGAGAAATACCTGTGATTACTGCATCCCGCCCGCACCTGTCGCTTGATGGAAGCTGGCAGTTTCGCACCGACTCAGATGGCAATCTGTCGCCTGAAACGATTAGCTTATGGCAAACCATTGATGTCCCTGGCCCCTGGCAGGCCCAGAGCGATGCATTGCGTTACTATCAGGGAACCGCCTGGTATCAACGCAGCATCGAAATCCCTTCCGCCTGGTCGCAGCAACGGGTTTTCCTGAAGTTTGGGGCTGTCGATTACCAGGCCGAGGTGTGGGTCAATGGGATCCCAATTGGTGAACACGATGGCGGCTATCTGCCGTTCGAATTCGATATCACCGAGGCTCTGGTGTTTGGCGCATCAAATCGTGTTGTTGTTCGTGTGACCGACCCAGACGATGATCGGGCACAATGGGCCGTTCCATTCAGCGAGATCCCGCATGGCAAACAGAGCTGGTATGGCCCGCTCAGTGGCATCTGGCAGAGCGTGACCATCGAAGCCCGCCCGCTGCTGCATATCACAACGCTGCTCGCCTCACCCAACGCTCGTACGGGTAGCATCCTGGTTGAAGCCACGTTGAGCGCCGAAGCGCCTGCCGATACAGAACTCGCGCTCACACTGCTTGATCCAGATGGAATGATTGCCAGCCAGGGAACGATGGCGCTTGATGGGACAAGGGCGAGTCTGACACTCAGCGTCGATCAGGTCATTCGTTGGGATCTCGATACGCCTGCCCGCTATACACTGCGCGCAATTGTGCGAACCGCCGAAACACAGGATCAGGTCAGCACACGTATTGGCTTCCGCACATTCGAAGCGCGGGATGGCTGTTTATGGCTGAATGAGCGCCCGCTGATGCTACGTGGCGCACTCGATCAGGATTACTATCCGGATGGAATCTGCACGCCACCATCATACGAATTTCTGTTGCATCAGGCCAAACTCGCCAAACGGATGGGGCTGAATTGCCTGCGCTGCCATATCAAAATCGCCGATCCACGCTATCTGGATGCTGCCGACGAGGCCGGAATCCTGGTGTGGGCCGAACTGCCGAACTGGCAGCACTGGACTCCCGAGGTTGGCGCACGTGGCGTTGCAACCCTGCATCAGGCGATTATGCGCGATTGGAACCACCCATCGGTCGTCATCTGGAGCATTATCAATGAGAGTTGGGGTATCGATCAGACAAACCCTGAGCATCGCGCATGGCTACGGTCTGCCTATGAAATAATCAAACCCATCGCCGGAGATCGGCTGATTGTCGATAATTCGGCCTGCTTCAATAATTCCCATCTCAAAAGCGATCTGGACGATTATCACTTCTATGCGGCCATGCCGGATGAGCGCCTGCGCTGGCGTGAATGGGTGCGCCAATTTGCACAGCGCCCGAAATGGAGCTATGCAGCAACATTGCCAGAACTGCCACCAGCAACCGAGCGCTGGACATTGGGCGAAGCTGGCTATGGCGATCCACTTCCCGAAGTCGAGCGCAGCGGGCAAGAACCATTGATTGTTTCCGAATTTGGCAACTGGGGTTTGCCCTCATTGGCAGAACTACGCGGGCCACAGCAGCGCGATCCATGGTGGTTCGAGACAGGCGACGACTGGGGTGATGGTGTCGTCTACCCGCACGGCGTTGAACAGCGTTTTACACGGCTTGGGTTGGCACACATCTTTGGCGATTACGAGCAATTTGCGGCAGCCACACGCCGCGCCGAACTGGATGCATTACGTTTCGAGATCGAGGAGATGCGCCGCCATCCATCGATTGGTGGGTATGTGATCACCGAGTTTAGCGATGTGCATTGGGAATGCAATGGCCTGCTGGACATGCGCCGCAATCCGAAGCTGCCACTGGATCTGCTTGCAGCACTCAACGCCGACACAGTGCTGATCCTGGATCGCGAGCAGGGCGCGCTGTGGGCCGGCGAACAACGAACGGTGCCCGTTCATGTCTCGCATTGGGGTGCTACAGCGCTCGATGGCGCAGAATTGCGCTGGCAGCTCGCAGCATCAGATCGGCCACAAACAATCATCTCACAGCAGCGCAGCACCTCCCTACCAGCAATCACGCCTCGTTCCACCATTGCGCTTGGTACTATTCAGATCAGCGCGCCCCAATTGGCGGAAGCACATCGATTTCGGCTCATCATCGAGCTGTGGGCGCAGGGGCAACGAATTGCAGCAACGGAACAGGCGCTGCCTGTGTACCCACATCCGGTCGGCGAAGGCCCGCTTGTGTATAGCGCTGGTTCAGCGGCGTTCCAGGAACGGCTGGCGACACTCCCCTATACCCTGAGTAAGG
>Ga0163144_10016400_pt1 | contig 15182 bp, 12 predicted proteins | sample OliLak19BULKMAT1_FD_123175 | JGI IMG/M metagenome (GOLD analysis project Ga0163144, IMG submission 123175) | Freshwater microbial mat bacterial communities from Lake Vanda, McMurdo Dry Valleys, Antarctica - Oligotrophic Lake LV.19.BULKMAT1 | ecosystem: Environmental > Aquatic > Freshwater >... | reverse complement strand
CAACACTACCCGCTCGAATCCAGAGACGAACTTTTTCAACCTCAACTTGTATCGAACCGCCTTCCAATTCGGGGAAATGGGTTTTGCCTCGGCACAGGCGTGGTTTATCTTCCTCATCGCCCTGGTGCTGACGCTGGTGATCTTCGCCACTTCTAACCGGTGGGTCTATTATTCAGGCGGGAATTAATCATGGCGACCGCGCGACAAACGTTACCCCAAACACCCGCGTATAACACTTCCCCCTACTATGCTGTCCAACTGCGCCGTTTCGCCGTCGGTTCGATGGTGACGCTGTTTACTTGTTTGTTCGTGTTCGTCTATCTGTTGCCACTAGGCAACATGGTCATGGTGGCGCTCTCTAGCCAAGAGCAACTCTCCCAGACCGCCGACCAATCGATCATTCCCAATACCGCCATCACCTTCACCTATGAAGGCGCAGAATATGATGTTTATAAAATGCCGACTGAAAATGGCATTGAAGAATGGGCGCTCATCAATGCCACCCGCCGTTCCAGCGAGTTCATCAATACCGCCAATCCCGAAGCGGGCTTGATCGAATGGGAAGGCAGTTGGCGCACGCTGGAACCCGTCACCAAAGTGGAATTTGCATGGGACAACTTTGGCACCGCCTGGGATGCCATCAACTTCCCGCGTCTGTTCGGCAACACGCTTGCTATCGCCATCATCGGCATGGTGGGCACGCTCTTGTCGAGCATTTGTGTCGCTTATGCCTTTGCCCGCTTCCCGCTGCCCGGCAAAAATATCTTGTTCGTCATCTTGATCGGCACCATCATCTTGCCGACGCAAGTGACGCTCATCCCCACCTATGCCTTCTTCGCCGCTATCGGTTGGACGGGCACATGGCTGCCGCTGGTCGTCCCACATTTCTTCGCCAACGCCTACAACGTCTTTTTGTTGCGCCAATACTTCTTGACGTTGCCGCGTGACCTTGACGAAGCCGCCATGATCGACGGCGCAGGTCCTTTGAAAATCCTGCTGCGCGTGATCATCCCGCAATCGCTGCCCGCCATCATCGCCGTCTCAGTCTTCCACTTTGTATTCGCGTGGAACGACTACTTCGGACCCCTGATTTATCTGTTGGGCAAGCCAGAACTGCAACCGATCTCGGTCGGCGTGCAAATCTTCAACTTCCAGTATGGTCCCCGCCCCGAACTCGTGCAAGCGACTTCGATGATGGCGCTGATCCTCCCAGTAATCATCTTCTTCTTGGCACAACGCTTCTTTATGCGCGGCGTCGTCGTCACTGGCGTGGAGAAATAAGCCATGCCTTTTCGTTTCGGACAGCTGCTCATCAGCAGTTTGATCGTGTGTTTCAGCTTGATCGCCCACGCGCAAGAGGGCGATCAAGCGCTCACAGTCGATGCCACAGCGCCCCTCGTCACGATCAGCCCTTATGTTCTGGGTGCGAACTACGGACCTTGGGCGTTGGTCAGCATGGACATGCAAGAAGAAGCCGCGAATTCGGGCGTGACCTATTTCCGCTTCCCCGGTGGGCGCTGGGGGGATGAGCAAAACCTCACCCATCAGCAAGTCGATCTGTTCATGCTGCAAGCCAACGCCTGGAACGCCATCCCCGGCATCAGTCTGCGGCTGGAAGACGGCACCCCAGAACAAGCGGCGGAACTCGTTCACTATATGAACATCGAAAAAGGCTATGGCGTCCGCTATTGGAGCATCGGCAACGAGCCGGACTTGTTCGTCGATTACCCTGTGGAACGGCTCAACAGCGAGTGGCGCGCCATTGCGTTGGCGATTCGCGCAGTCGATCCCACCCTCCTCTTGATCGGACCCGAAGTCAGTCAGTTCCCCCCCACCATTGAAGGGGATGCCTATACCAATGCCCGTCGCGAGATGGTGCGCAGCTTCTTGGAGGCAAATGGTGACTTGGTGGATATCGTCAGCATCCACCGCTACCCCTTCCCAACTACGCTGAATTCCCCCGTGACGACAGCCCAAGACCTCTACCAAAACACCCCCGAATGGGATATCTTGGTCGAGAATCTACGCCAAGTCATCATCGAGACTATGGGTCATGAACTGCCGATGGCAATCACTGAATTGAATTCCCATTGGAACCATGTCAGTGGCGGGGAAGGCACGCCCGACTCCAGCTATCATGCCATTTGGTGGGGCGATGTCTTGGGGCGGCTAATTCGCGGGCGTGTCGCCATCGTCAACTATTTCACGCTCTTTAGCTCCGGCACTTTGGGCGCTTTTGGGTTGCTGGATCGCTACGAAGTACGCCCGACCTATTATGTCTATCAGCTCTACCGTCAGTTGGGCGACCAACTGCTGGCAAGCACCTCCCCCGATGATGATGTGACGATCACTGCCGCCTTGCGCGCCGATGGTGCCCTGACGTTGATCGTGATCAACCGCGCGTTGGAGTCTGACAAAACCCTACCTGTGATTATCGCGGGTTGGGCGGATGCGGTTGGGGGTGACGCCGAAGTCTGGCGCTTGGATCGCACCGTGAATGCTGAACAAGTCGGCATGGTTGCCTTTACGAGCGCCGATGATCACCTGTCGGGAACGCTGGAGTTGCCCGCACAGTCGATCACCCTCATCGTACTGCCAGCCGCATGACCACCCTGCCGAGCGTCTCCTCACCGCTCAATCGTAAGACGCTCGGCACGCTATTCCTGATCTGGCTGACGTGGGCGCTCATCCTGATTGGCTTTCAAACCCTCGTCGATACCCGCTACGTGCCCAATCATCCTGATAACGCGGTCATCGGGTCGGCAAATGAAACCGGACGGCGTGGACAAGCGTCACCTACTGTAGGTCGCCTAATTTATCCAATCACTTAGCCTGAAGGTCGTGTATGTCTGAAGTTCGTAAATTCCGCAATGTCAATGGCGCTAACACAGAGAAGACTCCCCAATCGGTGGAGATGCTATTGGCACAAATGACGCTCGCCGAAAAAATCGGTCAAATGACCCAACCAGAGAAAAATAGCGTTCCGCCCGAAGATGTCGCCCAATATGCGCTCGGCTCGGTGTTGAGCGGCGGCGGCGGCAACCCCAGCCTCAACAATCCCCAAAACTGGTCAGAAATGACGCAAGCGTTCATTGATGCCGGGCACGAATCTCGGCTCGGCATTCCCGTCATCTATGGCGCGGATTGCGTGCATGGGCATAACAACGTCTACGGGGCGACCGTCTTCCCCCACAATATTGGCTTGGGCGCAACCCGCGACGCCGATTTAGTGGAACGCATCGGTGCCGCCACCGCCCGCGAGATGATCGCCACCAACGTCTTTTGGAACTTTTCCCCCTGCTTGGCGGTGCCCCAAGATTATCGTTGGGGGCGCACCTTCGAAGGTTTCGGCGGGGATACGGCGCTCGTGTCCGAACTAGGCGCGGCGTATGTGCGCGGTCTGCAAGGGGCGGGCGTCGCCGCGTGCATTAAACATTATGTCGGCGATGGGGGCGCGGAATGGGATACCCACCGCAGCGTCTCATGGGCGACCTTCTGGGAAGACAACGGTGGCGCATGGAAAATCGATCACGGGGATGTCAATGTCGATGAGCCGACCTTCCGCGCCGTGCATCTCGCCCCCTACTTGGCAGCACTGGCAGAAGGTGCCCTGACCGTGATGGCATCCTTTAGCAGTTGGCGTGGTCTAAAAATGCACGGGCACCGGTACCTGTTGACGGATGTCCTCAAAAACGAACTCGGTTTCGGCGGCTTCATCGTCACCGACTGGATGGGCATCAATCAACTGTCGCCCGACTGGTATACCTGTGTCGTCCAAAGCATCAACGCCGGCGTCGATATGGTGATGGTGCCGTTCGATTATAAAAGCTTCATCGCCGCCGTGACCGAAGCCGTCACCCGTGGGGATATCCGCATGAGCCGTATTGACGACGCTGTGCGCCGCATCTTGACGGTCAAGCAGATGCTCGGCTTGTTTGAAACCGACCTCGGCACGCCCGAAATGGTGTCCAGTGTGGGGGGTGCCGATCACCGATCCCTAGCACGTGAAGCGGTGCGCAAGTCGGCAGTCTTGCTAAAAAATGAATTGGCAACCCTGCCCATCACCGCCGAAACCGAAACGATCTTGCTGGCGGGAGCCGCAGCGGATGACATGGGGATGCAGTGCGGCGGTTGGACGCTGAATTGGCAAGGCGAAAAAGGTGCCACCGTGCCCGGCACGACCTTGCGCATGGCGTTGACGGCGCGTCTTGCGGACAAGATGATCCTGTACGATGCGACAGGCACTTTCTCGGTACAGGCGCGTTTGGGGATCGTCGTTGTTGGGGAGCAACCGTATGCCGAAGGGTGTGGCGACGTGGACGATCTCACCTTGAGCGCCGCCGATCTGGAAGTCATCCAGCGGGTGCGCGCCCAATGCGACAAGCTGGCACTGATCATTTACAGCGGGCGTCCGTTGATCATCAATGATGCCCTCCCCTTGTGTGATGCGATTGTGGCGGCATGGCTCCCCGGCAGCGAAGGCGCGGGCTTGGCGGATGTGCTGAGCGGCGATCATCCGTTTACGGGCAAGCTGCCCCATGACTGGATCGCCTCAATGGATCAACTGCCGCAAGCGGCGCGCAAGGACGCGGGGCTGGTGCCGTTGTTCCCGTATGGGCATGGGCTGACGACGGGAGCGCTATAGGGCGAGATACAAGCACTAAACACGAAGGCACAGGCGCACGTTTGCGCCTGTGCCTTCGCTTTCAATATTTCACCTTAGGTTAGCCCACCAGCAGCACCGTGTTGCCATCCATATCACGCACCGAGACCGTCCCGTCCGCGCGCTCGACCGTCATTCCCGACCCCGCCAAGCGCCCCGCGACCGCTTCCATGCCGCCCGGAATCACCACCGTGAACGATTCCAAGCCGACGGCATTGGGCGGGGGTGACAATTTGCCCCCCCACACATTCAGCCCTAGATGATGATGATACCCCCCTGCCGCCACAAACAGCGCCCCCGGATAGCTGCGCTGCATCACGTCAAAGCCGAGCAACTCGACATAGAATTTTTCGGCAGTCGCCAAGTCGCGCACATGCAAATGCACATGCCCAATCGTCGCCAACGGATCGATCCCCGCCACCGCCGTGCCATCCGCCGCCGCCAATACGCCATCGATATCCATCGGTTGCGTCGCCATTGCTACCCCATCTTTATCGACCGCCCATTCATCACGGGGGCGATCCCGATAAATCTCCAAACCATTGCCGTCGGGGTCTGCCAGATACAACGCCTCGCTCACCAAGTGATCAGATGCGCCCTGCACCGGATAGCCCGATTGCATCAAGCGTTGAATGGTGTTGCCCAATGCCGCCCGGCTGGAGAGCAAAATAGCGACATGATACAAACCGATGCTGCGTTCCGGCTTGCGCACCGCCCCCGGCACCTCGCGCAGGTGCAGGATCGGCGCGGCACCCGGCGCGGGCGCGACATGGATCATGCCGGGGCTATGCGTGAGGGTGAACCCCAACACATCCCCATAAAAAGTACTTGCCCGCGCTAGGTGCGCCACCTTAAACGTGGCAGCCCCCATATGAGCATCCAGCGGGAGTTGCAGACTCATGGAATCACCTGAACGATCTTAAAGCCAATACCCATACCGCGTTTTTGCGAGTACCCCATCTCGATGATGAACAATGCCAAATTCTGCAAATGGCGGGCATTTTCCACTCCGCCCGCATCAAAGGGGTCGAAGCCCGCCTCGGTGATCAACTGCCCGATCACCGCTTTGGCGTCGGCATCCTCGCCAATCATGAAGACATCGGGGCGCACGAGTATATCCTCTTGGGGGGCGTGCAAAATCTGCGAGAAAACGGCGTTAAACGCCTTCACCACTCGCGCCCCGCCCGCCCAACCGATGATCTGTTCGGTGGTGCTGCCCGCTGGATCGTCTTCAAAGACGTTGGTGATTTCCAGCAAAATCTTGCCCCGCAAGCGTTCAAGGTGCGTCAGCGTTTCGCGCACGGCGGGCCACGGCACGGTGATCATGATCACCTCACTGGCATCAACCACCTCTTGATAACTCCCGACGCTGGTATCGCCGCCGATATACGCAATCGCCTCACGCCCTTTATCCAGATCGCGCGATCCAAACACAATCGTATGTCCTGCCTTCGCCCAGCGATTTCCCAAACCCGTTGCCATGCGTCCAGTGCCAAGAATACCAATATTCATGGTGTATCAATCCCTTATAGTGTGTTCAGCCCGCCGTCAGACCCCCATCCAACGTGAGCAAATGTCCATTGATAAAAGACGCAGTGTCGGCGCATAACCACACCACCGACTCAGCAATTTCCTCCGGCGTGCCCAAGCGCTGCATGGGATTACCCTCAATCGTGGACGCCGCCATCGGCGGTGCCGTCTCAAACATATCTTGCACCATCGCGGTATCGGTGAAAGCCGGGCAGACCGCATTGACACGAATTCCACGCCGCGCATATTCCAATGCCGCCGAGCGCGTCAGCCCGACCACGCCATGCTTGCTGGCGCTGTAAATCCCCCCACGCGGAAACCCGATCAAGCCCGCCACCGACGCCATATTGACGATCACGCCGCTCCGTTGCTTCAACATCTGCGTGATTTCCGCCTTCATGCATAACCATACCCCTTTCAGGTTGACGCTGATCACGCGCTCCCACTCATCCTCACTTTTCTCATGTAAGCGTTCCAAGGTTCCCCCCACGCCCGCATTGTTGAAAGCGCAATCGAGCCGCCCGTACAGCGTCACCGCCGCCGCGATGAGCGCCGTCACCTCGTCGGCGCTGGCGACATTACAATGCTGATAAGCCGCCCGTCCGCCCGCCCGCGTGATCAGCGCCACCGTCTCATCACCGCCCACGTCGTTGACATCCGACACCACGACCGACGCCCCCTCACGCGCATAGGCAAGTGCCGCCGCGCGCCCAATGCCCGCCGCGCCCCCCGTGACGAGGGCAATTTTATTTTCTAACAATGCCATGACCTTGTTTTTATCCTCTATTTCACCAAAACGGGATCAATTTTTTGGAAACCACAACCAAAGACAAGCAAGCTGCGTACGTGCTGTTATAAACGTTTATCGGCAAAATGTCGAAGGGAACCCCCTCATGCGTACCAAAGGATTGACCACCGCTGGGATTTGGGTCGTCGCGATGATCGTCATTGATCGGTTGATCACCAGTCTGCGTTATACCGAATTTATCGACAATCCCAATTATTTGTTTGACCTCACCACGATGCCCGCCATGTCCGCAACACCATAAGCACTCTCGCCGATGAGGTGCCCATCTTGCCCAGCAAACTGCTGAACCGGCGTCGTCTTGCCAAAATTGATGCTCTCCTGTTTGTGGTTGCAGCGTGGCGCATCCCACGCATCGCCCCAAGGATAAACACGCCCCTCATCCCCTTGTGCGGCAAATTGCCATTGGTCTTCCGTCAATAGCATGACCTGTTCGCCCGTCTTGTCCGTCAGCCACAAGCAAAACGCCACCGCTTCATACCACGACACCCCCACAACCGGATAATCCGCCCCGTTCCAGCGGGCTTCTTTCCAAAAGCGGGGTTGTGTCCACTTCTTTTGTTCGCGCGCTTGCCAGCCGTCCGCCGTCCACCATTGCGTCTCGCGATAACCGCCCGCCTCGATAAAAACCCGAAACTGGGCATTCGTCACGGGATACTTGGCGATCTTATAGGGCTTGTCTTTCCACTTTTTGCTCTTGCTGCCGGGGATGTCGATCCACGCAAAGGGCGCGGGCAATAAATCAGGGGTACGGGGGCGTGTCGGCGCTGGGGTTTCGAGGGGTGGTGCTGCCTCCACCGCCGCAATCCGCCGCAGCACCTCCGTCCGCTCTTCGGGCGGGGTTGCGGTGATCGGCACATACACGGGAATCTTCAAGAAGCGTGAACGCAGCATATCGACCGCCGCCTCGAAGAAAAAATGCACCAACGGCAGACCGCTCTTTTTGCTGATGATCGCGCGCAACTGGGGGGGCAGGTAGCTCAGTTCGCGCTCAAAGTTCGCCCCTTCTTCAATGATCGGGACGATATTCCGTTCCAAACGCACCGCTTCTTCGATCTCACGTAGCACCCAATCGCCTTCGTTGGCACAACGCATCAACGAATCGGGAGAAATAATCAAAATGAAGTGTGCCCGCGCCGCAATCTGGTTCAAAATAATGCGGTCAAAGTCCCCATTATCGAGCGTGTTCACATCCAGAAACACATCCCACCCGTGCGCCCGCAAATCCATATAAATAGATCGCGCGAGATGACGGCTCAAAGAGCGGCGATACGAGATAAAAACAGTATTTTGTTCCATAAAAAGGTTCCCACGATGTGCAGAGCCATAAATCAAGTTGCTCATTATGACGCCGAGTCAAGATGCTGGCAACAGTGCATGTTGATCTCGTCGCCGCCCACATACTATCCCTTGTGACAGTGAAGGCTCATCCGCTACAATAAAACCACATGAAGCCCCTCAAGGAGTCGCCATGACCCTTTTTGACCCTGTTCCCTATACCGCTACTGACCTGCCCGCGCTGCTGGCATTGGTGGGCGAATGCAATGCCGCTACCGACTTTTGCGTCAACGTCCTGCCTGGCGATATTCGCCACTATATGAGCAACAGGCTACGCGGTGCAGATCCATCTTCCCACTACTGGCTATGCCACAGTGACACCCCCGGCAAATTGCGCGCCGCGATAGTCCTGTACGATGCGGGCGATCCGGCAATTGATGTCTTGGTGCATCCCGATCAAGCCATCTCGCAAACCGAGCTTGATGCCCTCTACACCTTTGCCGAAGACCGAATGGTCGCGCTCATTCGCGACACGGGCGGCAAAGTAGATGATATTGGTTGCGAGGTACTCGAATGCGACCTCACACGCTCGGCTTTGCTGGTGCGGCTCGGTTACAAGGTTGGCGATCTGTTTATGATTTATACTCGCCAACCGCTTACGGACGCTATCCCCCCTTCGCTATTGCCTGATGGGTTTACGATTCGTTCGGTTGCCGGCGAACATGAAGCGGACGCGCTCGGCACCCTGGACGCCCGCGCCTTTGGACGCACTTGGGACGCGGGGCAGTATCTTCGCGTGATGCGTTCGCCCGCCTTCAGCATCCCCCACGAGTTGGTGGTCGTCGCGCCCGACGGTCGTTTGGTGGCATTTTGCGTGATCTGGATCGATCCGGTCAGCAAGAGTGGCTTATTTGAACCCGTCGGTTGTGATCCTGATTTTCAGCGGCGCGGCTTAACCCGTGCGCTCTTGTATGAAGGCATGAGACGCATGAAAGCGGAAGGTGCCCATACCGCGCTTGTCCGGCAAGACCCCCCGCAAGACAATCCCACCGCCGCCGCATTCTATATAGCAATCGGTTTTGTCCATGTCACCCATGCTATTGACCACCGCAAAGCTATCTCACCCATGCAAAGATAGGACAAATGGACTATCGCCTACGCTTGACGCCTACCCATTCATTGTGATACTATTTAGGCATCAAGAGCGAAATTGATTCCCCCCAATCTTTCTCGCTCTTGAACTTTTTTACCCCCTGATACGCCGCAATTGTGCCACCTCTCGCAAGTCCCATGTGCCCAATGCCACCAATGTCCCAACGTAAACCACCCCCCCCGCGACCATCGCGCCGAGTGCGTGCGTCGGAAATCCCACCCACATCACCACGACCATCAACGTCGCGCTCACCAGTGGACGCCACAAGAGTGCGCGCCAAGGAATCGACCGTTCGGACGGATCAAGCTGTTGAAAACCCTGTCGCAACAACCACGCGAAGCCAATGAATAAGATGCCTTCCGACAAAATCGTCGTCACCGCCGCCGCTTGATAGCCATATTGGGGCACGAACAGCAAATTCGCCCCGATGTTGAAGACTACGCCTGCCAAAAATGCCCGCGTCAAGCGCCGCTGCAAATCCAGCGCAATCAAGGCGTATTGCGTCAAGCTGTTCATCCAACCAATGGGAATGCTCCAAATGATCAGTTGGGTGGCGATAGCGCCATCCGGCAAATAGGCGGATCCACCCAAGACGCCCGCCCAAAAATATGCCGTAAACGTGAAAAAGATGGCGATGGGTAGCGCCATGCTAAACAGCAACTTGATCGCCAAAATGTAATTTTGACGTAGCCCCGCTCGGTCTTCGCGCGCTTGCCGTGCCATTACCGGCAGCAAGGCTTGGGTGAAAAACGAGGGGATCACGTTCAGCGCGGTCAGCCATTTGTAGGCAACGCTGTACTGCCCCACCATCGTCGCGCCGTGAATCGCCTCGATGATGATCACATCGATCTGAAAGAAGATGGTCGCCAAAAAGTGATTGAACAACAGCGGTGCGCTTTCGCCCATCATTGTGCGCATCAGTTTCGGCTGGATGCGCGTTTCGACAGCCTCCACACGGGGGATGAGCTTCCGTCCATTCACCGCCAAAATCACCATCGTCAAGATATTGGTCACAATACTGACCACCGCCAAGCCGACAAAGCCCGTCCCCAACAACAGCGCAAACAAGCCCAAAATAACTTTGTTGAGCGTGGCGGCGGTGGCAACGGCGGCGGGGAGTTCCGCCCGTTCATGGGCATAGAATAACGCCGTGAAACCGGTACTCAAGCTGTTGGGCAACAGCCCCACGTACAAAATGAGGATCGCGAGGATGACCTCGACGGTCAAGGGCGGATCAGCGATGCCCTGCCGCGCCATCAAAAAACCGACCAGCAGCGGTATCCCGGCAATTGCCAGCATCACACGCAAGGCGCTGGTATTCAAGAACAGCAAGCGCGAACGACTGCGATCCCGGGCGACTTCGCGCGTCAAATACAGGTTGAGTCCTAAGTTGGTGAAAATGTCGAACCAAACAAACACCACCCCTGCATAAAAATACCACCCCGCGTCAGTCGGGCCCAAAATACGCAGCATCACCAGCGCGAACGATAGGTCGATGCCACGATTGAATAAATTCAGCAAAATGGGGGCGATGCTGTTGCGCGCCACCCGCTGAATGCCCGTGTTGTTTTCGCCACTGCCCAAGACCCGCTGCCACAGCCACACCCCACTAAGCAAAATCGTCAAGACGGCGGCGATGAAACTGATGAACAACCCTATTTGAAACGACGCCGGGCTGTAGACCATGCGCACCGTCCACGCGCCCGCATCGGGCAACGCCATCTGCCGCCCAAACACCGGAGCATCCCCCAAGATCAGTTCGACTTCTTGGTTTTCGGTCGCCCCTTGCGGACGAATATACGCGCGCCAATGGGGGTCGCTACGTTCGCTGATGCTGAGAACAGCGGGCGACTCGATCTCGACATCGATCAGCAGTTCGCGCGCGCTCACCCGCGTCACCGTTGCGGGCGTGGTCGCCCCACTATCGACGAGGGTTGTGAAGGCATACCCGCCCGTTGCCCCCCCGATATCAAGGATTTGAAGCACGCTATCTTGATAAACAACCCGCATCGATCCGCCCAACAGCGCGCTGAGTTCCGCTAGATCGCTATCGCCATGCGTGACCAGATAACGCACATTCAGCGCCTTCAAGCGATCCCACGCTGTCTCGCCGATGCGATCCAAGTACAGAGGCGAGACGCGATTAAACTCTAGCTGTGTCTGCGGATAGACAGTCTCCATCAGCGCCACATAGGTTTTGGGGATGATGCTCTCGTAGCCGCGAATATCGTTCAAGCCATAGCGCATCGTCATATTGGCGTTCAAGAGCGGCGGCTTGCCCGCTTCTTCAAGGGTGGTATAGCGCCATTCGCCCGGTTGGTCGATCAGCCATTGCAGCCCCGGCGGAACAGGATCGAGCAGTTGCGGGTCGGACGCCGGATTGAAGTGCGCCGACGCCACCACCAAATCGACGGCGATCACGATCACCGCCGCCAGCGCCCACCCCCGACGCCGCGCCATGAAGATGACCACGCCCGACGCGATCAGCACGACCGCAAAAATGGCGACATTGGCAAACTGCGCACTGTAAAACAAGCGGGCATCGGGGAAGGCGTCGCTGGCTTTGGCAAGCGTGGTGAACAAGCGCTCCACCAGCGGGCTGACTTGATCGGTTAAGAGGCGACTGGCAACCAGCCCTCCGCCGATTAGCAGCCCTATCCCCATTAGCCCCACGCCGAGACGTCGTGACCAGCGCGCACCCTCTCGTTCTAACGCTTCGGTGCCGAAAGCCGCCAAGACAGCGATAGCAAACGTGAATGGGAACACCCACCGAAACGGGGAGTGTAATTGCTCAATGCCGGGGAGCGTGTAATAAAGAAGCGCATACGTCGGCAAGCCAAACATGAACGTCAGCGACGCCAACGCCAACCCCGCCATGATCAAAGGATATTTCGCCGCCGTCCGCCGCCGCTTCCACCCGTCATAGAGCGCGATGCCCGCAAGCAGCAACGGCAAAATGCCGACATACAGCGCCGCCTCGACATAATTTTTCATGCCCCACTCGGTATGAACGATCCGGTTGCCGGCGGCGTTGGTGATCGTCTCATCGACGAGCGAGACCGTCCGCATCTCGAAAACATCAAAAATCGTGTGTTGTGCCGGACTGCCATAAAAGTTGGGCATGATGAACTGCACGATATCCCGCGCCGGATGTGCCCAGTCCAGCACTTGCTGAAACGGTGCCCCCGCTGCCCGAAAGTTGTCATTCGCCGCCTCAAACAACGGCAAAAATTGCACGGCACCCATTGCCCCGCCCAGCGTGATCATCAAGACCAGCGCCCCGCCCCGCCCGATCACGTTACGCAACGTCGCCTTCAGGGTGGACCGCCCCTGCCACAACTGGACGATCAATCGTGCCGCCGCATAATACGCCGCCACGATCAATGTATAGTAGGTGATCTCGACATGTCCGGCGAGGATATTACACGCCAGTGCCAGCGCCCCCAGCGCGATGAACGGCAGCGTTCCATCTTTGCCCATCAGGGTTTGCCGCCGGATGACCCATTCGATCATCAGCAAAATCAACGGCAGCCACACGGCGGCGGCAATGATCATCGGGAAGACGGCGCTGATCACGAAAAATGCCGCCAGTTGGTAGGTCACGCCCGCGACCGCGCCGCCCGCCCGCCCGATGCCCAAGCCGCGCACCAAGGCAAGCATGAACACCCCTGCCAACCACAATTGCACCACTGTAAACCACCCATAGGCGGCGCTTAGGGGCAAGACATAATACAAAATACTAAAGGGATACAGGATTGATTGCTGCCCAGCGGCGAGGAAGGCGATGCCGCTGAATTGATGGGGATTCCACAACGGGAATTCCCCTTGCGCCAATTGCTCACGGATAAACGTCTTCCACTGCATATTTTGCAGCACGAGGTCGCTCACCAAATGGTTGTAAGGGATGGCGGGCGCGCCCGCTTGATCGCGATAGCTGGCATAGGGTTCATACTGATACAAGTTTTCGGTGGGCAGCAAGGTGCGACCACCCACCGTTTGATTCCAAAACATGATCAAGGGTAACGCGAACAACAAAGCAATGATCAGCAGATCGGGGATACGTCTACGCATAGAACCTCGGCTTCGTGTGACTCACCGTGCTTATTCTACACGCTCACAGTGCCCACGTCGCAAGACATCGGTTAGTTTTATGACTCCGGCGCAGCCAAAAGCCCCTGCACGAACGGTATCATTTGTTCCGCCGCGAGGACGTGTCCGGCAGGTGTCCAGTGCGAGTCGCAACTGTAGCGCACGGGTGTTCCGGTGGCTTGGGCGGCTTCAAACGAGTCTAACAGGCTCAACACATTGATATCGCGCGCGCCGAGCGACTCCAAAATTAAGTCGTGCATCGTCCGGCGCTCCGGTAGTGTCGCAATCGCCGATTGATCGATCACGACGCCAAACTGTGCCCCCGATGCCTCGACCGTATCGCGCAATGCCGCCACCAGCGCAAAGGTGATGCGCCAACTTTCATCACGCGCCGCTACTGCGTCATCCCCGCCGATGGTCACCGGCGGCATAAAATTACGAAGGCGCACCGACAGCAAGCGATAAAGTGCTGAATTTTGCAGCAACAGCCGATGCACAGGCGGCATGGATGCTGCTTGCGATGGGATGGCGACCAGTTCCTCATCCTCATTCAGGGTGAAATACGGACGGGTATAAAACCAATCAACCGCCAAGCCGTCAAAGGCGGGATGGTTATCATAAAAGTCATTGTGCGGCGTGAAGACCAAAATCACAGCGCGCGGGCGGAGCGGTTCCCCGTACTGTTGATAATTAAGCCATGATTGCGCCGTCCCGTAGCCGGTCACCCCCAACGCGCGCACCTCCACCGACTGCCCCGCCGCATCAAAGCCTTGCTGCATCAGCCGCCAAAAGCTTTGCTCCACCGGCACTTCAAGCGCCCCGACCAGCGAGTCGCCCAAGATCACCACGCGGTCAGCCTCACGAGGCGGTTCCGGCGCATGTTCGATATCATGCCAGCCTTGCGAGTTGATCACGACGGTGTTGGTAAATTCACGCGGGCACCCCACATTGAACCATGTCCCGCTCGCGTTGGCGGCATAGCGCCAGCCCAATACGGGATCGCCCGTGATAAAACTAGCGGGATAAAAGGGCACCACCCGCACCAAGATTTCAACAATGATCGCGGCAAGCAGGAGTGCCCCGATCGGCACCAAAATCCGCGAACGCAGGGTCGGTTTGGGTTTTACAGGGGGGGGTAGGGGTGCAGTTTGGCTTGATTCAGTCATCGTTTATGGACTCTCGTTTATAGTTTCAGAGTTGGCGGCGATCAACAATCTTTCGACAAAAGGCGTGATGATGCGCGCGCCCAAATCGTGCCCGGCTGGTGTCCAATGGGTATCACAGCCAAAGCGGACTTGGGTGCCCGCCGCTGCCAGCGCATCAAAATCGGACAATAGGCTCAAGTACGTGATACCGTCTTCGTCAAAAGCCTGCCCAATAATCTCATGGATAGTCGCGCGTTCCTCTTGGCTACTAATCTGCGATTGATCGATCAACACGCCAAATTCCGCGCCCGTTGACTCGACCTCATCGCGCAGTTCTCCCACCACATTAAACGTCAACGCCCAGCCCGCATCGCGCTGTTGCGCCAAGTCGTCAGTGCTCAATGACGGCGGCGCAGGGAACAATGTCCGAAGGCGCAAGACGAGCAATTTGTACAAAGCCGATGACTCCAACAAAAGGCGGTGCAAAGGGGGGAGCGGGACGGCTTGGGGCGGCACGAT
>Ga0163144_10016399_pt1 | contig 15182 bp, 14 predicted proteins | sample OliLak19BULKMAT1_FD_123175 | JGI IMG/M metagenome (GOLD analysis project Ga0163144, IMG submission 123175) | Freshwater microbial mat bacterial communities from Lake Vanda, McMurdo Dry Valleys, Antarctica - Oligotrophic Lake LV.19.BULKMAT1 | ecosystem: Environmental > Aquatic > Freshwater >... | reverse complement strand
TGCCGCCCCAGCCTGCTTGAGCCCCAACTCCACCCCTCTGCCTGTCGCCTCCTCACCATCGTCGCCGCGCACTCTACCTCCTCGCTTTCGCCTCTGCCCAGACGGGCTACGGCGAGCACTTACCGAAGACCGAGGTTCGTTGCACGCCCGCCCCATCGACGGTGAAGACCGTACCGAACCCGCGGAATTCGCGGCTCGCGGGCTCGAAGCGGCCATTGGCGTACTCGATCTGCGTCGCCAGCATACTCGCACCCGGCACCGTTCCGTTCATCCCCGATTCGCGAACGAAGCTCGACACGTTCCAAAGGACCATGGGCATCTGCGGAATTCCCTCGGCGTTCGCATGGTCCCATTGGCTTGACGGCCGGTATTCGATTTTCGTGATGCCGCCGACGCCGTTTTCCACTTCCTCGAGCAAGTCGACCTTGCCGGAGAATAGGTTCGGAACCACCGGTTCGCTGGGTCCGGTAGCTCGCCAAGCGCCAATGGCATTGTGATGGACCCTAAGCGATCCGGTGAACTCGAAATCACCGTCCACCTTCTTTTCAATGATGTCGACGATCCCATCGCCGTCGATATCGCGAATGGAGCTGATCGCACAGCGATCCTTTGTATCGTTGTGACACTCGCGATCCGCGGCGATCCAGGGTACGGGGCTGCTCCACGGACGCGCATTCGGAATGAAACCCGATCCTTGATTCAGGTAGACATCCCACGGACCAGGATTGTGCTGCGACCAATCACAGGATTGCACCAAATCCGGCAGGCCGTCTCCGTTGATGTCGAAGAGGTCGCGGTCCGTTACGGTCACGCGAAAGGAAATCGGCTTGGGAAGGGGGTAGGTACTCGCTGAATGTCTCTGATCGGGAGATGCCCCAAAGTGTCGCGCGCTGACTCGACCCGCGCATCGGGCGCGATCGATAATCCGATGTCGAACCGTTGCGGCTCATTACACCTTCCGGGCGATGGTTCCGAGCCGGCCTGGCGGAAACGCGCCCGTGTTCCTCGCGTTGAGAAGTGCGGTCGGCCACGGCGCAATCGGGTTCGCAATGCGCGTGCCATCGGTGGCTATCGTCCGGATTTCTCCGATGAAAAAGCAGTGTCCGTCCGCCGATGTACTCCCAATGACAACTCGATCGACTCAACGTTTACGATATGCGACACATCGGGCTGACGCCCGCCCCGGCGCGCACTCGGGATCGGCGAGCGACCGCCCGGCTGCCTCCAGCCTGCGCCACGAATTGAGTCGAACGAGGATTCGCCGCAGCGCTGCGCTGGCGTCGTAGCGAAAAGAAAGTGCGGAATGGGCGCGAGCGTCGTTTCGTATGGCGCAGGTCGGCGCACGTGCCCCGGGGGATGCGCTGATGAGCCCGGTCAGGTGGAGAAGCACTGCGTTCGGCTAGTGAACTTGGAGGACGAAGGAAGGAAGGAAGGAAGGAAAAATCCCGGGAGTTGCTGCGGCAACCCGCCCCGCTGGCGACACGCGGGTACTCCCGGGATCGATGGTGCCTGGGTCCCCAGGCAAAACCACCGAGTGGCGGCGCACGAAGCGCCATGACCTCGACATCCCCGACCTGCCGCAGGCAGACCCCGCCGGAGCCATTCCGGCGGACCAACGGCACGACAAAGGACGACGCGGTCCGTCACCCAATGACCCGACCTAGAGGGTCACCACCTCACAAATCGCCAAGGGAATACACATCGTTGGACCACCTCCTCTCTCGGCGCCCCAACCCATGCAGGTCCCGATCCCTGCTGCCTTCGTCCAAGCCGCCGACTGCCCGACTCCGGCCTGGTTCGCCACCGCCGACTCCCGCTTGAGCCGCAGCGGCCACGGAGCTTGTGTGCGCTCGGAACCAGTGACGCGACATTAACACCACTACTCTCGATGTAAATGGAAATGTTGGGCGCGCGCCAGATTTTTCCTGCGGCAACGGTCTGCTAAGGAAGCGCCATGGGACGTAACCTCGACATCCGCCGCGCTGCAGGCTGAGCCGTGCGCCCCTACCACGCCGTTCGCCCGCTGCTCTTCCGCCTCGACCCCGAGCGCGCGCATCATCTCGCCGTCGGCGCCACCGCGACCCTCGAGAGCCTGCTACGCCTCGCGCGCTGGAATCCGCAGCCCACTACCGATCCGCGCCTGCAACAGCACATCTGCGGCATCGAGTTCCCCAACCCGATCGGCCTCGCCGCCGGCTTCGACAAGGACGCGCGCGCGCCGCACGCATGGCCGCTGTTCGGCTTCGGCTTTGCCGAACTCGGCACGATCACGCGCCATCCACAGCCAGGCAACCCACGGCCGCGCCTGTTCCGCCTGCCAGCCGATCGCGCGCTCGTCAATCGCCTCGGCTTCAACAACCGCGGCGCCGACGCCGCCGCAGCTCGCCTCGCCACCACCCTGCACCGCAAACGTCCACGGATTCCGCTCGGGATCAATCTCGGCAAGTCCAAGATCACGGCGCTCGCCGACGCGCCCGAGGACTATCGCTACAGTCTTGGCAAACTGTTCGCCCATGCGGATTACGTGACGATCAATGTCAGTTCGCCGAACACGCCCGGGCTGCGCGATCTGCAGGCCGAGGGCGAGTTGGCGCGCCTGATCCAAGTGACCAGAGAAGCGTGCCTGCAGCTGGCGCACACGCACGACTGCGCGCCGCGGCCGCTGTTCGTGAAGGTCGCCCCCGACCTCGACGACGACGCGCTCTCGCGCTTGGTTGAAGTCGTCCACGCCAACGAGGCAACCGGGCTGATCGCCACCAACACCACCATCGCGCGCACCGGGCTACGTTCCGCCTGCGATGAAGCCGGCGGGTTGAGCGGCGCGCCGCTGCGCGCGCGCGCCACCGAGGTCGTCCGCTTGCTGCGCCGCCGCGCGGGTGCAGCCATGCCGATCATCGGCGTCGGCGGGGTATTCACCGCCGAGGATGCCTACGAGAAGATTCGCGCCGGCGCCGACCTGGTGCAGATCTACTCGGCGATGGTCTACGAGGGTCCCTTTCTCGCCGGCAGGATCGCTCGCGACTTGGCGTGCCTGTTGGAGCGTGACGGCTACGCGAGCGTCGCGCGCGCAGTCGGTGTCGACGCCTGACGGCAGGTTGAAAGAGCAGGGGTGCCCTTCGACAAGCTCAGGGCGAACGGGATTTATGCGTCCGTTCCTGCTGCCCCGCTCCGCTCGTGGGTTCTCGACGGCTGCCCTGCACTGCTCTACAACCGGGCCTCGATGGCGCAACGTGGAGTCGCGGTCCTGATAATCGTACTGGTGCTGGTCGGACTCGCTTGGGCCGGCGGCGTCTTCGATGGGCTTCAGGATATCGACGCCATCCGCGCTGCGATCGAGGACGCGGGCGCTTGGGGGCCGGCGCTGTACATTCTCGCCGCGATGGCCGCGTTCACCGTCTTCATGCTGTCGTTTCCGGTGTGGGCAGCGGCGGCGGTGTGGCCGCCGCATCTCGCCTTCGCCTACTCGTTCGCTGCCGCCATCCTGGGGAGCATGCTCGTCTACTGCCTGACGGTCGCACTCGGCCGCGCGTGGGCACGCGAACGGGTGCCGCCCAGCCTCGCCCTGTGGGAGGCGCGGCTCGAGGCGCGCCCGATCGTCGCCTTGGTCTCGCTGCGGTTGCTGCTGTGGGCCAATCCGCTGGTGGACATGCTGCTCGCGGTGAGCCGGGTGCCGCCACGCGATTACGTGATCGGCACCGTGCTCGGGCTCGCCGGCCCGACGGCGTTCCAGGTGGGCATGGGCGCCGGCGGTAGTGCGCTGCTGTCGCACCTGGCCACGCGCGATATTCCCTGGTGGCAATGGTTGCTCGTCGTAGCGCTACTCGGCGCGATCGGCGCTGGCGCCCTACATTGGCGTCGGAAGGGATCGAACGCGTCGGACCGGTCGGACTCGTCTGAATTATCCGACGAGTCGGATTGATCCGACTCGCGCCGCGCGCCGAGAGTCGCTAGGAAGGGCCGGCGAATTGCGATCGAGGAGCGAGCCATGCCCGACTTCCAGTTTCAAGAAATGTTTCCGCACGGCGACGATACGACGTCCTACCGGCGCCTCGACGGCGACGGGGTCGCGGCCGACGTCTTCCGCGGAGCCCGCGTGCTCACCGTCGACCCGGCGGCGCTGACCCGGCTCGCCGCTGCAGCGGTGCGCGACGTATCGCATCTGTTCCGGCCTGGCCATCTGGCGCAGTTGCGCAAGATCGTCGACGACCGGGAGGCGTCGGACAACGACCGCTTCGTTGCCCTGAGCATGCTCAAGAACGCCAACGTCTCCGCCGGCATGGTGCTGCCGTCGTGCCAGGACACCGGCACCGCGATCGTCCTCGGCAAGAAGGGTCAGCAGGTGTGGACGGGCGGGGGCGACGAACAGGCGCTCGCCGAAGGCATCTTCAACACCTACACCGGCACCAGCTTGCGCTACTCGCAGATGGCACCGCTCAACACCTACGACGAGGTCAACACCGGCAACAACCTCCCGGCACAGATCGACATCTACTCGGTCGACGGCGACGAGTACCACTTTCTCTTCATCACCAAGGGCGGCGGCTCGGCGAACAAGACCTTTCTCTTTCAGGAGACCAAGGCGCTGCTCAACCCCAAGGCGCTGTCGACCTGGATCGACGCGAAGATCCGCACTCTGGGCACCGCCGCCTGTCCGCCCTATCACCTCGCAATCGTCATCGGCGGAACGTCGGCGGAGATGAACCTCAAGACCGTGAAGCTCGCGAGCTGCCGCTATCTCGACGACCTGCCGACGCAGGGATCGAAGCTCGGCCACGCGCTCCGCGATCTCGACCTCGAGGCCGAGGTCATGCAACTCGCGCAGCACAACGGCATCGGCGCGCAGTTCGGCGGCAAGTACTTCTGCCACGACGCGCGGGTGATCCGCCTGCCGCGCCACGGCGCGAGCTGCCCGATCGGCATCGGCGTATCGTGCTCGGCCGATCGCCAAGCGAAGGCCAAGATCACCGCGGACGGCGTCTTCCTCGAGCAGCTCGAGACCGATCCCGCGCACTACCTCCCGGATATCAAGGCGGAGAAGCTCGGCGGCGAGGTTGTCAAGATCGATCTCGGTCAGCCGATGAGCGCGATCCGCGCCACCCTGTCGCGCCACCCGACCAAGACCCGGCTCGCGCTCAGCGGCACGATGGTCGTCGCCCGCGACATCGCCCATGCCAAGCTGAAGGAGCGCATCGAGCGCGGCGAGGGGCTGCCGCAGTATGCCAAGGACCACCCGATCTACTACGCCGGCCCGGCGAAGACGCCGACGGGCTACGCCTCGGGGTCGTTCGGCCCGACGACGGCGGGACGCATGGATTCGTACGTCGACCTCTTCATGGAGCACGGCGGCAGCTTCGTGACGCTCGCCAAGGGCAATCGCTCCGCAGCCGTGCGCGAAGCCTGCAAGAAACACGGCGGCTTCTACCTCGGCTCGATCGGCGGCCCCGCGGCGATTCTCGCGCAGGACAACATCCGCAAGGTCGAGGTGCTCGAGTACCCCGAACTCGGCATGGAAGCGGTGTGGAAGATCGAGGTCGAGGACTTCCCCGCCTTCATCGTGGTCGACGACAAGGGCAACGATTTCTTCGCGCCGCGGTAACGGGCCGCGATCGTTGCGACTCTGCGAACTTAGGATCTGGGCAGGCGTTGCATGGACTACGAAATCATCCGCAACTTCGCCATCGCGCTGCTGATCGGCGCGCTGGTCGGCATCGAGCGCGAGAAGCGCCGCCTCGCGGAGAAGACCGCGAGCGTCGGCGGCCTGCGCACCTTCATCGTGATGGCACAGATCGGCGCTGTCGCGGCTTTCATCGGTCAACAGATCGGCAGCCCCTGGATCTTTGCCGCAGCCATACTCGCCGCCACCACGACGCTCACCGCCGCCTACCTCGCCAACGTCCGCAACAAACCCGATAGCGTGGGCCTGACCACCGAATTCGCTGCCATCGAAGTCTGCCTCCTGGGCGGACTCTGCACCATTGGCATGCCCGAACTCGCGGTCGTTCTCGGGGTCGTCACCGCTGCGGTCCTCGCCTACAAGCAACCGCTGCACGGCTTGGTCGACAAGCTGGGCTGGGACGACATCTTCGCGGGGCTGCGCTTGCTGATCGCAACGTTCATCGTCTTACCGCTCCTGCCGAACCGCACCATCGACCCGTGGGACGCGTTGAACCCCTACGCGCTCTGGCTATTGGTGATCTTGATCTCGAGCCTCTCGCTGGTGGGCTACGTTGCCACCCGGTGGCTCGGCCCCGGACGCGGCGCCGCACTCATGGGATTGACGGGCGGTCTCGTATCGTCGACAGCCGTTACCCTCAGTTTCGCGCGGCAAAGCCGTGATCTCCCACGGACGGCATCGGTCAACGGGCTCGCCTGTGGGATCCTTCTCGCCTGGACGGTGATGTGCGCCCGGGTGTTGATCGAGATCGCCATCGTCTACCCTCCGCTGCTCGCACCAGCCTGGCTGCCGTTCACCGCGATGGGCGTCACGGGTGCTGCGCTTGCTGGTGCCTTCTATCACTGGAGCGTGCCGCCGCGACGCGCTGAAGCGGCGGCCGAAGATGTGCCGCTGCGCAACCCGTTCAGCCTGCGCGCGGCAAGCCAATTCGCGCTGGTGTTCGCCGCGGTGCTGTTGCTCGTGCGTCTCGTCGCCGAGAACGCGTCAGCGGGAGGTACCTATGCCGTCGCGGGGATCGCCGGCATCACGGACGTCGACGCGATCACGCTGTCGCTGGCGCAGCAGGTGCGTCGCGGCTTCGACCCGGCGACGGCGGCGACCGCGATCGTCATCGCCGCATTCACCAACACGGCTGGAAAGTTCGCGTTGACCGCAGTCCTCGGCAGCGCCGCACTGCGACCGCGCCTCGCCGCAGCCACCGCAGCGATCTTTGCCGCCGGGCTCGCCGGCCTCTACTTCGGGTGAACCGCGCCAACGGGCGTTGCCCTCACGCCGCCGGGCGAAGGTGCCGTTCGCGCATCAGCAGGAACAGCGGAAACGCACAGGCGAACGCGACCACGAACGTCAGAACCACGTAGATCCAGGCGTAACGCATTCCCAGCCGGCGCGCCTCGGCGAGGAGCCAGACGACGAACGTGATGCAGGCGATCGCCAGGTCGACAGTGAACGACGAAGTCGCCGCGTTGACCCAAAGGGCGCTGATGAACTCCGGTCCGCCGGCCCCGGTCGCCATGAACTGCAGGTTGAAATACCAGGGTACGACAGCCCCGACGACCGCGAGCGCGGCGTAAATCATCTCTCTCGTCGACATCGATTCCTCCCCTGAAGCGCTGCAGGTGTACCAGGAAATGTTGGGAACGGAGTAATACCCGACCGGGGCTGGACTGCAGCGAATCCCCATCCCTGGGGACGTGGACGTCTCGTTCTTCTTCAGCTTGGTAGGCAATCGCGGCGCTGCCGCGGGCGGGCGGGACGCCCGCGGTCCCAGGCGCGGGCGGGCGGGACGCCCGCGGTCCCAGGCGCGGGCGGGCGGGACGCCCGCGGTCCCAGGATGGATGTTTGCTCGGCAGGCGATAAACGCTAACTTCGCGCCGTGTCCGGACTCGCGATCGCTGCTGCCGTGCTCGCTGCTGTCCTCGCCGTCGCGCTGCGCCACCTGCGGCGCCGACGTGAGGATCGCGCCCGTCCCGGCGCGACCGCGGACAATGCACTGCCGGTCGCGCGCTTCGACGAGATCGACGCGGCCGTGGGCGTCGAACGCTGCCGCTGCAACGGGCGCTTCCGCGTCATCGGCGAGGGATCGCAGCAGCGCGGCCATGTCCGGCTGCGCGTCGTCCAGCTCGAATGCGACGACTGCGGCGCCGAGCGTCGGATCCACTTCGACGTGACCGCCATCTTCCACTGACTTGCGCCAGCCTTGACCCGCAGAGCGACTCGGATATTTTCAGCCGAGGCTTACCGCAACCACCGAGTGAAGGACCGATGCCAACCCGATCGTTCAAGGTCCACGTGACCAAAGACTACCTGAAGTTCAACGCCGCCCACTTCATCGCGTACCCGGGCTTTCGCGAGGCGCTGCACGGGCACAACTACCGAGTCTCGGTCAACATCGAGGGCGCCCTCGGTCCGCAGGGATACGTCGTCGACTTCGGCATCGTCAAGAAGGCAGCGCGAGCGATCTGCGAGCGTCTGAACGAACGCACCATCCTGCCGATGCAGAGCGACTGCCTGACCTTCCGCGAAGAGGGCAAGCAGCTGTTCGTCCGCTACGAGGACGACGAGTTCAGCTTTCCGCTGAAGGACGTCATCCAACTGCCCATCGTCCACAGCTCTGCCGAGGAACTCGCGCGCTACTTTTCGGGGGAACTGCGGATGGAACTCGCCCGTATCGGTATCGACGGTCTGCACGCAATCGAGATCGGCGTCGCCGAGACACCTGGCCAGGCAGCGTACTACCGCGAGGAGTTGTGAGTTCCGCCGCGCCGCTTCTGGCCGCGCTGCTGCTACTCGCACCGGGCTGCACCCAACCGCTTCCCGAACCGGAGTCGGCAGCGGCGCGCCTCTACGCCGAGCGCTGCCAGGGCTGCCACGGGCTCTTTGCTCCGCACAGCATGACCGCGGCGATGTGGCAATTTCAGGTAGGACGCATGCAAGGGGAGATGGTCCGCCGTGGCGTTGCCCCGCTCAACCCCGACGAGATGAAAACGATACTCGACTATCTGGCCCGTCACAGCGCGGGCCACGAGAGGCAACCATGAAGATCGCGTTGACGACCCAGGATCCGAACAAGCTCAAAACAGATGTTCTCTTCTTCGCCGTCGGATCGAACTGGCGACTGGACCTCGTCGCGCTCGACGCGGCCGTCGGCGGCCGCTTGCTGCCCGAGTTGGACCGACAACGATTCCAAGCCGCACGCGGCGAGAGCGCCACCTTTCAGACACAAGGGGCGCTGGCGTGCGGGTATGTCGTCATCGTCGGCATCGGCGACGGCGCGGGCTTCGCGCCGTGGTACGGGGTCGCGCAAACGATCGTCAACCGCTCGGCCGAGTTCAAGGCGAGCGAGGCCGTGGTGGCCTTCGCCCACAAGCACGAGTTCGCCGCGGTGCTCGAACTCATCGGCGAAGGGCTGCTCCTGAGCGACTACCGGTTCCAACAGTTCAAGAGCCGCCAATCGCAGCAGGCGCGCCTCGGCAACGTGAAGCTCGTCGTGCCTTCGGGCGAAAAGAGCCTGCGCGCCGCGCTCGAGCGCGGCCAGAGCTGCGCGCGGGCGACGTGCTATGCGCGCGATCTGGTCAATCTGCCGGCAGCCAATGCAACGCCGTCGTTTCTCGCCAAGCAGGCGCGCGCCATCGGCCGCAGCCAGAAGCTCAGCGTGAAGGTTCTCGACGCCGCAGCAATGAAGCGCCTCGGCATGGGCGCCGTCCTCGGCGTCGCCCAAGGCAGTGCCCAACCGCCGGTGTTCCTCGAACTCGTGTACAAGCCCGCGAAGCCCGCGCAACGCAGAATCGCCATCGTCGGCAAAGGGGTGACATTCGACAGCGGCGGCCTGTCACTCAAGCAGGCGAGCGGCATGGAATCGATGAAACGCGACATGGCAGGCGGCGCCGCGGTACTCGGCGTGATGAGCGCGATCCGCGACTTCGCCCCCGCGGTCGAGGTGCGCGCCTACGTCCCCGCCACCGAGAACATGCCCGGCAGCCGTGCCATCAAGCCGGGCGACGTGCTCACGGCGCTCAACGGCAAGACGATCGAAGTGCTCAATACCGATGCCGAAGGACGCCTGATTCTCGCCGATGCCCTTTCGTACGCCGTCGCAAAGAAACCCGACGTCATCATCGACCTGGCAACCCTGACCGGCGCCGTACGCGCCACCTTCGGGCCGCGCTACGCCGCGGTCCTCGGCACCGACCGCGCGCTGATCTCCGACCTGCTCGCCGCAGGCGTTCACTGCGGCGAATTGCTTTGGGAACTGCCGCTGATCGACGAGTATCGCTCGGACATCGACAGCAGCGTCGCCGACATCAAGAACATGGGCAACGGCTACGCCGGGACCATCGTCGCCGCGCTGTTCCTGCGCGAATTCGTCGGCACCGTGCCGTGGGCGCACATCGATTTCTCGAGCACAGTGGTGGCGAGCAAACCATTTGCCGGACACCCAGCGGGCGCCACCGGCTTCGGTGTCCGCACGCTTCTGCGCTACCTCCGCTCGGCATGAACGTGCGAACGTTCGCGCCTTCGGAAGTTTGCCGCCCATAGCCGGCTGACGTACTCTGCCGCCATGGCATCGAGCTTCGGACACCTGTTTCGCATCTCCACATTCGGCGAGTCGCACGGCGGCGGCGTGGGCGTCGTCGTCGACGGCTGTCCGCCGCGCTTGCCGCTCGCCATCGAGGAGATCCAGCGCGACCTCGACCGGCGCCGTCCGGGCCAGAGCAAGATCACCACGCCACGCCAGGAGGCAGACCGGGCGGAGATACTATCGGGGGTGTTCGAAGGGGTGACGCTCGGCACACCGATTGCGATCCTGGTGCGCAACGAGGACGCGCGACCGCAAGCGTACGAGGACTTCAACGATACCTACCGGCCGTCGCACGCCGACTACACCTACGAAGCCAAGTACGGCATTCGCAATTGGCAGGGGGGCGGACGCGCCTCGGCGCGCGAGACGATCGGCCGCGTCGCCGCCGGCGCGATCGCGCGCAAGATGCTCGCCGGCGCCGCCAACGTCGAAGTGCTCGCGTGGGTGAGCCAGGTGCACACCATCGCTACCGAGATCGATCCGAGCAGCGTATCTCTGGAGCAGGTCGAAGCGAACATCGTGCGCTGTCCCGACGCGGCAGCCGCCGAGGCGATCATCGCGAAGATCGACACCGCGCGCCGCGCCGGCGACTCGCTCGGCGGCGTCGTCGAGTGTGTCTGCCGCAACGTACCGGTCGGGCTGGGCGAGCCGGTGTTCGACCGCCTGGAGGCCGATCTCGCCAAGGCGATGCTGTCTTTGCCGGCGACCAAGGGCTTCGAGATCGGCAGTGGTTTCGCCGGGGTGCAGCTCACCGGCATCGAACACAACGACCCGTTCTACACCGACGCGCGCGGCCGCGTGCGCACCACGACGAACCACTCGGGCGGCGTGCAGGGCGGCATCAGCAACGGCGAAGACATCTTCTTCCGTGTCGTCTTCAAGCCGACCGCGACGATCCGTCAGGCGCAGCAGACCGTGAACCAAGCCGGCGAGGCCGTGACCCTCGAAGCGAAAGGGCGGCACGACCCGTGCGTCCTGCCGCGCGCCGTGCCCATGGTCGAAGCGATGGCCCTACTGGTGCTCGCCGACCACTGGCTACGCCAGCGGGCCATCGCTGCGGCGTGAAGCGGAATTTTCAGAACTGAATCTTCGGCACCTGCTGCGCCTCCGCGGGCGCCTCGAAGTACGTCTCCGCTGGAAAGCCGAGCAGGCCGGCATAGAGACTGCGCGGAAGCTGCTTGATCGACGTGTTGTAGGTCCGCACGGTCTCGTTGTAGCGCCGTCGCTCGGTGGCGATGCGGTTCTCCGTTCCCGCGAGTTCGTCCGACAGCCGCGCGAACTGGCCGTCGGCCTTCAGATCGGGGTAGCGCTCGCCGATCGCCAACAGCCGCGACAGCGCCGAGCCGACCTCATTGGCAGCCTCGATCTTGTCGCTGCGCGACCCGGCGCCGATCAATTTCGAGCGCGCCTCGGCGACGGCGACGAAGATCTCCTTCTCGTGCGCGGCGTAGCCCTTGGTCGTCTCGAGCAGATTGGGGATCAGGTCGTTGCGCCGCTGCAGCTGATTTTCGACCTGCGCCCACGCCGCCTCCACACCCTCCTTGAGGGTCACCATTTCGTTGTAGCCACAGCCCGAAGCCGACGACAGCACCAACAGCGTCAACCCCGCGCCGATCAACCGGCGTGCCCATCGATCAATCTCAGCCATCAAAATATCTCCTCCAATCGAAGCCACTAAATCCGAACCCCGAACCCATCCGTCACCACCGCCCCCCCGCCCCACCGCCACCAAACCCGCCTCCCCCGAAGCCCCCGAACCCACCGCCGCCACCACCGCCGAGGCCGCCGAAGCCGCCACGACCGAAACCACCATGCCCGAAGCCGCCGCGCCGCCGGCTCGATCCGCCTCCGAGCAACATCATCGCAAGCACAGGATTACGCACGATGACGAACAGCACCGCGAGAAACATTGCGAAAAGAACCGCCATCGCCAGCGGCGATAGCTGCTGCTCCGGCGCGCGCCGCACCGGCAGCTTGCCGGTGAGTTCCACTCCGGCGTCGGTCGCAATCCGCGCCGCCATCTCCGCCGTGGCCGCCATGATCCCGCCGGCGTAATCGCCCCCGCGAAACGCGGGAGTGATCAGGCGATCGCGAATCGCCCCAACCCTACCGTCGGGCAGCGGCCCCTCGACACCGTATCCGGTGAGGATGAACATCTCGCGGTCGTCGACCGCGACCAGGAACACGATGCCGTTGTCTTTCCCGGCTTCCCCCGGTTTCCAGTCCTCGGCAATCTTCATCGCGTAATCGAAAGCGCTCAGCGGCTGCGTCGACCGCACGACGACGATCGCGATCTCCGCTCCTGTCTTCGCCTGCAACTCGCCGATCAGCGCATTCAAAGCCTGCCGCGACGTCGCATCGACGACACCAACGTTGTCCGACACGAAGCCCTGTGTCGCGGGCACCGTGGGCTCGACCGCCGCCGCGGGCGCGCGCCCCCCGGAAGCGGCGAGCAGCGCGACGAAAGCCAGCGCCGCCAACGTTGCCAAGCGCAGGCACCTGCGCTGCTCAAGCACTCGTGTCCTCCTCCGGTGCCGGTGGTAGGGCTGCGCGGTCGACCAGATCGACGAGCCTCTCGATGTCTTCGAGGTAGTCGGCAAACATCGCCACCGCGTCGCGCGTCCAGCGCCGCTCCCCGAGCTTGACGCCGAGCACCTCGCGCACCGCCGGCAACGGCAGCGCGAACTCCTCCTCGAACCGGTCGAGCATCAGCACTGCGCTTGGCGGGCGCCGCACATTGCGGAAGCGCAGCAACGCTCGCATCACGACGAGGAAGGGCGTGACCGATTCGCGCAGGATCTCTTCGACCTGCTTTCGCTTGCCGCCCGATTCGGCAAACAACACCTGCAGGCGGAGGAGCTTCGCGCGCGATTCGTACTCGAGCTGGTGGAGGAGGTGATCGAAATCGACGGCGATCTCGGCAAAGAGGTCCACCCCGACGAGCACCCGGTGGTCGGCCTGGATCTCCAGAATCTCCATCGGAAACACGTCGACCGCGCGCTCAACGAATGCACGGTCAACGAACAGCGGTGTCGACGCTCCGAGCCGGTGCCACGCCGGCAGGCGCGCCGCGAGGGCTTGCAGGTGGCTGACAGAGATCGATTCCAGGACGATCGCGAAATTCAAGTCGGACGATCCGGCGACGAAGTCCGCGCCGGCGGCGCTACCGTAGAGCACCACGCTGACGAGATCCGTACCGAACGCCGTGCGCGCTTCTTCGGTGATGCGCGCAACCGCCTCTTCTGTCTTCGCATCGAGCATGCACCCGGAGCATAACCCAAAATGCGGACGGCGCGGAACGCGTCGGGCCCGAGCGCCTACGGGATCTCGGGATCCATCATCGGCGTCCAGTTGCCGAGGCAGAGCGCGCCGTCGGCGACCAGGGTGGCGCCATTGATGTAGGCGGCCGCCGGAGAGCACAGGAAGAGGATGATCGCGGCGATCTCGTCGGCCTCGGCGAGGCGATGCGCCGGCACATCCTGCACCGCGACTGCCTCGTAGTTCTCGACCTCGGCGCGCGCGAACTCCTCTTCGTGTAGTCCGGCCGTCGACACCGAGCCCGGTGCGAGGGCGTTGATGTTCACGCCGCGCCGGGCCCAGTAGTACGCCAGCGACTTGGTGAGGTTGATCACCCCGGCGCGCGCGGCACCGGAGTGGGCGAAGGCCGGGCCACCGCGCTCGAGGGAGTAGATGTGCACGACGTTGACGATCGCCCCGCTGCGGCGCTCGACCATCGTCGCTCCGAAGCGGCTGCACATATTCCAGGTGCCGTTGAGGTTGAGGTCAACCACCGCGCGCCAGCCGTTGTCGCTGATGCCACTCGGCCGCGCCGGGAACTGGCCGCCGGCGTTGTTGATCAGACAGTCGACGGCGCCGAAGCGTTGCAGCGTCGCCGCCAGCAGGGCATCGACCTGCTCGACCTTGCGGATGTCGGTCGGCAGCGCGAGACACGCAACGCCCAACGCCTCGATCTCCGCCCGCGTCGGTTCGAGATTCTCGACCTTGCGGCTGGCGATGACCAGGTTCGCGCCAAGCCGCGCGAACGCGAGCGCCGTCTGCTTACCGATCCCCCGCCCGCCGCCACTCACCACGACCGTCTTGCCCGCAAAGAGACCGGGAGCGAAGCACGCCAATGCCTGGTTGCCGAAGTCCATTCGCGACGAGTGGCACGGCGGGGACGGGTAAGCAAATGGGAGCGAACGGCCAGCGGGCAGCTGCCGCCAGTCGCTGCCACCTCGTCGAAACGCGAATCCGGCTCCAACCCATACCAGCCCGTTGAAAAACCCTGGGGTGCCCTTCGACAGGCTCATGGCGAACGGGAAATTGCTTTGGAATCAGCGGGAACTTCCGATCGTGCTGAGCTTGTCGAAGCACGTGCTGGCGATTTTCAACGGCCCACTAGGCGTCCGCGCGGGGGACGCGAGCGTGGTGAGCATGGGCCGCCTACCTCCGAGCGCAGGGCTGGATCCTTACCCTCTCCCCGTCGTCCCCGCGCAGGCGGGGACCCAACCCCGCCGCCTCCAGCACCGGCCCGCGCAGCCGCTGCGAACCGATACACCTCCCCGGCCGGGTGCAACCGGCTCGGTAGTCGAAGGGGATCGCCCCCCTTGCCGCCGTACCAGGCCCGCAGGGCGCTTTCGCATGACGCAAAGGGGACACGAACCAATGCCGCCAAAGGCGGCCCTCCGGGTGCTTCGCACAATGGTGCCTGTCCCCGATGTCCCGCCGAATGACGCCAATGCCTGGTTGCCGAAGTCCACCCGCGACGAGTTGCACGGCAGGAACGGGGAACCTCCAACCCCTAGGCCCCCGCGTCCGCGAGGGAAACGCGAGCGTGGTGAGCATGGGCCGCCTACCTCCGAGCGCAGGGCTGGATCCTTACCCTCTCCCCGTCGTCCCCGCGCAGGCGGGGACCCAACCCCGCCGCCT
>Ga0163144_10016398_pt1 | contig 15182 bp, 15 predicted proteins | sample OliLak19BULKMAT1_FD_123175 | JGI IMG/M metagenome (GOLD analysis project Ga0163144, IMG submission 123175) | Freshwater microbial mat bacterial communities from Lake Vanda, McMurdo Dry Valleys, Antarctica - Oligotrophic Lake LV.19.BULKMAT1 | ecosystem: Environmental > Aquatic > Freshwater >... | reverse complement strand
TTTAACACGAATGACGGAAATTCATTTTCTTCCAGATATTCAGTGGGAAAAAAAGTTCCGACAAATGAAGAGCCCGGCATAGAAATCAGTGATTATCCGATGAGAGCGAACATTGCGAGATGGAGGGCACAGAGTTTGGCGATGAAGTCATTCATGATCGCCCACACCAGTTGCACAGCGGCCAGGCACCCGCAAGTATCTTTTTCAGAAGTTTTGGAGCTCATTGACCTGATCCTGTATCAATAATCTCAACCTGTTGGACTCCACTTGCTCGCTGCAGACGCTGTTGAGCAGCAAGTCCGGTGGTCCAGAATCCGGGGAGCACTTCAGGGTTCATATGATTTCACATCCGTCTGCATTGACAAATACCAGTCCATCTGGCAAATAACCGCACCTCGCACAAAGCCGCTGAAAAGGAATCTCTCCCGTGGATGAAGACGTCATCAGAGATCATCTGGAAAAACCTTTCCACTACGGCATCGTTCAAAATCCTTCAATCGTCTGGTCAAAACGCAATCCTGCCTGCGGCGACGAAGTGACATTGTCACTTCGCATCTCGAACGAAATAATTGTGGAAGCATGGCACCAAGTCCGTGGATGTATGCTCTGTAAAGCAGCCGCCTCGATTCTTTGCGAACACTTGCAGAACGTACCCGTTGGGCAGGCTCAGGAGATTTCCGATAGTGATATCGTTCAATGGACCGGCATCAATATCACGCCTGGAAGAAAAGGCTGTTGCGCGTTGCCTGTTTGGACACTGCACGAATTACTCAACAAAGGAGTTCAAGCTCGGGCGAATTAACTTCAGGCTTGCGTATTCTGTTTCGATCATTGAGGGTTCGAGTACCACACAAATTCCTGCGTTCTACAACAACCAGAGTGCCATCGCCTGAAAGTTGAAAAAAGAATGTTGTCAGACATTCCCAATTCAATTGCAAGCACGTTTTCCGGACTTCAGATTTTTGCGATCAATACAGAGATAGTCTGATATCGCAGAAGTTGTTCCAAGTTCACCATTAACATTAAGCGATTGTAAAATGAACGAGATTTGCGTTATAGGATTTCCGTCCCGCCTTGGAGGTGCCGATACCGAACTCGATCATCAAATCAGAGTTTGGCAGGCGCTCGGATTGAAAGTTCACCTGATCCATACAGGGCCGCTGGATGATAATCTGCGCGCAATGAAGATGGAAGACAGAGGTTGTATCATACACACACCCTGCGATTGGAGTTCCTGCAAAGGAATGCATGCCATTTCATACTGCAACGGCGACTTTTTGAAGAGCCTTGAGGCCATCCGAATTTACGCGAAGTCAACGACATTTGTAAATTGCATGACATGGCTTTTTGATCTGGAAAAGGAGATGCATCGCCGAGGGTTGATAGATGTGTTTCTGTATCAGACAGATCACGCACGTGAGAAGGTGCAGGCGGAATTGCTCGAAATAAACTCGAACTTTCGCTGGCAAAAAGTGCGTCCTTATTTTCACATTGACGATTTTCCGTTATACCGAGACCGTCCCGAGGATAGGTTTCGCTTTGCCCGAATTTCCCGAGAGGATGAGGGAAAGTATCACCAGGCTCAACTGTGGGTCTATGAGACGATGGTTTCTCCGGTTCTGAAGGAAGGAGTGATGTTGGGAGTCAATGACAAGATTCGCGAGAAGATCGGGCGAGAACCAAATTGGATCACAACATATCCGGCTGGCGGACATTCTGTGCAGGAAGTCTATCGAGACGCCCACTGCATCATTCAGATGTCCGACACGTATGAGAACCTGCCAAGAGTCGGCTTCGAAGCCATGGCCAGCGGATGTCTGCTGATCGTCGATGATCGCGGCGGTTGGCGTGAAGAAGTCCTGCACGGCCAGACAGGATTTTTGTGTAAGGATCAGCGCGAGTTCGTGTATTACTCCTCACGAGCGGCGTTTGAACGCGAAGAACGAAAGTTTATGGTTTCTAATGCAAGACAATGGCTGGAAGCAAATTGGGGAATGGAGCACGCAAAAACAGAATGGTCTGAGTTCTTTACCTTCCTTGAACAGTTGTAAACCTGATTTTTAATTGTGATCCGGGGCTCTGCGGGAAAATGTCATGGTCAAAATTCTGGCGGGCTTCTATACGAACAACAAAGTGCGGGCAAGCCTTCTCGGGCAAAGCATAAGATGTCTTCAACTGGCTGCAGCCCAAGCTAATGTGATACCAGTGATAAGTTCCTGGCAGCACATATCAGGACATAATTGTCGGAATCTCATCAGTCATTTTCAGATTTCCCAACATGGCCACCTCAATATTTTGCTGCAGCTGAATCAGATTGCGCATTCCGTACAGGAATCATGGGATTATTTTTCGTTCTGTGAGCATGACTGCCTCTACCCGGAAAAGTATTTTTTCGAGCTTTGCGAGATTTTATCCAATACGGGATCTCCCGGCGTGGCGAGCGCGAATCACATTGGTCTGCGTCCAAACGGTTACGCCAAATGCTGGAATCCAACACACCCTTTGTTTGCAATGGTTGTGCGAAAGGATGTCCTCCTGAAATCACTTCACGAAAAACTCAAAGAATGCGTCCTCAATGGATGGTGTTGCATTGAACCGGATGACCGCACTGGCTGGCTTATCCGAAATCCAAATAATGAAATCACTCCGATCATCCACGTGAATATGAACACCACCAGTTCAAATCATCATCTGACCAATCATTACGATTGCTATTCGATGTCCGACCTGACGGAAGAACTTCCCTATTGGGGACATCACAGTCAATTTCAGATCTTTACGGACAAAGAAGTACATGATACGTCAATACCCCTGATCGATTCCGCGACTTCGCGGATCGTTGCTGCGTGGTACGGTGATTTCGCCAGCAATCGAGTTGTATCGTATTTGCATGTATTTCAGAAACAGGATTTCTCCGGGCTTTTTCAAGTTAACAACCGCGATGCTGGCTCGGACCCTGCGCCCGGTGTCATCAAAGTATTGCGTCTTGAGGTGATTACAAATGAATCTGCGACCCTTCAATTCGAGTTCAGTGAGAACTCGGTATTCCGACTGTGACTTTTTTCCCGTGTCCAGATAGGCCCATGTAATGCGATGTTTCAAGGGCGTGGATTCCGGGTGTGTACGTTTTATGTCATCATGATCTGTTCGGTACCGTCGATCTTTTTTCATCGTAGAGGTTGCGTTTGAAGTATTCCATTTGACAATTCAACGAGGAGCGTCACATGTGGGTTTATTTGACAAATCGGGACTGTCTTTCGCCCGTCCAGCAGATGGTGTCGCGACTGCAACAGTGTGACGAGGTCGACGAGATTGTTATTGTCGATTGTGGCTCGACATATCCTGATCTACTGGACTGGTACGCAATGGCTCCGGCAAAGATTGTCCGGTGCGAAAATCTGGGATCCCAAGGAGCTTGGCAGGTCATGCAGGATTCTCAGGATTTTTATGCGGTCAGTGACGCCGATCTGGATCTTACGAATGTTCCAAATGACTTTCTGACGAAACTTCGGAACGGCTTGATTGACCATCCGCGTTACATAAAAGCGGGGCTGTCCCTTGCGATAGACGATCTGCCTCTGGATTCTCCGTTCCGTGAAGAAGTCATCGGACATGAATCGCAATTCTGGACCGAGCGACTGGATGTTGATTGGTATGAAGCAGCAATTGACACGACATTCGCGGTATATCGTGAAAGAGCGTGGCAATGGTATTCTCCCAGTTTGCGCGCTGCTCCTCCTTATACGGCGAGGCACCTTCCGTGGTATCTATGTGAATCCACATTGCCCAAAGAGTGGTTGTGGTACTTTCAGAGATGTGCAACTGACACCCACTGGTCGTCGCGGTTTCGTAACATTCTCCCAAAAACGAGTGAAGTTGCACAAGCTCATCAGAACAAAGAGACAAATCCGGCGACAGATGATTACTCACCCGCCAAGATGACAATTGAGCCGATGATCATTCCGGACGAATCCCTAAGAACATTTTGCAACCGACAGATCGAAGCGCATGGAATTCACAGTCCAACAGCACTCGCCAAGTCGATACCATTTCCCTTTAGGCCATTAATTTCGATTTGCGTTTCAGTAAAGAATCGATCGAGAATGCTGCATGAGGGGTGCCTGCTGGAAAATTTTCCACGTACAGTCCGATCCATCTCCGATCTGGCAGAAGTCTTGGGTCCCATTGAATTAATTGTGGCCGATTTTCACTCAGACGATTGGCCGCTTTCGCAATGGCTGGTTTCTGCGGGCAACTTACGTGTGAAAATCATTACGGTAGACGGAGATTTTTCACGTGGTCGAGGGCTCAATGTCGCTGCCAGCCACGCCAGCTGCGATCGCCTGTTTTTCACGGACGCGGATGTTATTGTTGGCCTCGAAGCAATTAAACGCGGCCTGAGCAGCATTGAGCGTGGTGTTGTTCGATTCCCTATATTCCGATACCTTGATATCGAGAACCGAGAACTGGATTTTGAAGACTACAGTTATGGGCTGACATTTCTCACGAGCGAACTGGCGCAAAGAAGCGGCGGAGTGCCTGAGTTTTTCAGTTGGGGTGGCGATGATAACATATTCTACGACCGCCTGGCCCCGCTCGCTGTAATTGAGAGAGAACGGGACGGAGACCTTCTCCATCAGTGGCATACTGAATCATCAAAACATCACCATCACGTTCGCCCTCGAAAATACGACTATGAGAACTATGTCAAACACACTGCGGAATCTCAGTTTGCGGTATTCAGTATTGAGCATCCGGATTGGAGTGGGGAAATTCGCGAGATCGTACTCTGGAAGGATGGTCGTTTTGAAAGACCAGGCATCGATTGTGGAACTTACCTATACGAACCTGGGCAACATCTCACATTGAAATGGGATCGGTGGAACGCAGAAATCCTGCATTGGGACGAAGTCAGTCGCTCTTATCGCGACTATCAAAGAGGTGTCATCGCTAAGCTCCGAATACACCCTCACGGCTATTGGATCTCGCAAGACGGCATTGACCAGCAGGCGTTCGATCAGTCCGTATGCTCCACGTTGACACAATTCTTTAAGAGCCACGGTGCGAGTGTGGTCGATTTTGGATGCGGCAATGGAGCGTAAGTGCGAGCATTCTCTGCTGCTGGCCTCAGATGCGACGGATATGATGGAAACCCACTGACAGAGCGGCTGACTGACGGTGCGTGCAGGGCTCTCGATCTTTCTTTGCCGGTGGAACTGGGAACCACCTATGATTGGGTGCTTTCTCTCGAAGTCGGTGAACATATTCCAAGTGAGTTTGAAGACTCCTTTCTGGGAAACATTGATCGCCACAACCGAAAGGGAGTTATTTTGAGTTGGGCCATCCCTGGCCAGGGTGGATATGGACATATCAACGAACGAAGCAACGACTACATCAAGAAGAGATTTATCGACATGGGATATTCTAACGACAACGTTCTTGAACAGCAGTTAAGGGACAGAACTTCCAACTGCTGGTGGTTTCGAAATACAATTATGGTTTTTCGCCGTAAATAGTTGACGCCTCACCGCTATACCTAAGGTTCTGCAGCCTGACATTTTCGACCTAAATCAGAACTTGACGATGTGTATTGCCGTCTTGTGGCAGCAGCGTCAGCTGGAGAAACTTTCGTCGGGCAGATTGATGTCGCAATACGGATCCAGATGAAGATCCATTAGCCCGACCACCGGCCCGCTTGAGATCCTCATCGAATTCCAGCCCGACAGAGCAATGCACTTCTTGCCCGGCAATACTTCGACGCTCAGAGCCCCGCCGGAAGCCGCCAACAAAGGCAGGTTTGGGAGTGCAAGGCAGGCCATCACTCAGTGGGCCAGCTGCGGGCAGTGGGTCCGCTTCTGGCATTCAGTCGATTGTGGACAGCAGTTACCGGCCAGCAGACATGTCAGCCGGCAAGCATCGCCTTCGTCGTCCGGCATCCATCGGGGGCCCCCTGCGTGGCGAGCCCCAATGGATGCCAGCCGACGAAGGCAGGTCGAATGCCCCCCCAGCAGATCAGCCCCAAAAAATGTTTTGCTCAGCGTTCACTTTTTAGAGCACATTTTCCAGGCGACATTTCACAACACCTGTGATACACGATCTTTGACATTCAGGTACGGGTAGAAGAACTCACATCGGCACTCATGGACGCGCAGCCAGCATCTCGGACTGGAAATCGGCGTGCGTGAGTACCGGTGGTGCAACATTCGGTTTTACGGTGGTTTTTCTGTTTTCCTGTATCCTGTTTGGAGATCATTACATGACCAATCTTGTGCGGGCTTCCCGCGAATTGTTTTCCCGAACGCCTGATGAGACGTTCGATTCCTTTGACCAGCTCTCTCAGTACTGCAGCACACTGCAGGAACATTCCGTCGATCGCTGGGAACCACCGGAATCGGTGAATCCCGCCATCTTGGATAACGGCCAGCTGGGTCTGACTGTCGGCTCGACCGGCCAGTTCCAGTTGAATGACTGGTCGTTCAACCAGCTCTGCGGTTTGGCCCGTGTCGATAAGCTGACGCTCAATCGACTGCGGATCGAAACCGCCCTTCAGGCCTTGAGCGAGACGCTACCTCGTGGTCGTAAGCCACTGCAAGTGCTGACGACCGATGACCGAGTCCGCTCGGTTCATGGTGCCAGTTACACGCGGCTCTACAACTCAGAACTCCTGGACATGGTTCGCTATCGTGCAGGGGATTTCGTGCCGCCCCAGAAAGGATTCAATGGGGCCACCGGTTTGTATGCCGGTGAGCAGGACATGTTCTGCTTCCTCATTGATCCCACGGGCTGGGTGGAAATTGGCGGTGAGTCGTTTGCTCCGGGATTCTTCATTTGGAATTCCGAAGTCGGACGACGCACCGTTGGTATCGAGACGTTTTGGTTTCAGTCGATCTGTTCAAACCACATTGTATGGGACGCGATGGAGGTCACGACGTTCAGTCGCAAACACACGGCTAACGTGCATGACGCATTGCCGGAGATCACTGGTCTGTTGGATCAGCTGGTCAAATCCCGCGATCAGCGTCGCGATGCGTTTGTGCGGCAGATGACGGCCTCTCAGACGACTGTTCTCGGCGATGACCGCGAAGCCACTTTGAAAGCGCTGACCGGGAAGGGGATTCCTCAAAATTCCATCCGCGAGGCTCTCAATATGGTGACAGCCAATGGATCACGGTTCACGGTGTTTGCTCTGGTGGATGCGCTGACCCGCATCTCCGGACGAATTCGCCACGCAGGTGATCGAGCCGAGATGGATTCGCGGATTGGTCGCCTTTTGGCTCTAGCTGCCTAGCAGGAGACCCATCATGCCGTATCTGAAACTCTGGCACGGCCACCGGCATCCGGATGAACAGCTCGACGGCTGGGGAGAAGACGGTCCGACCATCGGACCGTTTCCATTTTTCCACATGACCTATGGCTGCGAAATCAAATTCGGTGATGACGGATACTGTCTTAATCTCGTTGAGGAGTTTGTTTACTACGACGGCATGTATTACGGCGATTGGTCGTTCTGCGATCAGCTCGACGAAGGCATGCGATCCGGTTTGGTGACGTTTGATCCCAACAAGGCTGTCCGTCCCGATTGTCGGCCCGGAAATCTTCAGCCTTGTAGTTCTCAGAACGAAGGAGGTGTTTCAGACACAGGAGTACATATCATGGATCCTCAAGTCGCATGGCAGGATTTGCTGGAAGCGTTTCATCAGCTCGACTGGGACCGCGTTCGCGATCTTGCCGATGGCCTGCTGCAGTGGATGGACCGTGGCGGTTTCCCTCCGGAAACGTCTGCGGTCAGGAAAGCTGCTGATGGCGTTTCCAACGAGCCGCCACGGACGCTTGGCTCGGAATGGAATCGAACCGTGGCTCAGGCTGCGTGCCGATACGCTCTGGACCTTGCGAATCAGGTCCTCAATGACCCGGATGGCATTCCTCACGGAGTTCCGTTCACACTGTCCTGCTGCAACTGTGATGTCGATGGCCCCAGCGACTACTACAAGGCTGTCGACGCCGGTTGGTTTCGCATTCGCTTTGTTCCCCAGAATGCGGGCGAGAACTTCATAGGTCTCTGCCCAAATTGCGAATAGCTCAACGCAGCAGTTTGTTGATCTGTTCAATTTCCACATCACGCTCCGCCGTGATGATCATCGCACGTGGCGCGCGGCGTACGATCCATGGCGATTCGCCGTGGATCAAATTCAAACAGCCCGAATCGTTCGGACTGTCATTTCTCTGTTGTTCGTTGAATAGAAAGTTGACTCATGTCAAAACAGAATGGTTCTCCCGCCAAAGCTCCGGTTCATGAAGTGCGACTCGGACGGATTAAAGCCGCCGTCTGGGAAAACACAACAGAAAACGGAGTTCGGCACAATGTCACGCTCAGCCGTCTCTACAAAGACGGAAACCAGTGGAAGGACTCAGCCAGCTTTGGCCGAGACGATCTTCCACTGGTCATCAAAGTTGCCGATCAGGCACACGACTGGATCTTTCATCAGTCCGGCCCATCCGGCACTGATGCGTGACGTACTGGAGTTTGTCGTCAACCGTGATTCAGTCTCGACTGATCACAACCTGGCCCCGTTGCACCACCGGGCCTTTTTTTGCCCCATGATGTTGGCTCACATTTAAGATGCTGCATGGCCTGAATGAAGTCGCAGCAGCATCCTTGTTTGATCGCCGTCATCACCAATGGTCAACAACACCCGTCCTCTTTTATCGAACACCTTTCGCCCACAACGCGGCATTAGAACCAAATCCTGACAATGTTCATGGCAGTCCGGCCAGCCAGCAGGCATGCCTTCCAACAAACAAACTTGCTGGAATGCCTGTGATTTTCCTCAGAAATCAGAAAATTCTTTGGGGTTGATAAAGGACGTTATCATGCGCTATGAAGAGGGAAGGGGAATTCTCCTTGAAATTCAAAACCACATGGAGGTCGTCAGAAATATGAAGCAAAGTGACAACGCATTTCTCGGACTGGGTGTGAAGTTTCCGGCATTGGTCGATGCACCGGGTGTCGCACCGTGGAATCCAAACCAGCTCGACATCTGGGCGGCTGAATCAGCAGCCGACGCGAACGCCGTGCATTCCGCAAGGTTCCTGCTGAATCTGTGGATGCCGGCACGCGAATGGCAGTGTGGTCGGTTCGACATGAACGAAGCCATTCAATCATGGGATCGTGTTCATCGGCGAGTATTTCTCGATTGGGCTGTGAGCGAAACCGACGTCGCCTGATCGCACCCGTGCATCAAGATGATCCGGGGGCAGAAGAAAACGTCATTCTGCACCCCGTGGAATCTACCGTCACCGGAAAGAGCTTGCCCGCCATCATAGAGCAAGCTGGCCATGGCGCTCGATTTGCGTTTGAGGAATTTTTTCACGCGAAAATTCGCAACGCTCACACGCGGCGAGCGTATCGCCGTGCTGTGCTCTGCTTTCTCGAATGGTGCGAATCACGGCAGAGGCAATTGCACGAAGTGTCACCGGCCGATGTGGGAGCATACCTTGATCAACTGTCGCAATCTGTCGCCAGCAAGAAACAGATTCTGGCCGGTCTGCGGCACTTCTTCGACGGAATGGTGGTCCGCCACGCCATCATGCTGAATCCAGCATTGTCTGTTCGCGGAGAGCGTTATCAGGTCCTGGAAGGCAAGACGCCCGAGATCACCATTAAACAGGCTCGCAAGCTACTGTCGTCGATCAACACCGACAACGTCGTCGGCCTCCGCGACAAAGCCGTCATGTCGATTCTGATCTACACCGCATCCCGAGTTGGTGCGGTGGCTCGGCTGAAACTTAAAGACCTTTACGACACCGGCGATCAGTATTGCCTGCATTTCCTCGACAAAGGCGGCAAGTCACGAGAAATCCCTGTGCGGCATGATCTGCAAAGCCTACTGCGATCCTACGTGTGTACTGCTGGCTGCAGCATCGACGACAGTTCAGATCAGCCCCTCTTTCGCACATCGATTCGCAAAACGAGAACACTTAGCGACCGTCCCATGTCTGCCGGTGACATCGGTCGCATGATCAAACGTCGCATGAAAGCCTGCGGGCTCCCGATGAGGCTATCCCCGCACTCATTCCGAGTCGCGACAATTACAGATCTGCTCAATCAGGGAATCCCGCTTGAAGACGTCCAGCAGCTTGCTGGCCACGCTGATCCCAGAACAACCCGGCTCTACGACCGCCGTCACAAGTCCATCACCAGAAACATCGTCGAGCGGATTTCAATCTGACTGTCATGGCAACTGTACTGAATCTTTCGCGAACTACTTGCCGTTGTCCTGGGGCGCGTCAGCTTAACGCAAATCCGTCGCGATGCCATTTGGCGAGCAATGCACCGTCGACGAGAACGATTCGATTTGACTTGGCGGCGTTTTCCTGAGCTTCATCAGTGAAGCGATCGGTCGTGACGACGTATCCGCGAAATGCCTTTTGTTCCTCAACCACGCCTTCAAATTGCTGAATGGCAGGCCGTCCCACAGCGTTGTCCGATGCATAACGCTTGCATTGAACAACGACAATTCCGTCAGGGTGAAACACATAGCCATCGACACCGTAGTCATTTGACCGAGGAGTTAAACCCGTCGGGTGCCCCCCTTCTTCAAAGAAGCTCATCACATGTCGTTCAAACGCGATTGGATCCATTTGAAACAGAAACTCTCGGAGCTGCAAGTCGTCATCCGGGACATCTGCGCGCATTGGAGTCATCGCATCGGCTCGCATTGCCGCCAACAATTCTTTCCTGGCTCTTCTAGATGTCTCAAATGCTACGAACGTCAGCATTAACCTGGTAAGCGGGTCGCGAATACTGCGGTCACGAATAAACGCCTCGATGATCGATGTCGCGCCCGCAGTGCCGAGAAACAGCAGCAATGCAACCGGGGCACCAATGGCGCCACCAAAGGCTGCGATGCCTGCTCCTTGAGCGCCAACAATTGCCGTTCCCACTGCCGTTATAGGCAATGCAATCTTCAAGGCCAATGGCAGCCTTGATGCCTTATAATTTCGAAGGCCTGTAGCGGCGATATTGGTTACCAATTGCCCGACTCGCAAAGTATTGATCGATCCGTAAAGTTGTTTGGCAGCCTCCGCTTTCGTCAAGTCAGCGTTGGCCAGAATTTGGCGGGCATCAATGAACCAACGCAGAATTTCATCGCGATCGCGTTCAACTGAAACCGACCGAATTCCAGCGATCAACGTTTTGACGACGTTAATACGAGCTGCTTCTGCCAGAGTACCGGCCTGCGTTGACGTTGCGGCAACGATGGCTGCAAGCCAAGACTCGGGCACTCGTCGAGCCTGCTGTTCGAGCCCATTTGCAGGTTAACGACCGCCGATTGGTCGCCAGTGGTAGACAAAGCAGAGATGTCTTCAGCCGATGTATGGGACTCGGCACAAGGCGGATCAACACGGATTCAGGACGCGCGTGTTCCCTTTTGCGACGTCGGAGGTCTAGTTCGCCCAACCAATTGCGAGCGCGAGTGGCCAGATTCAATTTCTGTGTTTCAAACGCTTCCGAAAACTCTCGATCCACCGCGTTCGCCAAGTTTGCCAATTCGGAATCTGGAGACGGCGGAACTCTGGGGTCGTTATTCGTTGCTTCAGACATTAATGCAGACCGCCGGACAGGAGACTTTCTCTTTCAGATACCGTTAAGTTCACGCCACAGATTACATACGCCGCCCATGATCGCAATCGCCTTTTGCAATCCGATAAAACACGCATCCCACGATCGTCCGTCGCTGGATCCAGCGACAGACAGAATGATTCTCCAAACCTGTCAATGGGCGCTTCATAACCAGCAGACGTGTGAATATTCAGTAAGTGGTTGACACTGGTTTTTAGAACTCGCGGAATTTTTGCGTGCCGGTGGTGATCAGCACCAGCCGGTTCCATGAGTCGTAGGTCGCTGACAATTGCTGCGGAGTCGTGCCGGTATTCTCTGTGAGTGTGTTCCACGGAGCCTCGGTCAGCGTTTTCCACTGTGCCTCCGTCATCGGCACCCAAGCTGGTGTGGTACCCGTGATCGTTGCCGGAGGATTCGGCATCGCAATCATGTTGCCCGCACCGTCATACGTTGGCGTCGCCCATGCCGTGCCGACGGAATTCGTGATCCCGGTGATTTCATTCACCTTGTTCGCCGTGCGAGTCTGGTTTAATTCCCAAGTGCCGTTGCCGTCGTTGTCCTGCTTGAACGTTTTCCAGTTGCCGGTCGCATCCAGTCCCCATTGCTGCTCAAACGTGCCGCTGGTGATCGCCGTTTGAGTTCCGTTGAGCGTTCCGCGTTTCTGATCGTTCAAGCGATACAGACCGTCATACGCGTAGAGTTCATCGTAACCGGCGAGGAGTAAGGTCAGGACGCCATCCTTTCGCCACGTGCGATTGGACGCTCGGTCATAGCCGTATTGAATCTGAGCCAGCGTAATCGTTGTTAGAACCGCTGGTTTCTGCCACAAGCAGTTGTCGACTCGGCCAAAGCGATCAAGCCCCGAATAAATATCGCCCGTATTCGGATCATTAGTCGTGCCGTACAGAGTCCAGTTGATGCCCGGTTGAGCGGACGCGACGTTCACGAAACCCGATGCACCCAGATACTGGTACGTGGCCAGATTGAGCGAATCCGAATCATTGATGATCGATTCAATCCGACTGCAGGCATCATTCATGCCGCCCGTGGTGCCGTAGTTGTACGTGAGGCTACGACCGTTCGGATACGTCATGCCCGCCATGCGGATTCTGTTGCCTCCGCCGTGGTAGTAGTTGTACCGAACTTCTGGAGTTGTTCCCACAGTCACGCTGCCATCATGGGCCGGATACGAATTCGTCTGTTGACCAAATTCATTGTACACATTCTGTACCTGATTCAGGATCGTTCCAGAACCGACCGTCGCATTATTCCACGTCGTCACCCTTGAAACCATGCCGCGTGAGTCGTATTCGGTCGAAAGTCGCAATGAACCACCGACCACACCTGTTCCCAGTGTCACGACGCGGTCGTGAATCTGACGTCCAAGTCCGTCGTAATCATAGGCATGTTGGCAGCCTCGCTGATCGGTGACAGTTGTCTGCTGGCCCTGACGGTTGTGACTGTAGGTCACAAAATCCGTTCCGTTGGGCACTACATCCGGATACGTGACCCAGTGCAGTAACTGGCTGCTGGCGAGACCGGAGTTTGCCAGTGTTGTTCCGTAATCGTACTTCGTTTGCTGATTGCCGGTGACTGTATTCGAAGCCGTGAGTGTTCTGACCATCCCATCGGCGGTGTAAACAGTCCATGTCTTGCGATTTTGATCGGCGGCAGTTCCGCCAGAAACATAATTTTCAATCTGCGTGACCTGACGACCGGCGGCATCGTATTCAAATCGAGTTTCCGTGTTCTGCGGATCAATCGTGGAAAACGCTTCGCCGTCATCGTTGTAGCTCGTTGTGCTGACGAGAATCGTGTCAGACCGCGTCGGCACGGTCGCAGGACGAGTAAACGCCGCTCCGCCGTTCGTGCCGTAGTCCGCAGAGGCAAACTGTCGTCCGACTCCATCGATCCATGAGGCGAAGCATTCAATAGTTAGTTACCTCCACGAATTCGCAATGAATTTTGCTTCACCGTTTTGGCTGCACCGTAATATCAAGGTGGGTGGCACAGGTTTTCCACTTTTTTCGAATCTGTCATTGACCTCTTTCAAGACCGTCGCTGACCCATTTGATGCTTTGACCCATTTGATGGTTTGCCTGTTGCCCTGTTTTTTTTCCGTCGCCCATCGGTCCTTTGACGATCTTTACCTCAATCTCCAAACTTTTTTCATCTGATATTTCATTTGCGATTTTTACCGCAATTTCTGGTGACGATTCACAATGAAACACCAATAGGACTTTCGTTTTTCGAGATCGTGAAAATCGAGTCTGCTCCAAAATAGCTCGGTTTATTGAATCAATGGTATCATGACCGCCTTTCTCAGGTATCGCAATGATATGTCCTTTCTCACCGAATAGCGGCTTGATTTGAACCTGATCTTGGCGGTCAACGCAAAACACGATATCGAAGTTCTCTGCGTCAACGCCCGTTTCAGTACCCTCATTCACCGTTGCAAAGTGTTTCTCCATTTCACTTCGTGACATCGACTTAAACGTACCGAAATTCATTTCAGATGACCCTGTAAATGCCTCATCGCATCCTGCAACAAGATTTATTAAACAAAACAGCAAACAGACCCTTATCATTTTCTCAACTCCACCTGTTTACAACAGTAAACCTTCTCTTTCATGTTTTCGAGTGCCTCCTCAATCTTGAGGCTCGGTTCATAAATGTAAGGTTCTGGCGCAAATATGTCTGGGGAACCGAATCGAGGATCTATCGGCCTTTTGCCATCTTTCGACCAGGCATTGCCACAACCTGTGCATGCGCAAACGATATGAAAGTCCGTGTTTGGCGAAAGGGACCCAAGTCCGATCCGTTTTCCCGCGCCATCAAGATTCCACAACCGTATCTGAAACGTCCATAGATGGCACTTTCGATCTGACTCTTCAGGACACTTCTCAGTGGGGTCAGCAAGTTCCTTACAACCCGCCAGTTTTGCGCGAACATCATTCAGAGACTCCCACTTAAATGTCCCAAAAGCGAACCCTCCACAATTGAAATTTTTTCCCGTGGGCCGATCAATTACGTCAGATGGACATGGGACAGTAATCCGCACCATGGTTCCGGCTTTTGATCGTTCAAGGATATAGCACCTACCTGTGTAAAGAAGTTGCCCGTTGATGAAATCAACGTCACCATAAATCGTATTGCCTGCGGCATCGACGCCAACTTCGTTGTGCCCGGGGCCGCTCCCTGTCGAAGGGCTACCGTATAAACCGAACGGATCAACACTGTTCAGTGTGAAGTAGGCCCGATAGAGTGACATCCCATCTACATACCCTAACGGATCGCGTTTATTCCAGGTGCCAATCATCGGTAGCAGGAATCTGTTCCTCACGTAATACATCTGCGGCGTTGTGCCATCCCAGCGGTAACCGGCATACAGCGTCTCAAAGCCGATCGCGGACGACGACTGCACGGTGCCCGATCCATTCATAAACACGGGTGATCCATACGCCGAGTACGCATAGCGTTCCCCGACGCTGCCGGTGATGTCGCAAATGGCGACTGTGTTCCAGTTACCGTCCTGCATGGCGTAGCGGCGTTCGTTGAT
>Ga0163144_10016397_pt1 | contig 15183 bp, 13 predicted proteins | sample OliLak19BULKMAT1_FD_123175 | JGI IMG/M metagenome (GOLD analysis project Ga0163144, IMG submission 123175) | Freshwater microbial mat bacterial communities from Lake Vanda, McMurdo Dry Valleys, Antarctica - Oligotrophic Lake LV.19.BULKMAT1 | ecosystem: Environmental > Aquatic > Freshwater >... | reverse complement strand
TTTCTGTATTGCAAGATTACGGCGGCGCTCATCCTTTAGTCATGGACGCCCTAGCGGAAATGTCCGAGGCTCAAATGCAAATGCGCTTGACCCACCCTCCCGTTCGCGCGCAAGCCCGCTCGCGAGGACGAGAGGGGTGCGAGCGGGACTCCCTACGAAGTTGTCTTATCTAAAATCCCAACAAACTTATCAACATGTGCCATTAACTCTGAAAGCGCAGAGGGCGTTTCTTTATCTGCGTGTAATAAATTAGAGTAGTTACAATACTTATACATATTTATCATTACTTCCAAATCAGCATCATCAAGTTTTGCTATTTTGTTCTTACCCTGTTTTAGATTTTCTGTTACTTCATCGAATTTCTTTTCTTTGTCCCACATCAACAAATCATTTTTAATAAATCTCTCTATCGCGAGGCGTAAAAACTGTCCATATTTTAAGGCAATTTCTTCTGGTTTCAGTGAGCCACTTTGTGCATTATTTTTTATTTCTTCGTTACATTTCTTTATTTCAGCTATAAGATCAAATCCTGGGTCTGAAAATATAAAGCTTCCACCAAACGCATCTGTATTTTTCAATACCCCAAATTTGCAGGGATTTGGACTCTCACACTTTGCTAAATACTTAAAAAATAATGGGTGATGCGTAAATACAATAGTTTGAGAAAAATCCTTTACTTTTCCATGGATAAGTTCTGCGAGGATTTTGAGGTTTGGTGAATCAAGGCTCGTTATTGGATCATCGAAGACTAGAATTTTATTTTGCTTGTCTTGCGAGTTCTCGTTTATTGCAAAAAAGAAAGATAGAGAAATAAGTTGTCGTTCTCCTTCCGAAAGACCTCCTTTTAATTCTCGCTCATTTCCTTTACTATCTTTTATTTTAAACGCAAAAGAATAATCTTTGGTGCTTGTCGTTGGTTTTATATGTTCGAGACTGAAAGCAAGATTAAATTTTTCAAGAAAAGTAATCATCTGCGTAATTACACTCTGTGGAATTGTTTTCTCAAGATAATTTTTTAAATCGTCCTGCATTTTCTTGAGCTCATCTGTAAGTTTTTTCTGTTCAACAAGTGCGTCATTCTTTCCTTTTATGTTTAATATTTTGTCGCTCTGTAGAAAATCGAGTAGTTCTTGTGTCTCAGTCTTTTTTTGTGATTTTTCTTGAATCTCACTAGAAACCTTACCTTGATCAGAATACTTGGATTTAAAATCGGTTATAAGTTTGTTCTTTGCGACTACTAAAATATTCAAGTCATCAATAGACTTTTTTATATCTCCAATCTTTTTCAAGACTGCGTTATAGGGCGTAGATACATCAACCGCTTTGCGGTCTATATTTTTGAGCGAATCTAAAATCTTAATAATTTCGTCTATCTCGACTATTGAGATATTACTCAATTTTTTAGTATGTTCTGTTTTTTCCTCTAGTTTATAGATACCTTCAATTCCAAAATCTGTTTTAATCTTTTCTAGCGAATCAAATACGCTGGTCACTTTTGCACTGATGTTTAGCCCTGCCTTAAAAGCATTCAGCTCGTCCTTTTTTGCTTCAATGTCTAATAAAAATGCTTTTTTCGCAGTTTCGTAAGTCTTATCAAAAACGGCTCGATAGTAATCAATGACTTTTGTTGCGTTTGCGAGCGGTTGCATACACAATGGGCAATCTTCCTTCGAATAGTTTTCTGGAATTTGATCTTTTGCACTTTCAATGAAATTTCTATGTTTCTCAAAATGAGCTTTTACTTTTTCATCGGCTGTACCTCGCGCTTTTTCTTTAATCTCACGACCGCATAGCTCAACATAAGTTTCATTTGGTGAAAGGTTTCCGAGTGTTGGGACTTGTCCAATGTTTGCAATAAGATTTATCTGTGAATATTGAGTATTGAATTTTTGAAGTGCGATTAATTCTTCTTCTAGTTTTTTAATGCCCTCTTTTAATTCTAAGATTTTCTTTTTCTTATCTTCTTCAGAAATGTCTTTATAAACACCAAAAAGATTATTATCTTTATCGCTGTATGTTATTCCAAGAATAGAGCTTTTGGTTTTCTCAAAAATCTCAATCCCTTTCCTTTTTTCTTCTATAAGACACTTTAATTTATCGGCCTGTTCATCTAAGTCAATAATTAGTTTGCCCGCCTTTTGAGTGTGAGCACCTTGCTGTAAGTTGTTTGACCTGACACCATGCGTATGAACATTTGCATTAATAAAATCAACATCGAAAAATAAGATAGATTTTTTATCTAATTGATTTGGTATCCACGCACTATTCTCATATTTATAGTCCTGATTGGTAGTCCCATCATTTATTTCGACTTCAGCTAGAGTCGGAGTGTCATTTTCAAAATCTTCCGCCTGAGAAACATTTTTTAGTACGTCGCAAAGTGAAGATTTGCCTGATCCATTTTCACCAAAAACCACAGAAAACTTCTGCAAGACAGCTTCTTGTCCATCTTTATTTTTACAGAATTCGAACCACTTAAAGTCCGTAAATGATTTATAACCTTTTATGCTTTTAATTTTACGGATTTGCATGTTCAATACTGCTGAGACTTTATTTTCCAGATTTAGTTTTGTTATCTTTCAATAATATTTTCCTCAATTTGTTTTTAAGCTTCTCTTGAATTTCAGCTACGTGCTTTTCGTATTCTGGTAATTGATTTATTCTTTTAAAGGCCTTACTTGTCACAAGGTCAGTATTTTGTATTGGACGAGCAGAGGTTTGAAAGGGGTGGTAATAGTAAATAATTTTATTTGGGCGTAGTTCTGGGTGCGAAGAGAAATAAGATTCCCAATATTCTTCGCTACTAATTGTGACTGTTGATCTGATCAGCTGTCCATCTTTAAGCACGGGTTTATTCTCAGAATCTAATACATATTGTGATCCTGTATTTCTATCTACCTGAACATTCTTTGGTATGCATACTAGAGAAGCTTGCACAGGAACACCTCTACCTTCATTCCATACAAAAACATCACTATCAACATATTCATTGCGTGTTTGAAGTTCTTCAGCGGTATCATATATCCCTTTAGTCTGATGATGATAGTTGTGTGCTATAAATTCCGCAGGGTAATAAAAATAAATATCGTAACCCTTTTCGGAGCCATATAGTTCAGATTCAACAGAATTCACACTTAAGTGAACCGAGGATAGTTCAGCAGGAAAATGATCGTGTGCACCCTTCCATCTATTATGTTCTGCGGTTTCCGACTCGTTTAAGCGTGTCCACAGAATCTGAAAAATTTCCTCAAATGTCGCATCTGACTTTTCTGCTTTTATTTCCTCAATATCAGCCACTAGAAAAGAATCCAAATTAGGATCATCCGAAAGGACATTTGTTAAAAATGAGTGTAGCCTACCCCCTCGTAGCGTTTCCACAAAATTATTATGAAACTCCGCTTCGCCCAAGTGTGCGTAGCGTGTCATGCCAAAATTTTTCTCTCTTATTCCTTGTCTTGTCACATGCGCAGTATAATTTCCAGATAATCTCTGAAGAAGGGTGAGGTAGTTTTCTAAACTCATCTCAGACATTGCTTCTTCGGAAAGGTATTTTTCCTGTTCTTCAGGAGACAGGGGGCATTCAGCAAGTATCTTTTGTAATTTTATTCTAAAATCTTCTTGAACTTGTTTAATCAATTCAATCTTTTTCTTTTTTGCCCTTTCCTGAAACGAGAACTCTAAATCTTTGTAATACGATCTCTCTAAAATACGCCAAAATATATTGGCTTGTAGTTCCTGATAAATTTCTTGTAAACGATAATCATCACGAATTTCTTCTGGTGTTTCTTTAGAGGAAACTGGAAGATCTCTAATCCTTCTGATTTCTTGAGCGGTCTGATCTCTAAGCTCTTGGGCGTGATCTTTTGAAAATCTACGCTCGAAATTTGAACTTTCGGGAATTTTTTCCATAAATTTATTTCAAAAGTTCACTACTGGAAATTCCCAAAGCTCTAGCGATCTTTTCCAAAGTCGAAAGAGTAGGGTTCATGCGACCATTTTCAATGTTGCTGATATAAGCTCTATCCACACTCAAAGCAGTCGCAAGGTCTCCTTGCGACATATCCTTTTTCAAACGCCATTTTCTTAGGTTTTCACCTAGTTTTTTACCTGATGACATGAATACATGATAGGAAAACTTGCATTCTTTTGCAAGAGTGCAGTATAATGCATACATGTCCGCCCAGAATTCTGAAAAAAGTTTGGGAGCGAAAACCCGCCCGCATTCCTCCCCAGACCCCTCCTGCGGGCGGGACACATTAGCCGAGGCAGGGCGAATCCAAAACCCTAGAAAATTGTTTCGCCCTGCCGAGTCCATTTTTAGATTTCTTCGTCGGGATTATCAGCAAAATACATTCGAACTTTGTCTAACAAACTCCGCCAGAAATCGAAATCGTTTTATAATAAAGTAGTATCAAACCTATCACTTCTGGGGTTGTCACATGAAAGATAAAAATACATCAAATATAATAACCGGGATCCTTGCTGTTATTCTCATTACCCTGATTAGCTGGTGGGCGCTTGGCGAGAAGAGAGTTGAGGCGCCAGAAGAAACAGAAACAAAGCTAAATTACAATGATTCTGAAAAACAAAAAGGGTAGGAAAAAACTAACGTCGACCCAGCGAATACAAAAATAGCTGCGCTGACCCACGCAGGGCTGGTTCGGTTGCCTTAAACTACGAATACTAGCGAAAACTCTGACAAATGGGGGTTTTTATTATCTTGCATCATCACGTAAAATATATAGGTGAAACCAGACTCCCCCATTTCTTCCTTCCTTCGAATGCCCGGAACACAAGCTAAGGCGCTTGCTCGACTTGGGATAATGACCGTCCGAGACCTCTTATATTATTTTCCCTCTAGATACGGTGATACTGCCGAAATTCGTTTTATTGAAAATATTCAGAAAGGTGAGGAAGTTGTTCTCTATGGCACACTGTCACATCTAAAAACAAAAAAAGCTTTTAGAACAAAGACCCCACTTGCAGAAGCAACCCTGGCTGATGATACAGGAACAATTAAGATCATTTGGTTTCATCAAGCGTATTTAGCGAAAATGTTCCAAGAGGGTGCCCTCGTAAAAGCACAAGGAAAAGTCTCCGAGAGGAATGGCTCCTTTTCTCTTCTAAACCCAAAAATTGAAAGCGTGCCCAAAATGCCGATAGGAGTTGGAAATTCTCTGTTTTCCAAAGACGCAAACCTAGGAACCCTCTACCCTGTATATCCTGAAACAAAAGGGATTACCTCAAACTGGATTTACCACACCATTCAAAAAATATTCTCAAGCGGCACCCTTACCCTTTTCCCCGATCCCATTCCTGAAGAAATACTAAGAAAATACAATCTCCCAACGCTTTCTACTGCCCTTGTATGGATCCATGCGCCACAAAAAGAAAAAGATGCCCAGGCTGCTCGGAAGCGTTTTGCGTTTGAAGAGATTTTCTTCATCCAACTCCAAAGACAAAAAGAAAAACTTGAGTGGAAATCTCACGAAGCGTACACGGTTGTCGTGAATACAGATTCCATCAGACCATTTATTGATAAGTTCCCTTTTCCACTTACAAACGCTCAAGAAAAATCAATTGATGCGCTTTTTTCTGATTTTCAACGTGGGCACCCCATGTCTCGCCTCCTTGAGGGAGACGTAGGAAGTGGTAAAACTGCAGTTGCCGCGGCGGGCGCGTATGCAATTGTCACGACTCGCCCCAAAGGCCAAGACTTTGGAAATCTTCAAGTTGCATACATGGCACCAACAGAAATTTTAGCTACGCAACACTTTGAATCATTTATTGAATACTTCCACGGATCTTCGATATCGATTGGCTTAATTACTGGAAGTGGTTGCCGAAAATTTCCTTCAAAAGTAAATCCTGGTGGATGGACCGATATATCTCGGAAACAGCTCCTTACATGGGTTGCAAATGGAGAAATTCCAATTCTCATTGGCACTCATGCTCTCATCCAAAAAACAGTTCGCTTTAAACACTTGGCCTATATCGTAATTGACGAACAACACCGATTTGGCACAGCTCAAAGACAGAAACTTCGTGAAAAAGAAGGAATTCTTCCCCACCTGCTTTCAATGACCGCAACGCCCATTCCGCGAACGCTTGCACTTACCCTCTATGGAGACCTTGATCTGTCTCTTCTTGATGAAATGCCTCCTGGCCGAAAACCCATCGTGACAGAAATTGTTCCTCCTGATAAACGCATTGATGTGTACGCCAGAGTACGAGAGGAGCTCTTAAAAGGCCGACAGGCCTATGTCATATGCACACGCATTGACGAACCAGATCCAGACAAAGAAAAAGCAATCCTTGCAAAATCAGTTAAGGAAGAAGCAAAACGTCTTAAAAAAGATATTTTTCCCGAATATGTAATTGATATTCTTCACAGTAAGATGTCACCGAAACAGAAACAGGAAACAATGCTTCGGTTTAAGGAAGACCGCATAGACATCCTGGTTGCTACCTCTGTCGTCGAAGTGGGCGTAAATGTTCCAAACGCAACCGTCATTATCATTGAAGGAGGAGAGCGATTCGGCTTAGCACAACTTCACCAACTTCGTGGTCGCGTCATGAGGAGCTCTTACCAGCCGTATTGTTTTGTATTTGCAGAAACAAAAAGCCAAACATCGGTACAAAGACTCCAAGCCCTCAAGAAAGCAAAAAGTGGATTTGACCTCGCTGAGTATGATTTATTGCAAAGAGGCGCAGGCGATCTTTTCGGTAGAAAACAATGGGGCATAACAGACCTTGGGATGGAAGCAATAAAAAACCTTAAGATGGTTGAGGCGGCTCGAGAAGAGGCCACCATAATAATCACAAGAGATGCCACCCTAAACTCGTACCCGCTTATACAAGCAAAAATCCAAGAAACAAAAAAAGTTATCCATTTTGAATAAGGATTTCTATGAAAATAAGACGGATATTTTGAGAAATTGTTTTGTTCGACAATAAAAAATCCCAGAACACTGGGATTTTTTATTGTCACACTGAGATTCCGATTACCGAGATAAACTTTGAATCAATTGCAAAATCCTCTGCAATCCAGTGAGCACAGATGCAAGTTCTGTTTCTCGGCTGATACTTGTCATTCCTCCGACATTCACAGTCACTGAGTCACTGGTAACGACACCCGAGTAGGTTGTACAGGTAAGGGTGTAGGTAACACTAGATGTTGGCCAAATCAAGGAATTGACCATTGTCAGCTAGAATCGTATTCCATTTACTTCCACTGGGCGCGCCACTTCCCCTACATGTTCCTAACGAATTTGTGCGCCAATCAATTACAGCTAGTTGGCCTGGCTGGAGACTAATTGGTCCGTCTGAGTAATTTGCTTGAACATCAACAACCACAGCTCCAGGACCACCTGTAACGGATACAGAAACAGTGTCAGAAACATATTTCGCCGCTAGGGTGTCATAACAACTAATTGTAAATGTCATGTTGCCCGAAGGATTTCCTGGGAGGAGCGTAGATCCACTTATTGTATTGGCTCCCCATGGACTACTTCCAGTGTAGCTTCCTGTGCAACCCATGAACTTTGAGGATGACCATGAAATTGTAACTGGCGTTGGGTATGTTAGGGAAAGTGGTCCGTCTGAACCATTGGCTTTGATGTCGGTGGTGGCGAGGGCAGGAGTAATATACTGCACTACCACGCCTTTACTTGTCGTTCCGCCTGGACCACTACAAGCAAGTGTGTAAGTTGTCGTTTGTTGTTGATTGGCAATAGGGCTATTTGAAGTCAACCCTGTTAAAATATTTCCATTTAATGAAGACGCAGTCCATTCATAGGTGGCTGGGTTAGCACTTGCGGTGCAACTTGTTGCATCCTTTGTACTGTATGAAAGAACAAGATTATTCGCTGCTCCTTTTGTGGTAGAGGTTGGGTTAGCGGAAAAGTTGACGGTGGGGGCTGGGGCTGGAGGTATGATGTTGACCACCACACTATCCGTGGCAGATTTTCCTGCTGAATCAGTACAGGTCATTGAATACGTTGTATTCGCTGTCGGAGAAACAGGCACTGAAGTTCCAACGAGCGGACGCAGAATTGACCAACTGCTTGCTGGAGAACTGAACGTAGTACATGGAGTGTAAGAATTTGTATTTGCTGGGGCATTCCAATCAAGTAATACTTGTGTGCCTGGATTAACCGTTATTGGTCCATCACTTCCGTTTGCTTTCAGATTCACGGTTGGAGCAGGAGTCGTCTTAATAAAATAATGTTCTACACTCCAACCATCAGGAGTATTTACGTAATCAATGTTCCACCAATTAAAACCTGCAATGTAAACTGGACCGGCAGTGATAATTCCTTGAGCGTTGATTGGTTGGGTGCCAAGCATAGTGCCATTTGCGGTGGATCGAACGTTTAGTAGTGCAGTTGTTTTAATAGAATCACCGATTGAGAATTTTGGTAGGGACGTGACTGTTACACTTTTACTTACGTTTCCTCCTGCTCCTATACATGTGATTGTATAGGTTGTGTTTATTGTGGGATAGACTATTTCAGAACCTTGAGTTGGCATGGTGGAACCATACCTCCAAGAGGCAGTGCATGATGTTGCGTTGGTGGAAGACCAATCAAGAGTGGAAGATTGACCTGAGGTGATGGAGGGTGGGGTGGCAGAAAAATTCACGGTTGGAGTATTTGAACCTGCCACCACTGCTATTGAGGCAAGGGCATTATTCGTTCCGCCAACCCCCGAACATACAAGCTCATAGTGAGTGACGGTCCCAACCGCAGAAGACGGAGTAACTACTTGAGTTCCAGACGTCGACTTGGTGCCACTCTAACCAAGGTTTGCCCTACAACTTGTTGCATTACTGGAAGACCAGGTGAGAGTTGAAGATTGGCCTGGATTAACTGACGAAGGTGAGGAAGTAATAGTTACCTGCGGAGCTTGGGTTGATGCTACTGTGGCTGAAGTAGTAGATGGCATGCCAACAGTAGAAACAGCGCTCGAAGCCCCAGCGTTCAGAGTGTTAATACTAGTTAAGGTTCGCGGACCAACACTTCCATACCCTGTAGTTTGGGGAGTACCGGAAGTTACAATGCCCTGCTTTGCTTGGAAACTCTGCACGGCTGCCTGAGTTAATGGGCCGAAAAATCCAGTAGTATTGCCTTCCGACAATAGCCCTTGGGACACTAGAAATTGCTGGAGCGAAGTTACGTCAGAACCTCTCAAGCCCACGCTTAAATTTCTATTTAAAGCAACGCCTCCGCTTACAGCAGGAGCCTGGGCATTTACATTAAAACTTCCGATAAAAATAGACAGAACGACAAGACTTATCAAACCCAAAAACTTTTTATTAAACATATTATTAAAATTTAGACATTCAATAATGATAAATAAGATTTTAAAAAAGAACTCAATCCTCTCAAGGCAAGGAGAGGATAAATTATATCACACAGCCGCCAAGACTAACTCCTCGGATCATTTTGAAGCCTAAATTCAAGTCCTTATTACTGGTGCACCTGGAGGGATTTGAACCCCCGACCCAGCGTGTATAAGACGCTTGCTCTACCAACTGAGCTACAGGTGCATTTTCTTTCTGTTTTCGCTTGTGAGGACTTTAGCAATATATTGTATTCCCATCAAGACACAGCTTGTAGGCATTGCATCATGCAACCATAACATTCTTTGTAAATAAAAAATCGCAAACCTTAGGCTTACGATTTTTTATTTACAAAGAATACGAAATATTAGCGAATAAGCTCTCCTAGTTTAGTTAAAAGGGTTTGAAATCCCAAAAGAACCGAAGCAAGCTGAGTCTGGTTTGAGATTGAAACTCCCTCATTCTGTTCTGTGACATCAACTACCGTAAGAGGCTCATCACTATCGTCAAAAACACAGTGAGGGACATCCGTACAGAGAATACGAACAAAGTATTCTCCTCCCTGAAGAGAACTTGGCCTCACCGTCTCCTGTCCATCATTTTTTACTATCGCCGCAAATGCCCCATTTTGAGAAGGAACCCACGACTGGAGGCCTGAAGGTCTTAAAACAATAGTAATATTTTTATCAACAGGATAGTTTACAGAAGACCATGTCACCTCAAAAGAAGACTGAGTGCTTAACACCAAAGAAGTGTTTGGAGAAAGAAGGGTTAGTTGGGGCGCTCGCTCACAGAGACCACTTGCCTCAAAATCTCTGATTGCTTTTTCTGTGAGAAGCCCAAAATATCCTGTTGGGGCTACACTTAAAAAACCTTGCTGAGCTAAGAAAAGCTGGAGCTTAGAAACCTCCTCTCCTGTCGATCTAATCCTAAGATCTGAACCGCTAAGGCAGCCCCCAGTAGTAGAAGGGAAACTTTGTGCCGAAACAGCAGAAGAAACAAACAAGCTGCCTACCATGATAGCTCCAGTAAATATCCTAACGAGGTATGTATGATTCATACAATAGTAAATAAGTAACTAATAAAAGGCATTAAACCTCTTTCTGCTCTCCTTGGCAGAGAAACAATAAAGCGGGAAAAAAATAGGGTTCAGCTGTATCAGGCTTAACATGCTGCAGAAATCTGTCAAGGTTTTGCCCTAAGGCCTACTTCAGAGAGCAGGGAAAAGCTATGATTAGCAGATGCAACCCAAAAAATTTGGTTTAAAGCCAAAAACTAAGGTAGGTCGCACATGGTCCCACAGTCTACGCAGGCTGTGGGACCTTTTTTTTTATAAAACATTGCAAAATTTCTTGATTGTGTAACTATGCAATTTAGATTTTAACCCTAGAACAAAGGAGGAGCATGCCTCGAGATGAAATTATTGGGCCAGGTCAACGATGCGTACACTGTCATTCGGATTACGGCCTGCACACCCCGGGGTGTCCCGTGCTCAGGCAACAAAAAAACGCGGTGACAGCTCTGGGGCAAGCAGTTCGAGAGGCTCTTGAGCGGAAAGATGATCTGGAACTAGGAAGACTTCTTCAAAAAATAGTAGAAAGATAGAAGCTCCCGTCACCGAACACCCTGCAGTACTAACGTAAGGTGTTTTTTTGTCATAAACTATTTCTTCCTAAAGTAGGAATAAAGATGGAGTCAGCTCGAGCCACGTTGACAAAATCTCCCGACAAGCAGAGTATTTCCCCTGAGTACACAGGGTACTCGAGTTCTTTCATAAACCACGCAAAGTCGTGGACAATCGGAGGTAGTATGTCACAAAAACCCTCGGCAGAAGTGCCCCGGCATCAGCTAGCGCTTGATGACACGAGACCTTTCGCCAACTGGGCTGAATGGAAAAAAACGTTTGAACGAGTGAACATTCTCGAAGCTCGTGAAAGTTTCCTACACTTCGGCTTCCAAGTACCCACACCAAACGTGGGCGAACGTCGCGATCGAATCCTCTTCTATTTGGACCTATCGATGTACGCATTTGCTACTGCAGGTCTATACGGACACAGTAACCCGTTTGGCCGAAACGGAAGCGTAGTTGTCGAATCTTTCGGCGTCGAAAGAGGCTCTCTCAGTGAGGCTCGTCAGAGAGTTGCGAGAAAAGCTTGCGAAGTTCTTTGCCAGCAGTTTCTCAAGAAAAAAACGGATATGGACCCGGTATACGACAGATCTGTCTCAATGGCCGTTCGTCAGGTTTTGAATGATGAAGCAATGCTGCGTAGTACCCTAAAGCTTCTGAAAACCAGCTGGGCCGGGGTAAGACGACCATTTCTAGCAAACTTTGGACATACAGCGCCCAAGCATGTGGTGGAGATTATTAGTTTCTTCGTTGAGACCTTTTGGGATGCTTCCTTCTGGCCGAGGATGCTGTCAGAAAACCCGTTTACTGATGAGGACAAGGCGCTCGGTGAAAGAGCTCTGGCCCTTCGACCAGCAATTGCCCTGATCCTTGTTGCTCTTGACAAGCCCTTGCTCATCACAAACAGGTACACGGAGCTCGATGATGCAACGATCGATGCCCTAGAAAAAGCGGCATTGCGAAGCAGGGGGACCAACTCATCTCCTCCTCATAACCGAACAACTTTCAGTACTATCGAAGAAGCTGCAGGAAATGGCTCAAGTCTTGCTCGCGCGATGATCCTTATCCGTGTCTTACGCAAGGAACACCAGCGCCAAGAAGCGATCAAGCTGGCTGAGAAACAGTTAAAGGCTAGTACGCAACGAATCGCTGAACTGACAAAACACTCCTAACAAAATCCCCACGAAACAGACTTCTTGTTTCGTGGGGATTTATTTTTACACTTATCCTACTTACGCTTGGTGCTCTATGTCTTTTTTCTTTTTAGGAGTAATGGCGTGAGCGATAAGAATCTTTTCAAACTCATCTCGTTCAATCGTTTCAACCGCGATTAGCTGTTTTGCAATTGCGTCGAGCACTGGTTTGTATTTAATTAAAATATCTTGCGCCGTTTCGAGCCCATTTTTCATAAGAAGAGCAACTTCTCCATCTATTTCCGCGCTTACTCTCTCAGAATATTCTTTGTCTTCAACTCCCTTTCCAAAAAGCGCCCTTCCGCCTTGGCCTTCAAGAGCAATTGGGCCAATCTTGTCTGACATTCCATATTTAGTAACCATGTCTCGAGCTAAAGCTGTGGAAACTTGGAGATCATTTGATGGGCCCGTCGTTGTGTCCGCGAAAATCATTTTCTCTGCAACAAATCCTCCGAGAGACATGGCAATGTCTGCAAGAAATTCCTTTTTCGATTGCAGCTTTCTGTCTTCAAGCGGAAGATTGAGTGTGTAGCCCGCTGCGCGCCCCCGAGAGATGATTGAGATTTTATGGACCGGGTCAGCGTATTCAAGGACTGAAGCAACGAGTGCGTGGCCTGCTTCGTGGTATGCGGTTATTTCTTTTTCTTTCAGAGAGAGAATATGGCTTTTTCGCTCAGGGCCGAGCATGACCTTTTCTATTGAGCGAATGAGGTCGAATTGTGAAAGTTTTGTGCGATTTTCTCGAGCTGCAAGAATTGCTGCTTCGTTCATAAGAGAATATAAATCTGCGCCAGAAAATCCCGGCGTACGTTCCGCAATAACTTCTAGATTCACATCCTCTGCTAAAGGCTTTGAGCGAGCGTGTATTAAAAGAATCTCTGCTCGCTCAGGACGATCTGGAAGATCGATCGTCACCCTTCTGTCAAAACGTCCAGGACGCAAGAGCGCCGGATCAAGAACATCAGGACGGTTTGTCGCGGCCATCACAATCACTTTTTCGTTTGGCTCGAATCCATCCATCTCAACAAGAATTTGGTTCAGAGTCTGCTCTCGCTCGTCATTGCCTCCGCCAGCACCCACCCCACGTACGCGCCCAACCGCATCGATTTCATCAACAAAAATAATTGCTGGGGCTGCACGCTTCGCCATTTGAAAGAGGTCTCGTACACGCGAGGCTCCCACTCCAACAAACATTTCAACAAATTCAGACCCAGATATTGAAAAAAATGAAACTCCGGCTTCTCCCGCAACAGCGCGAGCAAGCAGGGTCTTGCCTGTTCCTGGCGCTCCCATGAGAAGAACTCCTTTTGGAATTTGCGCACCGATATCAAGAAACTTTTTAGGATTCTTCAGAAAGTCGACAATTTCGGATAATTCTTGCTTCGCTTCTTTCACCCCCGCAACATCTTTAAAAGTCACCCTTTGTTTTTTATCATTCGGAGCTGTGATACGCGCCTTTGATTGTCCGAAAGTAAATGCCTGCATGCCAGCTCCTTTTACCTGACGGGATAAATACCAAATAAATCCAACAATAAAAATAATAGGCAGGATTATGGGAAGAAGCGTGATGAACCAAAAACTAAATCCTGCTTCATTTTCCACAGTAATAGCGACCTTGCGAAGAGCCTCAGATGATACACCATAGTTTACAAGTGTTTGAGACAAAGGCTCGTTTCCCTCTTTCTTCGATTCACGCATCGCCCCATCGTTGTACTCAATACTTAAAATATCCCCTTTTACGAGAATAGTTCGTACCTGTTCTTCGTTTACCTGATTAGCAAGTTGAGAAATGGCGATCATCTCCTCCCCCTTTTTGCCATCCGAGACAAAAGAATAGAGAGACATGAGCATAAAAAATAAAAGCAGCGTGGAAACAAGATTACGCATCAGTGGATTCTTTAACTGAGGTATTTTCTGCCACTCAGGAGATCCTTTTAATGGAGACTTTTTATTTCTAGGTATATTATTTGCCATAAGAGCGATTATACACGAAAGAGTAGGTTTTGTTATGATATCCACATGCCACTTATTCGTCACAAAAAAGCTCATCTCAACTACGAAATCCTTGAAAAATTGGAGGCTGGTATTGAACTTATTGGAATTGAGGTGAAGTCACTTAAAAAAGGAGAGGGATCTCTTGAAGGTTCGTATATTGTAGTAAGGGGTGGTGAGGCTTTTTTAACGGGCGCCCACATCCCCCCTTACCAACAGAGAAATACTCCAAAAGACTATGATCCTTACCAAAACAGAAAGCTTCTTCTGAAAAAAAAAGAACTGGCATACCTAGAGAATAAAGAAGCTCAAAAAGGATTGACAATCCTGCCTATTTCGATGTATAATAAGGGTAGAAAAATTAAGCTAGAAGTTGCTATTGCGCGAGGAAAGAAAAAATATGACAAGCGCGAAACAATTAAAAAACGAGAAAGCGATAGAGAAATACGACGTACTTTGAAATTAAAATAGTTTAGGCTTTCCCTGAAAGCCCTCGAACACCTCGAGTTCTCCCAGGGGATGATCGGCCTAGACAAGAAGCGCCATTACTTTGATGCGTGGAAGAGCCGAAAGGACTCTTTAATCCCTTTCAAACCTTAAGTGCAAAATCAAACATTGCACGGGCAAAGTCAGTAGTTTCTCCATATTTTGGAGCTAATGATTTTGCTTTCGCATTCGCTCGAGCGTAATACGTTCGCGGTGCGGCGCGATCTTCTGAAGTAGCCTAACTTTGGATTTATCGTGATATAACCCTTAGGCTTCGAAGAGAACCGCCTCGCTTCTCTTTTAAAAAAAGAGGCTAGAGAATAAAGAGCTTTCGTTTGTTTTGTATCTTTATACTTGAAACAAATGAAGCAAACTACTCCACGTAGACTTCCTAGTAATCTCTTCTTGCACCCGGGTTCGATTCCCGGCATCTCCACCAAAATAAGGAACGTAGTGACTATATTTTTGTAGGATGCCGACGCAATGGCGTCGGCGCCACAAACAAAACCACAAACCATCTTTTCATGTGTTGTGTGCTATAT
>Ga0163144_10016396_pt1 | contig 15183 bp, 14 predicted proteins | sample OliLak19BULKMAT1_FD_123175 | JGI IMG/M metagenome (GOLD analysis project Ga0163144, IMG submission 123175) | Freshwater microbial mat bacterial communities from Lake Vanda, McMurdo Dry Valleys, Antarctica - Oligotrophic Lake LV.19.BULKMAT1 | ecosystem: Environmental > Aquatic > Freshwater >... | reverse complement strand
TTCGCGTCTAGTCTGAAGAGCCGGTGTCGAAAATTTTACAAGAGACCCTTTCTAAAAAATAATCCCCCTATATGAAACTTCATAGGCGGGGGATTTTTCTTGGAAAATTTTTGAATGTTACAACAATTTGTCTGGGTGGTCGCGGGGCATAGTGAGGCCGAGGTGGGTGAAGCCTGATTCGGTGACGACGCGGCCGCGGGGCGTGCGGGCGAGAAAGCCGAGCTGAATGAGGTAGGGTTCGTAGACGTCTTCGATAGTTTGTATTTCCTCGCCAGTGACGGCAGCGAGGGCCTGGATACCAGCGGGGCCGCCTTTAAATTTGGTGATGAGAGTATGAAGGATGTGACGGTCGGTCGGTTCGAGACCGAGATGATCTATCTCATAGAGATCGAGAGCTTCACGGGCGAGAGGACCGGAAATAGCGTCGATGTTTTTCACTTCGGCGTAGTCACGCACACGTTTCAAGATGCGATTGGCGACGCGAGGGGTCTGACGACTACTGCGGGCGATTTCGCCGGCACCGGTTTCATCGAGTCCCATACCGAGAATACCAGATGAGCGTCGCACAATTTTTTCAATATCCTCTGGTGTATAAAATTCCAAGCGATGAGTAGAGCCGAAACGATTGCGTAGTGGATTGGAAAGTGAACCGAGCCGAGTAGTAGCGCCAATCAGGGTAAAACGAGGGAGATCGAGCTGGATAGTGCGAGCTGCTGGCCCTTTGCCGATGATGATATCGAGCTTGTAGTCTTCCATGGCTGGATAGAGCACCTCCTCAATCATTTTGTTGAGACGGTGAATTTCATCGATGAACAGCACATCACCATTTTCTAGGTTGGTGAGGATAGAGCCGAGATCGCCCACCTTTTCGATGGCTGGACCTGAAGTGACTTTGATGCCGACGCCCATCTCTTTGGCAATAATGTGAGCGAGGGTGGTTTTGCCCAATCCAGCTGGTCCATAAAGAAGCACGTGATCGATATTTTCGGCGCGCTTCTTGGCAGCCTGAATAAAAATACCGAGGTGGCGTTTGATCTTGTCTTGACCGATATATTCAGCGAAACTCTGCGGACGAAGAGTGATATCGAGACCCGGATCTTCGGCGCTCTTTTCGGCCTGTACGGGTGAGTCTGAGGCAGCGTGAATCATAGAAAAATGAGCTTATATAAGGGAAAAAACGAGTCAGTTACCCTTCTAGTGTACCACTTCTTGACAAAAGAACAAAGGCATGCTACTATCAGGAGTCGCTTCAAAAAAAGAAATCATCTGAAAATTCAGGTGCTTCTTCACATGTAGACAATTTGGGGACTTCTATCTTTTGTCCTCAAACACGGAACTGTTGCCAAGATCCGGGTAGGGTGGTTTACGCTGCGCTATACCTCGACACTTTTCCTTTCCTCTCGCTCCTATGCTTGAGGCCTTGTCTACAGTTGAAGGTGATAAAAAACCTCTTGAGAAATTCTCAAGAGGTTTTTTTGGCGCTCAATGTCATTTCCCAAGACTTTCGTTTTTAACCAGAGTCGCTTTGGTTCCAGTATCAGAAAGAATATCGTCGTAGAGACTGGTCAGGCTTTCTTCTTTGCCAGCACTGGCCCAGACTTCATCCATGGTCGTGATACCGTCGACCACTTTAAGAATACCGTCTTGGGCCATGGTGAGCATGCCATCTTCGATAGCTTTTTTACGGATCTCATGCTCCTGTCCGCCGTTTATAATCAGTTCGGCCATAGCTTCATTCACGGGAAAAACCTCAAAGATACCTTTTCGCCCGCGGTAGCCGCTCATGCTGCAGTGGGCACAGCCTACTGGCTTATAGAGAAGGGGTATAGTGTCAGGGAGTAAAACATCAGCCTTCGGAGAAACAAAAGCGAGAATTTTTTTGATGGCGTTCACTGTTTTTTCTGCTGGCACGTATGAGGCTTTACACTGTGGGCAGAGGATCCGGACCAGGCGCTGAGCGATAAAGATAGTAACACCAGTAGCGATCGACGCTGGTCTCGCGCCGAGTTCGAGCATACGAGCAATTGAAGCCGCTGCACTATTGGTGTGAAGGGTCGAGAAGACGAGGTGACCGGTAAGGGCAGCGTTAATAGCAATATCAGCCGTCTCTTCATCGCGGATTTCACCGATCAAGATAATATCAGGGTCCTGACGAACGATAGCGCGGAGTCCTTGCGCAAAGGTGTATTCTTTATCCTTAGAAACTTCAGTTTGAATCACGCCGGGGAGCATGTATTCGATAGGGTCTTCTACCGTAATGATCTTGAGTGATTTTTCGTTGACGCTATTGAGTAAGCTATACAGTGTGGTGGTCTTTCCGGAACCAGTCGGACCGGTATTTAAGATCATGCCAAAAGGCTTCTCGGTCTGACGCTTGACTTCGTCGTAGGCGCGTCCACGGAGGCCGAGTTCCTGTACAGGGACAAAGGCTTCTTCGCCGGTCAGGAGACGCATGTTGACGCTTTCACCGAAGTTGCCAGGAATGATGTTAACCCGGATGTCGATGTGGTGTTCGCCAAGCTCGACAGAAAAGTGTCCGTCTTGCGAGCGATTTCGTATGTTTATCTTCATCTTGCCCAGCATCTTGACTCGGGAAAGGGCGAGCTGATAGATGGGAGCCGGGAGATTGCCGATTTCTTGCAGAATGCCGTCAATCCGATAGCGGAGACGGACGCTCTCCTTGAAGGGTTCAAAGTGGATGTCGCTTGAACGCAGCTTGTAGGCGCCAGCCAAGATAATTTCGAGGATACGCGAGGTCGGTATATGTGATGCGTCCTTATTGAGTTGTATCAGGTCACCAAAATCCTTTTCGAATTTTTCGAGATCTGCCCCCGAGAGGGAGACATGCATGAAGTCGAGATTTTCGATGAGCGGTTTTTGATTGTAAAAGGCCCAGGCTTTCTCTAGGGACTGTTCTGAGACGAGAAAGAAGTCAGCCTCGAGACCAAGATTCGTGGCAAAGGCCGTGAGAAAGTCTCGCGCCTCAGTACTTTCACCGTCGGCGATACCGATGCGAAGCTTGGGCTTTTCTTTTTGAAAGATCGCAGCTTTGTAATGTCTAGCATCAGCTTCTGGTAGAAGAAACACCGAATCTGGATCGACCGGGAAAATGCCAAGGTCAAGATAGCGGAGTCCCTGCTTATCAGCGTTTCGCGCGATGGCTTCTTCTATGGACTGGGCGCGCATTTTTTGGAGGGCCACCTTCGCTAGATTTTCTTTTTGTGGATCCGCTTGGCTTCCTGAATTGACTACCTTAACCATACATATACGTAAAAGACTTAAGCGTCTGCTTGAACACTTCTATTGTAGCGCAGTTTTCCTTTCTCAAGCAAAAGCCCCGCCTTGGGGAAAGCGAGGGAAGTGCAAAGTCATCGTTTCAGGCTACGTACGAGCTACTTTGAAAGTAAAAGAGTGCGAAGCTTTTCGATAATCAAGCGCTCGGCTTCTTCGAGACTACTGACCGCGAGCGCAAATTCGAGCGTCTCGCCATGAAGCACCCCTTCTTCAAAGCGTTCGGAGAGGAGGGTCAAACTTTCGGGAGTCGCTCCCTTTATTAGTCCACGCACACCCTTTAAGTTTTCTGGATAGAGAATGAGAAAAAAATTGCCAGACGAGTAGTTGTTGCGAATCTTTTCCAAAACCTTTGGGAGGTCGCTTGCCTCTGCTCGAGATTGCACCAGGTCCTCGATACTGACACTGGCCCAGATGAGTCGCAGCTCTTCATCCCATTTGATTTGGGCCATGACCCGACCCCAGAGCTTGAGGAGATGAAGTGGCTGAGTCTTGTAAAGCGACCGGATAATCTTTTGCTGATCTGCACCCTTGTCCATAAGCCGCGAGGCAATTTGAAGGGCCTTGGGAGTAGTGTTTTTCTTTTGGAAACTTTCGGTTGCACTGATAATGCCAGCAAGGAGGCTCTCGCTCGCTTCGCCATCGAGCGTGCCGAGAGTTGTCTTCTCGAGGACCTCGGCCAGGATCTCCGAGGTCGAAGAGGCGGTGATGTCGACTAGGTTCACTTGGCCAAACAGTTCATTGTTGGGATGATTATCGATATTGACGAGAGGTACTTCATAAAAAATATCTGGATTTTCTTCATACACTTTCCCGAGATGCTCCTTGTCCGGACTCCCGATGACGACCGCGAGATCAAATTTGAACTTTGCTGGAATAAACGAAAAATCTCGAGGATCAATAGCGCCATTTTCTGGTGTAAGAAAGATGCGGAGCTCTTCATCGGTCTTTTCAGTACGTACGTTCATAATCTTGTTTTTGACTGTACGAAACGACAAGACAAAATCGCGCGCTCCGGTAATCGATGGGAGTAAGTTTTTTGGTTCGCCGATGAAAGCAAGGAGTTCTTTATCCTTTGTGATGTTTTCTCCGGCAAGGTGAGCCTCTACGCCAATCTTGTCGAGAAAAAAAGCCAGAGCAAAAGCAGTGGCGATAGCATCACGACTGGGATACGAGGGGAGGATAATGAGGGGGGCAGACGCCTTCTTCAAAAGCTCTTCGAATTGCTGTGTAGGGGTGAGGGACATACGGGAGGGTCTCTAGAGGCCTGCTTGTAATTTACTAGCTCCCAAGGAAAAAAGAGAGATAGTCAAAGATACCAAAGATATGGCGAGGTGTCAATTTCCCTTCTTACTCGCCTAAACCCTGGTTTCACGTTAATATAGGGGCATGGAAAATTCACCCTTCATAACGACAACAGCCGAAGAGACACGTGCTTTCGGAAAAAAAATGGCGCAGGTGCTCGCACCTCAAGCCCTGGTATGTCTCGAGGGTGATCTCGGGGCTGGTAAGACCACATTGGTTCAGGGGCTTTTGGAAGGACTTGGCGCTAAGCGACCATACATTAGTCCAACCTTTGTCATCATGAAGCAGTATGATTTACCGCAGGCTACTGTCCAAGGGATCAGGCGTATTTACCATGCCGATGCTTATCGGGTAGGAGAAAAAGACTTTCACGAAATTGGTTTCCTCGAGTGGTGTGCAGATCCCGCCGGGCTGGTAATCCTCGAATGGCCAGAGCGAATCGGTAACCTGGTGCCGCAGAATAAAACTGTCATCACACTTCGCTCCCTTTCCGAAACCGAGCGCCAAATCACTATTGCATACGCTACCTAACAATCATGGTATACTGGCGCAGAATATGAGCAAATTAAAAAGGGTTTTCTTGCGAAAACCCTTTTGTGTTGAGAGTCTTTGCTCCCTTATTTTTTCTTCCTCCCTCCTGGCAGAATGCTTCGCACCATCAGCCAGATGGCATAGAAGCATGCTGCGATGCCGACCAGAGGCGCCACGACCTCGGGCATGAACTTGATCATGCCGAGCACGAGCGCCGCCCCGATGGCCCAGGGGAGGAAGCGGGCGATCAGGCGCCCGATACCCAGGCCGATTTCTCGGAGCAGTTCGGCGACCAATCCACCGATGGCCCGGGGCACCCACAGAATGAGCGCGCCGAGTTGCTCCAAAATCCAGGTAAAGAACCGTGCCATTTTTCCCTCCTCGGAATGGCGTGGGTGAGCAAAATGCTTCCCTTGTAAAGGCACCACAATGATGAATTTACAAGGAAGTCACTAATGGTTTATTATACACCTTTTTAATAAATATGTCAATAGAAGAGGAAGGGTATTGAAAACATTCTAAAGTTGTTTTTGGAGACATCACGAGTCTATCCATTTTTGCTCGACTCTTCCGAAGGACGTATACTGTAAGTATGGAAACAAAGCTAAAAACTCTCGTACTTCTTGATGGTAATGCTCTCATCCATCGGGCCTATCATGCGTTGCCGCCGCTTACTACCAAGGACGGGCAAGCGGTGAACGCTGTCTATGGGTTCTCCATGACGCTCCTCGCCGTACTGGAGAAATTTCATCCGGAATATATTGCTGCCTCGTTTGATTTGGCCGGTCCGACCTTTCGCGATGATATGTATGCCGACTACAAGGCCACGCGTACCAAGACGCCAGATGATTTGGTAGCACAATTTCCGCTGGTGAAGGACGTGGTGCGGGCTTTCAATATTCCTATTTATGAGAAGGAAGGTTTCGAGGCGGATGATTGTGTGGGTACACTAGCGCGGCAAGCAGAGAAAGAGAATGTACAGGTTGTTATCGTGACGGGGGATAATGATATTTTGCAATTGGTGACACCGCTGGTGAAAGTCTTTTCTATTCGGAAGGGGATCAAGGACCTGGTGCTGTTTGATGAGAAAGCTGTTTTTGAAAAATATGGTTTTGCCCCCAATCAGTTAGCAGATTACAAAGGACTGCGTGGTGATGCCTCGGATAATATTCCTGGTGTGAAAGGGATTGGCGAAAAAACAGCGACCGACTTGTTACAGAAATATCACGACCTCGAAGGCGTCTATGCGGCGCTCGCTGACATGAAGGGAGCGGTGCGAGCGAAATTGGAGGCTGGGAAAGAGAGTGCTTTCCTCTCGCGTGATCTGGGACGAATTCATACCGAAGCGCCGGTGGCGCTCGACCTCCCTGCTTGCGTGGCCAAGGACTATGACCGGAGTGTCATAGCTGGGCTCTTTCAGGAATTGTCATTTTTCAGCTTGATCAAGCGCTTGCCGGGAGGAAATGAGGCAGGAGATATGAGACAAGAGTCAGGAAAAAAAGAGAAGAAGGTAAGAGAGAAAGAATTGAAAACAAAAGAAGAGATTGTAGAATTTTTTCACAAGTTGCAGGGGAAGAAAATCGCTTTGTGGGCGGAACGGGAAACAGCCTCGCTCTTTGGTTTCGGACTGCAAGCAGTGCATCTGGCGAGTGGCGCGGAAAATATGGTGGTTGTTTGGAAGGAAGAGAATAAAGAAACACTCAAGACTTTTCTAGAAGATGAAAATATTTCCAAGGTGGTATACGATGGGAAATCGCTCATGCACGTGTTGATCAAAGAAGGGATTGTTTTTCGAGGAATAGTGTTCGATGTCATGCTGGCTGCCTATCTCCTCAATTCCGGTGGCAACGTGGAGTTTGATTATTTGGTACTCGTCGAATACGGTGAAGAGCCACCGTTTGTACAGGCACCGTTTCTGCTCAAATTAGAAGGACAGTTCCAAGAAAAATTGGATGAGATCAGTAAGACGCAGGTGACAGGAAAAACACTGCGCACCGTGCTGGAACAGATCGAGATGCCACTGGTGCCGATTCTCTTTGCTATGGAAGAACACGGCATTCATCTCAATACGCAAACATTCAAGACGCTTTCTGATCGATTACAAAGCGAGATTGCTGTTTTGGAAAAAGATGTCCATACCTTGGCGGGCAAAGAGTTCAATATCAATTCTCCCAAGCAGCTTTCCATCGTACTATTTACCGATCTCAGTATTCCGACCAACAACATCAAGAAAACAAAAACGGGTATCTCGACAGCTTCGCCGGAATTACAAAAATTGCAGGAGTATCCCATCGTGCAAAAGATTGAACAGTATCGGGAACTGTTTAAATTGAAAACCACCTACCTCGATGCTCTGCCAGAATTGGTTGATGGAGAATCGCGGCTCCACACCACCTATGCCCAGGCGGTAGCGGCCACCGGACGACTTTCTTCCCAAGATCCAAACCTGCAGAATATTCCTGCACGCGGAGAGTGGAGTACGAGAGTGCGAGGAGCCTTTGAGCCGGCGCCGGGATACGTCTTTGTTGGGGCGGACTATTCTCAGATAGAACTGCGAGTGATGGCTCATTTGAGCCAAGATAAAGCATTAACGGCCGCCTTTCAAAAAGGAGAAGATGTACACAAAACAACGGCTTCAGTAGTCTACAAAGTAAAGCCAGAAGAGGTGACGGCTGATATGCGCCGTCAGGCCAAAGTATTTAATTTCGGTATCATGTACGGCATGGGAGCCTACGGTTTATCCCAAGCGGCTGAAATTGATCAGAAAGAAGCAGCAGAATTTATCCGCACCTATTTCGAAAAATTTTCTGGAGTAGCAAAATTTATCGAAGAAATGAAAACGGGCGCGCGCAAGAATCACTATGTCGAAACGGAACTCGGTCGGCGTCGCTACACGCCCGAGATTGAGAGTAACAATGTACAAGTGGCGCGGTCAGCTGAACGTGTAGCTATCAATATGCCCATCCAGGGATTGGCTGCGGATATTATGAAGCTCGCTATGATTGCGGCCCACCAACTCATTGCACAAGACTTTCACAACAGCGTGAGTATGGTGCTCCAAGTGCATGACGAACTCATCTGTGAAGTGAAAGCTGAGCAAGCAGCAATGTTTGCGGTGGCTCTGAAAAAAGCCATGGGCGATGTCTACCCACTGCGCGTGCCGCTCATTGCTGAAACAGCGATAGGAAAGAACTGGGGAGAAATTTAAAAAGTTTGTGAGGAAAGAAGACAAAAAAGAACCGGCGTTAGGCCGGTTCTTTTTTGTTAGTTAGAAGTTTTTTCACGAAGCTTGGAAACGAGATCATCCAGTCTATTAGCTAGCAAAGCCGCCTGGCGCCGCACCTCACGATCATTCGGGTTTTTCTCAAGATTATCAAGAATTTGTTCTGCAGCAACATCTGGCCCTACTTTTCCAATGAGTGTCTCAACTGGATCGACTAGTTTTTTAGGATCAGGATGAAACTCTGCACTTGCTGCCTTCCACTCTTCTGTCGGGAGCTCGAGAGACATACTTCTTATATTTTAGCTGATTATGTAAAGAGTTTAGTAACAATTATTCCTTCATATTCTCTTAGAATATCAGAAAAAAAACTGAAAGTCAAGACGAATCTAGTGATATAATAGGTGCACTTGATTGAAACAAACCTATGCCAGAACTGCCAGAAGTCCAAACGGTTGTGAGTCAGCTTGACCAGAAAATTACTGGGAAACAGATTATTTCTGTGTGGAGCGACTGGCCTAAAAAGATCCTGACTCCTATGAAAGAATTTGCGAAGCGAGTGACAGGTGGGAAAGTACTTGGCGCGAGGCGGCTCGGCAAACACATCGTGATTGACCTCGACAATGGCTATTCGATTATCGCGCACCTCAAGATGACTGGACATTTTTTGGTTAAAGATGAGACGAATCGCCACTCCGAAGCCTTCACGAAAGATCGGCTTAACGGCTATATTCACCATAGCTTTACCTTTTCTGATCAGGGGACGCTCGAGTTTTCTGATATGCGGAAGTTTGGTTGGCTTCGGGTCGAAAAAACCAGTGCTATCGGAGCGCTTACGAGTATCAAGGTGCTCGGTATTGACGCTCTCTCGCCCAGGCTTACGGAAAAGCATTTTCAAAAAATCCTTCTGACCCGGACGCGCCGTACGGTAGGGGAAGTGCTTCTCGAGCAAAGCATCATCGCTGGAATTGGTAACATCTATCGAAGCGAAGCCCTGTTTCTTTCGGGAATTCTTCCTACAAGAAAAATTGAAAAAATCAAAAAAGAGGAATGGACATTACTTCTTCTCTCGATCAAAAAAGTGCTCAGGCAAGCAGTGAGACTTCGGGGTACGAGTGACGGTGATTTTCGTGATACGAGCGGACTGCGGGGAAACTTCAAACGGACGCTCTTTGTCTATGGACGGACCAAAGAGTCATGCAAGAAATGTGGTACAATAATAGAACGTAAAAAGCTTGGCAGTCGGAGTATTTTTTATTGTAAAACGTGTCAACATTAATATACATGTATCTATGAGCAAGAAACTTTTGTGGTCTCTTCTCGGCATTGTCCTTTTAGGGGTCCTCGGGTATTTCATCTTTGGAAACAAAGAAGTACGGAAACCAATAGAGCTCAACAACAAAAATCAGTCACTGGGAGCGAGCTCGAAAGGAGTGGTCAATACTGGTCCAGTCGGAGCTATCACGGGACTGCCTTGTGAGAACTGGAACCGTCGCCCAGTAGCGGTCATGCAACCAGTCGACCCTCAGGCTCGTCCGATTGCTGGCTTTTCCGATGCCGATATGGTTTTTGAGATGCCCAATCCTGCCGAAGGGATATTTGTTACGCGTCTTATCGGAGTGTACCAGTGTGAAACTCCAGAAGAAGTGGGATCGATACGGAGCGCTCGTCACGACTATATCAATGTAGCGCAGGGACTCGATGCTATCTTTGTGGGTTGGGGAGGCTCTGCCTTTGCCATTAAAAAACTTGATGAGGGCGTCATCGACAATCTCGACTGTAATGATCAGGGAGGGAAAAGTGCAAGCTCGTACTGTTTCCGCAAGGAACGCACTGGCCCTATGAGGATTGAAGACACGGGTTACATCAAATTCGCCAAAGTGCTCGAAGCGGCCAAGAATTTTGGCTATCGCATGGAGAGCAAGTTTGTTGGCTACCCGCACCAAGAAGACAAACCGCTCGAGTCACGAGTGAGCGGAGGGCGTCTGCGGATTGGTTTCCCGGGAAACATGGAAGCGGAGTATGATTATGATCGTGAAACCAATAGTTATAAGCGAATATGGGGCGGAGTACCAGATACCGATCGGACGACCAAGGAACGAATCGCTCCGAAGAATGTCGTCGTCGCTATTGCTGAAAACGAACAGATACTTTCAAGTACGGATTTTGTGGCGCGTGGGGTGCAAGACCCTTGGGCGGGACTGGAGGCAAAAAAAACAGGAGTCGGCAACATCTCCGGCCGTTACAACAACATCAATTTTGGTGACCCTTGGTATGATACCAAAGACTCGGGGGTTGCCTACTTCTTTATGAACGGCGAAGAAAAGCGTGGTACCTGGAAAAAAGACAAAAGCCGTGCCGATAGCAAGCTCACCTTTTTTGATGACGCCAACAACGAAATAAAATTTGTGCCTGGACAGATCTGGGTCGAAGTGATGGTGCCCGGCCAAGCCTTTGGCTGGACCCCCGCCATCTAACTCGTGGGTAGCTTGTAGCGAGCAAGGCAAAAACGGACGACATGTCCGTTTTTTGTTATACTGAGAAGGATTTTGAATGTATTTCAAAATCCCTGCCTGCTGGTAGACCAATACAAGCTACTTATGATTATTTTTCTCCACGGTGAAGACACCTTTCTTGTGACGCGTCGCAAGCATGCCCTCATTTCTGCCTTCTGCAAGAAGTATAAAGAAGCGGAGGTCTTTACCTTTGATCTTGAAACAGCGGGTACAGATGAGGACGTGAAGCAGGCTCTCTTTACTTCTGAAACCGGCCTCTTTGCGACCAAGAAGATGCTTGTATTCGTGAATCCTTTTCTTTTGACAGCAAAAGGGGACGCAGTCATGAAGGAGTTTCTCCGTAAAGAGCAGACGTTTGAGAGCGAAACCATTCTTCTTTTTGTACACGGAGGAAAAATAAAAAAATCGGATCCTCTGACCAAGATGCTCCTTTCGGCAATGGACAAAGAAGAAGTGGTAGATCCCATGCAAGGAAATACACTTCGCCGGTTTATCGAGCAAGAGCTGAGAGAAGAAAACGAAAATGTTTCCTTTGCGCCAGATGCCGTCTCGCTTTTTCTGACACGCTTAGATGGTGAGAGTGCGCGCCAGATAAGTGAGCTTGCCAAGCTCGCTACGTTCAAGGGTGCGGGCATTATCACCAAAGAAGAGGTCGCCCTATTTATTCCTCCGAAAGACGAAGAACGAGTCTGGCAGGCAATTGATGCCTTGGGTCGTGATGATCGAGCCCTCGCCCTCGCTCTCTTTCGGAGCGAATCAGTGAAGAATGGTAGCGTCTACCCGCTCCTCGCTCTCTCCGCTTGGCAGATCCGAAGGTTGCTTTGCATTCGTGAGGCCTATGATAGCGGCGTGCGCCTCTCATCTGATATTGCGCGCCAGACCAAACTCCCGCCTTTTACTGTCGACAAGGCGCTTCGTACCCTTTCGGTCTTTCCGCTCTCTCGTCTGAAAAAGGGCTTGAGCCTCCTTTCTGACATTGATACTGCTCTCAAGCAGGGCAAGGCCGATCCAGAAGTCTCGCTTGATCTTTTCGTATGGAAGTTTTAGGTGGGAAGCAATAAAGAAAAGAGGGGTGAAACGAACGAAGAATACAAAAAAGAGCCTCACGGCTCTTTTTTCTTGCTCATTGTCAGCGTGCTATTTCTTTAAGGCAGCTTTCTTTACAAAGGCATTGAGGCGAGACTTCTTGCGAGCAGCAGTATTTTTCTTGACAATCTTTTTGGCAACGGCCTTGTCGAGGGCCTTGATTGCCTTCTTTAAGGTTTCTTGGGCCTCATCGATTTTACCGGCCGCCACCGCTTCACGGGTTTTTTTGATAGCGCTTTTGACGACACCGTTGGCGACTTTGTTGCGGATGGTGTTTTTGGCAGTGACCCGCATGTATTTCTTGGCTGCTTTCTTTATAGGCATAGAATTTTCTACTAGGAGTTTTTTAGAAAAACATAATTAAGAGTTCTTTATTTTTAGCATGCTTAAAGCATTTTGGCAAGCCTCAGGCATCCGTAAACGATACGGCAAAGAAAAAGAGTTGATTTGAGAGGGAATGCCGACGTGTTACAATGTTTCTACGAGCTTTAGTAAAATGACTCTCTATGATTGCGCAACTAGAAGGAAAAATAGCGGGAATGCGAGGGAATGCCGTGATTCTTATGGTGGGGGGTACCGGCTATCTCGTTGCTGTTTCGCCCTATACCATGGGAAAACTGGCCGGACAAGAAACCGTCCTTCTGCATATCTATACGCATGTTCGTGAGGATACCCTGGCGCTTTACGGGTTCCAGAGCGAAGAGGAGCTCTATATGTTTCAACTTCTTATTTCTGTATCCGGTATTGGCCCAAAAGCAGCGCTCTCGATTCTCTCAATTGCCGACGTCAGAACTCTTCGCATGGCCATCGTGAACAAAGACCCGAGTATTCTCACTCGCGTGTCTGGTGTTGGGAAAAAGACAGCTGAGAAGCTTATCGTGGAACTCCAAAACAAAGTGACCGCTATCGCTGGAGACGAAGACGGTGACGTGAGCGCAGTTCAAGACGCTCTCGAGGCCCTCACTTCTCTCGGGTATTCGGTGACACAAGCGCGCGATGCGCTCAAGTTGGTACCGGGCGACGTGACTGATGTCAGTGCTCGTATCCGGGGCGCCCTCAAAATACTTGGTAAGAAATAGTATGACAGAAAGTATGGGGGAGGAGTTTCTTCAATCAGAAGCCTGGCTTCGCCTACAAGAAGCGACAGGAAAAAAAACCATTCCTTTTTCGGAGGCTGGCTTTTTGGCACATGGTATCGTCCACACACTTCCTTTGGTTGGGCAGTACTTGTATGTGCCGAGAGGGCCGATAGTGGAAGCGCTGAGTGCTGAGGGTACGGAAAAGAGAAACATTCAAAAATTGATTCTCTTGGCGAAGGAAAAGAAGATGAACTGGATACGGATAGAGCCAGAGACCGAGGAGTTACTGGAGGCAAACAAAAGAGTAACCAAAGGCTTGGGCCATGCAATAGCGAAGGCGCCACACGATATGCAGCCGCGAGAAGTACTCAGGATTGATCTCGCGGCTTCGGAAGCAGAGCTCCTTTCAGCTATGAAGTCCAAAACCCGCTACAATATTCGTCTGGCTGAGAAGCGAGGCGTGAAAGTCTTTGAGACTCGGGAAGAAAAATATATCGACTCCTTCCTTGATCTCATCACCGCCACTTCGGGACGGAAGGGTATCACGTCGCACCCACGGAGCTATTACCAAAAATTTTTTGACGTTTTACCAGAAGATATGTGTCAGCTTTTTGTCGCCGAGTACGATGGACGGGTCGTCGCCAGTAATCTTATGATAGTGTATGGTGGTACAGTCACGTATCTTCATGGTGGATCAAGTGACGCTGATCGTGATGTCATGGCCCCGTATCTCCTTCAGTGGGAACAGGTCAAGTGGGCCAAAGCGCTCGGTCGCCATACCTATGATTTCGGCGGTGTTCGCATGCAAGTAAGCTCAAGTCACCAAAATTCCAGCTTCAAAATTCAAGCTCCAACTCTCAATCCTTGGGCTGGCATTACCAAATTCAAAACAGGATTTTCGCCAGCGACCAAAGTCACTGAATATCCTGGCTCGCACGACATCATACTTGACGCTCGTTCGTACTTCTTGTACCGTCGCATACAAGCCTTGAAACACTCCCTCTTTTCCCTCAAAAAACGCTTATCTTAAGGGTAATTCAGGATTAAAGCTTGACGAGTTCTCATTTTAGGTGTATAATAAAATGTTCATTAAAAATTAGTACGTTTGCCAGAGTGGAGAGTTTTTCTCTCTAAAAAGAGGAATATTCCCTGCTCTGGCATACCCTCGCGTCTCGTGAGAAGCTATGGACAATAGGAGAATCGCGATGACGACACGGTCGATCACGCAAGGCCAAAACCGACAAATCATTTCTGTCGTGGAGGCTGCTGCTGGCACTGCTGCCGGTGAAGTCTTGGCAGGATTCAATCTCAATCGCGAGGAAGCGCAAAGCCTCCTCGGGAGCGGTGATGCAGTCAAGGCTGTCGTTCAGACGGCGCTCAGGCCACTCATCAACCGACTCATCGGACGTTACCCCGTGCTCGTCGAGACCAGGCTTCTCAAGCCGGTCAAGACAGCGACCGCGGCCAACGATACGCCTTTCGTCAAGGAGTTCTTCCAGACCAGGAAGGGCCTCTACGTCTACGATTCGTTCCGCAACCGGTTCGATGTGGACCAGCCGGTGCAAGCGCCCTCTGGCCGTCCCTACGTGGCCTCGCTCCTAAAAGCGAATGCCTTTGACAAGCACATCCGCCAGGAACTGCCAGCAAGCCATCTTTCGATGCTCGAAGACATCGCAGGCTTCATCGAAGCCCAGCCCGAAGGCAAAGAGGGATTCCTCTTGAGCAACGGCTATACAAACATCTTCTTCGTCGAAGGCAAAAACAAAAACGGTGAAGTCTTCGCCGTGTTTGTCTACTGGAGCTCCGACGACCGTCGCTGGGACGTGGGCGGCTGGGAGCTCGACAAGGGTGGCGGCTGGGGTGCTGTCAGCCAGGTTCTCTGCCCAGGCAACGCAGCACTTTGACTTCGAGATGATTTGACCCTTCGGTCATTTCGCTTCACTCAGACCTGGACACTGAGTCCCTTGGTCACTCGGACCCTTGGAAACTACTACGTAGTGACCAAGGGTTTTTCTTTTGCTACAATAAAAACGGTATGTTGGAAATTTCTTTCGGCTACGGCTGAAAGGTCAGGATACTGGAAGTGAGTGTGCCAGAGTGGCTACGGCAAGTTTCTTTAGCCAGCGTGTCATGTTACTTTCAAAAAAATATAATG
>Ga0163144_10016395_pt1 | contig 15183 bp, 15 predicted proteins | sample OliLak19BULKMAT1_FD_123175 | JGI IMG/M metagenome (GOLD analysis project Ga0163144, IMG submission 123175) | Freshwater microbial mat bacterial communities from Lake Vanda, McMurdo Dry Valleys, Antarctica - Oligotrophic Lake LV.19.BULKMAT1 | ecosystem: Environmental > Aquatic > Freshwater >... | reverse complement strand
GTGCTGGCGAAAAAAGGCATTTACATTTCCACCGAACTTGGTAAAAACGCTCAAAACATTTACCTGGCGCTGCTGACTCCGCTTTTGGGCGGGAAAAAGGTAATGTTTCCCCTCCCAACCATTTGCAAGGAAGATGTGCTTTTTCTGAAAAAACTCGCCGAATGCGGCGCGTATCGACCCGTACTCGACCGGTACTACCCACTGGAACAAATTGTGGAGGCGTATACGTACGTGGAAACCGGACAGAAAACGGGCAACGTCGTACTCACCCTACCCTGAGTTGAACAAGGCGGCAACGGTCAATCATCGACTCACCCGTTCTGCTTCTAAATATCCCCCAACTGCGGCCGCATCAGAATCTCCTCGACCACCGCGCCGGGTGAGAGGTTGTAGCTCGCCCAGAGCAGGTTGGCCACGTCGGCGGCGGTCATGAAGCGCTCAGCGGGCAAGTCGCTGCCCGCCCAACTGTCGGTGAGGGTGGCTCCCGGCAGCACGGCGGTTACTTTCACGCCGTGGGGTTTCAGTTCTTCGCGCAATACCCGGCTCAGACCCAGCAGGGCGTGTTTGGTGAGGCAGTAGGAGCCGCCGTTGGTGTAACCCAGGATGCTCGCCGTGGAGCAAACGTTGACGACATAGCCTTTTTTACGGGCCATCATGCCGCCCAACACGCCCCGCGTGAGGTGGTAGGCGCTCTGCACATTGACGGCGAAGAGTTCCTCCAAAACCCCTTCTTCTTCGTTGTGAATCTGCCCCGGCCGGAACGTACCCGCGTTGTTGACCAGCACCTCGACGGGCCGTTTTTGGGCGTTGATGAAGTGAACGAACGCCTCGACCTCCGCCCGCTGGCCCAAATCGGCGCGGAAGGTTTGGAGGGAAACGACGGGAAACTGAGTGGAAAACTCGGTTTCAAAGCGGGCCAGGTCTTCGGCGCTGCGGGCGCAGACGAGGGCGTCGAAACCTTCGCGGGCGAAGCGTTCGACCACGGCCCGGCCAATGCCTTTGCTGCCGCCGCTGACGATGAGGAGGGGGTTCATGGCTGGGTTTGAAAGGTTGAAGGTTGTTGGTTTGAAAGTTGAAAGGTCGGGGTTATCGGCTGGTTTCTTCGCGCTAACTTCAACCGTCAACCCTCAAACCAACAATCCTCAAACCATCAAACCCAAATTTAGCGGTATGTTCGTGCCAAAAATACCCTTCTTTCTTCCCATGCGAATCCTGATTGGACTGGTTTTGTTACTGAGTGCTGCGCCAGCGTGGGCGCAGCAGGCCCGGCAACCTGCCAAACTCTTCGTTAAAGTCGCTCTTGGTTCGGCCCTTCCCGCCGCCGAACTCACCGGTAATCCCGACGATCAGCGCGTGGCGGCCTACGCCAAACCGGGCACGTTTTTCGGCCTGACGGTCGGGCGGGAATTCAACCGCTGGCTGGGCGTGTCGGTCACGGGCTTCGGCTGGACCAACCCGGTCAACAACGACAAACTCACCGAACTCGTCCAGGGCAGTTACCTCGACGCCTTCAAGACTGCCCTCAGCAACCTACCCGGTTCGTCGGCCCTGCCCCCCCTGCCCGCCATCACCTGGGTGGCCAGCGGCGAATCCTGGCGCTTTCTGGGCGGGTACATTTCGCCGTTTTTAGTAGCCCACCTGGGGGAACGCTTCGCGGTGGAAGGCCGTTTGAACCTCGGTTTGGTCAACGCCGCCTACCCGGCCATCACGGCTACCGCCACGGGTACCAATTTTCAGGCGCTGTTGGTGACCGACCGGCTCCGGGGAACGGGGTTTCTCTACGGTGGGGGGTTGGGCCTGCGGTTTCGGGTGCAGGACGGGTTTCACCTCGTGGCCAACCTCGACGCCGTGCGGGCGCGACCCCAGTTTCCGGCCAGCACCTACACCACCACCGGCTCCTGGACGGTAACGGTTGGCGGTACTCAGCGAACCATTCCGCTCCCGTCCCAACCCAGGGAAGCGTTTTCGCAGCGCGTCGGCACCCTGGGGGCGACGTTTGGGGTGGGAATTTTCTTTTAAAGGCGGAGGGTGAATTTCGGATTGCGGAGTTAAGGAAGCCCTCCAATCCGAACTCCGCCCTCCGCAATCCGAATTCGACTTTCATGTCCAACTTAGGCAAGTACTTCATCTTCCTCGGCAACCTCTTCCGCAGCCGCGAGAAAGTCGGCGTGTACATTCGGCAGGTGTTCGAAGAGGGCGTGCTCATCGGCATCGACTCCATCTTCATCGTCGCCATCGTGAGCACCTTCATCGGGGCCGTGACCTGCGTGCAAACGGCCTATAACCTGGTCAGTCCGCTGATTCCCACCTACGTCATCAGTCTGATTGTGCGCGACATGACGTTGCTTGAACTGGCCCCCACCATTACCTGCATCGTGCTATCGGGCAAGGTTGGCTCCAACATCGCGGGCACCATCGGCACCATGCGCGTGACCGAGCAAATCGACGCCCTCGAAGTGATGGGCATCAACTCCACCTCGTACCTGGTACTGCCCAAAATCCTGGCGGCCATGCTCGTTTTTCCCATGCTGGTGGTGCTGGCGGGCTTTCTTTCGATTTACGGCGGTTACCTGGCCGGAACCCTGTCGGGGGTCATCACCCCGGAGGAGTACATTTACGGCATCCGCTCGGATTTTAACGCGTTCAACATCCCCTTCGCCCTCATCAAATCGGTGGCGTTTGCCTTCCTGATTGCCTCCATTTCGGCCTACCAGGGCTATTACACCAACGGCGGGGCGCTTGAAGTGGGTCGGGCCAGCACGAAGGCCGTCACCAACAGTTGCATCGCCGTGCTGGTAGCCGACTATTTGCTGGCGCAGTTGCTGCTGTAAAAAGTCATAAGTCGTAGTAGTCGTAAGTTTGAGGAAACTAGGTGCCTGACTCATGAAAATCCGACGATTCGAAGACCTGATAGCTTGGCAGAAAGCACAGGACTTAGCCGTTAACATCTTCATTACCTGCGAACACGTCCGAGATTTTACATTTAAAAATCAAACCTGGGGCGCGGCTATTTCTGTGTCAAACAACATATCGGAAGGGTTTGACCGGGGTAGTGATCCCGACTTTTTCGCTTTCTGAATTTCTCCCGCACCTCCTGCAATGAGGTGAAGTCGATGAGCTACCTGGCAGTCCGCATCAAGTACATTTCAGAAGACCAAAAGTCAGTTGTTATTTCCCAATGTGAGGAGTTATCCAAGATTATTTTGGGGCTGATTAACTCGCTGGGGAACAAGTCGTAATTATCCTTACGACGTATGACTACTACGACTTACGACTCAGCATGATCGAAATCAAAAACATCCAAAAATCCTTCGACGGGCGGCAGGTGCTGGCGGGCATCGACGGTACCTTTCTGGATTCCAACACCAGCCTCATCATCGGCGGCTCCGGTACGGGCAAAAGCGTGCTGCTCAAGTGCATTATCGGGCTGATCGAGCCGGAACAGGGCCAGGTGCTCTACGACGGACGCGATTTCTGGAATTCCGACGACGAGGTGAAAAAGGAAATTCGCCGCGAAATGGGCGTGTTGTTCCAGGGCAGCGCCCTGTTCGACTCGAAAACGGTTTTTGAAAACGTCAAATTTCCCCTCGATATGCTCACCACCCAGAGCGAGGACGAAAAGCGCGACCGGGTGGATTTTTGCCTTCAACGGGTGGGGCTGGAAAAAACCGGCGACCGGATGCCTTCGGAAATTTCGGGCGGAATGAAAAAGCGCGTGGGCATTGCCCGCTCCATCGTGATGAACCCAAAGTACCTGTTTTGCGACGAACCCAACTCTGGCCTCGACCCGCTCACCAGCGTAAAAATCGACGACCTCATCAAGGAAATCACCGACGAATTTAAAATAACGACCGTCGTCATTACCCACGACATGAACTCGGTGATGGGCATCGGCGAGTACGTGATGTTTCTCTACCAGGGCCATAAACTCTGGGAAGGCGACAGCGCCAGTATCACCGCCACCACCGTGCCGGAATTGCAGGAGTTTTTGTTCTCGAATAAATTGTTGAGAGACATGAAGTGATTGGGTAATTTGGTAATGGAGGTAATTCGACTGAGACGTTGGAGTTCAGTCGAACCAAATTGAGTACGGTTTATTGACCCATTATCCTCAGCATCCTCTGGTCGCGATTGCTGACGCTCGTCAACGAAGCGGGGACTTCGCTCAGGGTGATTCCCGCGCTAACGAAATGAGTACCCTGACTCTAAAATCCGGCGCTAACTGCCTCGCCCGCCGCTTAGCGGTCACCGATGAACCGGCCCTGCTGGCCTACCTCGACGGCCTTTCCGCCGAAAGCCGTTCCCGCTTCGGCCCGCATCCTTTCGAATCGGAAACGGTGCAGTGCATTTGCCAAAACCTGCCCAACGACGACGTGCTGCGCTACGTGGCGGTTTCACCCAATGAAGAAATCGTCGCCTACCTTCTGGTGAAGGCGGGCACGCTGCCGGAAGACCGGCGGCGCTACGAAAACGAGGGCTGGGTACTCGATGAAAAGAACACCTGCACCTTTGCCCCCTCGGTGGCCGATGTCTGGCAAAGCAGCGGCCTGGGCAACGCGATGTTCGGGATTATACTTGAAGACTTGCGGGCGTATCCGTTTAGGCAAATGCTGCTCTGGGGTGGTGTACAGGCCAGCAACGAACGGGCCATTCGCTACTACACCCGCAACGGGTTCGAGGCGGTGGGCCGGTTCTGGCACGACGGTAAAGAGAACCTCGATATGGTGAAAGCGCTTAATTGACGGAATTTTGTACCTTGAGGCAGAAACCGATACCGTTATGGCGTACAGCGATTTTACGTTCTGGAGAATCAAAGACCAATTCGGCATCAGCGACACCGTCGAGCCGTTGGAACTTCCTGGCCAACCCATCGAACCAAGTGCTTCGCTGAGGGAGGCGCTCGAAGGAGCGCAACTATTGCAGTTGCGCAACGAGAAAATTAAATCAGAAGCCATCGTTTTCCCGGTTTTGCTTGACATCGTCAAACGAAACCGGGACTTTTTCACCCTGCACTCGGGCGAAAACTTACCCGCTCAACGGGAGTTGGGATTAACCGGAGAATGTGATTTTTTCATCAGTAAAAACACCCGCACGTTTGAAATCAACCTTCCAATCCTGGCCGTCGTGGAAGCAAAAAGGGATGATTTTCACCTCGGCGTTCCGCAGTGCGCGGCACAGATGGTCGGTGCCCTGTTGATGAACCGCACCCTGGAGCATCCCGTCCGGGAGATTTACGGCTGCGTGACCACCGCCGACCAGTGGCGCTTCCTGCACCTTATCAATAACCACATCATCATTGACAAACGCATCTATGATCTGCGCGAGTTGCCGACGATTTTGGGTATTTTCCAACGCATCCTCGACCACTACCGGGAATTCTTGTCGGCCCAGGGGTATCAGGCCGAAGAACCCATCGGCACATACGACGGCTACTGGTACTGGGCTAGCCGAACCATTCCTGCTTCGTCGCCAGTTTTTCAGTAAGTCAGAGAAACTCCTGAGGAACGCGGATGTAGGAGTGCAGAAATCGAAGATTCGACGCAGTCCATGCGGATTTGATGCTCAGATAAACGATTTTTGCCTTCGATGATTCGCCGCATTTTCTACTCCGCACTCCGCATTCCACAACTCGTACTCCTCCTCACGGCCTGCCAAAGCCCGCAGGAAATCAAGCGCGACCAGTATTTCGTGGAGGGAATGCAACTCTACAACCTCCACTGCGCCAACTGCCACCAAAAGGACGGGAAGGGGCTGGTCGATTTGTACCCGCCCCTGGCCGGAACCGATTACCTCACGGCTGCCAACAAAGCCCGGATTATCTGCGCCATTCGCTACGGGCAGGCCGATTCGCTGGTGGTCAATGGCAAGCGCTACACCCAGCCCATGCCCGGCAACACCCAGTTGCAAGCCCTCGACGTGGCCGAAATCACGACGTACATCTACAACCAGTGGGGAGGCGAAAAAACGGCGACCGAAACCGACTCGGTGCGGAAGTGGCTGGAAAAATGTAGGAAATAACGGAATCGTCATGCTGAACTTGTTTCAGCATCTTCCCGCTGGATAATCAAGTTAGTCAGCTACCGATGAGTAGGATGGCCTGAGAGGGGAAGATGCTGAAACAAGTTCAGCATGACGGGCTACGGCAAATTCGACACGCTCACACTACCGGTCACTTTACGCATTTTGTAGTTCATGAAGTTTTGGTCGGTGTCGAGACCGAGGCCCCGAATTTGCTGGGTGGGGGTGGTGATGGTGACGGGTTTGGCAGTAAAAATCTTCTTCGTATCGCGCTCCCAGGTCAGTTCGTCGGTTTTCAGGATTTCGTTTTTCACTTTCTGATTCACCACCACGTTGCCTTTCACTTTAAACAGGTTTTGTACCGGGTAGTAGCGGCCCGAATCAGAGCGGAGCGTGCTGGTTTCGCGTCCGGTGCGGTCGTAGAAAAACAAGTTGACTTCCTTCGGGAAAATCTGCTCGCCATTGGGCATTTCCAGGCGTTTGGGCGTGGTCATTTTAATCACGAGCCGGGCCGAGTCGCTGTACAGCATCACGATGTTGTCGAGTTCGGTGACGGGGCCGTTGTATTCTTCGCTCGTCCGGATCTTTTCTTCCTGGCAGGAAGACAGGAAAACGGAGAAGGAAAAAAAGAGAACGGGAAGTAGCAAAAGCCAGGGTCGGCGACGACGTGCGTTCATGCGGGGTTGAAACAGGAGCAGCGGGCAAAAGCAAGAAGCCAAAAAAGCGTTCCTGGTTTCACTCCCGCTGTCATCCAGAGCGCAGCGAAGGACCTTTCACGGCGAATAACAAATTAGGTGGCAGTTAACCCCGAAAGGTCCTTCGCTGCGCTCTGGATGACAGCGGGGTGGGAAGATGTGTTTTCCTTTTTAGACAAACATCAATCAATCACCAACCGCTGGAACCAACGGTCGTTGAGGGTTACGCCCAGCACCACGCGCCCGAACTGCTCGCGGATGAGGCCCCCGCCCGCCGTGCCGCGTTCGCCGTAGCTAAAGCCCAGGTTGAGGTCGGAAAGTCCGCCCCGGCCCATCGGGATAGACAGCCCCGCCGTGGCGCTCCACTCGGTGGGTTGCTTGCCGTTGACGAGGTAGGGCGTGCGGCCGTAGTTAAAACCCACCCGGTAGGGCACCCGATTGAAGAAACCCGTTGCGGCCAGGATGTTGGGCGTGTACTCCGCCCCGACGGAAATGGTGTAGCTGTCGCCGAGTTTTTCGCTCAGGTTGGTGTTGTTGCCAAAGCCCCGGTATTTCGACCATTGCTGGTAGGCCACATCGGCGCTGAGGGTGAGTTTGTAGGGGTTTTCAAAACTAACTCCGAGGCGGTACGCCGGGGCCATTTGCAGGAAACCCCTCGTGTCGAGGTTGACCGTATCGGCCAGCGCTCCCGGAATGGGCAGGCCGGTGTCGTTCAGCGTTTCGTACGAACGCAGTTGCTCGGCCTTCAGTTTGGTGCCGAAATCGACGGTTCCGGCGATGCTCACAAAGCGCTTTTCACCCAGTTTTTGCCGCCAGGCCAGGCCCGCTTTGGTAAGAAAATCGTGGTGGTTGATTCGGTTGCGGAGCGTGACGAAATAATCTTCCTCGTACAGCCGCAGCCGCGCCACCGACTCCCGGTCAATGCCCCCGAACAGGTAACTGATCCCCAACCCGGCGTACAGGCTTTTGCCGATTTGAAAGCCGTTGGTGAGTGTCACGGCGTTCAGGCCGCCCTTGCCCGTGTACGTGTAGTCGGCGTAGTAAATCGAGCCGGGCACGGCGCGGGTGTCGCGCACTTCGTAGTCGACGTAACTGTAGGGGCGCAGGCCGATGCTGGCCGTCCAGCGCCGGTTGATGGGCGTGGCCAGGGTAAGGTAATTGAGGTTTCCCCCGGCGGATTGCTGCTTTTGCCGCCCGTCATCGAGGCGTTTGATTTGGCCCAGCACGCCCACCTCGAAGGTGACGTTGCGGTTGCGGGCCAGCAGGGCCGGGTTGAGGTTGTTGATGTAAATGCCGTTGGAAGCCGCCACGCCCGCTCCGCCCATCATCTGGTTCGGAGCAAAGCCGCCCGTAAACGTTTCACCCACGCCTATGGTCGAATACGGCGAGTTGCCGATACCCTGACCAACGGAATGGAGAATGAAAAAGGAAGAATGGAGAATGAAAATCAGTAAACCGAAACGGAGAATCTGACGACTGACGACTAACGACTGAAGACTGCTTTTAAAGCTGGGCATTATGTTGAAGAATTCGGTTGAGACCGATTAAGACCAATTCGGGGAGGACAAATATCGGCGTTTGGAAGCTGGATTCAAAGAAACGGGCATCACCGCCGCAGATAAGTGTTTGAAAATCAGGGAATAATTCGTGGTACCGGGCGACAATTCCATTCAATTCGGCGACCAGCCCGTTCATCACCCCGCTCTGCATGGCGTGGCGGGTGTTCTTGCCGACGAGTGAAGGGATGACCCCGTCGGCTTCTACTGCCGGTAGCCTTTCGGTAAACGAATGCATGGCCTGGAATCGCATTCGCAGGCCGGGAGAAATCAGACCCCCCTCGAAAACGTCCCGCCGCGTGACGAAATCGTAAGTGATGCAGGTGCCCATGTCGATGACGAGGCAATCGTCATTCGGGCGAATTGCCCGCGCCCCCACGGCGGCGGCCACGCGGTCGGCCCCCAGCGTGTGGGGCGTGTCGTAGGCTTTGGTGAGGGGCACCGGCGTGAGCGGGCCGAGCAGGTAGATTTCGTCGGTACATTCCGAGAAAATAGCTCTCAATTCTTCCTCCGTCCGGCTCGTCGAGGAAATCATCAGCCGCGCCGGGCGAACCAATGCGACGTAGGAGGTCAGTTCCCCGAAAGTCAGTCGCCACCGGGTTTCGAGCAAGTCGTTTTCCCGAAAAAGACCAGTCTTGACGAAAGTATTACCAAGGTCGATGCAGAGGTTCATGGTCTGGGAATCATGCAATTCGTTCGTGCTGATTTTAGCGTTGGTGATGCTTTTCTGACGCTTCAGCCGCAAAAAAAGTCAATTCAGGGGGTTGGACTTTCCCCGCCTGAATTGCTACGCCAACTTTGCAGAGCAATCCACCAGGAAAGCAGCAGAAATCAATTCTCAAACACAACCCTCAGAAAAACACAACCATGAAATCCAGCTCATTCCGTACCGTCCGCCCGCCCCGTCCGCGCCTCATCGAAGTAGGCGGCTGGGCGCCCCTCTCCGGTCACCGCACTTCGCGGCTCCGGTTCCGGTAAGAAAAGCCAGTCCGAATCGAGGGCTGGCTTTTTTCTGGGGGGGGCGGCGTTCCGCTCAGCGTGACCCCTTTTTTGAAAATCTAAACGAGTTTTCCTCAAAAAAAAATAGCCCCACTCACCGCCCAATCTTCCGCCCCGCTTCAAAATCGTACAGCGTCAGGCGGCGGAGGGTGTAGTGGGCCGTCCAGTATTGTTGCAGGGTGCGGATGTAGGCCAGCAGGGCGGCGTCTTTGTCCTGCTGGGCGATAAGCAGGTTGGTGATATCCACCTTGCCGACGCCGTAGCGGTTTTTGGCTACCTCAAACCGCTTCTGGGCGATGGTGTCCGACTTGGCCGAAATGAGCAGACTCGTGCGCAGTTGCTTCAACTCCAGCACGGCGTTATACACCGCGATTTCCAAACTATTCCGGGCCGCTTCGTTCTGACGCTGCTGGGCTTCGAGGCCGAAGCGGGCGGCTTCGTAGTTGGCCTTGTTGCGCCCGAACGTAGCGATGGGCAGCGTAAAACTCACGTTGGCAAACTGGGCGTTGAGCGGGTTTTGGTACACCTCGGGCAGGGTGGGCGCGGCCTGATTCAGCCCGTAGCTGAGCGCAAGCTGGCCGTTGATGCGCCGGGCGGCTTCGGCCTCCTTCACGCCGCGCTGCGCCTCGGCTTCCCGCAAGGCAAAACTCAGGTAATCACTCCGGTTGGCTTTGGCCTCGGCGAGGGCTTTTTCTACGTCAGGATCGGCGGCGGGTACGCTGGCCGGAGGCAGCACCCCGAAGCCCGTGCCGCCGCCCAGCGGTCCCGTCAGGTTTTGCAACTCCCGCTCGGCCACCTGAATGGCCAGTTTCTGCTGCTCCACGGCGTTGCGGGCGTTGGTAAAACTCAGTTCGACTTGCAACAGGTCGTTTTCAGCGATTTTCCCCAACCCGTAACGGCCTTTGGCCACGCGGTAGATCGTGTCGTTGCTGGCGCGGTTGAGTTCGGCGTTGCGGAGTTGAAGCTGACCCAGGTACAAGTTGAAAAACCGTTGGGTCACGTCCAGCGAAAGCGCCTCCAGTTGCTCCAACTGCTGCTGCGTGGCCTGCGCAAAGGCGAGTTGTTGCTGCTTAAACCGCCACTTGGTGAGGTTGAACTGCCCGAGCGGCTGACGAAAACCCAGGAAAATCGGGGCGCTCTGCCAGGGCAAAAACTGCGCGGGTGAGTCGAACAAATCCTGCCGACTTAGGGCGGTGTTGAGTGAGAGTGTGCCGCCCGTGGCAATGATGGGCTGTTCGAGCGACAGGGTCAGGCTCGAAAAAGCCTGGCTGACCGAGCGGAACAAAAAGCTGCCGTCGGGCTGCTCCACGCGCACGATTTGCCGGGAATAGCCGGGTATGTTGCCATCGAGCACGATTTGCGGCTTGCGCAGGGCCTGCGTGGCTACGTTTTGCCAGCGATTGCTTTCAAAATTGGCCGCGATGTACCGGGCAACCGGGCTGTTTTCCTTGCCCAACCGGATGGCCTCGTCGAGGGTAATCGTGGTTTGGGCTTGGGCGGAAAAGGCGAGGAAGAGAGCGGGGAGTAAAAGGGTTTTCATGGAAATAATAACTTCAGGGGATGCCCTGATTGAAAGGGGACGGCTGGTTTTGTGCGGTGATGAAGGTAGGTAGCTATGACTCCCCTCCTTGATAAAGGAGGGGTGCCCCGTACGTAGGGGCGGGGTGGTTAGTTGGCAGATGAGACTACTTGACTGGCAACCCAAAAACCACCCCGCCCTAAAGGGCACCCCTCCTTTATCAAGGAGGGGAGTCGTAGCGGGTTCCCTTCCTTTTCAAGGCGGGGTGCACTTTAGGGCGGGGTGGTTCGTTCGGAGTGGAATCCATTTTCACTCATGCCGCAACGACTCAATCGGGTCTTGCTCGGAGGCGCGGCGGGCGGGGTAGATGCCGAAAACCAGCCCCACCGTGACCGACACCGCAAACGATACCACTACCGACAGCGGTGAAATAATCGTTTGAATGTCCGCCAGTTTTTGAATCGAAAAACTGATGAGTACGCCCAGCGCGATGCCAATTAACCCGCCCGAAATGGAGATGGTGACGGCCTCCGACACGAACTGCAACACGATGTCGGACTTGCGCGCGCCGAGCGAAAGCCGCAGGCCGATTTCCTTGATGCGTTCGAGCACCGAGGCCAGCATGATGTTCATGATGCCAATGCCGCCCACCAGCAGCGAAATGCTCGCAATCACGGCCAGCACCACGTTGAACAAGCTGCGGGTGCGCTGCTCCTGCTTGAGCAGCAACTCGGGCACCACCACCTCGTAGTCGGGCACCTCGTTGTGGCGGCGGGCCAGGATTTTCTGGATGAGTTCGGTGGCGGGTTCGATGGCGTCGCTGGTGTTTAGGTTCACTACCAGCCGGTCGAGTTGGTGGTAGTTGAGTGGGGCTTTTTTGGCCTTGGTGTCGTCGTTGCCGGAAAAGTTGCGCTGGGTGGCGTTTTTAATGTCTTCCACCGTCACCCGCGAGCGGTTTTTATAGCGTAGCAGCGCGGTTTTTACCGGGATGTACACGTCCACGTTGAGGTTGCGGATGGAAAGTTTCTGCATCGAGGCCTCCGAAATGGCCCGGCCTTCGAGCACGCCCACCACGGTGAGCCAGGTATTGCCGCACTTGAGCGACTGCCCGATGGGATTGGCATCGGGGAAAAAGCGGGCCTTCACGTTCCGCCCGATGAGGCACACGGCCTCGGCGTTGGCCAGTTGCCCGGCGCTGAAGCGGTTGCCCTCGGCCACGTCGATACCCGCCACCTCGAAGTAGTGGTTGGTGACTCCGATGAGCTTGCCGCCATTTTTAATGCCGTTGCGCAGGAACAGCGCTTCGATTTCAATTTCGGGACTGACGAAATGAACCGCCGGAATCGTGGCGGCGATGTTCTCGGCGTCGAGCAGACTGAGGCCGGGCGAAAAGCGTTTTTCCTGGCCTTTGCTGCCCGTTTTGGAATCCTCGTCGAGCTTTTTGTCGGGGTCGTCCACCTTCGCTTTTACGATGATGTTGTTGGAACCGACCTGCTTGATTTGCTCCAGAATTTCGCGCTCGGCCCCGGAGCCAATGGCGAGCATGGCAATCACGGCGGCCACGCCGAAGATAATTCCCAGCGAGGTGAGCAAGGCCCGAAAGCGGTTGGCCACCAGCGCATCGAGGCCAATGCGGAAGTTGAAGAGAAGGCGGGAGAGGAGCATGGAAGGGGGGACTGAAATTTTAATCTTCAATTTTCGATGCGCAATGTTCAACGTTCAATTCTTTTTCAAGGAATTGAATTACAACTAGTTAAACATTGAGCGTTGAACATTGCGCATTGAAAATTGAACATTTTTTGCTCTACCCCACAATCATCACTCCACCCCCGCCACTGCCTTGCTGCTGGGGACGGGGGGCATTTTTCAGGCTGTCGGCCATTGCGCGGAGGCGGCGTTCTTCGGGCGAAACGAAGGGTAGGGGCGCTTTGGCCCGCGAACGTTCGGGGATGAACCGCGCCCCGGTTGTATCGGCGGGGACGGTCAGGTACACCTCGGCGTCGGCGGCGAGGCCCGCGTACACCAGGGCGTCGGTTTCGTTTACGGCCCCGACGCGGATTTGCTGGCGCACGAGCCGCCCTTCCTGGCGGGTGAAGACGTAGCTGCCCGCTTTTTCGTTGTTGATGGCTTCGAGCGGAATGCTCAGCACGTTGGGGTAGGTGCCCGCCCGCACCCGGCAACTGGTGGTCATCGAAGGGCGCAGGTCGGGGTCTTTGGTGAGCACGTCCACCACCACTTCAAACACCTTCGATTCCTGGTTGGGCCGCTGCTCGCCCACGTTGGCCACCTGAATGATGACCCCCCGGAGTTTTTTGGCCGGGTCGGAATCCAGCCCAATTTCGACCGCCTGCCCGAGTTTGATTTTCTGAATGTCTACCTCGTTGACGTACGAAACCACTTCCATCGCGCTCAAATCGGGCAAGGTCGCCACGGTGGGATCCCAGGGCTGCACTTCGCTGCCCACGCCTTTTTTGCGCCCATTCCATTCTTTTTCGTAAATCAGCATCCCGTCTTCTGGCGCGGTGATGTTGAATTTGGCCACCAGGCTGTTCAACTCGTTGAGCTTGTTCTGGGCTTTTTGCAAATCGGAGTTGATGATTTGCACCTTCGTTTCGGCCTGGGCCACCTTCGTTTTGTAGTTCTGGGTTTTCTGCTCGAAGGTTTTCTGGGCTTTTTCGAGTTCAATCGCCACCCGGCGCTGCTCGGCGGTGGCTTCGTACACGGACTGGTCGCGGGTGAGGCGGGCCTGCTCCACGGCAAATTTCAGGTTGTACAACTCGTCGCGGGCGTCGCGCAGGGTGAGGGTGGTGTCGAGCTTGGCCTGGGTCATCTCGGCGGTTTTTTTCTGCACCTCGATGTTGGCCTCGCTCATTTTGCTCATCACCGGGGCGGGGTCGAGCCGGGCCACGAAGGCCCCTTTTTTCACGGAAGTGCCTTCGGGAATGAGTTCCGAAATCTTCACCCCGTTGTACACCTGCACGGCCATCATCTCAGGACCGGGGCCGTTGATCTTCACTTGTTTTTTGGCACGAAGTTCGCCGGTGGTGGTGATGGTGATTTCAAAGCTGCCCTTCCGCACGCGGGTACTGAGGGCAGTACCCGCCGGGGCAGAGCGGCCCTTAAAATACCAGGCTCCGAGCAGGAGCAACAATACAACGGGCAGGGCGTAAAGCAGCCATCGGCGGGAGGCATTCCGGGTCGGAGCGGGAGGCATGAGGGGATTCAGATGGGTTAGGCCGCGAAGTTGCAAAGAAGCGCAGGGAATTCCTGCGGGGGTAGCCTCCGGCCTGTTAATAAATCTTAAAACCTTAGTTTGAAAAAATCGCGTACTTTACACCACTCGTTTGCTCCAGGCCGCGAAGCACCGCCAACCCGCACCTTAAGTACCTGAACGTAAGTTCGCCGCCAAAACCCCCAACCCCCTAAAGGGGCTTTTCCTGCCTGGCACCTGTCTTTTAGCCTCGGGGTATTTCGAGATAGGCACCTTAACCATTCCGAATTCTGTCGTGAAACACCCTTTACGGCTTGTTCTGTTTTTCGTTTTGTTGGTTCTGGCAGGGCGTGGCTCGGCCCAGCCGACCCTGGTTTGCGGAACCCCACCGCCTTCGCGGGAATCTTTCGACGCCTACCAGCGCTGGGTACGAACCCTCCGGGCAACCCGCCCCGAAGCGGGGTTGCTGGTATGGATCCCGCTCACGTTTACCTTCGTCCGCCCGGCGAGTCAGGCGGGTCAGCCCCTGACACCGGCCCAGTACGACCTGGCGTACAAAAGTTTATTCTTCTTAGAAAAACACTACCAGCCCAGTAGCCTCCACTTTTTCCTGGCCGGGTTTCGCTCCGTCGACACCGACGCCGACTACAACCGAAACTGGAACAGCGACTATTCGGCGGTGCTTTCCCTGATTAACGCCGGGGCCAAAAACGCAGTCAACGTGTTCGTGGTGCAGAACATCGGGCCGTATTCCGGGTACGCGTACTACCCGAGTTCGTCGGGCCAACCCAGCAACGGCATTTTTCTTCAGGAAAGCTACGCCCGGTTTCGCGAAGACCTGATGCCCCACGAGGTCGGCCATTATTTCAATCTGCTCCATACCTTCGAGCGGGGCTGGGGCAACGAACTCGTCAACGGGGCCAATTGCGCCACGGCGGGCGATTTGGTGTGCGATACCCCCGCCGACCCGTACGGCCTTTCCGGTACTGAAAGTACTAGCTGCCGCTACACCGGCACCGCCCGCGACGCCAACGGCGAGCTGTACCGCCCCGACCAGCAAAACCTGATGGGATACTGGATTTGTCCGCCGGTTCGGATGACGACGGGCCAACACGAGCGGGCGTATCAGGGCTACCTGTTTCGGGTGGCCAATCCCGGCAGCGGGCCGAACCGTTACGATTTCAG
>Ga0163144_10016394_pt1 | contig 15184 bp, 13 predicted proteins | sample OliLak19BULKMAT1_FD_123175 | JGI IMG/M metagenome (GOLD analysis project Ga0163144, IMG submission 123175) | Freshwater microbial mat bacterial communities from Lake Vanda, McMurdo Dry Valleys, Antarctica - Oligotrophic Lake LV.19.BULKMAT1 | ecosystem: Environmental > Aquatic > Freshwater >... | reverse complement strand
GGTAATTGCCGGTATCGAGAAGACGTTTGCCATCGGAGCAGTCGATTCCCTACACTGGGAGGCACGCGGCGGGATGAGGATCTGGTTTTGTACGGGTGACAGAAAGACGATCGCAAGGAAATAATTCCATGGCAGAAACACATTTCGATTTTGTTGTTATTGGTGGTGGGCCGGCGGGGTATGTCGGGGCGATTCGAGCCGCGCAGCTTGGGTATAAGGTGGCTTGCATTGAGCGGGCCAAGCTCGGCGGGGTGTGTTTGAACTGGGGGTGCATTCCCAGCAAGAGCCTGCTGGCGAATGCTGAGCTGGTAGAGAAGATGGGGAAGGCGAGTGAGCAGGCCTTTTGGGGGCTGAAGATTACGGGTGCGGTGGAGCTGGATTGGGACCGGATCATCGGGCGCAGCCGCGAAGTCGCAGCGAAGCTGTGCGGGGGGATTGGGTTTTTGTTCAAGAAGAACAAGATTACACATTTTGTGGGGAACGCGAAGATAACTAAAGCGGGCACGCCAGCCAACGGGGGCAAGGTAACTATCGAGCTGCAGGAGTGCGCGGTGAAGGAGGAGCTTACGAGTGCTCCGGCGACTCCGGGCAAGACGGTGCAGACGATCACGGCGGACAAAGTGATTGTGGCGACGGGGAGCGTGGCGAGGGACCTGCCATTTGCGAGGTTTGATGGCGATCGCATCTGGGGTGCTCGTGAGGCGATGTTTAATAAGGAGCGACCCAAGCGGCTGGTGGTGATCGGGGCGGGGGCGATTGGCATGGAGTTTGCTTATTTTTATTGCTCGATGGGAACCGAAGTCACGATTATCGAGATGATGGACCGGGTGCTGCCGGTAGAAGACAAAGATATCGGGGACGCGATGGGCAAGCTCTACAAGAAGCACGGGATGACGATCTTGACTTCGACGATGACGACGGGGGTTGAGAAGACGGCGAGTGGCGTGAAGATTACGTTTGCGCCCTCGGCGGATGGCAAGGCTGATGAGAGCAAGAAGCAGACCATCGAGGCGGACCGCGTGCTGCTGGCTGTTGGCGTGGTGGGCCGCACCGACGGGTTATGCGATGCTTCGCTGGGGTTGGTGATCGAGAAGGGGCATATCAAGACCGATTATGTTGCGGGCACGACGCGCAACGAAGCGGTGGATTACAAGACGAACTTGCCCGGCGTGTATGCGGTTGGCGATGTGATCGGGCCACCGTGGCTCGCGCACGTAGCGAGCGAAGAGGCGGTGCTGTGCGTTGAGCGGATCGCGTGGAAGGAGAAGAAGACCTCGCACGAGCCTTACCCCATTGATTACACCACTATTCCGGGCTGCACCTACTGCATACCGCAGGTTGCGAGCGTCGGGTTTACCGAGCAGCGGCTGATTGAGATGGGCAAGGTGAAGGGGAAGGATTACGAACTGGGAAAGTACGCATTTACGAGCCATGGGAAGGCGATCGCGTCGGCGCACACGGAAGGCTTTGTTAAGATTCTGCGGGGGCTGCCGCGGGGCGAGATTCTGGGCGCGCACATTATGGGCGATCAGGCGACCGAATTAATTGCTGAAATGACGCTGGCTCGCCGGTTGGAAGCCACCACCGAGGAACTGATCTGTACGATGCACGCGCACCCGACGATGCACGAGGCTATTCATGAGGCGGCGCTGGCGTCGGAGGGGCGGGTTATACACGCTTAGGTTGGTGGGTGCGTCCCGCGGTTCTGAGATAAGCCCTTGTAGGTTGGGAAACGATGTTTGGAATTACCACTTGGCGGCGAAATCGGATTAAGGCCCGGCCGTTTCCCGCGGCGTGGCTGGCGGTATTGGATGGAGTTTCGATCTATCAGCGCGTGAACGAGGATGACCGGGCGGAGCTGCGCGGGCACATTCTGGTGTTCCTGGCGGAGAAATACATCGAGGGGTGCGCGGGGCTGGAAGTGACCGACGAAATTAAGGTGACTATCGCCGCGAACGCGTGTGTTTTGCTGCTCCACCGCGAAGCGGATTATTACCCCAACTGCAAGACTGTTCTGGTGTATCCCCAAGAGTATATCGCCACGGGAAAGCGCCTGGGGGCGATGGGGATTGTAACTGAACAGGTGGAGCGGCGCGCGGGTGAGAGCTGGCACAATGCTTATGCGCCGGCGAGCGGCGGCCCGGTTATATTAAGTTGGCGGAGCGTGCGGCGGGGCGCGCACTGCGGCAATGACGGGCACAACGTAGTTTTCCACGAGTTTGCCCACCAGTTAGACGGCGAATCCGGGGGGATGGACGGGGCGCCGGCGCTGGAACTGCGCAGCCATTTCCTGCCTTGGGCGCGAGTGCTGGGGGCGGAGTATGACTCATTGGTCCGAGGGTTGGCCGGTGGGGAGCGGCCCGCGCTGATCAACCCGTACGGCGCGCAGAACCCTGCGGAGTTCTTTGCGGTTTGCACGGAGCTTTTTTTCGAGCGTCCCCGGGAGATGAAGGCTCACCACGGGGATCTTTACGCGCGGTTTAGCGACTACTTCCAGCAGGATCCGGCTCAGTGGGCGGAGTGCGAGGCGGGCGGGGCGCGTGGGGCGCCTGGTTAATGCGCTCTCGCGTGGCATAAGTAAAAGACAACGGCAGTCAATGTAACCCGTCAACGAAAGTCGCCTGCACGGAAGTATCCGAAGGGTAACGCCGCTGCAAAAAAAATTTCTGGCGGCCTCTGCGGAGTTGGCTTCGGAGCGGCCGGGCTGGCCGGGTGCACGGAGTTCTTTCCATCTTTGAACCAGCACCCTCTCTTGCGGCGACCGCTAGGAAGGGTGTTTTATGATATATATTGAGCGGAGGGGGTGGCTTGTTGGGCAACCCGTTGGGTAGGGTTGATCGCGGGGTTATAACGAAAGCCGGGTGTGAAGGTCTGGCGCGGACCTGCACACCCGGTTTGTTATATTAGGCTCTGCGGGAAGTGCGGAGCTAGTTATATTACGTTAGCGAGGAGGATACCGGCGGAGCGGGTTTAGCCAACGGGCTCAAGTTCCTTCTCGCGGTGCTGCATCTGGCTTTTGAGGCGGCCCAAGATGGAGGAGTGCATCTGGCTGACGCGGCTTTCGGAGAGTGCGAGGGTCGCTCCGATCTCTTTCATTGTCATACCTTCGTAGTAATATAATACAACGATGAGGCGCTCAGCGCGGGAGAGGCCACGGGTGATGAGGTCTTTGAGGTCGCGGCGTTGGATGTCGCTGACTGGGTTGCATTCGCCATCATCCTTGACAACATCAAGGTCGCGGAGTTCGCGGCCACCGCCTTCGTTACCGTTGAAGGCCCGCTGAGTGAGGCTGCGGGTGGCAACTGCATAACTATCACGCTTGAGCTTGTCAAACTCTTCGCCCTCAACGTTTAACATCTTGGCGACTTGATCGTCGGTGGCGGGAACGCCGGTCGACTTCTCGATCGATTGGCGCGCCTGCTCCACCTTGTTGGTGCGGCTGCGGACCAGGCGAGGAACCCAGTCCATGCTGCGGAGCTCATCCAGGATTGCGCCACGAATACGGGGGGCGCAGTAGGTTTCGAACTTAACCTTGCGGCCCAGATCGAAAGCATCGATGGCATCCATCAGGCCGAAGAGACCGGCGGACATGAGGTCCTCGATGTCAACTTCGTCGGGAAGCCTTGAGTAAATTCGCTCGGCGTTGTAACGTACTAGAGGGAGAAACTTCTCCATCAGGAAGTTGCGGAGCTCTTCGCTGGGGCCCGCTGCATAGATCTCCCAGATGGTGTTCATCTCGATGGAGTCAAAGCGAGTCGGGATATTAGAGGCCTCAGCGTGACGGGCGGAGAAACGCCCGGCGAAGCGGCCTGTGCCGCGGCTGGAAGAGCGGGCGGCGGTTGAACGAGCGGGAACGCGAGCACCCCCGCTAACCCCACCCCCACCTGCGCTTGGGGCTGAGGACGCGGAAGAACCACTTGATACATTATTGCTGATTGACATTTCGGTCTACTCCATGACCTTGGTTGCGATATCGACGGCTTCATGCCCGACGGCCCAAATGCTGGGCGACTGCTTACGAGAATCTGCTACGAGAAAGGCTGCCAACTTCTGCTTCTGCTAACGCCGTTCACTAATCTCGACGGGTAAGCTTTGAAGAATCGTTGCTTGCCGCCGTTGAGTGCTTTGTAGCACTTCTGACTGCCGGTTATCTTAAGCTGAACGACTGCCCTTAAAGAAACTCAAAGAACTGGAGTTAAGAAGTAGGCTAAATTGCTTGGGTAGATAGCTTCACGGGCTACTTGACTCGCACGCGTTTTGAGATCACGCTAGTGGGCTCCGTTCCAACCAACAGAATCGTTCCGGACTTCGATGGCCTGCACTCATGCCATCTTCACATTCCACGTCTAGCTCTTATCCTCAACACTCCAATCGCTGTGCCACTCTTCCTTGAGTTGCGCCATGAGTATACATGAAAAGTTGCGAATGCATATCCCCTATTGACGATTTTCTTCAAAATTTTTTTACTCAGCTGACGAGCCGGACCGAGGGGAGCATCTTTCACGCAGGTTGCCCACAGCTTGGTCACCGCTTAAGAATCGACCCCTACAGATTGTTGATTAGCCCGAGCAACGGCCGCAACGGCGGTAGCGATCGGTAGCGGCGCAGTTAATGTTTCATTATAATCTACGTAGTTATCCACATGTTGCGCGGCTGCGGCAATCGGCGGGATTGGGCGATCGGTTACGTATCGTTCAAGGTGTTCCCTGATGGCGTGAAACATGCACGTGGCGCCGAGCCAGCCGACGCAGTAACAGACGAGCATCGCAAGAATGGCTCTTAAGATCGCGACTACGGCAGTCTCGCCAGCGATCAGGCCGCTTACGACGGAGACCGCAAAGCCGCAGAGGGCGAAGGCGGTCGCGATGACTTTTGCTTGTTCGTACACGTGTGCGCGCTGTCTTTCGGTAGGCTGGCACGAGGGGGAGTCGAAAGCACGATCACGCCTCGTGCAGGGGCGGGCGAGCTGTGCTGAGAAGAATCGTCACAATGCGGGGGGGTCTTTTGCGGCTAAAGTCGATTTTTGCAAGTGGGGTAACGGGAGCGCTGTGCGTGAGGGCTGTGTGGCGTGGGCGGGGGGAGAGTTGTGTCCGAGTAGGGAATTTGGAGACGGTGCGGCACGCGGAAGTGCGTGACGCGAATGGCTTGCCAAGCGCGGGGGCGAAAACAGGATTTGTTGCAGAGTCGCTCGGTTTACGCGGGGACGGCCTCTTGCGGAGGCATGATAAGGCCCATTGATTCAACATCGATGCCCGAAACAATTTCGTTGTATCCAAGGACAACGATTGAAGAGAGATGCGGCTCAACGAGTTGACGCACGACCGCCCGGACGGGGGGCGACGCGATTACCACAGCGGGATGACCCGCGTTGGTGACGGGAGTCAAGCCGCGAACGATGTGTTCGGCGATGCGGCTGGCCAGGCGGGCGGGCATCGTGAGAGTTGTGCCTGCGGGGCCCCGATCAATGAAGCCGCTGATCTGATCTTCGAAGGCGGGATCTAGTGTGACACAAACGAGCTTGGGGAGGCCGGTTGGGGAGGGGGAGGCGTACTGCTGGCAGATGCCGCGGCGGAGGGCGTTACGGACATATTCGGTGAGGACTTCTAGGTCTTTGGTTTTGGGTCCCCACTCGGCGACGGTTTCGAGAATGGTTTCGAGGTCGCGGACGCTGACGCGTTCGCGGAGGAGATTCTGGAGTATCTTTTGTAGTTCGCCGGGCTTGAGGACACCGGGGATGGTCTCTTCGACGAGCTTGGGTGCTTTTTGCTTAAGCTGCTCAAGGAGATTATTTACTTCATCGCGAGTGAGCAGTTCGTCGGCGTGTTTCTTTACGATCTCGGCGAGGTGGGTTGAGAGAACATCGACGGGTTCTACGACGGTGTAGTTTAGTAGTTCAGCGCGAGAGCGGAGTTTGGGATCAATCCACCAGGCATCAAGGCCGAAGGCGGGCTCGCGGGTCTGATCGCCATCGATCTTGCCGGTGGTGATACCTGAATCCATGGCGAGGAGTTTGCCGGGCTTGGTCTGGCCCGTGGCGACAGGGTTGCCGCGCACTTTTACTCGGTATTCGAGGTGAGGCAGCTGGGCGTTATCGCGGATGCGGACGGGGGGCATGACGGTGCCGGTGTCGAGGGCGAGTTGTAAGCGAACGGCGGTTATCTTTTTGAGGAGTTCGCCGCCCTGTGCCTGATCGACGAGCTGGACGAGGCCGTGACCGAGTTCGAGTTCGAGGGTGTCGACCTTTAGGATGCTTTCGACGGGGGGGGGTGGGGGCGGAAGAGTGGAGACTGCGGTAGCGCGTTGGGTTTCGACCTGACTCTTACGTTTCTGGGCGCGCTGCAGGCCGTAACCGATGGCGGCGAGGGCGAGCGCGGTTGCGAGGAGCGGGATTTTGGGGAGAGGTGTAAAGACGAGGAGGGCGAGGAATGCGGCAGTGATAAAGAGACCCTTGGGCTTGCCAGCGACCTGGTCGGTGAGTTCATCGCCCAGCTGGGCCTTGCTGCCCGAGCGGGTGACGATGAGCGCCGAGGAGATGGCGATGACGAAGGAGGGAATCTGGGAGGCGATACCATCGCCGATTGTAAGTTTTGTGAAGACCTCGGCGGTTTTACCCGCGTCCCAACCGCGTTGAATGATGCCAACAGCGAAGCCACCGACGACGTTAATGGCGGTGACGATGAGGCCAGCGACGGCGTCGCCGCGTACAAACTTGGAGGCACCATCCATCGCACCGAAGAAGTCGGCTTCTTGCGAGATGCGTTCGCGGCGGGTGCGGGCCTCAGCTTCGGTGATGTTACCGGCGGAGAGATCGGCATCGATGGCCATCTGCTTACCTGGCATGGCATCAAGGGTGAATCGGGCGGCGACTTCACTGATGCGAGTTGCACCCTTGGTGATGACCATGAACTGGACGATCACCAAGATGAGAAATATTACGATACCGACGAAGAGGGAGTTACCCGCGACGAACTCTCCGAAGGCCATAATTACATGACCGGCTACGGCGGCAGCCTCTTCGGGGGTGGCGGCGTCGGCGGTTAGGATGAGGCGAGTGGAGGCGATGTTCAGGACGAGGCGGAAGAGAGTGGTAGCGAGGAGTAGCGATGGGAAGACGGAAAACTCAAGGGGATGCTCCATGTAGAGCGTGGTCATCATAATAACCAGGGCGAGCGCGATGTTAATCGCGATCAGGGCATCCAAGACGAACGGGGGGAGCGGAACCAGCAGCACCATCATCATGGCGATGAAGCCGATGGGCACGACGTAGCCCCGGTATTGGTGCATGTTCATGAGCCATGCGGGGAGGACGCGAGGGGCGGCGTTGAGTGAGGAGGCTTGGGTTGGCTGATTAGTCGCCATAGAGTGGAGCCGAGGTTATGGTGCGGGGCGAGGCGGAGGGAAGGTGGAGAGGGAGAAGTAGTTTTGTTCAGGCCGCCGCGGCGACGGGGAGGGGCTGGGCGGGGTGAGGGCCTGGATGGGAGGCGCGGTCTTTAGCGCTGGCTTCGATTCGGTAGACGTAAGCGAGGACTTCGGCGACGGCTTCGTAGAACTGGGGCTGGATTTCATCACCGACTTGAACGTGGCGGTAGAGGGCGCGGGCTAAGGGGGGGCGTTGGATGAGGGGGATGCCGTGGGCACGCGCGATGATGCGGATGGACATAGCCAGCTCGTCGGCGCCTTTAGCGATGACGCGGGGGGCGTTCATCTTTTCCTGGTCGTACTTAATGGCAACTGAGAAGTGGGTTGGGTTGGTTAAGATTACATCGGCCTGGGGTACGGAGCTGCCGATGCGCTGGCGGACGAGTTCTCGCGCCATTTTGAGGCGTCGCCCCTTGATCTGAGGGTCGCCTTCCATGCTGCGACGTTCGTCTTTGACGTCGTGCTTGGTCATTTTGAGGTCTTGGGTGTGCTGCCACCGCTGGAAGAGGAAGTCGGTAACGCCCAGAACAATCAGGACGGCGATAAGCCAGGCCGCGAGCTCGGCGACGAGCTGCATGATGATGCTCCACGCCGCGGCGGCGGTGAGCACGGGGAGGGCTACGACTTGGTGAGCGCAGGAACTCGCGTAGAGCCAGGCGACGGAGCCGACGACGATGAGCTTGCCAAAATTAATTAAACTTTTGACGGCGTTGCGGCGATTGCAAAGCTTTGAAAGTCCGGCGACGGGGTTGAGCCGCTCAAACTTGGGCTGGAGCGAGCCGATGTTCCAGAGCAAGCCGAACTGGCCGGCGTGGGCGAGGGTGGCGATGGCGACCATAAACAGAAAGAGGGGGGCGAGCGCGATGGCGAGATTGATAAGCGGGGTGCGGACACCTTCCCAGGCTGATTCGAGGCTCAGAGCACCTACGAGAGAAGAGGTGCCCATCGTAAGTGAGTCGCGCAGCACGAGGGCGCAGGCGCGGGTGATGCTGGCACCGAAGATAAGAAGCATGATGAGACCGCCCAGGAGATCGAGGGCGGAAGCGAGGTCGTGGCTGCGGGCGACGCGGCCTTCGCCGCGGGCATCGCTGAGGCGTTTGCCGGTTGGGGCCTCGGTTTTGTCTCCGATATCTTCAGCCACCGTTCACCTGGCCTGATTGCGTCGCGAGGGGTGAGGGGGAAGGGAGAGGCTGCTGGACCCAGTTTTCGATACTTATGAAGGTGGACTGCATGACATCGCCGCAGGTTGCGGCGATAGCGGCGAGGCTGGCGATGAGGGCGAGCAGACCGATCACGATCTTGAAGGTAAATCCGACCGTCATAATATTAAGTTGTGGCATCGTCTTGCCGACCGCGCCCAGGGTGATAGTCATGAGGAGCACGCCGGCGGAGACGGGCGTGGTGATACGGATGGCGAGCTCAAAGCCGGCGGAGATGGTTTGGACAAGAAGGTCAAGGGGTGCGACGGTCGCGGTCAGCGCACCGGGCTGGATGGTGGAAAAGGAGTGGATGACGCACCCGAGCAGCCGATCAACGCCACCGCCTACGACCAGACCTGCGAGGGCGACGAAATATAACATTTGGCCGAGGACATCGACCTCGCTATCGGATTCGGGGTTATAGATACGGGCGAGGCCGAGGCCCATCTGCTGGCCCGCGATGACGCCCGACATCTCGAGGCTGAGAATGGGGATGGCAGCGACCACGCCGACAACATAACCAACCATTGCTTCCGCGACGATCAAACCAATCAGCGAGAAGACGTCTGGGGTAAGAGCACCGAAACCGGGGGGCAGGAGTGGGTAGACGCACGTGGCGAGGAGGATGACGGTGATTGCCTTAATCCGCGCGGGGATCATGAGGCTTGAGAGGAGGGGTGAAAAGAGGAAAAGACCGGCCAATCGCCCGGCGACGGTGAAGAAGGCGGGTGCTTGCGCGAGGATGAGGGCGATGGCCGGGGAGGTCTCTTCCATGACGGTGGCTCAGACGACTCGCAGCAGTTCCGCGGAGTAGTCGATCAGGCGTTGAACAATCCACGGGAGAACGAGCACCGCGGCGGCGACCATGACTGTAATTTTTGGGACCGTGGAAATGGTCTGGTCCTGAATTGATGTAATCGATTGAAGGAGGCTTATGACCAGGCCGACCACGGTGCCCGCGATGAGGATGGGTGCGCCGATTTTGACGCTCATAATGAGCGCGGTGCGGACGAGATCAACGGTGCTTTCATCAACGTACATAGTAAGTTATTCTTGGGTTACGAGGGGGAGAGTAAATGCGCTAGACTAACATGGTGAAGAGCGCGGTTGCTTGGGCTCCGAAGCTCTCTAGCACGCCCGTGAGGTGATGGAGCTGGGCGGAGGAAGCGATCGGTTCGAGGCCTTGGGAGGCGACGCTGCGCATCAGGCCCCCCACTACCAGCGTCCATCCGTCGACCAGAACGAACAGAAGGACTTTGAAGGGGAGGCTCACCATGACGGGGGGGAGCATCATCATGCCCATCGAGATCAGGACGGTGCCGACCACCATATCAATTACAAGGAAGGGCAGATATACCTTAAACCCAAGGAGAAAGGCTACTTTGAGTTCGCTGAGCATGTACGCGGGGACGAGCGTGACCATGTCAACATCGGCGCGGGTGAGGCGCTCGGGCTCGCTTACATCGATGCCGCGGCGTTCAAGGATCATGTAGACGCTGGACCAGTTGCCGGAGACTTCGATCTGGTCGAACATGAAGTCGCGGACGGGCTGCTGGGCCTTCTCCCAAAGTTCGTCGTAGTTGCGTATCTCGCCGGCGCGGTAGGGGGCGATGGCTTCGTTGTTGATACGGTCGATTGTGGGGGCCATCACCATCAATGTAATAAAGAGGGTGAGGGCGGTGATTACCTGCGGGGGGGGAATCGTTGAGGTGCCCAGGGCCTGCTTCAGCATACCGAGCACTATTAGTATTCGGGTGAAGCAGGTGGTCATCAGCAGGATCGAAGGGGCCAGAGTCATCACCGTGAGCACCAGCATGATGTTCAGTGCGGTGGAGAGGCCTTGGCCTTCCTTGCGGTCGGCGGAGCCTGCCTTGCCCTGGCCGTTCATCGCGGAGCCCGCGACATCGAGCATGCGCAGGGGGTTGAGATTATCAATTACATTGTGCTCATCGCCCGAGCCGGTCCATCCGTCGGAGGTTGGAAGGAGGTCCGGGGCGGTGAAGGCGGCTGAAGATTGGGTAGCCTCCTCGATAGAGGGGCCGATGTTAGAGGGGAGAGGGGCGGCAAGGAGAGGGGCGGAAAGGAGAGTTATTATGAGGGTGAGGAGGAAGTTTTTCATGCGGCAAGCCCTGGGGGGAGCACGGATACCTGGATGGTGCGGACAACTTCGGGCTGCTCGACACGCGCGGGGGAGGACGTACGAGATTGGAGAGCGGCGAGGCGAGCGCGGAGTGATCGTGCGGCGGATGCGCCGTCGATGTTGGCGGGAAGGAGATCGCGAGCGGGGCTATTTGCGGAGTGTTTGGCCACAGTGGCGGAGGGGGCCAGGGGGGTAACAATTACGTCGGAGACTTGCCGCGTTATGTTGGCACCCAGCTTTGAGGCGAACGTGGAACGGCTTTCCGCGGCCGAAATGGGCGAGGATTCCGGGGCTAAAGCGCTGGATTTGGTCTCGCCGCGTACTTTAGCAAGGATGGCGGCGACTTCGCTTACATCTGTGAGTTCGCTTAAGGTCTGCATGGTGGTGCCGCCGCGGCTGCGGCTCTGATTGATGAGGAGCACCCTGCGATCAAACTTAAGAACGATGAGCATGCTGCCCCGGCAGAGGGGGTAGCGGCCGAGCACTTCGAGGAGTCCGCTGGGAGCCGTGCCGCGGGCACCCAGGGCGATTCCTAGTGCGCTGCTGGAGCCGGAGAACCGGGCAAGCCAGCGAACGCCCAGACCAAGTAGAAGGATGAGCACGATGACTCCGCTCAGCGCGAGGAGCGTGCGGATGAGTGACGCAGAGGCGGTGGCTGAACCAGTTTTGTTAGCTGCCGGGGCTTGAGGGTCAGAAGAGGCGACGGTAAGTTTTGTTGGGGAAGCCGTTCCGAGGGGTTTGTTTGCGTCGCTGCTGCGCGGACGGGCGGGCGTGGACATTGCGGTCCTGCGGGGCGCGGCGTCGATGGCGGCGGGAGGTAGGGCAGTGCTCGCGGCGGGATTTGTTACAATAGCCGCTGTGGTAGAGTCGCTGGCCTGCTGGGCAGTAGTAGTGGCGGACGGATTAGACGCGACCTTAGAAATCACTGCGGGTAAGGTGGGTGGCTCTACCTCTGCTGGCTCAGAAGGGACCGCGTGTGGGTAGTTTAGGTTTTGTTCTTCGCCGGGCGTAAGTGGCGCCGAGGCTGGAGGATTGCTCGGTGAGGCCTCTTGCGGGGCGTCGTCATGTGGCCCGATGTGGCGGGCTGCCATTACTCGGGCTGGCAATGGCGGCAGGCCCACGTCGGTGGAGGATTGTGCCGCGAAGCACGGAGTACTGAGCGTTGCGGGCAGGGCGAGTAGGGTGAGAACTGGGATCAGGACGAGGAGCCAATGCGATGCGTGCATTGCGGTTGGGGCGAGTTGCACGCAGCGGCTAAGGCGGGCCACGACCAGATTATATTTACTTATGCTCATATGCCATCCTGGCTTGGGTGCGATGATCTGCAAGTCCCTTGCGATCGTTATTTACACGCTGCGATGTGGGTTCTAGCGTCCGGGGTGCGTCGGCTTGCCGGGGTGGCTTGCCGGGGTGGCCGCTTACGTTATGGGCGCGGGCAGCGGAGCAAGAATTTCGTTGATGCGGACGCAGAAGTTATCGTTGAGCACGAGCACTTCGCCGCGTGCAACGTAACGGTCGTTGACGTAGACATCGACGGGATCACCCGCGAGTTTATCGAGTTCCACGACCGCACCTTCGGAGAGTTTAAGAACATTCTCGACGGAGAGGCGGGTGCGGCCCAGTTCGATCTTTACATGCAGATTAACATCCGAGAGCAGGTCAATGGCCTTGGCCTGCTTTTGAATCTGAATCTTGTCGAAGGCGGGGAGCACGAAGGGGGTTGGCCCGCCGGCCTTGGTCGCGCTCGCGGCGTCGGCCGCGAGGGACGCGGCGTCATTGGCGGCGGCTTCCAAGGCTGCCTGCGATTCGTCGAATGCGTTGCTACCACCGGGAATGCTGGGGCCGCCAGGGGTACCGGATGAATTCTGTTCTGGACTAGTGCTCATATCGCTCCGCAAAGATGAGGTGACACCCTTAGAGGGGTGCGTCGTTGGCGGTGGTGCCAACAGGTTCATCTTCGGGCGTTGAGCCGGTGGGCGCGTGCGTTTTGAGGTCTGGTTTTGCGCCTTTGTTTGCGCGGTCGGGAATCGAGAGCGCAGTTTTAGCGCGGGCACCCCGGGCGGGGGAGACGGGGACAGGCGATTACGTTTTGTGGGGGCGTGAGGGAATCACCACGAAGAGGCGGTCTTCGTGTGCGAGCGGCGCGGAACGATGGGCATTAATCAGCCGGGAAACCCTTGCATTTAGGAATTACTATTCGCTCGATGCGGTCTTTGGCATTGGCATCCTTGCCGATGGTCTGATTGATAAACACGGAGATCTGCCGATTGATCGTTTCAAGGTTGGGCTCTTTGAGTTGGCTGTGCTGAGCGCGGCGGAAGATCTGCGAGATGCCTTCTTTGATTTCGCCGGCACGCTCTTCGAGTTGTTTACTTACATACGGCTCGTTTTTGGCCTTGACCTTCAGTACGATCTCGGCATCCCAGACCCAGACCCGCCCGGTCTGCAGGTTCTGGAATTTTTCTTCGATCAGCGCCAGCTCCATTGTGGCCTCGTGATTTTCCTCGTCTTTACCTTGAATCTCGGCGGCCGCAGCGGCCTGCGGGCCGGTTTTGGCGACGAAGAAGTAGACCCCCACCGCCTCGGCGGCCATCAGCACGCCGACGATGCCAACGACTTTCATCGGCGATTTCTTCTTCGGTACCGCGGCGGCTGATTCACTTTTGTTATCGGAAGGTTTGTCGGCCATTGGCGTGATCGCTCCTCGCGGGGTGCCGGTGTGCAGCGGGGGTGCTGTGCCGGGTGCGTGTGAGGGCGTCATCGGGTTTTGGCGGAGCGATATCTAATCAGCCGGGATCCGGGAATCAGCGGCAAGCCATGAGCGGTCGGCCTAGCGAGCATAAACGTAACAGAGCGCACGCGATTCAGGCAGCTCGCTTGAGCCGCTCGCGACGTTCGAGCGTTTGCACATCGTGAAAGGCTACAGCCTGTGAAACCACCCCAATCCGGGGAGAGACGGCGGAGACAAAAGCAACGACGCCCGCGCTCCACGCGGCGATGAGAATCGCGCCCGCCGCGCCCGAGAGGAGCCAAGAACCGGGCAGAATTCCCAAGACTACTAAAAACGCAATAAGCAGAAAGCACCCAGCGATTACGCCGCGACTGGTGGAGGCTGACGCGGCGGTCTCGGTCGTTCTTTTGCTTTGGGTCGACGAGTGAATGATGGTCGCTTGCGCGGGGAACTTATGTGGCATGGGGTTTCCTTACCGATATGATCGCCGGATGCGGAGTAGCGTGCTGAAGACAAACGCGGACACGATTACCTTTGCGGGTGGCGGAGCGCGGCTTATTACGAGTGCTCTGGTGCATCATCGGGCCGGGTCGCGGAAACCTTGAAAAAATAAGGCCGGTGGAAGTGGGCCGTTCTTGGGGAGGGCACGGCGGCGAGGGGTGTTGGTATGTTCCGAGGGGAGGCCGCGGGTCCGGAGAGAAGCGGCACGCGAGTGGTGAGCAGTGAGCAGGCGAGCGAGCGAGGCCAGTCGCTTTGCGGCACGCGCAAGGTATAGCCCACAAAAGACGACCTGCCTTTACTGTGGGCGTGATAATCGGTCGGGCGCGAGGATGTACGGCTCGCCGCGGAAGGTGGCGCGACTCGCAATCACTTTGCGGGCGTGGAGGCCGCCGGGATGCTGAACGAAAGCGAACTCCAGACGCTTTGGTAGTCGGCTTGAACACCGGACGGCGCGGCACCGATGAAAGTGGTATCGATTACCCACATGCCGGGGGCATCAAGCGTGAAGGTAACCTCACCGGCATCGCTTGGTTTCTGGGACTGCCGCAGAGCCCCTTCGCGGTTAGCAAAGATGTTGGAGCCGGTGAAGGGCTTGCCCTCGTGCAGAACACGGAAGGTCATCGGCTGGCCGGGCTTGACCGTGGAGGGATCAGTGAGGGGAATAACTTCCACCGTAAGCCCGACGGCGCGGTCGAAGCCTGCGCTGCTGCCTTCGCCCACTGTTACGAGTGACTTGGCGCAACGAGAATAGGCCTCTTTGACAGGGCGTTTGTCCTCCGCTTCGGGCTTCAGCGTTGCGCGTGCGCTGACTATTGAGGTCATACCGTGGTCGCTTACATAGGTGTCAAACTTTTCGGTTGCGAGGGTGACGGTTGCATTATTACTGCGGTAGGAGAAGATATAAGTTCCGGGCGTTGCGAGGCGATCAAGGCCGAATGGAGCATGGCCATCGCGGCCAACGACGTCGTGCTTGGTGCCATCGGGCGCGGTGCACTCGAACTTCTCGATGCGGCCGTTGTCTCGCTTCTTTTTTTCGCCGGGGATTGTGTCACCCACATACACCTCGATCTTCACCATCTCATCGGATTTGGGGGTGAAGGTTGAGGGCTCGAGCCAGAAGACGTGGGCGAGGGCAGTTGCGGCAAGGCAGGCCAGGGCCAAGGGTGCCGCGAATAGCTGGACCGCCGGGGGCCG
>Ga0163144_10016393_pt1 | contig 15184 bp, 5 predicted proteins | sample OliLak19BULKMAT1_FD_123175 | JGI IMG/M metagenome (GOLD analysis project Ga0163144, IMG submission 123175) | Freshwater microbial mat bacterial communities from Lake Vanda, McMurdo Dry Valleys, Antarctica - Oligotrophic Lake LV.19.BULKMAT1 | ecosystem: Environmental > Aquatic > Freshwater > Lake... | reverse complement strand
GTCATGCACTCACTCGACATCGATCACTCTCAGCTTGAACTCATCGCTGTTTCCGACCAGTTCCGGCGCGTACATGCCTTCGATGGTGGCGGGCAGGGCGGAGACTTTGCCCGGCGTTTCTGCTCGCATGCGGTAGCTGATGCTGTGCTGGCCACGAGCAAGATTGGTCAGGAAGAAACTGACTCGATCATCGCGAAGTTCGCGATAGGCGTGCAGGCCTTCCCAGATGTAGCCGCTCCGCTGATCGTCGGGTTCAAAGCCGCTGGGTTTGTGGTCCTCGAGCAGCAGGTACTCGTAGTCGTTCTTGCTGTCGATGGTCAGTTCGACCTCGACCAGATCTCCGCTGGTGATTGAACGCAGATCCTCAAGCGGAATTCGCTTGTACTTCGCGACTTGTTGCGACACGACCTGGCCTCGATCACCCTGGACGCTGACCTGTTTGTCGTCGCGTTCCAGGCGATAGAACTTGCGCTGCACTTTGACTTCCAGGCCAGCGGCCGTGATTGAGTCTTCCTTCGTGAAGTTTGTCAGATACGCACTGAAGTAGACCGGGCCTTTGCCAGTGCGTCGAACTTCGATCTGATGCGCTCCGGAGGTCACTGCTTCGCCTTCCAGCAACAGAATATTGTCGAAGCTGAAGAGGTTTTCGGCGTTGATTTTCACCGACTTCTGAACTTCACCGTCGACCAGAATCTCCACCGTCATGTCCGGCTGATCTTCGCCCGTGGCTTTGATGTAGTCGGCCATGGATTCGACGACCATCGCGGTGTCGCGAGTGCTGTTCCAGTAGGTGCCATGCTTACGATTATTCAGCAGGTATTTGACCAGTCGCGAGGCGATTTCGTCGTTGGGCCGAACTGCGACCAGCAGCTTCACGTAGACGGCCATCGCTTCGTTATCGCTGCCGTACCAGTACCACCAGCTGGCTTCCGGAAGTCGCAGCCACGCCGTCTGATTTTCATTATCCTGTTCCAGGAACTGTTCGATGTTTTTCATCACCATGTCACGGCGTTCGAGGGCAATGCGTTGCGGCTCGGCAGGAGCCTCGCCCTCCCGAACGGCTGTCGCCTGTCGATGAAGAACGAGTCCCGTGAGCGACAGGCCATAGACGGACAGATCACCGCGATCGCGGTAGAGGTAATCTGTCATCGCCGTGTCGTTGGCATCATGTTCTGACAGGACCATGGCGACGAATGCGTCCATGTTGTCGGCCTTTAATTTGTAGTCGGCTTTGCCGTCATACTTTTCGTTGTCGCGATGCTTGTCGCCTTCGCGGAGTTTCGCAAGTTCCCCGGCCTGGTACACCTTCAGCCACTCAACGCCTCGCTGCAGCACATCAGGCAAAATCGGAACGTCGTTCTGCTGAGCGACCGTCAACCCATGCACGACCTGCGCCGTAAGATGCGGCGACGAGTGTTCACCGTAGCCCGAGAACCAGCCCCAGCCTCCGTCTGACAGTTGCATTTCGGTGAGTGCTTTGACTCCTTCAGCCACGATGCGATTCATCTCGACGTCATCGAAGACCGGATTAAAGTTCTTCGACTTGCCCTTCAAGACCTTCGTATCGTCGTCAATGTGCGCCTGAATCCATTTCGCCAGCGTACTGCTGCCCTGACCGAAGCCAGCCGGCAGTTCTACCATGTCACGAGTCTCCGGCTGCGGCTTTTCGCCCCAGTGAGCCGGATACTTGCCTCGATAGGTCTGCTGAGCATCCAGGTTTGTTCGTTTCTTCTGCACGTCGGCCAGATTCACGCCCATCTTCTGCAGTGTCCGCTGAGTCAGCACAGCGGGGAGAAAGCGATTGAGAGTCTGCTCGGTGCAGCCGTAGGGATATTCCAGCAGGTACGGCAGGGTATCGACCATCGCGCCCGCCAAACTTGGGCTGTAGCGAATCTCAAGTCGGGACAGTGCGGCGATGCGTTCTTCGGGAACTCTCACTTCGACCAGAGCCTTCTCGCCGTTCGGGCGGATCACTCCGGTGAAGCTTTCCGTTTTCAGCATCCCATAGACCTGAACCGGCACTTTCAGTTCGACCGCGTCGGATTCTTCATCGGTCAGTGCCTTCATGCGAATCGTGGTCAGACCGGAGGCGACAACGTCGACTGTCCAGTTGACGCGAGCTTCGCCGTTCGCGGCGACGGAGACAGTCTGAGTTGCTTCATCCAGCAGCTTCAGGTGCCCGCCTTCGTTTTCGATGACAATCTTGACCGACTTTTCGGAAGCCAGATAGTTATGCACGACAGCCGACAGCACGATCTGATCGCGTTCGGTGAAGAACCTCGGCGTCTGAGGCCGGATGATCAGGTCCTTGCTGCTGATAATGTCAGATGTGCCCGAGCCGACTCGCGTGCCGTCACCCATGGTCCAGGCTTTGATCTTCCAGGTCGTCAGGCTGTCAGGAACGGTGAATTTCACTTCGACAATGCCGTTTGCATCTGCTGTCGAAGACGCGACCCAATAGGCCGTGTCTGCGAAGTTGGATCGCAGCGTCGGGGCGACGTCGGTGCCGTCGTCTTGCGGTCCACCGGGGCCTTCTCCGGCTTTCGCCATCATGCCCAGCGCCGCACTCTCCGGCGCTGCAGCGGCATCCATCGCCATGACTGGTCCCGGAGCCGCCATCCCTTCGCTCAGCATCATGTTGCGCCTGTTCATGCCGCCGCCGAATCCGCCGCCCATCCGCCCGCCGAAGTGCCCTCCGTTGTGAGCCAGCATCGTCGGATCGTTGCCGTACAGCAACTGCATTGCGATCTCGTTGTCGCGGTACACGGGTCCGGAGCCACGGTGCAGACTTGTGTAGGTACCCGCATGGTGATACCGGCGCACGTTCCAGAAGAAACCGCGGATCTCCGGAATGCTGCTGGCTGCGATGTACTCAAGACTCGCGTCATAAACGGATAAGACGGTGTTGCCAACGAACGGTTTGCCTTCCAGATCGGTCAGCTTCAGCTTGACGGTGGCCTCTTCGCCCGGACGATAGCGGTTTGCAGACGGCAGCACTTCGACATTCGCAATTCTCTGTTCGGGAGGCACCACGATCTCACGCATTTCTGAGTGCAGTTTGCCGTCGGCGATCGTCACCGCTTCGATGAAAATGTTCGGCATGTCCATGCGTTCGATCGCGATCTCATGGACGGTGCTCTTGCCTTTCATCCGCAGCACGATTGGCTTGGCACACAGTCCATTCATGGGCCTCACGAACAACAGAACCGTGCTGTCGGGCTTGTTGGTATTGACCTGCAGGCGGACAGTTTCACCCGGCTGGTATTCCTGCTTCTCGGTGATGAGTTCCAGGTCGTTAAAGCGATATCCGCCACCGTTGTCCGCCGGGCCTCGGACGAACAGCACATAGCCGCCTTCCATTTCATGGCCTTCGCTGTCGGTGATTTTCACGCTGATGCGAAACTGGCCGGCAACGGGAACGGTCAACTTCAGCGTACCGGAACCGTCAGCGTTGGTTGTGACGTCCCATGCCTGGACTTCCTGCTCGACCGGCTTGCCACCATCGTATTTCACGGAGAACAGCGTTGCCTTGCCGCTGCCTTTGACGGGCTTGTCGTCGGGAGTCCGTGCCTGGAATCCCACGTTGACCGAATCACCTGTCTGATAGTGGCCTCGATCGGTCCATGTGAAAACTCTGAACGGATCACGAGCCACCAGGACGCTGCCATTGCCAATGATCGTACGACGTGACTTGTCGACCACTTCCGCCGTGATGGCATAATTGTGATCGCTGTCACTATGGCTGGCCAGAGCCTCAGCCGTATCAATGTCGACAAGGTACGTGCCGTCTTCGCCGATTTCGGCATCGCCTTCGACGACGATCTCCGGCGGATCAGGGCTCCAGTTCCACCACGGTCGAATCGGACCAAAACAGCCCCAGCGATTAAATCCCGGATACCACACGTAGTCCGGAGCAAACCACCAGTAGCCGGGCGAATACAGCCAGTCCCAGCGAGCCACCGGATACCAGCGGCTGTCTTTTTTCGTCCGTTCAACTTTGTAATGCACCTTCGCTTCGGAGACGGGGGCTCCAAAATAGTACTTGGCGATGATCTTCGCCTGAATCTTTTCGCCCAGCTTTACCGGCTTTTCCGGAGCTTCAATTTTTACTTCGTATTCGGGTTTTCGATACTCTTCGACAACGAAGGAACCGTTGCCGATGAGATGGCGTTCCTTGGCGATGATGACTTTCGTCACACCGTTTTCTTCAACCGTCCGTGAAACGTCGGCTTCTTCCGCGATACCAACGCTGTAACTTCCCAGAGTCGCATCTGCCGGAAGGAGCCATTCGCCGTCAACGCCGGCCCAGCGGTCCGTCCTTCCTTCTTTCTCGAAGACGACATCCCCCTTGGGATTTCGAATCTGCACCCAGCACTGTTTGTCAGCGTAGCTGTTGTCGTCGGCGTCGAAGCGAGGCTTGCGCGTCCACAGGCGAAACTTGACGGCATGTCCCGGCCGATAAACCGGTCGATCCGTGATGGCATAAACCTTCAGCGGACTGTAGTCCAGCGGTTGCAGCTTCTCGGGGTTCCAGACACCCATGAAGCCGTCATACGCCAGACGTCCGTCTTTTGTGCGAGCGATCACGATCCATTGATTGTTCGGAATCAGATCCTTCGGGTCAGGAGTATTCAGACCGTCCGTATCTGTTCGCCCGGCGAAGCGATTCGTGAAGATTTCGTAATTGCGGTTCTGTCGATATTCCTGTCGCCATCCGAAGAACTCCAGATCGGCACGAGCAATCGGAGCCCCCGTCACGGCATCAGCCACATAATACATCGTGCCGCCTTCGACTCGCTTGCGACTGATCGCGGTATCGGCCACCCACAGCACGATCCGAGCCTCATTGCCGTCCTTCATCTTTGCCGTGACCCAGTAGGCTCCCGCTTTCTGCAGCGGAGTCGTCACGGTAGTCATGGCATCGAAGTGTTTCCCTGGTGCCTTCAGGTCCAGTTCCCACTTCGCGACGGATTTGTCGAGATACTTCGCTTCGTCGTTGCGGATCAGCATCCAGCCGATGTTGTCAATCTGCAGTTTCGCTCCGTCGAGCTGCTGCGGTTTGCTTTCGATGTACTTGCGGACGTCGGCGAGTAGTTCGTCAATCCTGATCGGACGAGCTTCAAACGTCGCCTTGTTACCGTTGCGATAGCGGATGTCGAGCGTCGCTCCCTTGCCGGCCGGTTGCACCGATGTGCTTTCGATCTGCAGCCAGTTCTGAACGATCTGGTCAATGCGAGCCTGCACGGCTTTTTTATCGTCGCCGTCCGCAGCCAGCTTCAGGACGTCCCGCAGCAGCTCCGCCGCCTGAGGATACTGATGGCGGTTCAGACGCTCGCCGACCAGGCTTTCCAGCGCCTGCCGCTGGAGCCCATCTCCGCGTTCAATCACGGCGTTCAGAATGGCAATGTGATTGAATTCCTCCGGCAGAGTGAAACGTTTCACTCCGCTCGTCAGCTTCGCAATCGTTTCCGTGTCGGCGAGTTCATGAGCCGCCCACAGGCCGCTGTCTTTCGGTTGCTCGTCACCTGCATCAGCATCTCCGGAGGTCGCTCGAATCACTGGGGGTCCGCCGACAGCAGACGCACCAACGCCGAATTGCGACTGCAGAAACCCGGCCCAGTCCAGATCAACCTGGCTGCGGCGATCGGCAACATGCAGAACGACCTGAGCGATCGCCCACCGCCAGCGTTCGCCGTCCGATTTTGCCACGTCCCATGATTCGGGTTTTTGATGAAAGACCGGGTTGCCATCCGTGTCCACCGGCGCGCCTTTGTTCGGCGATCCCCAGCCGCGACCGTAGCCGAAGCCGCCGCCTTCCGGGATTTCGAAGTCCGGAAGTGTGTTCAGATCGGTCAGATCCTGCAGTTTCCATGCTTCGCCATGTCGAGCGTTGCTGATTTGATTCCCCAGAGTCTGCCATAAGTCCGCCCGTTCCGCAGCGGTGGCCTTCTCATCCTTCTCCGCTAACGCGATGGACTGCAGCAGCAGTTGCAGCGATCGAACTCGATCCCGAGCGGCGACGCTGGACCACTGTCCGCCGCCACGATGCCCGCCTCGCTCAAACTTGCCCGCAATCACGAATCCGCCCGATTCAATTTCACCGGCGTAAGCATTCGCCGCACGAGCCAGCAATCGAAAGTCGGACTTGTGATTTTCGATCGAAGTCTCCAACAGTTCGTCGATCTCATGCACCAGTCCAAGGTTGCTCAGACACACGATCGCAAATCCCAAATCATCCGGAACCGCCTTGCCCGTGTTCTCGGGATCCCGAGCCAGCTCCCGATACAGCTTCAGCGCATCGTTGAAGTTGTTCTCGTCGAATCGTTTCTTCGCCTGAGCTCTCTTGTCAGCCGGGGGTTCTGCCATATTTGTCGCCAGCAATCCTGTGGAACTCACAGCCACGACGGCCGCCAAACACAAAAGCGCCTTGCGCATGAGAAGCCCCTTAGCCGAACGGAACGATTCGCGAACACACCTGCGAAGGGGACAAACGCGAATCCTGAGTCACTGGAAAAGTATCCGAACAATCGACAATCAACCAGACAGTCTGACGCTCTGCCGATAACTTTGGAAACCGCAGTTGTGACAGAGAAGTCGCCAAGACGTGCCGACGGACAGATGAGTTCCCGCGAATTGTCGTGACCACTTTCAGTCACCGCGTCGTGACAGCAGTGACATCGCCCGGAGCCCGTGTTTTCCCGACAAAAACCGACTTTGTCAGAAATCTGTGAATGATAATGCCTCGCTGTCGACGCTCGATCCCTGCAATGGGCTCCACATCACTGCGGTGCGATTATTCGCGTCCATTCGCTTGAATTCGCGGTCCGATTCGCAGCTTCGGAACTGCACGGTTTTAAACCGCGAATGGACGCGAATTCACGCGAATGAAGCCCAGTCTGCGGCAGTTCCTTGATCGAGCGATTTGTGATTCACGATATTCGTCCGAGGATCATTGTCGTCTTCCTATTTCATGACAACCTCTGACACCCAATGTTGATCTTGTGAACGTCAGTCAGCAGGCTGGAAGCCTGCTTCGCCTGCGCGCTTCCGAGGCTGATCGAAACGACGTTTTCGTGCGAGTCAACTTTTCTGAGATTCGTCGAAAGTAAAAACTTAGAACGCGCCGATTGTCAGGAAGCCGTTGGCGGAAAAGGATTTCCGCTTGACGACGTTGACGCAAGTGACCTATAAACCAAGTCGGCTGGAACTGGTGGGTCTTGTTTGGCCCCACAACAGCCACTGTAGTTACCGCGGTTGTTCGTGCCTGACGCCGACGAACATCCTGCAAACTTCTTCGGTGTCAGAAAACTCCCCACGGAGGAAAACGGGAATGGCCGCAAAGAGCACCGCCGCTAAGGCAACAGCAGCAAAGTCCACCAAAGCAAAGGCTGCTAAGCCAGCTGCACCAATGGCAAAAATTGGTGCCGCCAAGTCAACCAAGGCAAAGACCGGGGCTGTCAAGGCAACCAAGACCACAGCCAAGAAGCCGGCTGCCAAAGGAAAGTAGTCTGACTGGTACTTTCCAGACGACTGAACACGAAACGGTCGAGCCGCCCCTTGGGTTGCTTGACCGTTTTTTTTGCCAGCATGATGCGCCAGCGAGTGGCATTGCATTTCGCAACAGCACGACGCGCCAGTTTTGAAGTTACGCTCGTGGCAATCGCCAGCCCAAAGTGCGAGTCAACCCGAAGGGTTTTCAGCGGGTCGCCGGAGGTTGAGCACAACGATACCACCGCTGGCGATGAACGAATGCAGGTTCTCAGCCGCGCATTGATCGATCGGGCACTGCCTCTCGGCGGTCGATACTATCTGCCGTATCGGCTGCATGCTTCGCAGGAACAGTTCCGTCGAGCGTATCCACAGGCGGATGTGTTCTTTCAGCTCAAGCGGAAATACGACCCGGAAGAGCTCTTCGTCAACCAATTCTACCTGAAGTACGGACAGCCACATGTGGTCGCGCAAGAGAATTGATATCGGCTGGCGGGATCTGTGGTTTGCCGCCCGGAATTCGCTCGGCAGAGGTGACCGGGACACGGCTCAAGGCACAGCCGAACAGGCCTGGTCGTCAGAAAACGACACGCTGGCCTGTCTGTCTGTTCGCAGCGGGTTTGATCTGCTCTGGACCGAACTGAATCTGCCGGCCGGAAGTGAGATTCTGATGTCCGCCGTCACGATCCGGGACATGGCCCGCGTCGTCGAAGAGCACGGGCTGGTCCCTGTGCCGGTTGACCTCAACCCATCGACGATGGCACCCGATCCGGACTTGATTCGGAAAGCGATCACGCCGCACACACGAGCGATCGTGGTCGCTCATCTGTTCGGTGCAATCCTGGATCTGACGCAGGTGGCAACGATCGCAAAGGAACACGGCTTGCTGCTGATCGAAGACTGCGCACAGGCGTTTGACGGGCATCGTTATCCGGGCCATGCAGGATCGAATGTCGTGATGTTCAGCTTCGGACCGATTAAGACGGCCACCGCTCTTGCAGGCGGGTTGCTGGTTGTTCGCGATCCTCCGCTGCTGGCTCGGATGCGAACGACTCACGCGACATGGCCTGAACAGACTCAGGGCGAGTTTTTGCGGCGAGTCCGCACTTACTCAATGCTGAAACTGATCTCAGGGCGACTGGCGTTCGGATGTCTTGTCACTGCGTGTCGAATGCTGCGTCGGGACTACGATGCGATGCTGAACGGGGCCGTGCGGAATTTTCCGGTCGAGGGATTTTTTGCGAGTCTGCGACGTCAGCCGTGCGCTGGATTGTTCAAACTGCTGGCTCGACGAATCACGACTTTCGACACGGAACGGCAGGATGCACGGGCTGCTTTGGGGAAGCTTGTCGAAGCTGCGATTCAGGACGGTACGAGTCGCGTCCGATCATCTGCACCTGTCGCCACGGCCTTTGAGATCCTCATCCCGTCCTCTGGCGCAAATCGACACACATGGTGGGTATTCCCGATTTGCGTTCCCAACGCAGAGCCGGTCATTCGGGCGCTCCGGGCAGAGTGGTTCGATGCGACCTGCGGCAGTCAGCTGCAACCGATTCCTGCGCCCGCAGACCGCCCGGAACTCACCGCGACACGGGCGGCTGAGGTCGTGCGTCAGATGATGTTTCTCCCGTTCTATCCCGAAATGAACGATGCGGCTGCTGCAAGAATGGGACAAATCGTGCCCGAAGTGCTCGCACGCTGTACCCTGCCACGTTCTGGCGGAACGTGAGCTTTGCTGAAACGACCGGCCTGCACGCGAGTGCATTGCGGGTGGAACGCCAGCGTGGCGGTTCGCTCCGCGAACCGGTGCGTGCCCGGCACGTGTCATACGGTTCGCGGACCGCACAACGACTCTGTCCGGCAGTTTCTGCCGATCGCCGGTGATTCGCACGGTGCAGAACATGCCATCGCGGGGACAGCATCCGGCAGGAACTGCACATCAACTGCTTCAAAAAACGATCATCGGGAAACCGGCCGGCGATTCGGTCGAAAAAGGCTCAAACGCCCCTTCACTGGTCAATTCGAGCATCGCTACTCTCTTCGGCGTCAACGAACTTCTTTGTCAGGGATGAGCTACTTATGAGCAGGATGCCTGTTCGAATCGTGCTTCCGGCACTGTCGGCTCTCGTATTGGCGACCAGTGGCTGCTGTCACCGGCGCCACGGCGATGACCTGATCAGCGCTCAGAATCATGCGCGAGATCTTTACGCCGAGAACCAGCAACTGTTGCAGAGTTGTGAAGAAGCAAATCAGATGATGCTGGGACTGGATCACGAAAAGCAGGGTTTGCAGGCCCAACTGGGAGATGTCCATTCACAGCTGGCGACCGCCAACGATCGGCTTCAGAACTTAATGGCGGAACGCGGCGAACTGGCCGATCGCTATGCCAAATCGCTCAGCGATGCAACATCTGACGGCGGCCGCGTGAACTCGGCACTGCAGGCGGATGGATTTGAATACGATCCGGTCACGGGTCTGAATAAGTTCCGCAGCGACATCCTGTTTGATCTGGGCAGCGATGCCATTCGTCCGGAAGCGTCGCCGACAATTGCCGAATTCGCTTCGACAGTCACGTCCGGTGCGGCCAGCGGACTGAAGATACTTGTCGTCGGTCACACCGATGATCAGAACATCGTCCGCCCGGAAACGGCCATCAAACATCCGACCAACTGGCATTTGTCGACGGATCGCTCAGACGCCGTCATCCTGCAGCTCTTAAAAGCCGGTGTCGATCCCGAACGCATCGTGTCGATGGGTTACAGCGAGTTCCATCCGCTGGAAGCATCCACTGCAGATACCGCCCGCCAGCGCAATCGGCGAGTCGAGTTGTTCGTCGTGCCGAACGATCCCAGTGTTGCGAAATGGGACCCGGTGAACTCGCGGCAGTGACCGCAAACGAATCGGCGCCACTGTTGACTCTCGTTCCACGGCTCCAGCCCGGGGACGCATTGTCTCGACGCTCTGCTTCGCCAGGACAGCATGGCGGAGGATCAAATTCCGGTTCCATGCGAGGGAAGCACCGCTTCCGGAACGCGCGTGACCAGGCTGGAGCCTGGTCACGAGAATCGCACCGTCAGGATCTCACTCATGTCGTCGGGTCTTCTCAGCCTTCCCGAACCACTGGACATCATCGCCGTCGGTGCGCATCCGGATGATGTCGAAATCGGCTGCGGGGGAACGCTGGCGAGGATGGTCCAACAGGGCTATCGAGTCGGCATTGTTGATCTCACCGATGGCGAACCAACGCCGCTCAGTCCCGGTCCCGAAGTGCGTCTGCAGGAAGCTCAGGAAGCCGCCCGGATCCTCGGCGTACATGTTCGCGAAACTCTGGCTCTTCCAAACCGCCGACTGTTCGACACGTTCGAAAGCCGAGTCACGCTGGCTCAGGTGTTTCGCCGTTATCGACCGACGCTCGTGCTCGGAATTGCAGACAAGACTCCCCTGGCTTCCCCCGATCACTGGCAGGCGATGCAAATTACCGACGCGGCGATATTCTATTCACGGCTGACGAAGTGGGATGAATTCTTTGCCGGACTTCCGGTCCATCAGATCCGACGACAGCTCTGGTATCCGCTGGGACTGCAGAATCTGAGTCATCCTGCCGGCGGCGGTGCATTTGTCTCGGATATCTCGCAGACACTCGCGATCAAAACGGAATCCATCCGCGCCTACCGGAGTCAGTTTCCCCCTGGCAAGGAACGTGTCTTCCGGCTGGTCGAGGGCCAGGGCCGCATGCTGGGAGCCTCCGCCGGGTTCGAAGCCGGAGAGCTGCTGATCTCCGCAACCACCCTCGGGCTTACCAACGTATTCGAGACGCTTTGCTCCGGCGAAGTTGTCCGGTAGTCGTCTCGGTCCCGGCATACCGGGAGGACTCCGCGCACCATGCGGCGCGCGCCGTTTTGTTCGCGGAGCGAACAACGACTATGGAGCACGCCGTCCCTAACACTCCCGAGTGCCTTGCGGTGCGTTCTGTTCGGGATCACAGTGCTGCAAAAGATCCCGCCATCCCCTGGGCTCCGCCGGATGTCTGTTCGCCGCATTTGGTTCGCTTTGACGCTGATTATCGTCGGCAATGCCGCCGTGCTTGGCACCGTCGTGTTCGGACTGGGATTCAACGGCTGGCCGAGCTGGCTCCTGCTGACAGCCAGCGGAACAAGCCTGAGCAGCCTGTTCTGGATCTGGCCGCGTGCTGCGCACGATGATGCGGAGACCGCGGCGCTGCGGGCAGAGCTCGTCGACAAAAAGACCGGCCTCCGTGAACAGACCGAAAACTTTGAACAGGCGCGAGCCGTGCTGTTGGCGGTGCTTGAATCTCGCGGCCAGCGGCTGGATGAACGAGAACGCGATCTGGTCTCTCGCTTCGCCCGGTTTCATGAGTTCCTCGAATATCCGATTGCGGACGTGCATGCGGAACGGACGTCGGGCGAGCTGCAGCAGTTGTGTGAGCAGGACCGGCGAGTCCGGGTGCTGCTGGAGAAAGAGGGCGAACGAATCTACGAGAAGATTCGGCAGAACGGTTACTCAGTCGACGGAAAGCTGGACGTTCTGGTCGTGCGAGATGAAGCACTGCAGCTTGTCCAGCAAGTCGCGAAGATCTACAAACCAGGGATCGCGAATCCTCTGCTGGAGACCAGTTTTGAACAGCTCGCCCGAGCGGCCAGTCGCATCTGTCTGCATGTACTGGTGCTGCTGGAACAATTGCCGGTTCAGGTGCAACAGTACAGCATCAGTACGCTTTATGGTTACATTCGCAAAGCGATTGTCGGCTACGGCATGTATCAGAAGGCAGCTCCGTGGCTGAAGTATGTGAGCCGCGGCATTTACGCCGGCCGGATGGTTGCGACAACCAATCCATTGGCACTCGGAACGTGGTGGCTGGCCACCGAAGTCGGCAAACGAGGCGCTCAGAAGGTCATCGAGAATGTCATTGACCGGCAGGCCGTCGCGACGCTGCAGGAGCTGGTCAGTGTGATCGGAATTGAAGTCGCCGGAATTTACGGCACTGGTTTTCGCCAGCGCGATCCGGCATGGCTGCTGGGGACGGAACTGGTCGAGCTGATTCATGCATTTCCCCTTTCCGGCGACAGCCTGAAGCACGGTCTGCGGCACGTGACCGCACTTCCGCTGCGCAGCGAGTACGATCGGATTTATCTTTATCGATGTCTTGCGGATCACAAGTCGGCTGGTCTGCACCTGGCTGATTCCGCAATGCTGACCCGCGAAGAACGTGAAATTATCGCGAAGCATTTGGAACAGTTCTTCGCGTCACACATTCACGGAGCGACAGACGCGAATCTCAAACGCTGGAGAGAAGGCTTTGAGCAGCGATTCGACCTGCGACTGAAGATGGACGGCCATGCTCGGCAGGTGTCAACATCGAGGTCGGTGCAGATTGAATCGGCAGCAAAATCGCTCAGTGCGTTTCTCGGCAGTGTGATGACGCTGCAGGGAGAAAAAGCGACGGAGATTCTGAAGTCGATGAAGACGGTCTCACTGCTGCCTGAAATGCAGCGTCCTGCTCTGCTGCACGAGCTGGTGACAGTTTCTAAGCAGGCTCGTTTCGAACCGCCGGAACTGGACCCGGTGTCGGAGATTACCGATGCCTTCCTGTCCGATCTGGCGTCCTGCTGCACGGTGTCCGAAACGCCGGACGAGCACATCGAACAGCTGGTGGCGGAAACCTTCAGCTATTTTCGTCGCAGTGTGAAGGACTTCCGATCCGCGATCGAATCGGCCTGGAAACACCGAGTCCGCGGGCATTGCCTGGACATGACGCTCGCCGATTCTTTGCCTCGCGGGGCGGCCCGTGCGTTCTTTGAACATCGACTGCCGGATGAACAACTCTGTTTCTGTTATGACGGACTTGGTTCCCGATTGGAAGACGCTGTGACGCCGCTGGCTGATGCGCTGCTGATCGGCGTCGCCGGACAAAACGCTGTCAAGCGCGGGGCACTGGTCGTGTCCGCAGAGATCCCTTCGTCCGTGCTGTGGCAGGCCGCGGCACCTCTGCAGATCGTGCGCAGTCCCGGCCTGCTGATCGACGATGCCCGCATCCAGCAAGGCCGATGGGCTCCGTCGGAAGCCGGTCAGGCCGCCGCCGTGCCTGCAGCCGATCTCGTCATCGCTGGCAGCGTCCGTGGAGGACGATACCGCACCTACTTCAAAGAATTGCTGGCGTTTGGTGCGTAGATCGCCATTCAAAAACCAAGTCTAAGAAGCTTGCGTTTCTCAGCCAGGCTGTTGCAGAAGTCTGTCAGCTTCCGTTGCTGCTTCGAGCGACAGCAGCCGGGTGAACGGAAGCTCGGTGACTGACAGCATGGCCGATCCTTACTCGCCGTCCGGTTCTTCCAGATAGGTGTAGCCGTTCAGCGCTTCTTCATAGAACTTCACGAACTGGCCGGCTTGAATGTGGTCGATGCGGTTTTCGCGGACCGCGACTTCAACGGCGGCCTGCAGCCGGTTGATCAGATCGCGACCGTTAAACTGGACGTAGTCGAGCACTTCGCTGACAGTCTCGCCTTTGATGATCGTGTCCAGCACCACGTCGCCGGACGGTGACAAGTCCACATGAACGGCATTTGTGTCGCCGAACAGATTGTGCAGGTCGCCGAGAATTTCCTGGTACGCTCCGATCAGGAAGACACCAAGGTAATACGGCGAACCGTCAAACTCATGCAGCATGAGCGTGCGGCGGACGTCGCGGCGGTCGATGAACTGATCGATCTTGCCGTCTGAGTCGCAGGTGATGTCGCTGAGCACCGCGTGCCGCGTCGGTCGATGGTCCAGCTGATGGATCGGCATCACCGGAAACAGCTGCTTGATTGCCCACGAATCCGGGCACGACTGGAAGAGTGAAAAGTTGCAGAAGTAGTTGTCCGACAGAACCTTGTCGAGTTTCTCCAGTTCTTCCGGAATGAAATCCATCGTTCCTGTCAGAGTCCAGATCTTGTGACAGATCGAGAAATAGATGTTCTCCGCCAGACAGCGCTGTTCGAGCGACAGGTAGCCCGTGTTGAACAGAGTCATCACGACATCAATCGACGTCTGAGCATCGTGATACGTTTCCAGGGCATTGCGATGGTTCAGGCCTTTGAAACTCTGATACAGGTCCAGCAGCGCCTGTTCGGAATCTTCCGCCGGCGCGAGCGTGGCTTCTGACGTGTTCTCGGTCCCCTGCTGAGACACGCCGAGCACTCCGAAGACCAGCACACTGTGAAAGGCCGAGATGGCACGTCCGCTTTCGGAGATGATATTCGGATGGGTCACACCGGCTTCATCACACACGGTTTGCAGCGTGGAAACCACGTCGCGGGCATACTCTTCCAGAGTGTAGTTCATGCTGGATTCAAAGTTGGTCTGAGACCCGTCGTAGTCAACGCCGAGACCGCCGCCGACGTCCATGTATTTAAGCCCGGCACCGCGGCGGACCAGCTCTGTGTAGACTCGTGCGGCTTCGTTGAGTGCGGCTTTGACCTGGCGAATGTTGGTAATCTGACTGCCAAGGTGAAAGTGCAGCAGTGTGAAGCAGTCTTCCATCCCGCGCTTTTTCAGCTCATCCAGGGCCATCAGGATTTCATTGGCCCGCAGCCCGAACTTGGACCGATACCCGCCTGACGACTGCCAGCGGCCCGCACCTCGCGCAGCCAGCTTGACGCGCATGCCGATCTGAGGCCGCACATTGAGTTTTTCCGCGTAC
>Ga0163144_10016392_pt1 | contig 15184 bp, 13 predicted proteins | sample OliLak19BULKMAT1_FD_123175 | JGI IMG/M metagenome (GOLD analysis project Ga0163144, IMG submission 123175) | Freshwater microbial mat bacterial communities from Lake Vanda, McMurdo Dry Valleys, Antarctica - Oligotrophic Lake LV.19.BULKMAT1 | ecosystem: Environmental > Aquatic > Freshwater >... | reverse complement strand
GCTCGTTGTTGGGGCGTGGCGTTCGGGCTCGCCGTCGGAGCTGTCGATGTAGTGGTGAGTCGCCTCGATTTCCGCGAACGCGGCGGCTACTCGCGGCTCGAGCTGCCGCTTTTGGCCCGCACTGGCAGCGTGATCGCGCCGAGTGGGCTCGTGTATGTAGCCAACGCCGACAACCCCAGCTGGCTCGGGGATGCGCCGTTCGAATCGATGGCCCGACAGGTGCGTGAATGCTCCGGGCCCAGCGGAAAAAATAGCGATTACGTCCTCGGTTTGGCGCGTGCGCTCGACGAGATGGGCGTCGATGACCCGCATGTCTTCACCCTCGCTGATCACGTCGACGGTGGCTGGCGAGGCAAGCCCCGCGCCGTTCTCACTCGCGACCACGAGCACGCGACGGCCTGATCACATGAAGAAGAAGCTGGCGATTGCGTTCGCCGAGGGTGATCGAGATGTGGACCCTGCCATGGACCGCGAGCTCGGTGCGCTCTTGGAAGCGGTCACGCTGTGCAACGACGCCCAGCTCCAGGGGCCGGGGGAGTCGGAGCCGCGCTGGAAGCCCATCGGTGATCCCACCGAGGTATCGCTCCTCACCGTGGCCATCAAGGGAGGCATTCTCCCGGCCGACCTGCGGGGTCGCTACCCGCGCCGGGCGGAAATCCCGTTCGACTCAGCCTCAAAGATGATGGCAACCCAACACGAGACGAAGGAAGGCAAGCGTGTCTTCCTCAAGGGGGCTCCGGAGGAGGTGCTCGAGCTCTGCCGCGCCGCTCGCCGAAACGGGGCCGACGATCCGCTGGATGAGGATGGACGCCAGGCGATGCGCGCGGCCGCCGAGCGAATGGCCGGCGAGGCTCTGCGGGTGCTCGCGGTTGCTGTCATCGAGGACGCGGAGATAGACGGGCGACTCGGTTTCGCCGGCTTCCGTGACCGGGCCGTTTTGCTGGGACTGGTCGGCCAGATTGACCCGCCTCGCACCGAGGTGAAGGACGCGGTCGCGCGGTGCCGCGAAGCCGGAATCAAGCCGGTCATGGTGACCGGCGACCATAAGGCGACCGGCTACGCCATCGCCAAGGAGTTAGGCATCGCTCGAGACCGTGACGTCGCTGTGGACGGGCGGGAGCTCGAGCAGATGTCGGACTCGGAGCTGGCCGAGCGCATCGCGCGCATCTCGGTCTTCGCGCGGGTCCACCCGGCGCAGAAGCTTCGCATCGTCGCTGCCTACCAGAAGCAGCACGAGGTTGTGGCCATGACCGGCGACGGAGTGAACGACACCCCGGCGCTCGTGAAGGCCGACGTCGGCATCGCAATGGGCATCACGGGGACCGAGGTCGCGAAGGAGGCGGCGAAGATCGTTATCGCCGACGACAACTTCGCAACCATCGTCGCGGCGGTGGAAGAGGGGCGCGTCGTCTACCGCAACATCAAGAAGGTCGTCCTGTACCTTTTCTCGACGTCAATGGCGGAGGTTCTGGTTCTCCTGTCGGCGCTCATTCTCGGCTACCCACCGCCGCTCGCAGCGGTGCAGATCCTCTGGATTAACCTGGTCACCGAGGGGACCGTAACCGTCAACCTCATCATGGAGCCCGCTGAAGGCGACGAGATGCAGCAGAAGCCCATCTCACCGCACGAGCCGCTCATCACCCGAATCCTGCTCTCACGCATGGCGTTCATGACGCCAGCCATCGCTGGGTCCACCCTGGGATGGTTCGTCTATCGACTCTCGCTTGGTGTGTCATTCCCGCAAGTCCAGACGGAGACGTTCACCGTGCTGGCCGTATGCCAATGGTTCAACGTGCTCAATTGCCGCTCCGAGACGCGTTCCGCGCTCAATCTCAGCATCCTCAAGAACCCATGGCTCATCGGTGGCCTCGTCCTCGGTAACGTGCTCCACGCCGCCGTCGTTTTCCTGCCGGCCCTCAACGAGGTCTTCCACACCGTCCCCTTCAACCTAAAGGAGGTCGTCGCGATCGGCGCGGTTGCGAGCCTGGTGCTGTGGGTCGAGGAGCTGCGAAAGCTCATCGTGCGACGGCGAACGCGGCGTCTTGCGCTGGAGAACGCGTGAACGAGTGGATCCAGCTCCTCGGTGGCGGTCTGCTTCTCTACTTCGGCGCGGAGTGGTTCGTCGGTGGGGCCTCCGCGCTGGCGCTGGCACTCCGCGTCCCGCAGCTCCTCGTCGGGTTGACCGTGGTGGCGTACGGGACTTCCGCGCCCGAGATCATCGTAGGCGTGGAGGCTGCGAGCGCGGGGCATGGCCAGGTGGCGCTCGGCAACGTCATCGGCTCGAACATCGCGAACATTGGGCTCATCCTCGGCGTCGCTGCTCTCATCAGACCGGCACGCGTCGATCGGGCCCTGCGTCGTCGCGAGCTGCCGGTCCTAGTCGCGAGCACGGCGCTCGTTCCCTTGCTCCTCGTCGACGGCATCGTGAGCCGATGGGAGGGGGCGGCACTGCTCGTTGTCGCGGTCGGCTACACGGGCTGGATGGTACGCGCGGCTCGTGCCGCGTCGGTTCAGGCGACCGCACGCATCGACGCGACCAGCGCCGGCGAGGCCGCCGATGCCGCGGGAGCGCCGAAACCGGTCGGCTCCTTGCGGGCCATGCTGACGGCCGCGGTCGGCTTGGCGGTGCTCCTCGTGGGAGGGAGCATCTTCGTCGCTGGCGCCGTCTCGGTTGCGCGCACGTTCGGCCTGAGCGAACGCCTCGTTGGGCTCACCATCGTCGCCGTCGGAACTTCGCTGCCCGAGCTCGTGACCAGCGTGATCGCCGCTCGTCGCGGCCATTCCGACCTCGCCGTGGGCAACGTCGTCGGCTCCAACATCTTCAACGTTCTTCTCTGCCTCGGCGCCTCGGCCCTTGCCGGTCCGTTGAGAGCGCCGCTGCACACGCTCGGCGTCGATCTCTTCGCGCTCGTGTTCATGACGGGCATCGCCGCGATGTTCATCCGCAGCGAGCGCACCATCTCGCGTCACGAGGGGGGCATCGCGGTGACGCTGTACGTCGCCTTCGCTGTCGTCACCATCGTGCGGGGCTGAACGGCACGCGCTGGGGCGGATAGCCGCTTTGAAAAGGCACATCCATCGGAGGGTGCGGGCTCGCGAGGGACGAACTCAACGCGCGCGTCGCAGTCTGACTATCCGGTTGGCGGCTTTGACGCTGTCGTCGGAGGACTGGCAAGATCCGGTGACACAAGCAGAGTCGCGGGCTCAATCTTCCAGCTGAAGGCGTCTGCTGCGGGCGTCCAGACGTCAACGTACCATGAGACAGCCGAGAAGCCCTCGTCAACGCGGACGCTAGTCGGGACGCGGTGCTTGTCCACGCCGGCGTGCCACCCCTGCTCATTGTCCAGATCGACGAACGCTCGGGCGACCAACGCGCTTGCCAGGTGATCCTCGTTCAAGCCGATGAGATTGAGTACCAGTTGGCACGCGTCGCGGCACCCGCCCCGCCCTGCGCCAGACCTCTTGCCGCGGGGTGTCGGCGGTGCTAGTTTTTCCATGGGCGGACGTGGTAAAGCATGGTTGAGCATGGCCGACCTCAGGAGACGCTCATGAGCGACCAGTCGCAGATCTCGGCTACCGTGTCCGCCGCCACCAAGGACAAACTCGATCGCTTCACTGAGAGCCACGGGCTCAAGAAGAACTTCGTGGTTGAGCAAGCGCTGCTCTACTTCATGGAAGCGCGTAGGGAGCTACCTGACGAAGCTCTCATCCCGGCGCGCATGGTGCTCGACGACAAAGCGTTCGACCGCGTCGTCACTCTGCTCGAGAGCCATGCCGCGCCGACAGAGGCGCTTCGCGAGCTGATGCGTGGCCAAGACCGTTGAGATCCGCGCGCTCGCTCGTGACGACGACCGCAGCGGATTCTCCTGCGGCCAGGCCGACCTAGATCGCTTCCTCGAGCACTACGCCGGGCAGAACCAGTTCAAGCTCCACCTGGCTGTCACGTACGTGGCGCTGGTCCAGGGACGCATCGTCGGCTTTGCAACGGTCGCGCCGTCTTCGATCGAGCGCGCATCCGTGCCGAGCGCGCGTCTGAGGAAGCGACTGCCGAGCTACCCGTTACCGATCGTGCGGCTGGCGCGCCTCGGCGTCGACACGCGGGCGCAACGCCTTGGCATCGGGAGAGCGCTCTTGCGTCATGTCCTCGGCTTGGCGCTTGAGCAGCGCGATCGCCTTGGCTGCGTGGGTGTGGTGACCGATGCCAAGCCCGACGCGGTGCCGTTCTACGAGAGCCTCGGCTTCCAGGCGCTCGAAGGCGTCCGCGAGGGCCTTTTGGTTTCGGAGCCGCTGCCCATGTTCCTCGGCATCGAGACGATCGCCACAGCGCTCACGCCCTGAGCCTTTGGCGTCGGCCTCCCCGTGAACCACGTAGCCCGCGGTGCGCCTCACGTTTGCATACTCTGCAGCCAGAACATATGCTTTGTACATGCGTACCACACTCGATATCCCCGATGAGCTGATGGACCGTGCGCTCCGCGCCGCGTCGCTGCGGAGCAAGCGCGCGACCGTGCTCGCCGGGCTCGAAGAGCTCATCCGCAAGGCAGAGCGCGAGGCGCTCCGGCGCATGGCGGGGACAGTGAAGCTCGAGGTCGATCTCAGGCGATCACGGGCCGACAAGCGGTGAGCGACGTCCTCATCGACAGCAGCGTGTGGATCGACTTCTTTCGAGGGAAAGGCGATGCGGCCGCCCGGGTCGACCCGCTGCTCGTTCTCGACCGCGCGGCCGTCTCGGGCCCCATCGTCGCCGAGGTGGCGTCAGGCGCTCTCACGCTGGCTGCCTTCAACCTCGTGCGCACCCGGCTGCGGGCGCTGGCCGTGTTGACCGAGCCGGTCGACTTGTGGGAACGCGTGGCCGAGGCGCGCTGCGGGCTCGCCCGTCAGGGAGTACAAGCCCACATGATCGACCTGGCGATTGCCGTCACCGCCAACGTCCACGGCCACACGTTGCTCACGCGGGACCGGGACTTCGTGGCGATCGCGAAGGTGGTGCCCGTAGACCTCCACGTCTACTGAGCCGGTACCCCGGCGCCCTCGCCGCGGACACGACATCACCTGCGGATTGCTCGGATTCCAGCGTGAGCCGGTCGACCTGATCGCCGAGGACGAGCGCGTCGTGCGCTGCCTGGAGCTGGGCGATCGACGCGCCCGCTCCCGCACAGCACGCCGGTCGGACCGTTGCCCTCTTGGCGATGATGAGCGCGCATGGGGGAGACCGTCGATGTGGTCGGCACAACTATGAGAATCGTCCGACACCTTGCCGTTGGTGCCCTCGGACCGACCGTTGGAGAGTCCCGACGCGACGTAGGCGACGATGCCGTCGATGTGAGCGCGATCACGTTCGGCGTGACGTTGCTCTTCACGTCGCTGAGGTCTCGGAGACCGCGTCATGCTCGGCCTTGCTGCGACCGTGGTGCCGCAAAACGCTCGAGCACGCAGTCCGTGCTCCCCGGTCATTGGTGGCAAGGGTCGCCCGCGGAGGTCGTGCATTGGCTCGACTGCGCCCGAATCGCGCAAGCAATGGCGACAGGTACCGCGAGGTGCGCAAGCTGCGGCCCGAGTCGGTGAGGCCAACAGCACCGAGATCTTCCTCCTCGCGGTTCTGCTTCAGGACAAACGTGGACCCGTGATCGGGGCCTGGGTCGACGCGGCCGGCGAGGTTCTGCCCTTGGCCGTCTCCGGGCTCTCTGCGACCTCGGTAATGGCGTAGTGCAAGCGAAACGCGAGCACGCCGAAGACGCGCAGCTCGTGCTTCGCGACGAGCTCGGCCGAGCCTGCCTTTGGCCAAACCTCTACGCGCTCGTTCATCGGAAGGCGCAGCACGCCGAGCGGGGTCGAGAGGTAGATTCCTTCGCCAGCTGGTCCCTCTTCTGGGCGCGGTGAGCTGGTCACCATCAGGCCTTCGTTGGGCCCGGGGTCGAACCGCAAGATCGCAACCAAACAGGCAAATGGCAGCGGAAACGCGGCGGCGAGATGAATGCGGCTCCCGGCGTCAATCGTCGCATAGGAGGCCACGTAGTTCGCGCGAGTGCCCTCGCTGCCGGTGTATGAACGCACATAGCCGCGCGCGCCGAGTCTGCCGTCCACGCTTGCACGCAATGGGAAGATCCGCGTAGTGATCCCGTCGGCCACTTCGGGCTCGGTGGGCAGCTCCAGGTTTCCGAGCAGGCGGCGAGCGAGCTTTGCGAAGAGCCGCCCGCTCATTCGAAACAGAGGCTGCCAGTCTGGAGTCACCACCAAACCGAACCGACTGGTCGACTCGTAGAACCGTCGGACCGCAGGGTGAACCTTGTCGACATCGAGATCACGGCCGCCGATGTCGCGCAGCGACCCAATCTGGCCGAGCACCTCGTACGAATCGTCGATCGCGCCGATGCGTTCGAAATAGTCGTGGCCCACGAAGCCCTTGGCAGCGAGCTTCGGCCAGCGCACGTCCGGCAGCACGAAGCGCGGCGCTGCCTCAACGAAGGTGAACGCGAGCAGCGCAGCCATCGCGAAGCCGAAGACGTTCACGATGCCGTGGTACCGCAGCATCGTGGCGAAAGGGATCAGCGGCTCGGCAGCGCCTTGCGTCGTACTGCCGGTGGTCGTGAAGAGCACCGCGAAGCTCATCGAGAGCACCAACGAAGCGCTGGAGATGAACAGCAACACGCCGGTGATGAACTCGCCGAAGCCTTTGGCGCGGACCCGGCCCCAGGCGATCTTGGCCAGACAAGCACCGGTCCCCAGCATTCCAGCACCCAACAGAATGGCAGCTGGCGCCTCGAGATGCCGCGAAAACTGAATCCCCGCGGCGACCAACGGGACCCCGAGAATCACGACCACGATCGATGCCCTCGCCAGCTTGGGCCAATGGCCCTCCGCGATGCCGTGCGTCGGCCGGCTCGGGTGACGGCGGAGGCCGAGCGCGCGACCCATCAACCCTGCGATCACCGGCGCCGCGAAACCAGCGAAGTGGAAATGGGCCGCGGTGAAGGTGACCACCGGCTCTCGGAACCCCAGAAGCTCATGGCCACCGCGCGAAGCGGTCAACCAGACGGCGCCCACCGGTAGATACAGATGGCCCATGTCGATGGCCAGCTCCTCGATCGGCAAGAAGCCGCGGCGCGCGATGCGCCCCAATGCCCAAGCTGCCGATACCAGCGTCGCCAGGAGCCACGCGAGCGCCAATGCATTCGCAGCCGCGCCCCGCGGAAACAAGAAGCTCGCGAGCGCGAGTGGGGAGCCGATCGCGACGAAGCCCAGCGCCAGCCTGGCGAGCGTGGTGGATGGATAGGCGTCGCTGGCGGAGGCGGCGATGCCGAGCGGCACCACCGTCGCGGCGCCGAGCGCAACCAGCTGTGACGCGACGTCACCGAAATACCCGAGCCAAGAAGCGAACAACCACAGCACGAAGCCGAGCCCAGCGATGCGCAAGAGACGCGATCGTTGGGCCGACATGCTGTCGGTTCAGCCGACGACGAGGTTGACGATCTTGCCGGGCACGTAGATGAACTTCTTCACCGTCTTGCCGTCGGTGAACAGCGGCACGCCTTCTGCCCCCATTGCGGCCGTCTTCGCGTCTGCTTCAGACGCGGTGCGGCTCAGCATCACGCGACCACGCACCTTGCCGTTGACCTGCACCGGCAACTCGATGACGTCGTCGACGGTGAGGGCCTCGTCGTAGCTGGGCCAAGCCGCGTAGGCGAGCGAGGCGGGGTGGCCGAAGCTCTTCCACAGCTCTTCACCCAAGTGGGGCGCCATCGGCGCGATCAACAAGGCGAGCGTCTCGGCGGCGGCTTTGGGCACCTCGGCCAGCGCGCCTAGGTGATTGGTGAGCACCATCAGCGCGCTGATAGCGGTGTTGAAGGAGAGCGCTTCATAATCGTGGGTGAGCTTCTTGACCGTCTTGTGGAGCAGCCGATTCGTCTCTTCGTCGACGGAGGCATCCGTAGCGCGAGAGCACACGTTCCACACGCGATCACGAAAGCGAACGATGCCTTGAATCTGACCCGACTGCCACGGCTTCATGGCCTCGAGCGGGCCCATGAACATCTCGTACATGCGCAGGCAGTCGGCGCCGTGCGCTTCTACGATGTCGTCCGGGTTGACGACGTTCTTGCGCGACTTGCTCATCTTTTCGCCGTCTTCGCCCAAGATCATGCCTTGATGCACGAGCCTCTTGAACGGCTCTTTGTCGCTGACGTAGCCAGCGTCGAACAGCACCTTGTGCCAGAAGCGCGCATACAAGAGGTGCAGCACTGCGTGCTCGGCGCCGCCGACGTAGAGGTCGACAGGCATCCATTCGTCGTAGGCGTGCTTCGACCAACCCGCGGTGGCGTTCTTGGGGTCGGTGAAGCGCAGGTAGTACCAGCACGAGCCCGCCCATTGCGGCATCGTGTTGGTCTCGCGCGCGAACCATTGGCCGTCTTTCTTGAAGAAGCGCCAATCCAATGCGCGCGCGAGCGGGCCAGCAGGGTCGTCGCCGGGCTTGTAGTCGCTGAGCTCCGGGAGGCGCAGCGGCAGCTCGCTCTCCTCGACCGCGATGGGCTGGTCGAAGCGAATGATCGCGCGGGCACCTTGCGTCGGGTCGCCTCCGTCCGGGAGCTCGATCGGGAAGTAGATCGGAATCGGCTCACCCCAATAGCGCTGACGAGAGAAGACCCAGTCGCGCAGCTTGTAGGTGACGCGGGCCTTGCCGCGCGAGAGAGCCTCGAGCTTCGCGACCATCGTGCGTTTGCAGACGTCGGTGGGTAGACCGTCGAGATCGCCGCCGGTCTGCACGGAGACACCGTCGTCGACGAAGGCCGCAGTGAGCTCGCCGTGCAGCTTGCCGTCGGGGCTGACGACCTCGACCACCGGCAAGCCGAACGCCTTGGCAAACTCGAAGTCTCGCTCGTCGTGTGCGGGCACGGCCATGACGGCGCCAGTGCCGTAGGTGCCGATCACGTAGTCGGCGACCCAGATCGGGACCTTGTCGCCGGAGATCGGATGCACCGCAAAGGCGCCGGTGGCGACACCTGTCTTCGTCTTGGTGTGCGCCATGCGATCGCGGTCGCTCTTGCTGCGCGTCGACGTGACGTAGCTGTCGACGGCGGCGCGCTGCACATCGGAGGTGATCGTCTTGAGCAGCGCGTGCTCCGGCGCGAGCACGACATAGGTGGCGCCCATCAGCGTGTCGGGGCGGGTGGTGAACACCGAAATGGTCGAGTCGGCTCCGTCGACGGCGAACTGGATCTCGGCGCCTTCGGAGCGGCCGATCCATTCGCGCTGCATCGTGAGGGTGCCCTCCGGCCATTGCACGTCGGCGAGGTCTTCAGCCAGGCGATCGGCGTATTGCGTGATGCGCAACATCCATTGCCGGAGCGGTGCGCGAATGACCGGGTGGTTGCCGCGATCGCTCTTGCCGTCTTTGACCTCTTCGTTTGCCAGCACAGTGCCGAGCGCCGGGCACCAATTTACCGGGATCTCGTCCTGGTAGGCGAGGCCGCGCTTGAACAAGAGCAAGAAGATCCACTGTGTCCAGCGGACGTATTCGACGTCGGTGGTCGCGAGCTCGCGTGACCAGTCGTAGCTGAAGCCGAGCATCTTCAGCTGGCGGCGGAAGGTAGCGATGTTCTTTTCGGTGGTCGAGCGCGGGGGGGTTCCGTGCTCGATCGCGTGTTGCTCGGCCGGCAGACCGAAGGCGTCCCAACCCATCGGGTGAAGCACGTCTTCATCCCGCATGCGCGCGTAGCGGGCGACGATGTCGGTGGCCGTGTAGCCCTCCGGGTGGCCGACGTGCAGGCCGTCTCCAGAGGGGTACGGGAACATGTCCAGCAGGTAGCGCTTCTTCTTTCCCGGGCGCCGCTTTGCCTCGAACGTGCGGTTCTCTTCCCAGTGACGTTGCCAGCGGGGCTCGACCTCACGGTGGTCGAAGCGCGCGATCTCTCTCTTCGTCGGCGCCGAACCGGGCTGGGGTTTCTGCGCTCCCCCGTCATTCGATGACGGGGGCTGGGGGGGAGAATTGGCGGCCATGATTTTCCTAAGACGAACCGGACGCGGTCAAGCAGACTGTTACCACGACGGACAAGGCAATTGTTCACTTGGCGCGAGCCAGCCTCCGGCGCCAGACTCGGGCCCGATGCCGGAGCTGCCCGAGGTCGAAGTCACCCGCCGCGTGCTCTCGCCGTTGCTCGTCGGGCGCGTGATTCGCGACGTGGCGGTCTCCAAGCCGAGCTACTTCTTTCTGAGCCCGCCAGCCCTGCTGCGTCGTGCCTTGCCCGGCAAGTCGGTGGGCGAGCTGAATCGCATCGGCAAGTATCTGTTGGCCGATTTGAGCGACGGCTCGCGTCTGCTCCTGCACCTGGGCATGACTGGTCAGCTGTTCTCGAGCGAAGCGGTCAGCCCGCGGCTGCTGTCGTCGACCGCCCGCTCGTCGCTTTCCCCGGAGGCGCAGCCTGGCTTCCGAGCGGATCTTCACACCCACATGCACTTTCGGTTCGAGGACGGTGGGCCGGACATCTTCTTTCGGGACGTTCGCAAATTCGGCAAGGTGCGGCTCCTGGGTCCGGGCAAGAGCGACAAGCGCCTCGATCTATTGGGCCCCGACGCGCTCGAGGTGGTGGCGTCCGAGCTCGAGGCCGCCGGCAAGAAGCGAAAGACCCCGGTAAAAACCCTGCTGCTCGATCAGAGTGTGTTGGCTGGCGTCGGCAACATCTACGCAGACGAGGCCTTGTTCCTCGCAGGGGTGAGGCCGCTGCGACCGGCGCAGCGCGTGAAGCGGGCCGAGTGGGAGCGCATCGCCGCGGCGGTCAAGCAGGTGCTCCTGCGCAGCATCGAGACGGGTGGCTCCAGCATCAGCGACTACCTGCGTCCGGACGGAAAAGACGGCGGCTATCAAGACGAACGCAAGGTTTATGGCCGTGAAGACGAGGCATGCCACACCTGCGCCCAACCGATTCGGCGTGTGGTGATCGCCACGCGCTCGAGCTCGTATTGCCCGAGCTGCCAATCCTGAGCGCCAAACTTGTCCAGATGGGGCCGCCGCGCCAAAAGAAGACGATGCGCGTCCATCTCGTCGCTGTGGCCGGCACCGGCATGGGCGCCCTCGCCGGCCTGTTCAAGGCGATGGGTCATCACGTCTCCGGCTCCGACACCGCGTTTTACCCGCCGATGGGGCCGGCGCTGGAGCGCTGGGGCATCGAGCTTCATGCTGGCTTCGACGCGAAACACCTCGAGCCGCGCCCTGATCTGGTTGTCGTCGGCAACGTTTGCCGCCCGCAGAACCCCGAGGCTCGCGCGGCCATCGATGGCGGCTTGCGCGTATCGTCGATGGCGCACGCGTTGGCCGAGATCGCGCTCGACGGGCGATCCCCGTTGGTGGTCGGCGGCACCCACGGCAAGACCACGACCAGCGCCATGTGTGCCCACATTCTTCATGCGGCTGGGCTCGACCCTGGCTTCTTGATCGGCGGCCTACCCAAAAACTTCGAGACAAGCTTTCGTGTGCCGGGCCCGCGCAAGCTGGCTTCTTCCGGTGGTCGCCCGTCCACGCGTCGCACGCCCTTCGTCGTCGAAGGCGACGAGTACGACACTGCGTTCTTCGAGAAGACGCCGAAGTTCTGGCACTACCGCCCCGAGGTCGGAATCATCACTTCGATCGAGCACGACCACATCGACATCTACCCTGACGCTGCCTCCTACGACGCTGCGTTTCGAGGCTTCGTCGAGCGCATTCCGGAGGCGGGTCTGCTCGTCGCCAGCGCGCATGACGCGCACGTGATCGCGATTGCGCGCGAGGCGAAATGCGAGCTCGCATTCTACGCGCTGGCAGACGACGACACCCACGGTGCGCCGCCCCATTGGCTGGCGGCGCCGGTGATCGGCACGACCGAGTTCGATCTGTTCGTCGGCGGCGTTTCCGCGGGTCGAAGCCGGCTCGGCGTTCCCGGTGAGCACAATCTACGCAACGCGCTCGCTGCGCTGGCCGCTTGCTCTCAAGGGTTCGGCGTCGACGTCAAGCTGGCGCTCGCCGCGCTCGAAACATTCGAAGGCGTAAGGCGCCGACAAGATTTGCTCTACTTCGCCGACGGTGTGCGCGTGTACGACGATTTTGCGCATCACCCCACTGCCGTGCGCGAGACACTCGCTGCGCTGCGCAGCAAGCACCGCGACGGCGCCCTCTGGGCGGTGTTCGAGCCGCGCAGCGCCACCGCCTGTCGTTCACTTCACCAAGCGGAATACGGTGCGAGTTTCGGCGCTGCGACGCGGGTCGTGTTTGCGCCGCTCGGCCGCTCCGACATTCCGGTCGAGGCGAGGCTCGATCTCGAAGCGATCGCGCGCGTCGTCACCGAGCGTGGCGTTCCTGCGAGTGTAGCGTCTTCGGTCGACGACATCGTCGCAACCATCGTGAGCGGCGCGCAGCCAGGCGACACTGTCGCGCTTTTGTCCAACGGCGCGTTCGGTGGGATCTACGAAAAATTGAAAGTCGATCTGGAAGCGCGTGAGCGCCGTTGACTCGCGCGCATCATGACCTATTCTGAGTTGGTTCCGTCTGCCGCATTCGTGAGCCCGCGACATAAGAATCCCGAGTAAGCACTGACCAGGGGGTAGCATTCAAGCCGTGGTGAGCAGGCCCAGAATCTTTCACTGGGAAGCCTAAAGCGGCCCGCACGCCCCCACCTAGCAAACTTGCTAGGGGTTCAGGTCGATGCGCCACGATGTAGCGGTCCGGAACTTTACGAACGGGTCGACCAGAGATGGTCGGCCCGTTCACCCATTTGTTTGTCTGCGGGGGCTGCGCCAGCCATCTGCGTGAGGCGCAGACGGGGCCCCACCCCGGGGCGCTGCGCGCGGGGCCCCAGCCCCGCTTGCTCTATTCCCGCAGCTCGGATGCGCTCTTCTCCCGAACTCTTCTCCAAGCGCGTGACGCGCGCGTCTGCCAAGAGTTGCTCCGCGGATTTTATTGGCGGCACTGCACCGCTCCCGCGCTTGGCAGCCGCGCAATCTGGCGGGCGAAGTTCGTTTGGCTCCAGGTTGAGTGACTCTGGTAGCTTCGCGTCCGATGGTTGCCAGCAGAAGACGCGCGTGGCTCGTAGGCGCTCTCGCCGTCGTGATTCCTTCGGGGGTACTCGCGGCCACGGTCAAGGGCAAGGTCGTCAATACTTCCGACCTGCTCAATCCCGTCTGGAACGAAGCAAAAGACCCCGGCTCCCATCGCTACACGTTTCGCGAGCCATCGCCGTCGGTCCCTGCAGATGCGCGAATCTTGCGCGGGAATTTGTCGAAAGAAATGTGCATCGTCGTGCTCGGCGAAGGCAAGGCCGAGCCGCTCAAAAAGCCGATCCGTGTCGTCGTCGAAGGCGGTCGCACTTCGCACGTGACGCTGGTGGTGGCGGAGAAACAGGAGATCTTGTTCGAGAACCACGATCCCTGGGATCACGCGATCTACGAAGTGACCGGGAAGGGCGGCCTCACGCGCGGCACCATGACGCCAGAGAAGGCGGGCAGCGAATCGCACAAGCGCGCGTGGACGCCACCCGGTCCCGGTGTTTACGAAATTCGCGACGAGATCTCGCCGGGCTTGAGATCGTGGGTCGTGGTCGAGCCTCGCACACACAAGGCGCTGTTCCCGAATCGCAAGGGTGACTTCGAGAAGCTCGAGCTCGAGCCGGGGACCTACACGCTGGCGGCGTACTACAGCGGCAAACAGGTGGGCGAGCTGTTGCCCCTCGAGGTGAAGGCAGCGCCAGCTGAGCAGCCGCTCAAAGACCCGCTGAAAGCAGGTCCGGACAAGAAGGCGCCCGAAAAGAAGGACCCCAAAGACGACAAGAAAGACCCTGCCAAGGGGGGTGGCTGAACCACGCTGCTCTCGAGGTTCTGGTACCTCATCCTCAGCTTTGCGCTCGCTGCGGCAGCGGGCATCCTCTTCGTCGCCCAGGGGTTCTACAATCGGCACACCGAGCGCTGGATGAACGAGGCGCTCAGCGCCGACGCCAGTGCCGTCAGCTGGTTTCTGAAAGACGACGCGCGCACGAAAGCAGCGGCTCTCTTGCCCGTCTCGCTCACGCCTGATCTTCGAGAAGCGCTCGCCAAGTCGAGCGAGGCCGACGAGGTCAGCAAAGAGGTTCGCGAGAAGGCGAGAAACGCGCTCACCAAGGCCGCAAAAGAGATCCCTGAAGACTCCAAATTCTTCGCCATCTTCGCTGTCGACGCCGATGGTCGTGTCGTCGGTCAGTGGAACTACGCGCACCGCGACGACAAAGACTGGAATCTCGGCGGTCACGCAGTCGTAGCCGATGCACTGGCAGGCTGGGTACGCGACGACGCGTGGATCACGGATCGAGGTCTCACCCGTATCGTCGCTCGCCCTGTCGAGCGCGATGGCGGTGGTGAGCCGATCGGCGCAGTGATCGGCTTCACGATCGTCGACGGCGCCTTCGCGCAGCGGGTCTCGGAGCGAACCGGCGCAAACGTGGCGTTCTACTTCCAGGGCAATCGCTCGGGAGCCGCGACTCGTCCCTCGCCCGATAGCGACACCGAAGCATTCAAGAGCGCCGACTTCGACGTGATGAACAGCGACATCAAAGAAGCGGCCGTCACCGAGGACTACACCCAGAAGGGCCGTTCGTTGGTCAGGCGGCCGCGACAAGATGTCGGCCTCGTGTACACCCGCATGCCGGGCGAAGTATGGGAGCTCGGCTCTGGCTACATCGTGGCGCGCCGGGTCACGCTCTTGCCCACGCCGCTCGACTTTTTCAAGGCCGCAGATCAGTCCGACAAAGACAGGGCGCCGCAAACCGTGTTGGTGGCGATCGCCGTCGGTCTCGGCCTGCTCGGCCTCATTTTCAGCATCATCGAGCACACCTTGCCGCTGCGCGCATTCAAGCGCGCTGCGCATGAGTTCGCAGTGGGCAAGGTCGATACCCTCGCGCCGTCTCGCTTCCGCGGGCTCTACAAACGCATCGCCGCCGACGTGAACGATGGCGTCGACAAAGTGCTGTCCAAGGGGGGCATTACCCGTCGCGCAGCCGACCTCGAGTCGGTCATCGGTCCGCTCCCGGCGCAGCCCCAGATGAGCGCGTTTGCGGTCCCCGATGCAGCGGGAAGCGCGCCAGTGCAGACACCAGCCGCCGGGCTGCCGAGAGCACCAGAACGAAAAGCGCCGCCGGCACCTCCTGGCGCCCGCCCGTCACAGCAAGGCGGCTTGCCCCGCGACGAGCCGTCG